>Ga0302319_10014543_pt1 | contig 14662 bp, 10 predicted proteins | sample Bog_T0_2_FD_203319 | JGI IMG/M metagenome (GOLD analysis project Ga0302319, IMG submission 203319) | Peat permafrost microbial communities from Stordalen Mire near Abisko, Sweden - Bog_T0_2 | ecosystem: Environmental > Terrestrial > Soil > Wetlands > Peat | place: Sweden: Abisko, Stordalen Mire... | reverse complement strand
AAGTGCAATTTGCAATACCACTTTGCAAGCCACAAGGTCGCTCACGCGAAGCCGCTTACAGTTTGTTTTATCCCGCGTTTCCGGCAGGAAGAAAACGAGAATCCCGAAAGCGAGCGCCGCGACCGCAGCCAGGAGAATAGAGACCACGCCAAAGGTCTGGTTGCGCCCTGCCGCCGGTCAAACAACTCATGGCCCACAATTCCCAGCGAAATAGCGCACACGGCCGGGGCGAAAATGCTCGAAGCGCCGCCCAGCAGAACTTGCGCGAACACCACGGACCCTATGGCCGGCCAAAGCGCTATGAACAGCGCGGCCGACACCAAGGCAACAATTCCGGCTGCAATCAAAGCGCGTTTGGACCGCAACCGGTCGACCAGTGCACCCGCCGGAGTCTGCGCCACAATTCCGGCGATACCTCCGATCGTGAGGGGGGATGCCCACGTTCTGTTCGTTCCAACCTCCGCCCGCCAGATAAATGACGAGGAATGGGCCGACGCGGGTCTGAACATCGGCGAGGAAAAAATTCAGCCAGTCCAAGCCGTGCAAGGTTTGGGCGGACGGGGTCGCCGATTTTTCTCCGGGTGGCATGGATTCAGAACTCATTCTGACTTCTCCCAGAAGAGCAGGTTCAAGACCAAATAGCGGAACGGACGCAAGCAGGGTGCGGCCCCAACCGGCTGAATACGCCGGTGAAAAATACGTGGCTTCCCGACGAGGACGTGCTCATTAGGACCAAGGCAACAATCTCGCTACGCGCTTTTCCCGACGGTGGGTTCAAATGATTGGAGTTTCGCCAATCGGGAAAATTGGCCGTTTAACGATTGTAACTCGGCGGGCGTTCCCACCTCGACAATCATTCCGCCTTGCAGCACGACAATCCGGTGCGCCTGGCGGATCGTGGAAAAGCGATGGGCCACGATCAAGGTCGTGCGGCCATGCGTGAGCCGAACCAGCGCATTTTGCACCAATCGTTCCGACTCCGTATCGAGCGCGGAGGTCGCCTCGTCCAATAAGATCACCCGGGGATCACGAATCAAGGCGCGCGCGATGGCCAGGCGCTGGCGCTGTCCTCCGGAAAGGCGGGTGGCATTTTCGCCCAATGGGGTATCGAGTTGCTGCGGCAGACTGCGCACAAATTCGGCGAGGTTCGCCTCCGCCAGAATCTCCCACAATTTCGCGTCGGTGATATGATCCAGGCCATAAGTGACATTGTCGCGCAACGTGCCGTTGAACAGGATGGTATTTTGGGGCACCACCCCGATTTGCCGCCGGTACGTCCGCAAATCCAACGTCCGCATATCCTGCCCGTCCAGTAAAATCCGGCCGGTCGTCGGCGCACGAAAGCCGATGGCGAGATTCACCAGAGTGGATTTTCCGGCGCCAGATTCGCCAACGAACGCCACGGTTTCCCCGGGCGCAATTCGCAACGCGATATCCCGCAGGGCCACTTCCCGGCCGCGGGGATATTGGAAATTGACGTGGTCAAAGACGATTTCTCCGCGGAGCGGAACCGGAGCGGAGGGTTTGCCGTCGTAATTCTCAATCTGGGGCGCCTCCAAAATCTCACCGATGGACCGGATGGCCTCCCTTCCCTGGGCCAGTGCCGGAAAAACCCCGAGCGCTTGCTGCACCGCCCCGATGAGCATTCCGAAATACGTGTGATACATGACGGCATCCCCGACGGAGATTTTGTGGCGCGTCACCAGCCACGCCGAAAACACCAGGCAAGCCAGTTGAAAGGCCATGAAGGTAAACCACGAACTGGAAGCAAACATTTCGGTGACGGTATCCACGCGCAACCCGCGTTTGCGGACACTATGGAAGGCCGAGCGGACACTTCGCATTTCCTGCTCTTCCAATCCGTGCGCCCGCGTGACGGGGAGCATTAACAGCATATCGCCGACCCGGGCGTTCATCTGTTCGGTTTCCACCCGCAAGGCCTGGTATTGTTCACGGAAACGGCGGTCGAACACCTTGAGCAGGGCGATGCCCGCCGGGACCGTGAGTAAAAAATAGAGGGCCAAAACCGGTTGGCGCGCCAGCGCAATGACCGTGACGTAAACGATGACCAGCAATCCGTTCAGACCATTCAACATCAAATAGCGGCACAAGGCGTCAATGGCATCGACATCGCGCAGGATTTTGGTTTGGAGCGCGCTCGATTGTTTTTCTTCATGGAAAGTCATCGCCAGCTGCTGCAATCGCTCCACCAAACCGCTCCGCAAAGTGAATTGCATGCGCCGCAAGACACTGCTCATCATGCGAGCGAACACGGTATGCAACAGCGGATTCTGCGCCAGCAGGAACAGGTAACCGCCCGTAATCCACAAGACGCGGTGAAAAGAACCGTCCCGCAGCGGCGTCAAGGCATCCACAATCATCCCCACCGCGAGCGGCATCAGGGAGGCGGGTGATTGTTTGATGATAAAAAGCACCACGCTGCCGAAAACCTTGCCGCGCTGATCGGCGAAGAGTCCCCATAGCGTCCGCCCGGGACGGCTGGAATCAAAGCGGCCATCCAGCAATGCGTCCCAGGGTGAGGAAGTCCTTTTGCTACTCATCGGACGGAAAGAATGCCTTAACGGCGGCAGCTAATACAGAGGGAAGTGAACCGGGTTCGCCGGCAAAATACCGGGCCAGGGGGACGCCGAAGCCGCGCCGGAACCGATTTCCATTCTATGCTTGACCGAAAATAGTCTTGGCCTAACGTCACCCCGTGAGCCCTGATGAAAACCCTGCCACCGGCGCGGCGGCGCCTTCCGCGCCACCGGCCCAGCGGGCAGACAAACCGATTATGACGTGGTTTGCGCTGTATGGTTTTCTCCTGGTTTCAGCCGCATTTACCGCGTTCACGATCGGGGTCCTGCTCGGGCCACTGCGGTGGTTGCTGCTAAATCCGGCGCCTTTCCGCCGCTTCAACGAAGCCTTGATTTGGTACAGTGGCATCCCCTTGGTGCTGGGTATCCTATTGATTAGCTGGGATCTCTTTCGGAATGTCTCGAATATTCGACGGGCAAAATATGTCCGCAACGATCCACCGTCCAATCGGGCACTCACAGTCGTCCTGACGGCCTATAATGATGAACGCAGCATTGCCGGGGCCGTGCGGGATTTTCGCGCGCATCCCCTGGTCCGCCGGGTGATCGTCATTAGTAACAACAGCAACGACCGCACGATGGAACTGGCCGCGGAAGCTGGCGCCGTCGTATTCAACGAAATCCGGCAGGGATATGGCGCCTGCGTCCATCGCGCACTTCGCGAAGCGGTCAAGTTCGCGGACACGGAACTCACGGTATTGTGCGAAGGAGACTTGACCTTTCGGGCGGCAGACCTGGAAAAATTTCTTGCCTATATTCCGCACGCCGACGTGGTGAACGGCAGCCGGATTGTGGAGCAGTTACAGGAGCGCGACACTCAACTTTCTCTCTTCATGCATTACGGCAACTTGTTCGCCGGAAAAGTACTAGAGATGAAGCATCTCGGAAGCGTATCGCTCACGGACGTGGGCACCACTTATAAACTGTGCCGGAATGAATCTTTGAAAAAGCTGATGCCCAAGCTCGATCCGCGCATTAACCTGGAGTTTAACGCCTATTTTCTCGACACCGCCATAAAGGAGAATGTTCGCATTATTGAATGCCCCGTTTCGTTCTATCCGCGGGTGGGCACCAGCAAAGGCGGAAATATCAACAACCGGGTGGCCACCCGGCTGGGCTTGCGGATGCTTGCGGGCATCTTCATCGATTGGAAAGGTTTTGCTCATGACTGAAAACAGTTACCACTCCACCCGCTTCACCCCGGATCCGCGCCGCGAAATTCTTTGGCAGACGCTGGTCGCTCACGAATTCCAAAAACAAATTCCGGCCGCCGGTGTCGTTTTGGAGCTGGGCGCCGGCTACGGACATTTCATCAATGCGGTCCAGGCGCGCCGCCGGATCGCGGTGGACGTCTGGCCCGGCATGGCCTCGCACCTCGCCCCCGGCGTGGAAGGAATCATAACCGATATCTCCCAGCTGGACGCGATCGCCGACAATTCCATCGATTACGTTTTCTGCAGCAATTGCTTTGAGCACGTGTCGCAGCAAAAATTGATCGACTGCCTCGCCCAGTTGCGACGGAAAATGAAACCGGGCGCAACCCTCAACATTGTGCAGCCCAACTTCAAATACTGTGCCCGCGAATATTTTGACGATTATACGCACGTCACCATTTATACGGAAAAAGGCCTGGCCGATTTGCTGGCCGCCCAGGGTTTTAAGATCGCGCGGTGCGTGGCGCGATTCATGCCGTTTAGCATCAAATCGAACAAGCCGGTTTGGCCCTGGCTGATCCGACTCTATCTTTCGAGCCCGTTCAAACCGTTCGGGAAACAAATGTTTATTAGCGTCGTCCGATGACCTTGACCACCTCTGCTTCGCCCGACCAAGGTTCCGCTCTCAACCGGCAGGGACGGTTTCGATCCACGTTCCTCATTTGCTTGCTGCTCATGCTGGCAGCCTGGCTCGAGTATGCGCCTTCACTCCGATACGGTTTTGTTTATTTCGACGATATCCGGATTCTGAAGAATCATCCGGAGCTTTATGGACAGGGCAGTTTGCGGGAGGACCTGAAGGCAATTTTTGTCACCTGTTTTCCGCGCGAAGAACCGCTGCTCTTGCGCGATGTGGCGTGGGCGCTGGACAGCCGGGTTTTCGGTTTTGGCCACCCGTTTGGCTACCATTTGGGCAACGTGCTGCTTCATGGAGTCGTCGTGGCTTTGATGTATGTTTTTCTCCTGACTAATACCCGGCGCCGGGGGTTTGCCCTGGCCGTCACCATTGGATATTTGATCCTGGGACTTCACACGGAACCCGTGGTGTGGATCATGGGACGGAAGGACATTTTGTCCACGCTGTTCATGCTTCTGGCGTTATTGGCGCAAACCCGCCGACTGACGGCCAATCCCGGGTTCGCCCGCTACGGCTGGGGGGTGCTGACCCTGATCGCTTTTGCCGCCGGGCTGTTATCAAAAATCAGCGTGTTAAGCTTTCCGGCGGTGCTGCTCTTGCACGCCCTTTTATTCCCCTATTTGCGCGGCGACCGCCCGGCCGCCGCCCCTTTTGACTGGGGAAGCCGGGTAGTCCGGGAAATTGCCTTTTTCCTCCCGGCGATGGCCTTGAGCGGTTGGGTCTTTCTTTGGTATGAGCGGACGATCGCCCAGACCGGGATCTTTGAGCGGGGTTATGCGGCCCATGGCCTGGCGCATCTTTGGAATTTGCTGATGGTCAATCCCCTGGTTTTCTGGGTCTATGTCCAACAAACTTTTTTTCCCTGGCATCTGCAGGTGCTCTATATGTGGCCGGCTTTGCAGGCCATCTATCCGCCCTGGCAGATCGCCGTCTCACTCGGGACGGTGGCCGCGCTGGCGAGGGCCGGCCTGTGGTTGTTTCAGCGTTACAAGGACCTCTTCTTTTATTTTGCGGCTTTTTTCATCCTGATGGTGCCCTATGCCAATCTCCAATTCATCGGGATCTGGGTGGCTGACCGATATTTATATTTTTCGTCTTTTTGCCTGCTGGCCCTCGCGGTGACCTTGGGCGAAAGATTGCTTCGCCAGCCGCAGCCATTGGTGCGCGCGGGCGTTCTGGCAATCGCTTTGGGCGCCATGCTCATGAATCTAACACAGACCGCCGGGTACCAGCCCGCTTGGCGGAACGCGCAAACCCTGTGGCAATATCATTTGCTCCTGCCGGAGCCGAGCTCCGTAGCCTATGGAAATCTTGGATCCTATTATTACGCGCAAATAAACCCGCAGGAAACGGACTCGGAAATAACCACACAACTGCATAAAGTGGCGCTGGTCGTCGAGGCGGGTCTGACGCAGTTCTGGCCCAACCGCCAACAACCGCCGCCGCCGCAAACGTCCTTCTTGTTTTTTCTGCGCTCTTTGGTCGAGGAAATGGAAGGACAGCCCGAAGCGGCGCTGAAAAGCCTGCTCATTTCCGACCAATTGCACCCCCGCTTTGACTCTACCAATCTGAATCTCGCCCGCTTGTATCACAAGCTCGCCGGACTCACCCAGGACCCGGCGCAGCGGGAGGTTTATGCCAGGGCCGCGCGCGACCGGTTTTTGCAATACCTAAGCCTGGTCTATCGGGGCCGCAACCCACCGCCCGAGGTGCAGCAGGAACTGGCCGGATATGAGGCCCAGTCTCCCGGCGCCACGCAAATCACGTCGCCGGCCGGTAAAAATGCTGCGCCCTGACTTGGTTTTGCGATCGCTCAAAGGCGAAAAACGGCAATGTGGTCGTCTTCGTACCACGGGACGCCCAACTCCCGGGAATATTTCTGGTAAAGGCGGTCCAAATCGGGGAGCGGGAGCATAAATCGCGGTAATTGCGATTCAAAGAGCTTGTGTAAAATGACGTATTCCACCCGGTCTTGCCTCATTCTGGCAATGTCGTCCATGTCGACGAAATTGCGAAAGCGCAGGCGGGAGCGGTCAGGCACCAGCGTGAGCACCTGGTCGATATAGGTATTTCCGTAAATGTAACCGGGCGCCAGGCCGCCAGCCAAGACCACGTCGGTTGCGTAGCCTACCAGCACGGGTCGCCGATGAAAATGCTGGTAATAATAGAGCGGGTTGAAATGGTCGCCAATCGCCATCGGATACTCGACAATCGGGCGGTTGCCGGGTTCATGTCTCAGGACCTGATAAAACGGCGACAACTCGGCCAGGGTGATCGGGGCGGGCCGCCATGCCGGGGGCACCAGATCGCTGACAAAGGACACCCGCCAGTCAATAATCCGGTAATGATGCTGATAGGCGGCGTGATTGGTAAAATTGTTCGGGGTGACATAACATTGCGGCAGCGGGCCGGTAATCATCAACGCGACCACCGCGACAGATCCGATCATCGTCTGTAGCATCGGGCGAAAGGATGCCCGGGCAGCGATGGCTTCCAAAGCCCCTTGAATGCCGCAAGCCGCCAAGAAAAGGCAGACGGGCAGGAGCGGAATACAATACCGGGCCAACACGATGGCGCTCTGGGCGCCCTCGGGACGCGACAGGACCAGGGCCAGCAGATGAAGCGGGAAAAGACTGACCAAGGTCCATCCCAGAAAGGCGTTGCGACGGCACTGTTCAACCGCGCCGCCGACCACTGCCACCCAGAACAGACCAACCAGGGGAGTTTGGCTCGTGCCACTGAACAGGACGCCCAACTCAGCAAAACCATGCACCGAAAAATTACCGGTCAACGCCACCTGAAAAAAAGTGTCATGCAGGGAATGGATCAGCGCCGGTAAAACCAAAAGCGCGCTCAGACCGATGGTTGCCACACTGGCGATCAGCCACGGGACGAGGGAAGGCTCAGCAAGATTAATACGCCTGGCGCCGGTCAATCGCCGCCACACTAAAATCGCAAGCGCCGTCAAGAACGGGGCCGCCACGGTGACGACGGCGAACAAATGAAAATATACTGCCAGCACAGCCAGGACAACAAAGAGCACGGCCGATCGGCGGCAGCCGGTTTGCCGCCAGCGCGCCGCCAGCAGCAGGGCGGCAAAACCGAGAAACGCGACGGCGCTGTAAGGCCGGCAAAGACGGGTATAAAAAACCAGGACCGGCGAAATCGCCAGCAGAAAGGCCAGCAGGACCGTCCGCCGCAACCCGATGAACCGGCAGGCCAGCAAGGGACATAAGAGTAATAACAGCCCGCTGAAAAGTGAAGGCAGCCTGAGCAATGTCTCCGACCACCCCGTGGTTTGGCCTAAAACCCAAATATAAAAATTCAAGGGAATGCACGTCGCACCCGGAATCGAAAAGTGGGTGAGCAGCCAACCGGGGGATTTTCCCAGCGCAAAATAAAAGCCGTGCCATTCGTCATCGGCAAAAACTTGATTTGCCAGCAAATAACCGCGCAAGACCAGGCCCACCACAAAGGCACAGCCAATTCCAAGAAATAAACCGGCCGAACGTTTGTTCGGCCATGGGATCTTCATGTCCAAGGTTAGATAATATCCCAACCACTCGCAATCCCGGTGGCAGGATTAGGTTGGGGATTGCTCACCAGCGGAAGACGGCGATGTGTTCATCTTCAAAAACGGGAGGGCCGAGCGCCTGGGAATATTTTTTGTACAGGCGACCCAGCTCGGGCAGCGGGAGCATCAATTGGGGCAATTGGGATTCAAAACGCTTGTGAAGGACCACATATTCCACCTGGCGCTCACGCATCCGGGAAAGGTCGTCCATGTCGATAAAATTGCGGAAATGCAACCGCGACGGATCCGGCGCCAAACTGAGCACTTCATCGACATAGGTATTGCCAAAGACATAACCGGCCGCCAATCCCCGGGGAAGCGACACGCCCGCCGCATAGCCGACCAGCACCGGGCGGTGATGGAAATGCTGATAATAATACAGCGTATTGAAATGGTCGCCGATCACCATGGGATATTCGACAATCGGGCGGTGGCCGGCCTCCTGCCCCAGCGTTTGATAAAACGGCGACACTTCATCCACCATGAGGACCGCAGCCGGCCGGATGGCGGGCGGGATCAAGTCACTGAAGAACGACCAGCGCCACTCAATGTCCCCGTAATGGCGCTGGAAGGCGGAGTGATTCGTGAAATTATTCGGCGCAGCATAAGTTTGCGGCAACGGACCGGCCAGAAGCAACCACGCGACAAGCATGGCCGCAGTTCCTGTCTGCAACCACGGGGGAAAGGTAATCCTCGCCGCGATGGCATCCCAAGCCCATTGAATCCCGCACGCCGCAAAAAAGAGGCAAACCGGCACAAGCGGGATGCAATAGCGGGTCAATACGATGGTGCTCTGGGCGCCATCCGGTCGGGACAACAGCAAGGCCAGCAAATGAAGAGGGAAGAGGCTGACGAGCGTCCAGCCCAGCCACGGATTGCGGCGGCATTGTTCGACGGCGCCGCCGATCGCCGCCAGCCAAAACACGGCAACCAATGGGACCAGGCTCGTGCCACTGAACAAGGATGCCATTTCCGCGAATCCCGCCGCGGAAAAACTACCGTGCAGCGCTACGTAAAAAAATGTGTCATGCATGGAATGGATCAGCGCCGGCAAGACCAGCAGCGCGCTCACGGCGGCCGTGGCTGCACCGGCAACCAGCCATTTCCCAAAGGAAGTCGGCGGAACATCATCGGGTCTGTTGCCGGCAAATCGCCGCCAGACGAAAACCGTAAACGCCGCCAGAAACGGAGCCGCCACGGTGACGATCGCAAACAAATGAAAGTAAATCGCGAGGACGCCCGCGAGGACAAACCACACACCCCATTTTCGTTCCCCGGTCTGCCACCAGCGCGCGGCCAGCAACACCGCCGCAAAACCGAGAAACGCCACGGCGCTGTAGGGCCGGCACAGACGGCTGTAAAAGATCAGCACCGGCGAAATGGCCAGGAGGAAGGCCAGCAACAAGGTCCGGCGGGTTCCGACCAGCCGTTGGAGCAGCAGCGGACACAGCAACAAAAGGGAGCCGCAGAGGAGCGAGGGGAGGCGCAACAAGGTTTCGGACCAGCCCGTCGTTTGTCCCAGCAGCCAGATATAGAAATTCAAGGGAAGGCACGTCGCACCCGGGACCGAAAAGTGGGTCAGGAGCCAGCCCGGGGATTTGCCGAGGGCAAAATAGAAGCCGTGCCATTCGTCATCGAGAAATACCTGGTCCGCCAGCAAATAGCAGCGCAACCCCAAGCCGGCCACAAATGCAAGGGCCAGTCCGAGATACCAATCAACCGATCGATTGCCCCACCAGGAAATCTTCATTTTTCCAAGCCTAGGCAAATTTCGCAGCGGTCGCAACCCTGCCACAAAAAAGCATGAATTACGTTTGTTGTTCCAACCGCGCTTCCGCCAGGTCGATATCACGCTGGATGCGGCGCAGGACTTCGTCGCTGATCACGTCCCGGTTGCGCAAGTCCATGATGGTCCGGCGCTCCTGCAGGAGCGCTTCATGGGACAATCTTTCGTATTCGGAAGAAAACAGTCGCAGGGGCGTGCCGGCATTCTCCGGCTGGGCGCCTTCCAACTGTTCGATGTGGTCTTCATATTCCAGGCGCAGGCGCTTCAGGGCCTCATTCTTGGTCGGGTCGCGCTCGGTGATTTCGGCGAGGCGCGCCATCACTGCCCGGTTGGCGGTCAGCCTGGCCTCATGTTCCTCTTTCTCTATGGAACCGTCGTCCTTCACTCCGAGCCACCGAATGAGAGGCGGCAGGCTCAATCCTTGCACCACCAGCGTGAACAGGATGACCGTAAAGGTGAGGAATAAAATGAGGTCACGTCCCGGGAATGGAGCACCGTTCTGTATCGTCAACGGCAGGGCCAAGGCGGCGGCCAACGAAACGACCCCGCGCATTCCCGTCCAGGCCACGATAGTCACCTGCTGCCAACGGGGGAAGGGGTCGTGTTTGAATAATTTTTTAAATATCAAACGGGGCAGATAGGTGGCCGGAAAAACCCAGAGGATCCGGATGACGATGACGGCAAGGCTGATCAAAACGGCATACCAGATGAGCCGGGGCACGGAGATGGCGTGCCCCGACAACGCGCTCAAGACTTCGGGTAGTTGAAGGCCGATGAGCAAAAAGACAAAGCCATTGAGCAGAAACTCCACCATTTCCCAAACCGGCCCCCCTTGCAGCCGCGTTTTGAAAGTCAACAGTTCCGGCATCCGCCGCCCCAGATACAAGCCCGCCGTCACGACCGCCAGCACACCGGAAACGGCGAACCGTTCCGCCAACAGATAGGCCGTGAACGGCGTCAACAGTGAAACGGTGATCTCGATCGGGGCATCATTCACGCGCCGATGAAACTGCGCCGCCAGCCATCCGATGAGAAAGCCGACCAAGACACCCCCCGCACAAACGAGCAAAAATTGGCCACCCGCCTGGACCAGCGAGAAAGAGCCGGTGGCGACAGCGATGACCGCAAAGCGAAACGCGACCAACGCCGTGGCATCATTCACCAGGCTCTCGCCTTCCAAAATGGTGACAATGCGGCGGGGTATTTTCAGATGCTCGGCGATGGCGGTGGCCGCGATGGCATCGGGCGGGGAAATAATGGCGCCAAGCACGAATCCGGCCGCCAGCGGCAAGCCCATAAAATAATGCGTCAGATACGCCACCGTCACCGTGGTAAACAAAACCAGGCCGACGGCGAGCAGCGAAATCGGGCGCAAATTGGCGCGAAAATCCCGCCAGGAGGTAAAAAGGGCGGCCGGAAACAAAAGCGGCGGAAGAAAAAAAAGAAAGACAAGTTGCGGATCGAGCCGGACTCGCGGCAGTTTCGGGATCAACCCCAGCAATAAGCCGCCAATGACGAATAAGATCGGATAGGAGATATTCCATTTGCGAGCCATCAGGCCCAGCACGGCGACGGCGACCAAAAGCCAAACAAAAATTTCAGAAACGCTCCTCATGCTACCAAACCATACCAGCGGAAAGCGGTTTTGCCCAGTCTGGTTTGGGGCCCGGAGATGAATGATTTGTTAACCAAGGCAATCCCTGCCAGAATGAATTCCGGCAAAGGTGGATGAAACGAATATTACGGGCAATAAAAAGTGATCGTCCCGGCTTTGTTCGCCATGGTCGGGCCCACGCTGCTGGCCGCCACCGCCCACAGTCTTTCCGCCCTCATCTTCTGGCGTTTCCTGCAGGGCCTGTTCGGTGGCAGCATTGGAACCGTTTTGCCCGCCTGGTTTTGGCGGGCCGGCGGCTGGGGCCGCCTGCGTAGCGCTGTTCTGCGGCGCCAGTCTGGTCACCCTGGCTCTGGGTAGGGCCGGCGGCAAACCCGTCTCGCTCCGGAGCGAATCCGTGTCAGCTCTGGATGCGCTGCCCTTGAGCTAATATCCCAGTTAAAGAATTCATTGGATTGTTGGGGAGGAATCCGGCCTTGGATGCCGGATGACACGGAGGCGAGCGAGCGCGCAACCAAACGCGATCCCTCCGGCCAGAGCAAGACCCACCGTGCCCGGTTCCGGGACGGGGGAAACGGGCGTTCCGGGGATGGCATAAGTCGTGGCTCCCGAAAAATTATAATTATTGAGAAAGCTATTGGCGACCACCGTCACTCCGAGGTGGGCGAGCGATCCGTCGGCATTGGTCCCACCGGGCGGGATGGAACCCAAGTCAATCCCGATCAATTCCGGCAACACCGTCGACGCGGAGCCGAGCTGAATTCCCACGCCGTACATGATCTGTCCCGCATTGGCCAGGCACACGCCCGGGATATTCGGGATCACGCCCACCGTCGAGGCGGCGCCATTCAGAAGGCTGATTTGAAACAGATCCGTGTTGAGCGCGCTGCCGCCGCCATCCGTGTCGTAGAGGTTCCCATTCACGCCAAACCGGATGTTTTGCCCGGAACCCCCGAGCAAGCTATTGTTGAAATTCCCCACTAATGACGCCTGGCCGTCGCTGGGATCAATGGTGTACAACGCGCTTTGCGTCGCACCATATAGGGCTCCATTCGGGGCGACGGCGAGCGATTCAATCCCGCTGACATTGAAACTGAGGGATTTCGTGATCGATCCGTTGGCCGGGTTCAGGGTGACCAGCGATGCCGAGCTCACAATTCCATACAAGGTGCCGCCCGGGGCGGCGGCGATGTCGTTGAAAAGAGTGGAACCTTCGCTGCCCAATTGGCTGAAATTTCCGGTCAACAAATCGAACACGCCAAAAAAGTTATTTGCCTGGTTGAACTCCATCATGTAAACCTGCTGCGCGGAGGCGGCGGATCCAAACAAAAGGCATCCCGCCGCAAGTGCGAGAACATTTTTGACGGGAGCGGCGCTCCTGGTGGTGATGAGCCGGGGGAAAAACGGCTTGGTCTTTCGAGCACTTCCCCGACGATGGTGGTCCGCACTACACTTACATTTCACTGTCTTCATGTTCTCAACGGCATCGCCTTGAAACTTTTTTCAAAAACAAAATAACCTTGTATCGGCGATTTCTGATTTTCCTTAAGGACTATTAGTTACATTTTCAGATACTTTATTCAATACCGAATAAAGTCATCGACTTTCCAGGCATGCGGCGGAGGACGCACGCCACGCGCGCAGTTGTGAAGGGAGCGTTTCGCGAAGTGTTAAATAGAAGCGGGAAGCCGGAAACTCTTTCCGAGGCTGGCTGAGGCCGGAGTTAAGGAGAACAACCGATCAGCAACCGGCCGGAAGAGCGACGGTAGTAGGGCTTGCAGGCGAAGAGGTTAGGAGTCAGCCGACCGGTGCGATGGTGGCGCGGGCCTGGCGGACGATCTGTTCACCAGGAAATGCCGGAACATTTTCGCCCCCTTGAATTGCCTGGGGATCGTTGGCGTCCCCTTTCGCGACCATTTACGTTCCCGCCGACGGCTCAGCGGCTGACAAATCCCGCCCGGCAGGACAAGAAATGTTGCGATAATGACAAGAAATGTGGAGTCATTTTGCAACCGATGAGGCTCCGATGCCGAGTTCAAACCGGTCAATTCCGGGCGAGGTGGAGGCGATAATCGGTCGGCGAACTGCCCAACACCCTTTTGAACATGCGGTTAAAATGCGTGAGGGATTGAAAACCGACTTCGTAGGCGATTTCGCTGACCCGCAAATTGGGATTCAGCAGAAGGTTTCGGGATTTTTCAATGCGCACGCGGGTGATGTATTCCGTGAAATTGATGCCGGTGACCTTTTTGAACTTCTTGCAAAAATAGAAACTGCTCATGTTGACCGCCTTGGCAACCTGATTCAGGGAAAGTTCCTCGCCCTGGTTATCATTGATGAATTGCTTGGCGCGCGCAATGAAGGGTGGCTCACTGTTTTGCTCCTGAACCACGATCTGGTTGCTGATCAGCGACAGATGCTGCGCGAAAATGGTCAGCAGTTTCACGATCGATTCATGCTGCCGGGCCGACAGCACCCGCGTGCCGAAATAGGCCTCGCGCAATTCCTTCGTGTCCGCTTCGATGCCCCATTCCGCCAATTGTTTGGCCGCGCGGACAAATTGCGCCTCGGTCGGTTTGGTGCGAAACACCTGCCCGGTGGAGAGAAAACCGATCAACTGGTCCCCCATCCGTATCGGTACGGCCGTTTCCGTCAAGCCGAGACCGCAGGTGATCGTTTGCGGTTCGAGGGTGGCGGCATCGGCCAACTGTTGCTGTACCTGCAGGCAGGCGGCACAGGCGCGGCTCGTCTTCGACATCAGGGCGCAAAACGGGTTCTCCGTGCGCTTGCCATGGTGCGGCAAATTCCAGGTCTCCACGGAGCGCAGCGCCAGGGTGAGGCCGGTGGACTCGCTAAACGCGCGTTCGTACTCCTGGTACATTTTCGAATCCGCCAAGGCCTTAATCAGTTGTTTTGCCATAATCGTTTTCTTTCTTCTGGACCATCGCTGCTTCTTTACACCAGCCTCTGGTTGCTTGCTTGATAGCAAAATAGGGTAAGCCGCCATTTATAACAATTGGGAGCATGCCTGATTGGTTTTAGGATTAAAGTAGTCCGCGCCTAGGGGATTCACCTAGGTGCGGTAAGGACCGTGTTTCAGGGCGTCCCCTCCCCATCCCCTGTCAAAAAATGACGGTTTATTATCAAAGACTCACCACCGGGAAAAAAAGCATGTCCGATTTGTCGTTTGGCGGTAATAAACAGCTAAATGACCGACGCGAATGACATGGACCTGGTGCGAG
>Ga0302319_10014540_pt1 | contig 14664 bp, 13 predicted proteins | sample Bog_T0_2_FD_203319 | JGI IMG/M metagenome (GOLD analysis project Ga0302319, IMG submission 203319) | Peat permafrost microbial communities from Stordalen Mire near Abisko, Sweden - Bog_T0_2 | ecosystem: Environmental > Terrestrial > Soil > Wetlands > Peat | place: Sweden: Abisko, Stordalen Mire... | reverse complement strand
TGCGGCGGCCGCGCCACCACCGGCTACGGCGACCGGGGCCGCTGCTGCCGCCGAAACCCCGAGCTTTTCCTCGAGCAACTTAACGAGCTGAGACGCTTCAAGCAGCGTCAAGCCCTGAATCTGATCCGCAATTGCATTAATGTCAGCCATGGAAACTCCTTAAAATTTAAAATCGTTGAAAATCGTTTTAACCCTGGGCAGGCCTCATTCAGGCCCTGAACTTTCGGCCTTACGCCTTGAACTTTTCTTCCTTGACGCCCTGATCGATAACTACCGCCAAATTTCGGCCGACAGCGCCGAGCGCCGTCACCAGACGCTGAGCCGGAGCGTTGATCAAATAGAGGAGCTTCGAGAAAATCTCCTCTTTGGGAGGCATGTTGGCCAGATCCGCGATCTCTTTGATGTTGATCGCGCGGCCTTCCACCATGCCCGCCTTAAAAGTAAATACCGGGTTGGCCTTCGCGTAAGTGGTGAGCGCTTTGGCGAGAGCGACGGGATCGGTTTCGGTCCAGGCGAGCGACGTCATGCCCTTCAGACCTTTCAGCACCTCGGCTGAGGGAAGCCCTTCGGACGCGATCTCCGCGATGTTGTTCTTGACCACTTTGTACTGGCCGCCTACGCCGCGCACGGTTTTGCGCAGGTTGTAATCCTGATCGACCGTCATCTTCTCGTAGCCGGTAACGAACACGTTATTGGCAGCTTCGAGAGCTTTACGCAACTCTTCGAAATCTTTTTTCTTGTCGTCTCTGTTTTTCATTTCAGACTCTGTTGTTTACTCTGAGACTCCGGGGCCTTATAGCTCGAAAGCTAGGCCTGCGCCGCTGCTTCCTTTGCGGTCATTTCGGCCACGTCAATCGAGATGCCGGGGCTCATAGTGGAGCAGAGGGTGGCGCTCTTCACGTATTTGCCTTTGGCAGCCGACGGCTTGGCTTTGATTACGGCGGTGATTAATGTGGTGGCGTTTTCGACCAGTTTGATGGCGGTGAAGCTGGTCTTGCCGACTGGCGCGTGGATGATGCCGGTCTTATCGACGCGGAACTCGACCTTGCCGGCCTTGACTTCCTGGACGGCTTTGGCGACATCGACGGTGACAGTGCCGGTTTTCGGATTCGGCATGAGGCCGCGGGGGCCGAGGACTTTGCCGAGCTTGCCGACCGAGCGCATCATATCGGGGGTGGCGATGACGGCGTCGAAATCGGTCCAGCTTTCAGACTGAATCTTATTAACCATGTCTTCGCCACCGACGTAATCGGCGCCGGCTTCGAGGGCTTCGCGCTGCTTATCGCCGCTCGCGATGACAAGGACTTTTTTTGATTTGCCGAGGCCGTTGGGCATGAGAACCGTGCCGCGGACCATCTGGTCGGCATGCTTAGGATCGACGCCGAGGCGGAGGTGGACTTCGACGGTCTCGTCAAATTTGGCGAACTTGATCTTTTGAAGAAGGGGGACGGCCTCGCCGAGGGTATAAGCCTTAGCTTCTACCTGTTTTTGCGCAGCCTGATACTTTTTGCCTGGTTTTCTTGCCATATCTCCTCATGGTGCAAACGGTGGGCTGCAAGGCTCAATACGTCAAACCTGCGCACACACCTCCCATTGAGCTGTTTGGGGTACGCCTGTAATAGTAACACGAATGGAAAACAGCCCGCAAGCGGGTGCGAAAAGCTGTGAAAAGCTGCGAAAACGGTGTATTTGGGGTGTAAAAACGTGTTAAAGTTGGAGGCTTTTTGAAGTGCGGTCTTTTGTTTTCTTATAGTTACTGGGTTCGTTTGGCAAAAAATACATTTTTGCCGGAAAACCGTCCTCGGAAGCCGCTTTCGCGGCTGGTTTGATTATGGCACAGGTTTGGGATCGGTAGGAGCGCAGACGATGAATCAGTGAAATGTCGTCGAGAACGTCGTTCCCCGGTTCGTTAAGGCATGCCGCAGCGGGTTCCGTGAAAAAATCGTCGTCTTTTGCTGGACCGTATATTCGCCTCCCAAAGGCTGGATCGGGCGGAAGCGCCGGGTGCGGATCTGACGGAGAAGGCTCGGGGCGTGGGTTTGATGGGGCTGCTGCTGAGGGATTTGGAAGCCTGGAATTACGCAATGGCCGACGAGATGGCTGCTCGGTACAAGGCGTTGCAGCAGGATGTGATGGCAATCTTCGATGCAGAGCGGGCTTACGGGATTCCGTTTGGGGTGAGGCTGGATGCGGCGAATGCTTTGGGGCTGACGGGGGATCCTCGGCTGGAGCAGGACAACTTCGTGCGGATTGAGGGTGGGACGTTTTGGATGGGAGCGGACGACGAGAACCGCGGGAGGAAAGAGACCGTTGAGCCATTCCTCATTGGCCGTTATCTCGTTACGGTGGCCGAGTATCAGCGCTTTGTCGAGGCGACGGGTTACAGCATTGAAGACTACTGGAAGGCAGGAGGGTTCGGCGAGTTCACCGAACCGGATGAATGGGCGGCGCAGCTTGAGGAGCCGAAGAATCGGCCTGCGACCGGTGTGAGCTGGTATGAAGCTTCGGCCTATTGCAGGTGGAACCAGGGCAGGCTGCCGAAGGAAAAGGAGTGGGAGTTTGCAGCGCGGGCGAATCGTGAGGGAGTCAAATATCCGTGGGGCAACGACGAACCGAACGAGCGGCTGGCGAATTATGATTATGAAGACTCGCCTGGAAAGCCGACTCCGGTTGGACTTTATCCGGCCGGGGCGACGCCCACAGGTCTTCATGACGTAGCAGGGAATTTTTGGGAATGGGCGGAAGAAGCTTTTGGAGATGATCGGACTATGCGTGTACTCCGCGGGGGCGGCTGACACTTCAGTTCCAGCCGCCTCAGCGTTTTTTACAGGGTCGGGAACGGAGTCGCGCGGAGCAGCGTTTTCGGGTTTCGGTGCGTCCGGGAAGTAGTTTCCGTTTAGGTCTTTTTTTCATTGGTAGGATTTCGGGGCCGTGCCCGAAAGCCAGAGAACATCCGCCAGAAGATCTGCGAAGATGACTGTATGCAGATCGCGCTTCCCGAACTCGATTGGCCGGCGACCCTGAAGTTCGACCCCGAGAGCCGGCTCAACGACGATCAGTACTTCGCCTTCTGCGCTGCTAACCCGGATGTGAATTTTGAGCGGACGGCGGAAGGAGAGATCGTTATTGTGCCACCGGCCGGAGGGGAATCGGATTATCGGACTCTGGACGCGGGCGCGATGCTGCGCGAATGGGCAAAGCGGGACAAGCGCGGGCGGGCGTTCGGTTCCAGCATCCAGTTCATGCTGCCTGACGGTTCGGCATTATCCCCCGACGCCGCATGGGTTTCGAATGCGCGGCTCGGCTCTCTTACCCGCGAGGAATTGCGGAAATTTCCGCATCTGGTTCCCGAATTTGTGACTGAGGTCCTTTCTCCTTCCGACCGCCTGAGATCGGCTCAGAAGAAGATGCGGCAGTGGGCTGCGAACGGCGTCGACCTTGGATGGCTGATCGATGGAGATCGGCGTACGGTCTACGTTTATGCCGGAGGCGGCGAGCCTCGGACGGTCGAGAACGCGGATCGGCTGGAAGGCGAGGGCTCGGTAACGGGATTTGTAATGGATTTGAACGTGATTTGGGCCGGTTTGGGGTAGTTTTCCCGGGTCAGATTTTCGTCCTCAACACGGTAACATTGCTTCACGCAAATCGGTCTGATAGTATCAGGGAGGCAGAGATCGGAATCCCTCCTCTTGTCCGCCACAAAAATCCCAACCACGGAGTCAACGCAGCAAACTGAATGAGCTTTACCGTCTTTTTAGGCAATTTGCCTGTCTGGGTCACGGCCGACGACATAAAACAATGGCTCGCCGCCGAAGATCTTGTCGCGGATTCTGTTAAGGTCATCCGGAATCACGAAACGCAGGAGTCGAAAGGCTTCGCGTTCGTGGAAGCTCCCACATCGGACGAAATGCAGGCGATTATTCGCCGTTTCGACCGCGCACCGCTTGAGGACAAAGTCCTGCGGGCCAACCCGGCGCAGCCTTCTAAGGGCACAGCCGCGTTGCCTGTCAGGGCGAATGGGGCTCCGCCCCCCGCAGGTGTGCCCTCGGGAGCGAGACCGGAATCACGAAATCGAACTGAGCGTCGCGGCGGGAAGAAGCGCGATGCCGAACCCAAGAGCGCTTTCGCTACCGAACTGGCGAAAGTACTTTAGGATCAATCCAAACCGCCCCGCACACCTGTGTTTTCCCAACCACAGGTCGACGTTGCATTTTCTAACGTTATCATTGCGTTAGCAGCCGGAACCCGGCGTGCCAAAGCTAACGCAATGCAAGCCCCGGGTCTCTCCTCACTCCTCCTTCTTTTCACTCTCACCTCTTTCTCGAACGCCTACAGCGCCGACCAGGAACTTTTCCGGGCCGCTGCTGAGAGCAACGTCAACCAGCGATATACCATCGAGAGCGTTTCGATCGCCGGCATGCGCGCCGACCAGGCGAAACTGCCCGCGCACCTGCGCAGCCGTCTGGCCGCTCTGATCGGCTCGCATTGCGACGTGGCGGCTCTGGACGATCTTGCAGTGGATTTGCGCAAGGAACTTCACCTGCGCGCCGTGAGCCAGCGGCTTCTGAAAGGCAGCGGTCCGGACCGCGTGCGGGTGGATTTCGAGGTAGTGCGGAAAGCCATCGACGTTTCCGTTCCCCGCTTCCTGTTCCACTCGCGGCAGGGGGTGACCGGGGAGGTGGACGCCAGTTCGCACGTGGGGCAAAGCACTTTCACCGTGGGCGCGGTGAGTAACGGCGACAATCTTGTGGAGCGGTTTACCGGGATTCTGGCGCGTTATGAAGATACAAAGGTCGGATCGGACAAAGTCCGTTTCGGCGTATCGTTCGAGGATTATCACGAACAGTGGAATGTGCAGACCCGCGACGCGATCCCGGCCGATTCGGAACTCAGCCTCTATCGGGCGCGCACCAACGTGGCTCCGGAGTTCACATTTGCGCTGGCCCGTCCGCTCACCGTTTCTTTTGGGGCAAGCTTCGAACATATGGATCCGGAGAATCGAGGAGAGCCGAACCGGATGGCGAACGCGGTGACGGGCGAGGTCCGTTACGGGCATAAACTTGAAGATGACGCCTTGCAGCAGAGCATCGATGCCCGATACAATTTCCGCGCCGGCACGAGGGGTCTGGGGTCGGACTATTCGTATTCGCGGCACCTGGTTTCTTTCCGGTATGAGATCAAGTCGGGCCGGCAGACGGCTTCGGACGAGTTGACAGCGGGGTCGGTGGCGGGGCAGTCGCCGCTTTTCGAGCGGTTTGTGCTGGGCAGCGATTCGACGCTGCGGGGATGGGACCGGTATGCGATCGATCCGGTGGGCGGCAACCGGATGGTGCATAACTCGATGACTTACGGATATCAGTTTGGCGAACGGACGGCCGAGGTTTTCTATGACAGCGGGGCTTTGTGGAACTCGGGTCGCTCGGCGCAGGTTCGGCATTCGGTGGGCGCGAGTTACCGGCAGGGGATTTTCGTCTTGACGGCCGCGTTTCCGATTGTGGAAGGGCGGATTTGCCCGGTGTTCATGGCGGGAATGAACTATTGAAGAACGTGACCTATTGAGAAAGACGACGCGCAGATTCGCTCTCATCGCGGCGCTTGCAGCCGGTGTGGGGAGTTGCGTCTGCGTGGTTTGGGCGGTTACGACGCCTGCGCCCGAGCTGAAGGTCCATCTGGATGGTGATTTCCTGCGCGTCTCGGCGCTGCACCTGAACTTTATTTCCGGCAAGACGCTGGAGCGTCTGAAAGACGGTGTCTCGATCGCGTTTGTGGGGCAGATCAGCGTTTCGTCGGAGCCGAATTCAGTGGTCTCAGAGGCGAGATCTGTGGCGCGTTTCGCGCTGAGCTACGACATCTGGGAAGAGAAGTTTTCGGTAACGAAGATTGGCGATCGCCCGGAGTCGCGCCGCAGCAGCGCGAGCCACCTGTCGGCACAGGCAACGGAGAACTGGTGCCTGGATAACCTTACGCTCGACCGCAGTGCCCTGCCCGCCGACCGGCCCTTCTACGTGCAACTGGATCTGCGCGCCGAAGACCCGCAGGATCAGCTGGGTATTGTGGGCGAGGCAGGAATCAGCATTACCCGTTTGATCGATTTATTCAGCCGTCCCCCGAAGGCCAGCCAGCTGCACTGGAACCTGAGGAATGGACCGTATCGCGTGGCCGATCTGAAGAAAGCGAGCCACGGGTGAAGCTGCGAACGCGTCTGGCGCTGGTGTTTGTGGCCGCGACGCTGGTACCGCTGGGCGCCACGCTTTGGCTCACTCGTCTTCTGCTCAATGAGAGCCTGCGGCCCGCTGACCAGCTTTCCGGACTTTCTCGGTCGCTCGAAAAAACGGGGATTGCTTATTATCGGCTGGCTTGCGATCAGCTTCGGTCGGAAGCTCTGTCGGGGAAACTGGCAGCCAAAACGTATCGGGAAGGGTCCATGCCGGCCTCAGTGGCGGAGTTCTGGGACAGCGACGAGCCGGACCGTTTCGCGCGAACCGGGGACAGGGGTTCAGAGCTGCTGTATATGCAGCGCGGCGAAGAGGGCGTAAGGGTTTGGTCTAAACCGCTGGGTATCCGGTTTCAGGATCTTTCCGATGAATACAGCAAGGCCCGGAGCACGGCTTCGGAAGATTTGCGGCGCGGGTTCTTCGGCGCATGGGAACTGATCGCGGCGGTGATCTGGGCAATCGCGCTGGGCCTGGTGTGGCTGGTGGCGACGCGATTCAGCAGGCCGATCGTGAAGCTGACGGAAGCGCTGCGGGGCCTTGCGGGCGGGAATTTTCGGGTGCGCTTGCCCAATGCGCGCACCGATGAAATTGGGCTGGCGACGGACGCTTTCAATTTGACGGCAGCGGAGCTTGAGCAGAATCGCGACCGGCTGGTTTACCTGACGCAGCTGGCCAGCTGGCAGGTGCTGGCGCGGAAGATGGCGCATGAGGTGAAGAATTCGCTCACGCCGATTCGACTCACGGTGGAAGAGATGGTGGCGCGCGGGGAGGATCGGGAAAACAGCAGGGCGTTTCTGGACCAGGCGGCGGCGATTGTGGTGGATGAGATCGAGTCGCTGGAGCGCCGGATTCGTGCGTTTTCAGAGTTCTCTTCGGAGCCGCCGGTTTGTCCGGAGCCGCTGGATATACATGCGCTGGTTGAGGAGCGCATTGCGTTCCTGAAGAGCGCCCATCCGGAAGTGCGCTATGCGGTGGAAGCGGCGTCGAATACCCCAAGCGCGATGGCGGATGAAGACCTTGTGAAAGGGATTCTGGTGAATTTGCTGGAGAATGCGGCCGATGCGGCGGGCGATGGCGGGCAGATCCTGGCTCGGGTGCAGCCGCTCGACGACCGGGTCGCGATCGAGGTGCACGATTCCGGCCCGGGCCTGAGTGAGCTTGCGCGCAAGACTTTGTTTCAGCCCACGATTTCGTTCAAGAAGCGCGGGATGGGGCTTGGGCTTTCTATCGCACGTAAAAGCGCGCTGCTTTCAGGCGGCGATATTCTGCCGATCGCAGGTGAGTTGGGCGGCGCGGGATTCAGAGTACTTCTTCCGGTAGTGACAGGAACTCATGATGCCATCGCGGCGAATACTGGTCGTTGACGACGAAGAAAATATAGGCCGGTCCCTGCGCATGATTCTGGAGCGCGAAGGGTACCAGGTGAATGCGATTCGCTCAGGCGCCGAACTGCGCGCGTTCCCGGAGCGGGCGCGGATGGATTTGTTTTTGCTGGACGTGCGGCTGCCCGATGCCAGCGGGATCGATCTGCTGCGCGAGCTTCAGGCGGCGGAGATTCCCGCGCCGGTGATCATGATCTCCGGGCACGCGACGATCGCCGATGCGGTGGAAGCCACGCGCGCGGGCGCTTTCGATTTTCTGGAGAAACCGCTGGGGCGCGACCGCGTGATGGTCGCGGTGAAGAACGCTCTCGAGCAGGGCACGCTGAAGCAGGAGAATAAGCGGCTCAAGGAAGCGGTGGGGCCGGGGTCGCGGATGATCGGTTCGAGCCCGGCGTTTCAGCGCTCGGTGGAGCAGGCGTCGATGGCGGCGCGGTCGGATGCTCGCGTGCTGTTGATTGGGGAATCGGGCACCGGGAAGGAACTGCTGGCGGCGCATATCCACGGGCAGAGTCCTTTTGCGCAGGGGCAGTTCGTAAAGGTGAATTGCGCGGCGATTCCGGGCGAGTTGATTGAGAGCGAGTTGTTCGGGCATGAGAAGGGGTCGTTTACAGGAGCGACGGCGCTTCGTCGCGGCAAGTTCGAGCTGGCCGATAACGGGACGCTGTTTCTGGATGAGATTGCGGATCTGCATGCGAATTCGCAGGCGAAGCTGCTGCGCGTGTTGCAGGAGGGCGAGTTCCATCGGGTAGGCGGCGAGCAGACGATTCGCGTGACGGTGCGAGTGCTTTCGGCGACGAATCGCGATTTGTCCGCGATGGTGGCGCAGGGTAAGTTTCGCGAGGACCTGTTTTACCGCGTGAGCGTGGTGCCGATCCGCGTGCCTGCTCTGCGCGAGCGTCCGCAGGATATCGCGGCGATGGCGCAGTATTTCCTGGACGATTTCTGCCTGCGCAACGGATTTCGGCCGAAGAGTTTCGATCCCGAAGTCTGGGAGGCCTTTGAAGAGTATTCGTGGCCGGGCAATGCGCGGGAGTTGCGCAATGTGGTGGAGCGGATGGCGATCCTTTCGCACGGCGATGTGTTGAATGCCGGTGCGATTCCGCTGGAGTTGAAGCTGCAGCGGGAGAGCGGACTGCGGTCGAGCGTGCAGGAAGCGCGGGAGTCGGCTGAGCGCGAGCATGTGATGCGGGCGCTGGAGGAATCGGGCTGGAACGTGTCGAGCGCGGCGCGGGCGCTGGGGATGGAGCGTACGAATCTGCATAAGCGCATCCGGGCGCTGGGCCTTGCACGCGGGAAATGATCGCGGCTTTCCATGATCAGATCCTTGGACCCGGAGTTGATGGATTCGCCCGAGATTGTAGGGCCGGTTCTGGAGAAGTTTCATCGGGATCTGGCGCGCATTCATTCGCTGCTGGGGAGTTTTCCGACGATTGAAAGATTGCTCAAACGCAACGATACTCCGGTGCGGCGGGTGCTGGATATTGGATGTGGAGGCGGGGCTTTGCTGGCTTATTTGCGGGACCGGATGGGCGTGGAGGTGATTGGGATCGATCGAAAACCGGGCTATGCGCGGGATGTGAGAATCATCGAGGCGAATGCGATTTACGATCCGTTGCCGGAGGCCGATGTGGCGGTGTCGTCGCTGGTGGCGCATCATTTGACTCCGGAGGAGAATGTTGCGCTGATTCGCAATGTGGGTCGGTCGTGTAAGAGGTTTTTGATTCTGGATCTGATCCGGCATCCGATGCCGCTGGTGTTGTTCACGATGTTCATTTGTCCGCTGATTGGGCGGGAGGCGGCGGTGGACGGGCGGCAATCGATTCGGCGTGCGTTTACTCCGGAGGAGTTTGGGGATTTGGTTCGTGCGGCGCTGGAAGGGACGAGGGGTTCGTTTGCGATCGATGTGCCGCCTTTGTTGTCGCGGCAGGTTGTTGATATTCGGTGGTGAACGGCCACTGCAACCATTGACTACTTTGGTTTTGCGCCGGCTAAGGCCCCGGTGATTCCTTCGATGTATTCGCGTTCCATGCGCCCGTTACTGCCGAGTCCCCAGTGTGAGTCCAGAATTGCAACCACCATAGCGCCCCCTGTGTCGAATCGAAGGTGGAAATCGGACTCGCCAACCCTGAGCCGCAGGGCTAAGCAGCATCCGACCCACAGGCCGATAATGATCGAGACGCCAATGCCAGACACCCAAAGGTAACTTTTCCGAACTCTTTCGGTCGGAATAGGTCCAATAGACTCGAAAATCCGTTAGCTGCGAACCAAGGGAATCTGTCCAGAGCCCTTTGAAGCCTAAAATGTCGAACCCGTCGGGTGCCCGCCTGAGGTGTTGACTCCATGGTCTCCGAGATATGCCGAACCCACCTTGGCGACCGGGGCGCAATCGTAGTCAAAATGAACTGTGTCGGCCGACAACCCTCTTCCAGCCGCAATGAGCATGAGGATCGCTAAAGAGAGCCGTCGCACAAGCGAATTTTAACACTCCAAATTAAGTTCCTCGCTGTTTTCGAGGAGTTTTAGGCCCCGGCCGACTTCTGGCCCAGCACATACTCGTCGAAATTCGGCAGCGGCTTAATAAATGGCGCCAGCGCAGCGGCGGCCTCGGCGGTGGTGACTACGTCCGCGGGGTCCAGCTTGACGATCTCGGCGTTTTCGGGTTGGGGCTCCCAGACGTCTTCGCGCATCAGACGGCCGCGGTCGTCATAGGGCCAGATGGTTTCTTCGAAGTTCTTGTAAAGGTACATGCAGTTGGGATCCGCTTTGAGTCCTTTGGCATCCAGCAGTCCCATGAGCAGATCGTGCGATAAGCCCTTAGGCAGAACTGCCAGACCTTTGGACATCAGCAGCGATCCACCCCATACCTGCTGATAGGCGGTAAGGCTCGACGCGACAAAGTTGTCGGCTACCGCCACCTGCTCGTTTTCGGTATAGAAAATGCACTGGTTGGTTTCGGCCCACATGCGGTAGAGCGGCTTGATCTGATCGAGACCGGTCAATCTCTGGTTGAAGCCCAGGGCATGAAGGTTGTACATGGGGTTATCCGCAATCATGTCCGGCGTAAAGATCTCATCGACACGCCCCGATACTTCCAGATACCTGTGGCGGCTGTAAGCCAGCAGGATGTAGCGCTGCCTGGGACTGGTTGTGGTTTCCAGCAACTTATCGATTGCAATATTCGCCTGCGTAATGTCTCGTTTCGCCATTGTTTTTCTCCTCTTATCTAATGTTGTCCGGCGGCGGCAGCGGCTACGAGAGCAGCGCCCGGCCCCTGCCCCGTGTACTTGCGCATCATGCCCCATGCGGTCAGCGCGACCGCGACATTGATACCGGGTACTACGATGCTTTCCCATGTTTCCGGAATGTGTGCAGCCAGCGCTTCCGGCGGCGGCGCGGCGTAAATTACTTTCTGGTGATAAATCGCCAGCGCCGTCAGTATATAGATGGTTGTAATCACAACCCAGTTGAGAATCGGCGCCCAGGGACGAGCCGCCTTTTTCTCGGGAGTGTTATAGAGCTTCTGGATCGCGCGCCGCGGACCTACGTCCAAATACCTGTAGGCCACCAGCCAGTAGAGCAGCCCGTAGTAATGAAACCAGTTGACCGCCATTGATGCTACCAGCACGTGCAGAGAGATTTCAAACAGATTGCGGAAGCGCACCCAGTAGCCGATCAGGAGGCCGAACGACTGAGGATTTCTGTTGAAGTAGGACGCGAGCGGGAACGAAGAAGACAGCAGCGCGATGCGTCCGCCCCAGTACCAGAGCGTGCTTTTATGCGCCAGCGCCCATGGCCCGCAGACCAGCAGATCCAGAGACACTACAATGATGTGGAAGGTGAAGATCTTAATTGCATTCCTGTCTCCGAACAGCGGATTGAGGAGTTCTTTGGGCTTGCAGAAGCCCTGGTAGATCTGCCGGATACCTACCGACGCGCCCCAGGCAAGCAGGATGGAGTAAACGATCGTTATGGCTATTGAGTCCGCGGTTACCGGTGAGAGGTTCATAGGTTATATCCTGGTTACTTTTTGAAAGCCGGGTCGGATTCCGCACCGGGCCGCGGCATCCAGTCGAGCGTGTAATACTCGCCGCGCGCTCTGGCCCAGGGATCAAACACATTCACCACGTATTTGAGTTCGTCGGTCAGCTCCGGAACATTCCTCAGCAGCACTCGCTTGAGCGGCGAAACAGGCTGCTTGTGACCGTTCGGCGCGCCCTGTTCCATCTGTTCCGCGCCCGGTCCGTTGCGATTCACCCAGTTCACGCCCAGCGTGGTGTAGAACTCGGGACGAAAACTCGAAGTGAAGAACCGGTCGCTGAAGAGGCGGCGCGAAGCGTTCAGGATGAATACTACGAACTGAGTTTCCGAGATGGCAAAGCCATGCGGTCGCGTGGATTCTGAAAGCCAGCCGACAACGGTATCCACGTCTTCGACATTGTCTACCACTGAGCCGTTGGGATGACCAAGGCAGTCGTTGATCGGCTTACCGGTATCGTCAAGCTGGGCGTCCGTAATCACCTTCGAAGCGTCGCAGACGTGAGTGCCGTAGACGTCGCGCAGTTGCTGCGCCCATTGGATGTACTGCCCCGCAAGCGGTTTCGGGAAGAAGTCGTCAAAGCTGGTTAACTGGCGCAGACCGTACTGCCGGCGAAATTCGTTGAAGCGGGGAACGCCGTGCTCGCGGTCGCGAATCAGATCGAGGGCAGCCAGATCGATCTGCTTGCCCGGCGTATCGAGACGCGGCAGCGATATGTTCTGCATGAACTGCGGAATGTTGTGCAGCGTCAGCAGGCCCAGCCTTTGACGGCCCATGCTGAGGCCCCAGTTGGCGAGTCCGCGCGAGCGCATCGCGTCGGTGGCTTTGCCTTCAAACGTGTTGATGACGGCCACTTTTTGTGCGATCTGATTGGGATCCTTCGTGACATCCCGATATTCGATCAGATCCGGAATCAGCGAATGCAGGCGGTAGACCGTGACGAACTCTTCGGGGAAATTGAAAGGAGATCCGAAGTGATTCACGCCGCCGTTAGTGAACTCGGGCTTGCTCATGTCATAGCCCGGGGCCTTGCTGCCAATCCCAAAGATGCCCGGTCCGGAGGCGAAGACGGAATACCATTCCGTCGCCTTGTTTCCGTTCTCCGACGTGCCGAACTCCTTCGCCACGATGGTGGAAAGAGCCGCGGATACTTCCGGTTGGCCGGCACCCAGCAAGCCATTCCAGTTGGCGTTCATGCCCTTGTAGAGCGGCTCGTCGTAGAGCAGTTGCGGAGTCCATTCGATGGTGTGGATCTTGGCGATCATTGCCGAGACCACCAGCCGGGCGGCGGTGAACAACTCATCGGGGGTGACGTCTTTGTTGGCGATCGCCTTCAAGGGGTCAACGGGATTGCGGAGGCCGCTATCGCCATTGGGATTCGCGGCCGCTTCCCTGCGGAACTCGGCGACGAACGCATTGTGCTCTCGCGCGAACAGGTTGTGATAGAAGCTCATCCCGATGGTCCAGTTATCGGGGAAGCCGGCGGCTTCCTGTCCCGCCCATTGCGGCTGCATGGGATCGCCAGGCTGGAGAGCCGGCAAATACGAGCCCGGTGCGCCCTTTACCGGCTGCAACAGGAGCATTGCGGCGTCCTTCGGATCGCGCTTCACGCGCTTCTTAGAAGTCTCGTCGTAACCGTAGAGTTGGGAAGCGTCCCACCAGGCGGTGTTGTTATTGGCAAAGATGCGGGGCGCGCGCGCCAGGTACTTTTTACCATTGACCGTGAAGGACTCAGGCGTCGATTCGTTGGCGACCAGGGTCTTGTCAACACGGTCTCCGGGCCGGCAGCCCAGCTTCTGAATATCATCTGGCGTGAGGGGCGTTGGCACGCCGTTGACGAGCTTTGTCTTGCAACCGGTGTCGATATAGACAGCGGCATTGTGGCCCTCTTCCAGGTGGGAGAACCAGTCGTGAGTCATGAACTGAATCCAGTAAGCGGCCAGCACATTAAAGAACGGCGCCTTCTGATAGTCGCAATCGACGTTGACGGAGTTGGTGGGCGAACCGAAGCCGCCGTTGCAGCCCTTCGCGGGGTCCTGAACGCGCGTCAACAGCGTGCGGCTGATCACCTGCGGGTCGGGGGTGAGCAAGCCGAGGCGGTTCCCATGCCGGTTCTTTGTAAGTTCATTGAGGCCCTGATCGGGCCAGGTTGTATCGAATTCGACATTGCGGGCGAAGGGCGTTCCGCTCGACCCCATCAGAGGATTCAGAATGTCGTTGCAGATACCGGTGGTGGTACGGCCGCGGATGAGTTCGCCGCTGCAGACCTGGGCTTTATCGCCGCCCACCGCCTGATAGTTCGGATTGGTCTTGGGCAGGCGCAGTTCTGGCCAGGTTTTTATGGCGCGTCCGTCCACGCCGTTGTTGCCGGAGACGTAGGTTTTATAGGTTCCGTTGTTGTCGAATAAATTAAATTTGATCAGTTCGATTCGCTGATACTCAAGGTCGAGCAGGGCGCCGGAAACGCCGCGAAGCATGGGACCCTTTGTGGACACATAGTTTTTGGGAAGGGAATCCATGTCGCCGGTTCCCCAGTAATGAGACCAATCGACCCAGGGAGTTTTAGCAAACTGAACGGCCTTCACCCCGCCGCGGCACATGGCGGTTGCGTCGGTCACCTTGCCCAGAAACCGGAGGTCGCGAGCTTCGGGAATTTTGAGCAGCCCGGTCTCCACCATTTGCTTACAGGCTTCCAGTTCTTTCGCTTCTTCCAACTGGGCGGCTCGGTTTCCACAGGAAACCAGAACCAGGGAGAATCCACACAAAAGCAATAGACGCATCGATTTCATCGAGCATTAATGATTTAGTGTTTTGGCGAATATGTCAAGAGGATTTTGGCGGAGCCCGGCGGGACACATCTGCCGATAAAACGAGCAGGAATGGCAATGGTCGCCCTCGTTTAATTCAAACTCCAGCCGGTCCTGCGCCTCGCGGAGCCGAATTACGAGATCGCGGACTTCCTGCAGCGCATGGGGATCGATGCTGACCTCGGCCACCGTGTCGTGCCGGAGGAAGTGCAGCCACGCGCGCG
>Ga0302319_10014536_pt1 | contig 14665 bp, 17 predicted proteins | sample Bog_T0_2_FD_203319 | JGI IMG/M metagenome (GOLD analysis project Ga0302319, IMG submission 203319) | Peat permafrost microbial communities from Stordalen Mire near Abisko, Sweden - Bog_T0_2 | ecosystem: Environmental > Terrestrial > Soil > Wetlands > Peat | place: Sweden: Abisko, Stordalen Mire... | reverse complement strand
GGCCGCAACCGTATATTCCGCAAGCGTAATTCCTGCAATCCTCACCGCAGACCCCGTTCTGTGTACAATTCCACGGTATGTCACGCCGTCATCCACTGCGCTATCTCGTGCTGATCGCCATTTCGGGAGCCGTTTCCGCGCTATGGCCTGTAGCTGCCTCTGCCGAAAGCGATCTCGAACGCCATCTCAACGACGACTATCAAGGCAAGACCTTCATCCTGCGCGGCTTTTATTCCGGCAATCGTCTGAACTACGATTCCAGCGGCAACCTTGTCAGTCCGGCATCGCCCGATGATTGGACAGTTTCGGGCATTGTCCGGATCGAGGGTTTCCGGTTGTCCGGCGATCGCCTGAGGATCGACGCCCGGCGCTTTCACATGGGCTGGGTCGACGGCCGTTTTCAAGAATTGCACGATCAGGTCGGCAAGCCCGCAAAAGACGAGAAGGCGGAGCGATCTCTGCGCATTGAGGTCGACCTCGCGGGAGCGGGAACCTTGGATGCAGCGGACAAAGCGCTGTCGCAGATTTTTCTTACCTCCGGCGATCGATTTGCCGATCTCGTTCCCGACTACTGGAAGCCGTGCGTGCTTGCAGCTTTGACCGGCGAAGGCGCGAAACAGTACGGCAAGTGTATTTTCTCGCCGGATTTTGCGGCGATTCCGGGAGTCTCTTCGGCGACGGGCGAAAGCCACGATGCCGAACCAAGCAGAACTGGCCGGCCCCCTGAGCGATCTCTTCGACCCGGCAACGGTGTCGGCCCGCCCAAACTTATGTCCCACAGCGAACCGGAGTTTTCCGAAGGCGCTCGCCGCGCGAAATACCAGGGCACCGCTCTTCTGGAGCTGGTTGTCGACCAAACGGGCCAGCCGCAAAACATCCGGATCGTCAAACCGCTGGGGATGGGCCTCGACGGAAAAGCGGTCGACGCGGTGTCAAAATGGCGGTTCAATCCGGGCATGAAAGATGGCGAACCGGCTGCCGTGGAAATTGCCGTCGAGGTCAGTTTCCATCTGTACTGATCGAGTGCGACCAGGCACTCCTACATGGTTTGCGGTAACGTGTATTCGAATTCGTAGGAATGCTTTCCCTGGTCGATCTTGATGGTGAACGTGCCGGTGATTCCCTCGAGCTGGCCGGTGCCGGAGTCCGGCACAACCGTGACGCTAAGTTGCGGCGTGCCCCGGGTCATGGTGCCGCTGTGCTGCAGCACGAAGCTGCCCGCGCGGCCCTTCAACGTTCCCCTGACCCGCTCCATCGCCACGTAGCCCCCGGAACCCTTCACCACGGTTGCCGCCGAGGAAAGCATGAATCCCTTGCTCGTCCCCTCCAGGTCGCCGTGAAACTGCTTATCGATCGACATTCTTCCCAGCTCGGCATCGGTGCCTTCGTCCGCCACTTGCGGCGTCAGCTTCACGTCAAAGGTTCCACTGGCATGCATGGTCAAAGCCTTCTCCTTCGCGGGCGCGGCCGGATTCTGCCCCGACCCAAAACGCCAAGCCCCAAGTACACACAAATTCCCGCAACCACCTGAACTCGAAATTGAGATGAAGAACCCATCGACTTTCTCTCCGCGCCCTCTGCGGATTTCCTCTGCGCTCTCAGCGCTTAAGCTTTTTCCGGAGATCGAGTCAGAATCCGCAGGCCAGAAACGGAGAACTGAGAACTGCCCCTTAATACTTTCGCAACACCCCAATCACCCTGCCCTGAACTTCCACCGAGGCCGCCGGCACGATAATCGGCGCCATGGTCACATTCGAAGGCTGCAAGCGGATGTTGTCTCCTTCGCGATAAAACCGCTTCAACGTAGCGTCGTTCTGGTCCACCAGCGCCACCACGATGTCCCCGTTGTGCGCTGTCTTCAGCTTCTCCACCATCACATAGTCGCCGTCGAGTATGGCCTCATCCTGCATCGAATCCCCGCGCACTTCGAGCACAAATACTTCCTTCGAGCGCACGAAGTCGGCCAGCGAAATGGTCTCATTGCTCTGCACCGCCTCAATCGGCTGGCCCGCGGCAATGCGCCCCAGCAGCGGCAACACCAGCCCGGTATTCACGCTCATGGCCTGCTTGAGCCGTCCCTTGGGCGGCAGCAGGTCAATCGACCGGCTGCGGTTGTAGTCGCGGGTCAGCAGTCCCTTCTTTTCGAGGTTGGTGATGTGCTTGTGCACGGTCGCCAGCGAGTTGAGGTCGAGCCCGTTGCCAATCTCTTCAAACGACGGAGAATAACCATGCTCCGCCACGAAGCGGGAGATAAAGTCATACACTTCGCGCTGCCTGCGTGTGATCGCCATGGAGGTATTGTTGGCGAAGGGAAGGCGAAATGTCAAGAGGGAAATCAGGCCAGGTCAAAAGTTGCAGTCATAGCCCGCGTTGGGCTGCGGCCCAGCCCGTCTTCCTAGGGATGCTGTAAAAACAGCACCTCGGCCTATTGAATCGAACTGGCTACATTGGAGAACACGTTGTTCGCATTCGATCCAATCAACTGGATCGTGCCCACTACGATCACCAGAATCACGGCCAGCATTACGGCGTATTCGGCGATATCCTGACCTTCTTCCTGCAACCACAACTGGCGAATTAGGCTAGTCATCCTTACCTACTCCATCAAGGCATTTGGGCTGAGAGTCCGTGGCGGAACTTATTTGCGAAAAACCATAAATGGCCTGCGCTCAGATGTCAAAGGATAATTTCGCTGCCCCTCAATCACTCGTCCCCCGCAATCTTAGGGCTTCACCTAGCGTAGGTTTTGCGGTAGGCTTATGCCGCCTATTTTAAGGAGGCTTCTATGGCACAGAACACTCCGGTTGAGATGGTGCGGCACGCTTCCACGCTTTCGATTCTGTGGGGCGTTTTGCTGATAGTGTTTGGCGTGGTGGCGATTGGTTTGCCACTTCTTGCCGCAGTTGCGGTGAGCGCGCTGGTTGCGTGGCTGATTGTTTTGGCAGGCGTCGTCCACTTGGTCCTCGCCTTCCGCGTGCATGGCGCGGGCAATATGATCTGGAAGCTGCTGGTTGGGATCGCATACTTGTGTTTCGGCGTCTACGTGCTCCTGCATCCCATTCTCGCGGTGGCGTCGCTTACCTTGCTGCTGGCAGCACTGTTTGTGATTGAAGGTGTGCTGGACATCATTCTGTATGTCAAGATGCGTCCCCTGCACGGGTCGAGCTGGATGCTGCTGGATGGCATCGTCAGCCTGTTGCTGGGCGCGATGATCTACCTGCAATGGCCGTCGAGTTCGGGCTGGGCGATCGGGACCCTGGTGGGCATCAGCCTGATCTTCAGCGGAGTGGCGCGGGTCATGATGTCGTTGTCGGTGCGCAAGGCGGTCGGCCAGGCGTCCGGATCGGGCGCTTTGGCAGCTTAGGGGCAGTTCTCAGTTCTCGGTTCCCAGTTCTCAGTCGCTGGTCGAAGGGTCTTCTCTGAGAAGCGGGAACTGGGGAACTGGGAACTAAGACAAAGATTGGCGCGGCAAGGCGCTGTGGCATTGTGCGCATGGGGAAAATTCCGCCCTTCGGGAGAATGGAGAAAACGAAATGGGAGGACTTATCCCGTTGGCGGACGCGTCGCGACGGCCGGCGCGGATCCCCGTCGTCACGACCCTGATCATCCTGGTGAACGCTTTCGTGTTTGTGCGCGAGTTGATGGGCGGTGAAGCGTTCGTAACGCAGTGGGCGGCGGTTCCCGTCGACGTAATTTCCGGCCATCGCTGGATCACGATTCTAACCGCGATGTTCATGCACGCCAGCTGGTCGCACATCATCGGCAACATGATCTTCCTGTGGGCCTTCGGTCCGGAGATGGAAGACGCGATGGGGCGCGGTCGGTATCTGAGCTTCTACCTTGTGGGCGGCTTGGTCGCCATGCTGGCCCAGATCGCAGCCAGCCCGCATTCCACCGTGCCCAACCTGGGCGCGAGCGGAGCGATCGCCGCCGTGATGGGCGGATTTCTGGTGACGTATCCACGCGACCGGATTCGTTCGATCCTGGTGATTTTTATTTTTGTGAAGATCACACTCATTCCCGCCGCCTTGCTGATTGGTTTCTGGTTCCTGACTCAACTGGTGAATGCCGGCCAGGTGGCGCAGATCCAGGGCGGAGGGGTAGCATACCTGGCTCACATCGGCGGATTTATTTTCGGCGCCGTCACGGCGCGTTTGTGGGAAACCGCCGAGCGGCGCTCGGTGGCTTCGACGTTCTGAGAAGACCTTGCGCTCCCTCGACCGCCCTAAACGCCTACTCGCAAACTTCGGCGCTCCAGCAGAAGGACGTCTCTCCAAGTCGCGCCCAGCTTGCCGACCCGCGTTCTTACTCCCACTTCTCGGAACCCGCAGTTTTTGTGCACCGCACTGCTGGCCGCGTTCTCAGGAAAGATTCCGGCCTGCAGCGTCCAGATTCCGGCACGTTCAGATTCTTCGATCAAAGTCTTCAGCAGCGCTTGCCCAACCCCTCGCCCCCGCGACGCAGCCGCCACATACACTGAGACTTCCGCAACTCCCGCATAAACTCGGCGGGCCGACACCGGGCTGAGCGCGGCCCATCCCAATATTTGCCCGTCCTCCGATGCCTGTTCCCCGCTGCGCGCGATCAGACGGCAGTCTTTTCGATGATTACCATCCCATGTCTCCCACTCGGGAAGCTCGGTCTCAAACGTCGCGTCGCCAGTAGTGATGCCTTCGCTATAAATCGCGCGAACGGCGGCCCAGTCATCGGGCTGCATGAAGGTGATTTTGTAATTCTTCATTTTGTAATCGACGGGATAGTAGGAGACTATGTTTCGGCGGGCGCGAAGACCACCAGCACCGCCAGTTCTTCTGTGATGTCGTAGAAGCGATGCCCCACTTCCGGGGCGACGAAGATCACATCTCCGGTGGAAACTTCGCGGTCTTCGCTGCCAGCTCTAAAGCGCGCGCGGCCGCGAAGCACATAGTAGATTTCATCTTCACGATGCGGCTTCTGGTGGTCGGTCCCACCGGCAGGAAGCACGTACAGTCCCGCGCTCAGCGCCGGCACGCGCAGAAACTCGCGATACGATTTGCCGCTTGCGGCGCGCTGCTCTTCGATCTCCGGCAGGCTGGCAAAAATGGTCTTCACGTGAAGATGCCTCCGAAAATGAGGTCGGTAAACTGCGGGATCAGGTTCTGCGCCTGCAGTTCGCCCTCCGGTTTGTGCCACTGGTAGATCCAATTGATCATGCCGAGCAGGGCGAATGCCGCGGCGTGCGGCCCGACTTTCCCTTTGGCGCGGCGAGTGCGCTGCACTTCCTCCATCAGGTTTTCCAGGAAGTGGATGTAATCTTTCTTGCGGGTATTGATGCTCTTGCGCAGCGCCGGCGGCAGCGGATGGTTCTCGTGCAGCATCACTGTAATCTCGCGGTCGCGCGGGCTGAGCACCACCTCGATGTGCAGCCGGATCAGCGCCCGCAACCGCTCTTCGGGGTCGACGATGCCGCGCACCGGCTTGAGCACCCGCTCCTCGGTGATCTCCATGGCGTGGTTCATGATCTCGAACAGGATTTCGTCCTTGCTCTGGAAATGATGGTAGAGCCCACCCTTGCTCAGCTTGAGCGCGGCGGCCACGTCGTTCATGGAAGTGGCATCGTAGCCGCGCTGCTGGAATAGCCGCGCAGCCGTGCGCAGAATTTCCTGCCGGGAATCGACCACGCTCTCGCGAGCCATCGGGTGACATGGTAAACAGTTGCGCGGGGGAATGCCACTGCGCTTTTACGTCTTCGCTGCCGGTGCGGCTTTCGCCCGAAACTTTCGCCCTACCCTCCCCCCTGTGTAAACTAGCCTCGCGATGAGATTCTTCCCCCGGTTTATTTCCGTCGTCCGATGTCGTCTGCTGACCGCCGTGGTTGTTCTCATCGTGATAAGCGTCCCAGCAATCGTCCCCGCCAGCTCTGCCTCGGCCTATAACGCCCGTCCCAAACTTGTTGTGGTGATTGTGATCGACCAGTTTCGCGGCGACTATCTGGAGCGCTACCGCGATCAGTTCGGCGAAGGCGGATTCCGCCTGCTGCTCGACCACGGCGCAAATTTCACCGACTGCAATTACGACTACGCCAATACCCGCACCGCCCCCGGCCACGCCACGCTCTTCACCGGCGCTTACAGCAACGACCACGGCATCGCCGCGAATGAATGGTGGGATCCGAAGAAGAAGAAAATGGTCACGTCGGTGGAAGACGATGACACCAAGCTGGTCGGAATTGCTGGGGACAAAACGGGCGCGTCGCCGCACAACCTGCTGGCCGATACGCTGGGTGACGAACTGAAACTAGCCACCCAAGGCAAATCGCGGGTGTTCGCATTGTCGTTGAAAGACCGCGCTGCCGTTCTGCCCGGAGGTTTCGCAGCCGACGCCGCCTACTGGATCGAACCGAAAAGCGGCGCGTGGATTACGTCAACCTACTATCGTCCCGAGCTGCCCAAGTGGGCGCAGGATTTCAACTCCGGCAATCGCGCGGCAAAATATTGGGACCGTGATTGGAAAAATACTAACGGCGAAACTCTGCGCTCGACCGCCCACCGCAAGAGTAAAGACGGTTCCGACGCAGGCTTCTATGAAGTTGTCGGCTCCACTCCTTTTGCCAACGAGTACGAACTGGAATTCGCCAAGGAATTGGTCGTCTACGAGAAACTTGGCGGCGGCGAAGCCACTGACTTGCTCGCCATTAGCCTTTCGCCGAACGACATTCTCGGCCACCAGGTCGGCCCCGATTCCCCTGAGATGGCCGCCATGGCGCTCGCGCTCGACCGCGAACTCGCCGACTTCTTCGCTTTTCTCGGTCATCAGGTCGGCCTTGCCAACACCTGGATCGCACTCTCCGCCGACCACGGCATTTCCGCCTTGCCCGACGCCGCGAAGAAGTTGCGCATCCCCGCCGCCAATCTGGAAGCAGGAAAACTGGAAGCCCAAATCAACGCGGCACTGACTGCAAAATTTTCACCGGGTCACGCCGCTTCTTACGTGAAGTTCGATTACCCAGTCGCCTGGCTCGATCAGCACGCTTTCGGTGCCGCGCACATAAAAGAACCCGATGCCGAAACCGCCGCCGGCGACGCCATGAAGCAAGCCGGAATGCGCGACTACTTCACCAAGTCGCAACTCGCCGAAGGCGAAGTCCCCAATACCGCTCTCGGCAAGAAATTCCTGCACAGCTACACCCCTGAAGGCGGTTGGTATGTGATGGGTGTTCCTGAAATCTACACGGTAGGGTCCGCCAGAGGCACCGACCACGCGTCCCCCTACACCTATGATACGCACGTCCCTCTCGCGTTTTACGGTCTGCCTTTTCACCCGGGAACGTATCGCAATCACGCCGAGCCGGTCGATCTGGCCGTGACCTTGGCGTCGCTGCTCGGCATCAATGCTCCCACGCACGCCGTAGGCCGCGTGCTCACCGAAGCGCTCGCTTCGACACACCATTCCGAAAATGCCACAGGACCGGATGCGGAAAGGCACGGCCGCTCAGAATCGGCTTGGGAAGGGCACGACTTCAGTCGTGCCGTAAACGCGCCCAAAGCGATGGCGGCTTCAGCCGCTGAGGTGCGCCCGAATAAGTCGGACACGAACGCCAGGCGGCTTCAATGACTCCCTCTCCCGATGCTGGCAAGTCTCTCGATCTCAGCGTCTCCTTCGCGGGTATCCAACTCAAGAACCCGATCATCGCCGCCAGCGGCACGTTCGGCTACGGGGTTGAGTTCGAAGACGTTGTCCACCTCGACAAGCTGGGAGGATTCATTGTCAAAGGCCTGTCGCGGGAGCCCATGATCGGCAATCCGCCGCCGCGCCTGTGGGAAACCGCGGCCGGCATGCTCAACGCCATCGGCCTGCAAAATATCGGCGCGCCGGCGTTTCTCGCCGAGAAGCTTCCCAAACTCCAAAAGATCAAAAACATTGTGGTTCTCGCCAACATCTTCGGCTACAACCGCGAGGACTACGAACGAACCATCGAGATACTCAACGACGGCGAAGGCATCGCCGCCTACGAACTAAATGTTTCATGCCCCAACACGGCGCATGGCGGGCTGCAATTCGGGACGGATCCACGATCGCTGGACGAAGTGGTGACTACGGCCAAGCGCGTGGCACGCAGGCCCCTGATCGTGAAACTTTCGCCCAACGTCACCAGCATCGCGCAGATGGCCTACATCGCGCAGGAAGCGGGCGCGGACGCGGTCTCGCTGATCAACACTTTCGTGGCCATGGCCATTGACGCGGATACGCGCAAGCCGCGCATCGCCAACGTCACCGCCGGACTCTCCGGCCCGGCCATCAAGCCCATCGCCCTGCGCATGGTCTACGACGCCGCGCACGCCGTGAAAATTCCAGTGATCGGCATGGGAGGAATTTCAACCGCAGCCGATGTCGCCGAATTCATGCTCGCAGGCGCGACCGCCGTGCAGATCGGCACTGCCAGCTATTGGGACCCCTGCGCCACCGAAAAAATTGTCGACGAACTGCAGCGCTGGTGCCAGGACCGCGGCATCACGCGCTTGGCGGACCTAACCGGCGGCATGATTCTGGAGTAGAAGAGGCTATATTCTGAGTCGCGTAGCGACGCCATTCATTAGCCCCGCACGTCAGTGCGGGGAAGGCGGAAGCGGGAGGGGAACGAGTCGCGCCAGCGACGGCACCAACAGCCCGCGTTCTCTGCGGCCGATGAGCCTACCCCGGAGACTGTAGAGGCGATCTCTATACTCGCGTCCTACGGCAAGCGCACGAACCCATGAGACACTGACGCCGAATCATAGTAGCCACCCGTGACCACGCCGGAATTATTGATGGCGATCGCGCTGGTTCCGAAACTACCGGATTCAGGGGCGCCGAACGTGGTGAAGTGACCGAGCGGGTCACGAATGAAGGCGTAGGTGTTCCCCGCCGAGTCGGAATAAGCGCCGGTGATCGTCCCCCGGCATTGATGGCGACGGGATACGTGCGCACGCCTGGCCCGGGCACGTTAATCGTGGTCGCTTTTCCGTTGGGCTGGCGTATAAATCCCCGCGCAATCAGCTTTGGGTCGTAATAAATGCCGGTGATCACGTTGCTGTCGTTGATGCCGCGGGGAAATGTGCCCACCCCTGTCCCCTGGAATTGCGGCAGCGAAAATTCGGTGATTATGCCGCCAGCGGTCATCACGAAACCGTGAATTTCGTTCTTCGAGTCGGAATACGAGCCGGTAACCGCGTTCTTCGAGTTCATGGCCCGGGGAGTCACATTGGTCGCGTTCGCGGGCACAAATGGGATGATGGCCCCCGAAGCCTGCCGAACGAATCCCTCGTTGGTGCCTCCGCCATCGTCCGAGCAATAGTCGGTCTGCTGGGCGCACCCCGCCAGTGCGCCGGAGTTGCTGAGGGCGTAGACCATCGTCGTCTCGAACTGCGGCACGCCGACCGGGGTAAAGTTTCCCTGCGCATCGCGGATGAAGCCCTGAAACACCAATGGATTAGAAATGGGAGCGTACCATCCGGCCACCTCACCTGCGTCGTTGATCGCGAAAACCGTGGTGCCATACCCGCCTTGCGCGGCATCGGGTTCGTCGATCGCAGTGATGTTGCCGGCGGCATCCCGAATAAATCCATGGCTGGTGTACTGCGCATCGAAATAAACTCCGGCAACCGTGCCCGAGGAGTTGATCCCCTCCGCTTCGGTTCCCAACGCTCCCGGCACATCAAACGTAATGAAAGTCCCGCTTTGCGCCGTCGCGCACTGCGCAGCGCCGATCCACAGCACCACTGCACAGAACTTCCCCGCCCAGTTCAACGCTATCAATCGCTTCATTTGCCCCCCAAGGTTCGGGCATTTCCAGCCCAGAGAGCATACTCCGCCCCAGGGGGGGGGGGGCCGTCAAGATGAAGGATCTTGCATATGTTCGCCAGATGAAGAAATAAGGCCGGAATGAAGAAAAGCCTGTGACCCGGACCTGTGACCTAACACCTGTGACCCAAGACCTGCCCGCTAACGCCCGCGACTATACCAGATCGATCCCGGAGACTTGTAATTCCTTCCCTCGCCCCACACGGCGTGCGTGTTCCCGAGGTTGTCGATAGCGGTGGAAAAATAGTCTCCGAAAGGGAAGCGGAAGCCCTCCGGCCGCACATAATCGTAACCCCGTGCCGGACCGGACAGCTGCGTCTCCGCCGACCATGTCGCTCCACCGTTGCTCGAACTGCGCTCAAAAACATTCCACAGCGGCTGATTTGCCACAGTTTGGTTGCGCGTGTCCATCCACGCGATCCTCACGTCTCCGGCCGCGCCCGCGGCAATCGCCGGAAAGCCATGCTCCGCCTGATCATCGGCGGTCGAAACATCCGCTTTCGTCGACCAACTCGCCCCGCCGCTGGTGGAAGAAGAAAAGTAAATGCGCTCGGGGCCGCCATTGGTGTTACCCGCATTCCACAGAGCGTAAACCGTCCCCGCCGCGTCGGACGCCAGGGCAATCTGGGCGCCCAAGAAACCGGCCTCGCAGCCCTGGGCTTTGCACTCCGGCGGTGCGCTCGAAACATCCAGCAAAACCGTGTTCCAGCTTCGCCCGCCATCGCCCGACCGGCTCACATAAATGCTGACCGGATGCGTGCTGAGGTCGCGCCTGGCATAGGCGGTCCAGGAAAAATAAACGTCGCCGCCCGGGCCCACCGTCGCGCCGCCCGCCAGCGACCAGCCGGGGTCCGCGGCCGGATTCACCGTCACCGAAGAAAAATTCTGCCCGTAATCGTGCGATGCCGCCACCACGACTTTTTGCTCGTGATTGAACCCAACGTAAATTTCCGCGCCATGCACCGCCAGCACCGGCTTATCCGCGTCTTCGTTATTGTTACTGCGCGCGTGGTCCGCCACCGTCAAATACCAGCTGCGTCCAAAATCCTGCGACCGCGCTACCATCACGTCGCGCTTGTCGTTCTGCAGCCAGGAGGCATACACCGTCTGCCGGTCCACGGGATCGACCACAATCTGCGGATCGAATTGCCCGGTGGAAGACGCCACCAGCGCATGCGGCGGCTGCCACGTCAATCCATTGTCATTGCTGACGGTGAGCGCCATCGTAGGCGCGGTGCAAGCCGGGCAGTCGTTGACTGCGCCATACTGCGGAAACAGAATATAGATGTGCCCGTGCCCGTCCGCGGCCATGGCGGGCTCCCATTGGTCGCCGGTGGTGTAGCCGACGCGCTGCTGCGGAGTGAAGTTTGAAACCGCCCAGGCAGCCGATACCGAAGCCAGCCCCAAGAGCAGGCAGACGGCAATTTTCGACGCGTTAGGGACGCGGCTGGACCGGCAAACCACAGACTTCTCCTGGGATTCCTACTCACAAACGACTGCCACAGCGTTGGACGAACTTTATCGCGAACCGCGGGCAAGCGTCAATTGCACAAGTGGGCTATAGGGCTGAGGGCGCTGGAAGGGTTCATGTGGGGACAGCCGCCCTCGGCTGTCCAGTCGAGCGGAGCTCGACGGCAGCTCTCTCTGCAGCGGTCAAGAAAGTATGCAGAATTCTTCACTTTGACGGCTTACGCCATAGGTTTAGGCTCCCGCGCGTGACTTTCCGGCGAATCCATCATCTAATAGGAGCGTACGGAGATCGGCGGGCGAGACGCCCGCCGGACAGCCGCTGGGGCCTGTCCTGAGCGAAGTCGCAGGGACGGCGGCCCTACTCAAGACGCGAGCTACGAAATACGAGGAGCCATCATTACCATGGAAAAAGCCACATTTGCCGCCGGATGTTTCTGGGGAGTCGAAGCCACCTTCCGCGCCATGCCGGGAGTGCTCGGCACCCGCGTCGGCTACACCGGCGGAAAAACCGACAATCCCACTTACAAAGAAGTTTGCACCGACCGCACCGGCCACGCCGAAGCGGTGGAAGTGGACTTCGATCCCGCGCAGGTCAGCTACAACGACCTGCTGAAAGTTTTCTGGGAAAATCACGACCCCACGCAGGTCAACCGCCAGGGTCCGGACTGGGGCACGCAATACCGCTCCGCCATCTTCTTCCACACGCCGGAGCAGCAGGCGGCCGCGCAGGCTTCAAAAGAAGCGCTCGAAAAAGCGCACCGCTATTCCAAGCCGATTGCCACGCAGATCGTCCCCGCGGTCACCTTCTTTCCCGCCGAGGACTACCACCAGCAGTATCTGGAAAAACGCGGCCTGGCCAGCTGCCACATCAAGAGTTGACGGTTTCTTGCGGCGCGCGCGGTCCAAAAAAGAAGAGCAGCACAAACCCGCCCATGTAAAACAGCAGGCTCTGCTGAAAATTGAAGCCCAGCAAGCGCTGGACTAAGCCAAACAGTGCCAAAGCCTCGCACAGCGCATAGGTCGCAAGGTAGCCGCTCTTCCAGTGCCGTAGCGTCAGCGCATCGTCGGGATGAGATACCAGGGTCTCCGCCCAGCGCAACACCAGAGTCCGCCGCACCACAAAGATGATGCCGACAATGGCCACGCTGGCAGTTGAAAAGAAATAGCTCAACGAGGGATCCGCCGCTCGGGCGCGCGAGCCCAGCACTTCGCCCACGACAGCATAGACAAAAATGCTGCCCAGCATGGTCCACTGAACCACGCGCAAAGTCCTCAGAGTCCCCCTCATTGCCTTACATTGTCCTTCTGTTTGCGGGGAGTAGTGGAAGTTTTTTTACCCAGAACACGCCTAGGCAACAACGCTTTTCGAAGCTAATGATGATGGACTTCGCCGGCCCCCGGTCGCACCCGCAGGAAAACCTGAAACGATACGGGATAACTGCCATACGCCGCATCCAGCACTGCGGGCTTCGAATAAACCGTCACATCCGCGCCCAGCCCCAGTTGCCATGCCCGGTTCTGTACAAAATCGCGCACCCCGCCAAATGTGTAAGCCCCGATGCGGTACGCCGGATGCACCGCCGCCTGCGGAAACAATTCGTCTTTATCCACCAACTCCAGCCGCGTAAAGGCATAATCGCGCCGCAGAAAGTTCAGCGTCGATTCCAGCAGGTAGCCGTTGAGGTTGGTTCCCACACCGATTTCGTGTACTCGTCCCCAGACCAGCGCAGTCGCCCAATTGCCCGCCGCCAGCGGCTTGTCGTATTCCACGGAAGCGGTCTGCCGCCACTGGTTCCAGGGTTCAAGCGCCTCCGGGTGGTCGAGGTGCCCAACACTGTACTGCGCCGTCCAATCGCGCGCGGGCGCAACGCTCACGCGGCCGGACCAGGAATCGAGCGCCGCGGGCTGAATGCTCCAACGCTCTTCATTCGGCTCGCGGCCATTAAATGCCGAAGCCTCCAGCTTGACCCGGTCGAGCACGAACCCGGTGGTGACCACGCCGAAGCTGGTGTGCGTCGAATCCTGCAAATGATGGCTGAGCGGCGCCAGCGGCAGCTCCGACGCGGAGGCGCGGTGAATGTAGGTGACCGGCCCCAGCGCCGGCTCCGCTGCCGGCCCGCCATATAATTCCCACGAAATTTTCTCCGTGAGCGGCAGCAGGTACAGCGCCGAAAGCTCCGCAAACACATTGTGGGGGTGCTGATGATCGACCAGCGGCTCGCCGTGATAGGTCTCGCCCGTCTGGAACAGCTCGGGGAAGCCGGGATGCGGCGAAGTCAGCGACTCCGCGGAAAACATCTGCCGCAACAAAATTGTTCCGCGGCCCAGCCGGTGCTGCTCCATGAGCATGCCCCAGTTCACCGACTCAGCTTTGCCCTCGCCGCGCGGCCCGCCCTGCTGGTTGTAGTCCGCGAAAATCACGCCGTGCGCCATCAATTCCCAGCCGCCGCGCATCCGCATCCACTCCGGCTCGGGCACCGAGGCCGGCTGCCAGCCGGTTCCCGATCCAGCATGCGGCGAAGGCAGTTGCAACGCCGCATCCTGCATGTGCATTCCGCTCATGGAAGTCTCCTGCGCCGCCAACCAGGACGGCAGCATCCCAAACGAAATAACAATAAGAAAGAGGCAGATTGAATACAGAGCGATTCGGGAAGTAAGAGGCCTCACAAGAGATGAAGATGCCCCAGCGCGCAGCAAGTTGCATTCTGGAGAATTAAAGGAGATCGTGGAGGCGTTCCTGAAAGGCTTTACCCCGTGAAACCCTGTGTCCTCTGTGTTAAAGATTTTTGGGGAAGCGTCCCGGGCGGCTAAGTCCCGGTGATCTTGACCCGCAATTCTTCCGGCAGCCGTTCCCGAATCTCCGCGGGCAGGCGGTCATGCACGCGGCGCGCGCCTTGCTTCGCCGCATCCAGCACCGTAACCGGCGCGGGCGTGGCCACCGCCACCACCAGCCAGATCAACGCCGACAACGCGAACCCTGCCAGCGCCGCAATCTCCAACCAAAATGCATGCCGCGGCCCAAAATGCCGGATCACTCCAAAAGCCAGCAAAAACACTCCGCCCGAAACCGATGCCAGTGCAATCAGTCCCACATCGACAATGCGGTGGATTTTCTGGCGGCTGCGGCAGCGTTCGCAGTCGGTCAGATGGCTTTCGTAGTCGCCGCGCATCTCCGGTGCCAGCCCGGAAATGTCATATCTCCAGCCCGCCAGTATCTTGCCCACGATTGGATCGATGCACTGCTGACTCATAAGTGACTATAGAAGCCCGGGTCATAGCTCTTAGGTTTTTCCTAAGACCCGGCACCGAACACCCAACACCCTCCTGCCTATAACCGGATCGGCTCCAGGACCTCCGACTGCACCGCCACCAAAAC
>Ga0302319_10014535_pt1 | contig 14666 bp, 9 predicted proteins | sample Bog_T0_2_FD_203319 | JGI IMG/M metagenome (GOLD analysis project Ga0302319, IMG submission 203319) | Peat permafrost microbial communities from Stordalen Mire near Abisko, Sweden - Bog_T0_2 | ecosystem: Environmental > Terrestrial > Soil > Wetlands > Peat | place: Sweden: Abisko, Stordalen Mire... | reverse complement strand
TTACGCCGCTTAAGTTTGAGGCCACGGAGACAAAGACAGTCTATTTCTGCGGATGCAAGCACAGCGCCGTTCCTCAGCTTTGCGACGGCAGCCACGGCCTCCTCTAAACCAACCCAAGAGTTGCCGCAGGGATGGTTCAGTCCGGCTCGCGGCTCTGCTTCCCGGCTCTTCGCGCACGGACCCTTTGAATCCCGCCCGGCCCATCCGCATCTCAAGCACAGGCCAAGCCCCAGCTATGTATCATGGTTATAGCTGTGTCTTCAGCACGGATTTCGAGCGCCTGGACCTCCCGCTTCCCAGACCCGTGCGATTTATTTCTCGAAACCCACTATGGCTATCACTCACATTTCGGTGCGTGGGGCGCGCCAGCATAACCTGCGCGACATTAACGTGCGCATCCCGCGCAACACCCTGACGGTCGTCACCGGTCTGTCCGGCAGCGGCAAGAGCTCGCTTGCCTTTGACACCATCTACGCCGAGGGCCAGCGCCGCTATGTTGAGACCCTATCCGCGTATGCGCGGCAGTTTCTGGATCAAATCGAGCGGCCTGACGTTGATTCGATTGAGGGACTCTCGCCAGCCATCTCCATTGAGCAGAAGACCACCAGCCGCAGTCCTCGCTCGACGGTCGGCACCATTACTGAAATCTACGATTATCTGCGGCTGCTTTTCGCCTCTGTCGGCACCCCTCACTGCCCAAATTGCGGGCGGCCCATCGCACGCCAGACAGCAGAGCAGATCGTGCAGCGCATCCTGGAACTGGGCAAAGGCGAGCGCGTGACGGTGATGGCTCCCATTGTGCGCGGCCGCAAAGGCGAGTTCAAAGAAATGCTGGATCAGCTTGATCAGCAAGGATTTCGCGCCCGCATTGATGGGGAAATGCGCGATCTTTCCGAGCCGCAACTGCTGGACCGGCGCAAGAACCACACCATTGAAGCCGTCGTGGATCGCATTCTGCTGAAGGCGACGACGACTGAGGCCGCGGGTAGCCCGCCCGGCGGCAAGCCCTCCGTGGAAAAGCGTCTGGAGCAAGCCGTCACCAAAGCCCTGCAGATGGCGAACGGCCTGGTCGTCGTGGCCATTGCCGGCGGCGAAGAACAGCTCTTTTCCTCCTCCATGGCCTGTCCCGATTGCGGCCTCGACGTGCCCAAGCTTGAGCCGCGCAGCTTCAGCTTCAACTCCACCTTCGGCGCATGCCCGGAGTGCCACGGCCTCGGCTCACAGTACGATCTCGACCCCGCCAAGGTGATCACCGACTGGTCCAAGCCCCTGCTCGATGGCGGTCTCGGCCCCGGCTCGGCCTCGCAATATCTGCTCAAGCTCGTCCACCTGGCCGCGGACAAGTACAAGATCGACCTCAAGCTGCCCTTTGAAGATCTGCCGCCGAAGCAGCAGCATATCCTGGTCTACGGGCCGCCCAAGGGCGAAGCGCCGCGCACCGGATTTCACGGCATTCTCAGTTATCTTCGCGACACCATTGACGAGGCGCGCAGCGACGGCTACCGCGAATACATGATGAACTTCATGTCCGCCACGCCGTGCCCCGTCTGCCGTGGCAAGCGCCTGCGCCCCGAGTCACTGGCTGTGAAAATCGGCGGCCTGTCCATCGCCGACTTCACCGCGCTGTCGCTCAATCGCGCCCTCTCCGCGGCCATCAACCTCACATTCACGGCACGCGAAGCGCTTGTGGCTGACCGCATCCGCCGCGAAATCGTCGAGCGGCTTGAATTCCTCTGCGCCGTCGGTTTGAAATACCTGTCCCTCGATCGCAACGCCGCTTCTCTTTCGGGTGGAGAGGGCCAGCGCATTCGGCTGGCCACGCAGATCGGCTCGCGGCTGCGCGGCGTGCTCTATGTGCTGGACGAGCCTTCCATCGGCCTGCATCAGCGCGACAATATGCGTTTGATCCAGGCTCTGGAGCGCCTTCGCGATCTCGGCAACACGGTCCTGGTCGTCGAACACGATGAAGACACCATCCGTCACGCCGACTACGTGCTCGACCTCGGCCCCGGCGCAGGCCGCCTCGGCGGTCACGTCGTCGCACAGGGCACGCCGGCGGAAGTAATGGCCTGTCCCGAGTCGCTCACCGGGCGCTATCTCTCCGGAGCAGCCACCATGCTGCAGCGCACCGCACCGCGCCCCCTCACCGGCAAGTGGATTACCGTCTCCGGCGCCCGCGAGCACAATCTTCAGGACATCACCATCAAGATTCCGCTCGGCATCATGACCGTGGTCACCGGCGTCAGCGGCAGCGGCAAGAGCACGCTGATCAACGACATCCTGTATCGCTCGCTGGCGCAAACCATCTACGGCTCGCGCGAAGAACCCGGCGCGCATGAGTCGGTCACCGGCGCAGAGCAGTTGGATAAGGTCGTCCGCATCGACCAGTCGCCCATTGGCCGCACTCCGCGTTCGAATCCCGCCACCTATACGCAGGTTTTCTCGCCCATCCGGGACCTGTTCGCCATGTTGCCCGAGTCGCGCGAGCGCGGCTACAAGCCCGGCCGTTTCAGCTTCAACGTTGTTGGCGGCCGCTGCGAAGCCTGCCAGGGCGACGGCCAGCGGCGTATTGAAATGAACTTCATGCCCGACGTCTACGTGCAGTGCGAAGTCTGCAACGGCCGTCGCTACAACCAGGAGACGCTGGCGGTGAAGTTCAAGGGCCACTCTATCGCCGACGTGCTCGACCTGACCATTGAAGATGCGCTGACCATTTTGGAAGATGTGCCCACCGTTCGTCAGAAGTTGCAAACGCTGGTCGACGTTGGCCTGGGGTATGTGCATTTGGGGCAAAGCGCCACTACGCTTTCCGGCGGCGAAGCGCAGCGCATGAAACTGGCGCGCGAGCTTTCCAAGCGGCAGACGGGACGGACGCTTTATTTGCTCGACGAGCCCACCACCGGGCTGCATTTCGACGACGTGCGCAAGCTGCTTGAGGTGCTGCATCGTCTGGCCGATCTGGGCAACACGGTCATCATCATCGAACACAATATCGATGTGATTCGCAATGCCGATTGGGTCATCGACCTTGGTCCGGAAGGCGGCGAAGACGGCGGCCGCATCGTGGGTCAGGGCCGTCCGGCAAAGATTGCCGCAACACCGGAGTCGTTTACGGGCCAGTTCCTTACGCGTTATTACGCTTCGAGCGACGGAAAGCTGGCTGAAATTGAGCCGTTCGAGGACCCTTCCCAAGTTGAAGAACAGGGTACCCCATCCTCTGCACGGTCTTCCGCGGAAAGGGTGGGAGCGAAAGTGCCTGCGCCCGCGAAGGCGAAGCGCGTCTACCGCAACACTCCGGCCGAAGACGATCTGGCTGCCACCCGCGCCAAGGCGGGCAGTCCGGCGACGGAAAAGGCCCCCGCTAAACCCGGCCCGCGCGCTAAGAAGACAGGCCGCTCATGAGCGAATCCCACGAAGAAGCGAGCCTCGCTCCGGCGCATGAACCTGAAGTCTCTCCAGGTCGCGAGCCGACTGAAGGGGTTGAGCCGTCCGAATTCGTGGTTCCCGCAGAATTTGCGGAAAATCAATTGGAGATTCCTCAAACCACCGAAGAGCCCCACGGCATCGAGCAGCCGCTCTTCACCGAGTATTCCCGACCCGAACCGCCGCAGCCGCCACGCATCCCGGACCTTGGCCATGTGCTGATTCTCGGGCTCCTGGGCGTCTTCGGTTTCCTCGGATCGGGTCTGCTCACTCGCTCCGCGCTGTACTTCCATCTCTGGGGCGTTTCCACAATCCAGGCCGCCATGACCGATGTCCACTACACCATCGCCAGCATGGCTTCGCTTTACATCATCACCTTCGGCGGCGCCGCGATCGTCTTTCCCCTCGTCTGGCAGAAGAGCATGGCCGCCGGCCTGCAATGGAATGGACACGGGGCCATACGCCGTCTCGGGCCTCTCCTCGGTGCTTCAGGCGTGTGCTTTGTCCTCGCCATGGTGGACGAGATTATCCTTCCCGGCCCCACCAACGCGCCCATTGACCAACTCTTCCACACCAGCACAGCCGCTTGGTTGCTCTTCGCGTTCGGCGTAACCTTCGCGCCCTTGTTTGAGGAAACCATCTTCCGCGGCTTCCTGCTTCCCGCCTTCGCGACCGCATTCGATTGGGCTGTCGAAAAAACGAGCCAGATGGCGCCCCTGCCTTTGGACTACTTCGGCCATCCGAATTGGTCACTGGCCGGCATGGTCTTTGCTTCAGTGGCCACCAGCGTCCCGTTCGCGCTGATGCACGCCGAACAGACCGGCTGGGCTCTCGGGCCATTTTTGCTGCTCGTGGCGGTCAGCCTTGTTTTGTGCTGGGCGCGGCTGAGTTCGCGATCGCTGGCCGCCAGCGTGATCGTCCACGCAGGCTACAACTTTCTCCTCTTCGCCCTGATGCTGCTCGGCACGCACGGTTTCAAGCACATGGACAAGATGTAGGCTCGCGGCGCTTGACGAGTGACTAGCATCACATGCGATCCCGGTCCAAACGCCTGTAATATCTCCAGTTGAGTTGCAAGGATCACAATCTTCCTCGCGCGCAAGCCAACGAGCTGCCCCACCATGTCCACCCACTGAGACCAACGGATGCCTCAAGAGAAAGTGATGATCGTCGACGATGAGCGCCTGGTGCGCTGGTCCCTCCGCCTCAAATGCGAGGAGTGGGGCTTCAACGTCGTTGAGGCCGACGCCGGTGAGCCGGCCCTCCGCCTCGCTCAGCGCGAGACGCCCGACCTGGTCCTGCTCGACGTTCGCATGCCTGACATGAGCGGAATTGAGGTCCTGGATCAACTCAAGAAAAATGGCGATGCCCGGGCGGTCATCATGATTACCGCCGATCCTCAGCTTGATGACGTCAAGGCTGCCCTCAAGCTAGGCGCGTACGACTTCGTCGGCAAGCCGATTGACTTTGACGAGCTCCATGTAGCCATCAAGAATGCGCTTGAGGCCACAAGCCTGCGCAGCGAGGTGCAAGCCCTCCGGGGCGAGGTGCGTCGGACCGTGGGCTATGACAGCGTGGTGAGCGTCTCCCCGAAAATGACCGAGCTGATGAATTTTGTCCGCAAAGTCGCTGCTTCGGAAGCCACAACGATCCTGATTCAGGGCGAAAGCGGCACTGGAAAGGATCTGATTGCCAAGGCAATCCACTACGAAAGCTCCCGCCACCAGAAGCCATTCGTCGCCATCAACTGCTCGGCCATCCCGGAGACGCTGATGGAGGCTGAGCTCTTCGGTCACGAGAAAGGCGCATTCACTGACGCCAAGCAGATGAAAAAGGGCCTCTTCGAAGCCGCCGATGGAGGCACCCTTTTCCTGGACGAAATCGGCGAGCTCACCCCGCTGCTCCAGGCCAAGCTGCTCCGCGTACTGGAAGACCAAGTCATCCGCCGCGTCGGTGGCCTTCGCGACATGCAGGTGGATGTGCGCGTCATCGCCGCTTCCAACCGAGATCTTGAGAAGGCTGTTCGTGAGGGCCAATTCCGCCAGGACCTCTACTACCGGCTGGCCATCATTGCCATCTTCATTCCGCCCTTGCGCGATCGCAAGGAGGACATCGTCCCACTGGTCAACTTCTTCATCGAGCGCTACAACCGGCGCTTCAAGAAGTCCATCCGCGGCATCACCGACGAGACCCGTTCGCTGATGCTGGCCCACAATTGGCCCGGCAACGTCCGTGAGCTAAAAAACACCATCGAGCGCGGCATGATCCTCGAAGACGAGCCGTTCCTCCGCCCCGTCTATCTCCCCTTCTCCGTAGGCGAATCCGGGGGCCGCACCCTCTTTGAGCGCACCTCTCCGGCCGATGGCGGCCAGACGTTGCCCAACGGGAGGGCTCTTCCGCGCCTTTACATCCCGGAAGGCGGCACCTCGCTGGAGGAGGTCGAGCACTCCATGGTCGAGCTGGCCATGAGCCAGGCCAGCGGCAACCAGACCAATGCCGCCAAGCTGCTCGACATCAGCCGCGACGCTCTTCGCTACAAGCTCAAGAAATTCGGCATGGTCCGCCCCGACGACGAAGGATAGTGGCACCGATCCAACGGCCGTATTACAAGTTCCCCGCCGAATCTGCGGATTTGGGCTTGGCCGCCTGAAGCTTTGACAGGGATCGCGCAGCGCGATGGTGGAATTGGCGCCACTCCAGATTGTCTGGTCCGAGTTCGAGAAATGTCGATTTTATCTCGCAACTGGCGCCCTTGGCCGTAAGTGCGATTCTGTCGGTAAAGGGGTCCAGATCACCAATGAAAAAGAACGATGCCTTCTGCGCTTCATCGTTCATCGACATGATTCCGTAAACGTGCGGAGCCGCCAGCGTGTCCTTCACGGCTGTCCAAAGTGTGTCACAGGAGACCGGATAAACATCCTTTGATTTGGCGTGTGCCGGAACAACAACCAACATACAGATGGGAATGACAAGGAGCTTGAACATAGCCTATTTCCTATCCAATAGACCGCACTGCAACCGCGCCGGACTCGCGACTTACCGGCATCCGGCGGAAGCATACACCCACATTCGACCAAAGGTGCGTGATGTGCTCAGCCCCCGAATGCCGCGGCGGCAAGACAGCCTAAACCGAAGCAAGAGTCAAGAACCGCGCCTGCAGAAAAGGGGCGCAAGCACAAATTGACCGGGCTCAACTCACACCGCAGGCCAACAACATACACTCCGAATCCGTTGAACCGCCCTCTACCGCCGCACCGGCAAAGCCGGCCCGCGCTTCAACTGCGGCGCCCCTACGCTCCCATCGGCATTGTGCGCTACGTTATGACACACCAGCACACATGAATTTGCCGCGCGATTGTAACTGATCGCCTGAGTTCCATTTGCGCCCACCACATTCGCGTCAAAGTTCACCAGCCTCTCGCCACTGACGTTGGCGCTGACAGCTCCCATGCCGTGCGCCGTGTGGCAAACGGAACAGCTGAACCCCGCGGTAATGTGAGCGTTATGCTGATTCCAGCTCGTGTTCTGCATGATCTGATTGGTCAGATCGTGGCACTTGGCGCATAGCGAATACGGGCCACTCGCGCTCAGGTCCGGCGTGGGGTAAAGATTGGAAACCGTTCCCCCCGGCGTCACTGCGGTGTTGAATTGATACTGGCGTTCCAGAATATGCGTCCACTTCGAGCCGTGCGGACCATTCGGGCCCGTTCCGCCAAATTCGCGATTGTCGTCGCTGTTGTGACAGTCGGTGCAGAAAATCTGGTTGCCCATGGTGCGCCCTTGTGTGACGCCATCCAGGTTCAGCATCTTTGGCAGCAGGCTCTGCTGCGCGAGCGTGCTGTTGCTGGTATGCATCACCGGATGGCTCGAAGTCGCAGTGGTTGCAAATTGCGGGATCAGGTTGAGCGGATCTCCGGCGGAAACCAACCGGTTTGGGAAGTATCCATTCACAACCAGCGCCTGTTTCCCCGTGCTCGTCCCGTGACAGCGCAGGCAATTGTCATATTGATTCAATGCCGGGGTAAGCACTGTGGTTCCGTCGCTGGCGCTGATTCCCGGCACGTTCAGTTGTGAGACGCGGATCAGAGGCGGGAGCGTGAAGGTGGTCACCTGCTGCGAGCCATGCGCGTTGTGGCAGTCCACGCAGGTTGCATGGCGGTTGTTCTTCAGCAGAGTGCTCTCGGCTGCGTCATGCGGGTTGTTGGTCGACGGAAACGGATGCCCCGTAACTTTGCCGTACTCTGAGAACACATTCGCGTAGGGCGCAATTCCAGTAATGTTCGAACCGCCATTGTGGCAGGCTATGCAGTCCGTTTCATTCAGCCCCCTTAGCAGCCGCGCCGCACCGCCGGCGTTGTGCGAAGTGTGACACGAGTTGCATGCGTTGATGGCCACCGTGCTGTAGCTTCCCACATTCGCCTGCGCCGTAATCTTGTCGGCCGAAACGGCATGCGCACTCGCCGCCCACCCCGCCAACGGATTCACCTGACCGCTCACGGTTCTGGTTGGATCGTGACAGGCTGCGCACAGCTGGCCACTCGAGCTGTCCTTGACCAGGAAATTCTGTGACACCAGGTCAATGGCCTGCACATGCGGGTTATGGCAGGAGATGCACTCGACGTTGCCGCGAATCAGCTTCACCAGCCCCGTAGTATCGGCGGTCTTGTGATTCGCCACCAGAGAGGCAGCCAGGTCAACATTATCCTTCAACGGAGTGGACAGGCTGAAGGGATGCGATGACTGCAAATTGCCGCCGAATACATCCGCCGGATACATGCTGCCGCTCGTGGTCACTTTCCCGTACACGACTGTCGTCCCCACCGCTACCGTTCCATCGTGGCAACTGAGGCAGTGATTGCTGTCGGAGTTGATCCATGGCTGCCGGCCCTTGTTGGTCTCCGTTGTGCTGGTGTACATGGAGTAGGTTTGTGTCGTCAGCTTCTGGTTCCACAGGCCAACCTTCAGTCCCGAATGCGGCGCATGGCAATACATACAGGCGTCTGGACGCACACCGGAGACGGGAGACTTTGTGCCTGGCCCCAGGGCGTGCATGCCCAGCACATCGCCAGTAATCTGCGCATGTAACTTGCCGCCGCACAGCAACACGATAAGCCCCGCAACCAGGTACCTGACCCTCACTTTGTTCCCCCCGAACTCTGCGGCGCCTTCAACCCGACGTACTGGAACTGCTGAACTCGTTGATTGAGAGAGTCCACGACAAAAACCTGGTCACGACGATCGATGAAAAGGCCGGCGGGAAGTTGAAACTCCCCTGCGTGCGTTCCAGGAACGCCGAAGTAATAGAGCAATTGACCCTCACGGTTAAACACCTGCACAGCACCCAGCCAGGCGTCAGCCACATACAGATTTCCTTCCGAGTCGACCGCAACACCCTTGGGACGGAACATGGAGCCGGTGCTGTCTCCAATATTGCCAATGGAATATTTGAACGTCCCGGATCGGTCGTATGCCTGCACGCGGAAGTTCATCGCGTCCACCACCAGCAGGTTTGGCCCATCCAGAAGCAACTCCGTAGGAAGGTTGAATTCCCCGTCGCCGTCACCTTGTTTGCCGATCGTCTGCAGCACGGTGCCCTGCATGTCGAGCACGAAGACCTCATCCCGCAGCGTGTCCGTGACATAGATCCGTTGTGCCGCCGAGTCCACCGCAATGCCTGTTGGCCGCTTGAAATAACCTTCGCCGCCCTTGATGCTGCCGAGGACATGCGACAGTTTTCCACTTGGCTCGAAGACAAAGATCTCGCCCGCCTCCGAATCCGTCACATAGATGTTGTCCTGCGCATCAACCGCTACGCACTGCGGGGCCGGCATGTTGTCTTTCCCTTTACCCAGCCTCTGAATGAACTTGTACTTGCGCTGCGCGAAGTCAAAGATCTGCACTCCCTTCGCACCCGGATCGGTCACAATCACCCGGCCCTTTGAATCGGTTGCCACGCTGTAAGGACGCACAAGATAGTGGTAATCCGGGTCCCCGGCAATCACATCCACCACCTTGGTCCAGAATCCGCGGTTCGGATTCACTTCTTTCTCGGTATGGAAACTGCGCTCCCAGGTGAGCTTTCGCCCCGCTTCGAGAGACATCTCCCAAGCCTCCGGGGCAACCGTCTCGCGCTTCGGCTTGCCCGCGGCCCAAACCGGTGACAGCAATAGCGCCACGCCACCCAGCGTCAGGATTGCGGCGCGTGCTCTCCATATCTTCCGGTTTAGAAAAAGTTGAACCAACGTGACACTCCAAAGTAAAAAGAGGATATGACGTCCGGCGCCGTTCCGGAAGCGCTAAAGCCTTGCGCCAACCGCGTGTAACCGCTGGTAAAATCCAGCTTGCGTAACCGGTACTGGATCAAGGCGTTGTATTCGTCGTTCTCGTTCGCAGAAATGGAACCACTGTTCGAGGTATTGTTGGACGACTTGGACCAGGACCCGGTCAGGATGAGCCCCTTGAGCGGTGCACTCGACACCCCGACTGAATAACCTTCCCCACCGTAGAGACTTATCAGGCTTGAGTCAAGAACTGGCGAGGGAATCGGAATGGAAACCAGGCCCGCTCCCGTCGAAATTGCCTGACCGCTGGCCTTCGAGTAGCTCCCATTTGCGGTAAACCAGGAGCCATACCCGAAGCCTGCATCATAGCTGGAACTGACGCTTGCCGTGCCCAGTTGCGCGGTCAATGCCGTTCGCGAACCGCCCGCACCCGCGTTCGCTCTGAACTTGCCCCACCTGCGATTCACATTGGTGGAGTAGTTAAAGGACGAGTTCATGTAGGTGATCAGCAATGTTTGTGCGTTCTGCGAGTAGCCGGCGGTTGTGCTCACGTGCCAGCCGGCAAAATCCCCGGCATAGTTTTCTGTTGTGGAAAAGCTGACGTTGTCTTCGCCAGACTGCTCCTCGATGTTTTCCGTCAGGCTCATCGCAGTATTGAAGTTTCCGTTAAGCAGCGGGTGGGAATAGCTTGCGTTCCCGCCAACCGAGTCCACGGCGTAATCTTCTCCCATGTAAGATTGCGAGCGACGCTCAAACGAAACAGATGTGAGCAGGTTCGGCGCAGGGGAATAACTCGCCACACTCATCAGGTCCACGGAATTGGAGTTCCCACCCGAGGTGTCCGCCACCGCCGCGCCGCCGGCCGATACCACCGCCTCGGCCAGTTGTCCAGCCAGGTTGTCGGAATAATTTGCACTCACCGAGACTGACAGTTTCTCCATGGGGTGAATCGCTGCAACTGCTGTGAGCAGATCGATGGTTCCGGTCGAGCCTGTACCGTCGGATTGACTGCTCCAATTGGAGCGGTTGATGGTGCCCGCGATTGAGCCTTGCATCGGAAGCCGGTGCGAGACATTGAATCCATAATTACTGTTGTCTGAATGGGTTTGAGTGTCTTCTTCTTCGGTTGAGAACTGCGGAATAAGCGAATGACTGTCGCCCGTCGTGTAATACGCTCCGACGTTGAACCCCGCATACTCATAGCCGGAGTGGACGTGGAAGGAACGAAATGCACTGTTTCCAGTGTCATTGCTTCCGTAAACGGAATAGTCACTGTTTCCCAACTGGAAGCCCGCGGAAACCCTCGGCAATCCAGGAACATTCTCGCTCCAATCGATGCCGAATGCATCGTTATTGCCATGAGTCACAAAATTGGAAAGGCCTGGCACTGCGTAACTCCCCTCGCTATTCCAGGCCTTCGAATACGTGACCGAACCGGGAAACTCGCTGCCGCCAAAAATCGAACTCGTTACATTGACGCCGCTGGCGTTGGAGATGGACTGATAGTCGGAATTGGCCCGCGACTGGTTTAGATAGAGCCCAACATTGTAAGAGAGAAATCCAGGGTTGTAGAACGAGCCGGAATAGCTGGCAACACCGCCAACTCCCCATGCGTGGTCCGAGCCGCCCATGTTGCTAAAGTCAGCGGAATACCCTGTGGATACGCTGCCGCTCAACCCCGACGTGAATTCACCAGTCTTGATTTGTGCCCCAACGGGCATAGCTCCAAGCATCAGTCCCGCATGGACTATCAACGCAACTCGAAACCAACGTCCCACCCTGTGACCACCTAGACCTCTTGATACCGAGCCAACTGGGGAGTCGCTGACCTCGTGCTCGGTATCGGTTCTACTACGTCGTCCGGTCCTCGAATCCATTCCTTCAGGCTGGAGCCGCGTAATCGCGGCCCGTCTTCGCCCCTTACTGTTCTTCAATCTTTGCGGATTGCCGTAGTTTCTTGTCCAGGGCTGCACGGAGCTGGTTTTGCTTGGTTTGCGGAAGTTCCTTCTCCAATTGCGCCCGAACCTCTTCGAACTTTGTCATCCCAGCTGCTTCATGCTGCCCGAGACGGATGATCGTGTAGGCTTGCTCGATCTGAATCACACCACTTACGTCGCCCGGTTTCATCGCCCGCAGCGCGGTGAGCACCTGCGGCGCCAGTTGGTCCAGAGGAAGTGGCTTGTGCTGGCCCATCATTACGCGGTAATCGTCATCGGATATCTTTTCCGCCAGCATGCCAAACTCTTCGGCCGTCTTGGTGGCCTTGGCCTGCGCAAGCGCCTTGTCCGCGCGAACCCGCCCCTCTTTCAGCTGTTCCCCGGTTGCCTTTTCAGGAGGAAGGATTGAAATCGTCTGGAACGTGAACGTCTCCGGATGCGAATACCGCGCGGGGTGTTGGTCGTAATACGCTCGTAACTCGGCGGGAGTCACCGCGCTCTTTGACGCAACCTCTTCCTTCAGAACCGTGTCAATCAGCAGAGAACGGCGAATCTTGGCCTGAAGCATTTGCTCCGATCCATGAAACTCACTTTGCATGAAGGCACTGAATTCATCCGGCGTTGCAAATGTCTTGCGGAAGTCCGCCTCAGCGCGCTGCATCTTCACATCCGAAACGACTATCTTGCGCCGGACTGCCTCTTGATATACCAACTCTTCGAACACAATCATGTCCAAAGCACCGGAGCGAATCTGCGGCTCAAGGTCCTTCGGAATCCCGCTGTGCTGACGGGCGTAGGGAAATATAGCGTACTCCTCGCGCACCAGGTCCGCGTCCGTGAGTACCGCTCCGTTCACGCGTGCTACAGTCTTGCCTGTTCCCGTTGAAGCGTTGGCCGTTGCCGGAGCGGGAGCAGGTGTGAATACCGTTGGCTTGTGAGAAGCGACCTGGGCGCTGGCCGCGGTAATGGCCAGCAAGAAGAACGAGCAGATGGGGAATCTGTATTTCATGGGTGTCATCCTGTTTTTTTTGAAAAGAAAAGGGAGGGGATTTCCACCCCCTCCCCGTGTTGCGGACCAATTAGAACGTTGTTCCGGCGCTTCCGTTGTTCATTTCGTTCGACTCGCCACCATGGCACTGACGGCAGAACTGTGTCGTCTGGTTGCTGCCGGCGGTGGTGCTGGTTGGATCGTAAGGAGCAAGAACGAAGAACATCGTCTTGTAGTACCCGGTCGCCAGACCGGTCTGCGTACCGCTCACCGCCACGGCGCCCGTGGTATAGCTGAACGGCTTGTTCGTTACGCTCACAACGTTCATGATGTGCTGGTTGTGGCAGGTTGTGCACATGACCGCGGGCGCATTGTTGATGGCCGCCGGCTTCACAAAGAAGCCATAGTTGTTGATGAACTTGGCCATGTTCGGTCCGGGCTGAATCGAGCCCGTGGCGCTGACGGTGCAATCCCAGTTGTATCCACCGTTGCAGCCGATGGTGGTCGTCGCGCCCACCGGGTGATCAGTCAGATAGCTGGCCGCTCCCTGGCCGCTGACACCGTTGTTGCCGAGCAGGGTCGGGGCGGTGGAGTTTGTTCCATAAGCCGCGGGCAGCGCCTCATAGGTCTTGTTCTTCATCATTGCGCCGGTAGCAAGGTTGCCGTCGTGGCAGCTCAGGCACAACAGAATGCCTTTCACTTCAGCGGATCCGCTGGCGATTCCGGTGGGCAGAGTCTCTGTACCACCCGCGAATGTGATGGTTGCGCCGTAGAGCGGGCTGGCGTCCTCGCCCCACAGAGCGAAGCTGCCGGTGTCGGTTCCCTTTGCGGGCTGAATGCCGTTGCCCAGTGCGCCGCTATGCGGTGTGTGGCAGGCGGGACAGCCGCGTCCGTAGTTGAGGTGGGCGCCCAGCACGTCTGTCGACGGGCTATAGGCGTTGTTCTGAGCGACCGCAAAACCCGCGGTAGCCACGAACATCATTGCGATAAGAAGATTGCGTTTCATGGGTAAAGCCTCCTGGTGCGAATTCGTTCTGGTCGACTGAACCGTGATGTCGACCACAGTCGACCGCACGATGGTGTTTTTCGGCTCAGCCTTCATGCTCAACCTCTGCACGACTGATGCCGTTGTCCCGGGGGCCGGAGATTTTTTGCCGGCAACCTGTAAGTCCTTGGTGAGAAAGCTGGTTCCGCGTCCTCCGAGCCCAGCGGCAGCGCCGCCTGCCATCACCGGTCCGGAGTTGGTGAGAGTTCTGGCACAGTTCCGTTGGTGAAATGACCCAAAGTACTCTGATTTCGTGTGTGTCATTTTCATACGTGAGAACCATCACTCTCTGGTTTCTGATTTGGCGCCTGCCATCCCTCTGCAGGCGTCTGAATTTCATGCACCAATCTTGTCAGGTGAGCAATGTCACGCAATGTGACGCCAATCACGTCAGGCGCCTGTTCTCGCGCGGGGCGTGATCTCCGTCACACTCCACCGTCCCGCGCAATGCTCCACTAAATCTGTACTCAGGTGCGATTCACTGCAGCCAGGGGCTGGGCATCTTCTCCTCCCTGGGCGCAGCGCAAAGCCGCCTGTTCCTCGACGTGGTAACAGCGGCAATCCTCAAAGAGGCGTGGGCGGGCAAGCCTGACCAGGAGAGAGTTCGGCATGGCAAACACAGAAATCACCGCAACCAGCGCGAGTCCATCGATTCGCATGGTGCAGGTCTACACGATGGCAGGCCTTTGTCTCGCGGCGGGTTTGGGAATTGGCTACCTTATACAAGGATGGCAATCGCATCGGTCCGCCTCGCAGAGCACCTCGGGTACGGCATCGGCCTCCTCCGTTCCCGGCAGACCTTTAACCGCCCCGCAAGGCATGATGAGCCCCACCGTCCCAATGCAAAGCCCAAATGCTGCATCGGCATCGCCCCATTCCGGCACTGCGACGCCCGCCGGACGCATGCCCACACTGGCTGACATGAAGCAGATGGCCGACAAGAAAGCCGAACCGCTGCTCGCCAAACTGAAAACAGATCCGAAGAACGTCGA
>Ga0302319_10014534_pt1 | contig 14666 bp, 9 predicted proteins | sample Bog_T0_2_FD_203319 | JGI IMG/M metagenome (GOLD analysis project Ga0302319, IMG submission 203319) | Peat permafrost microbial communities from Stordalen Mire near Abisko, Sweden - Bog_T0_2 | ecosystem: Environmental > Terrestrial > Soil > Wetlands > Peat | place: Sweden: Abisko, Stordalen Mire... | reverse complement strand
TACGGGGGGGGGGTAAATTTCTGATAGGATACTTGCGCAATTCATTTACAAGCCATTCCGCGCTGAAACTCATCCCAGCTCAGAGTGCGCACCTACCGAAGGAGCAATCTCATGTTGAACCTCTCCCGGATTCTGCGTCTTCGACTCCTGCTCGTCGCGGGACTCATCGCCCTCACGTCGTTCTCAGCCAGCCAAATGGCAACCGCACAGACCACCGCTCCCAACGAATGGACCTGGATGGGGGGGAGCAACACGATGGTCAGTAATGGTACTTTTGGCATACTGGGAACGCCTGCCGCCGGAAACATCCCCCCAGGCCTCCAAGGAGCGGCCAGTTGGACTGACAACAAAGGTAACTTTTGGCTCTTCGGAGGCCTGGGCTACTCAGTGAGTGGCGAAGATTTCTTCAACGACCTTTGGGAGTTCAATCCTTCTACCAATGAATGGGCATGGATGAGCGGAAGCAACACGGTTAACCAAGCCGGAGTCTACGGAACGTTGGGAACGCCAGCCGCCGGAAACACTCCTGGAAGCCGGTATGAAGCTGTTAGCTGGATCGACAAGAGCGGCAATCTCTGGCTCTTTGGGGGCTATGGTTACGATAACGGCACTGGTGGATATGGCTCACTCAACGACCTTTGGGAGTACAACCCTGCCACGAACCTGTGGGCGTGGATGGGTGGAAGCAGCACGACCAATCAGCCCGGAGTCTACGGCACATTAGGAAAACCTGCTGCCACAAACATCCCCGGATGCCGGAATGGCGCTTCAAGCTGGACCGACAGTCTCGGCCATTTCTGGCTCTTCGGCGGCGGCGGCCTCAACGATCTTTGGGAGTTTAATCCATCCACGAACGAATGGACATGGATAGGCGGAAGCAATGCGGCTTATCAATTCGGAGTCTACGGCACATTGGGAACGCCTGCCGCTGGTAATATCCCTGGAGACCGTAATAGCGCTGTTACCTGGACAGACAAGAGCGGCAATTTATGGCTCTTCGGAGGCTCGGGCATTGTTGCATATAACCACGCAGTTTATGATGGCCCCCTCAACGACCTTTGGGAGTTCAATCCTGTCACGAGCGAATGGACATGGATGGGCGGAAGCAGCACGGTACCCTCTGCTTATACCGGCCAGCCCGGATTGTACGGCACTTTGGGGACGCCTGCCGCCGGAAACGTCCCTGGAGGCAGGTCTGGCGCAATCAGTTGGATTGACGGCACTGGCAATCTTTGGCTTGTTGGAGGTGATGGCTACGATGTCAACGGAAATGGTGGCACCCTCAATGACCTTTGGGAGTTCAATCCTTACACGAACCAATGGGCCTGGATGGGCGGAAGCAACACTATTAACCAAACTGGAGTGTACGGCACCTTGGGAACGCCAGCCTCCGGAGACGTCCCTGGAAGCAGGAGTTACGCAATCAGTTGGACCGACAAAAGTGGCAATCTTTGGCTATTCGGAGGCGACGTATTTTATTCTATCAACAATATCCAACCACTCAACGACCTTTGGGAATATCAGCCACCCGTAGCGACCAATCTTGTTGCTACCACGATTGCTCTCTCGCCCGCGTTCACGCCGAATCCCTCCGTTTATGGCGAGTCCGTGACTTTGACCGCGACAGTCTCTTCCACCGCTGGCGCACCGCCCGATGGAGAGTACGTTTCGTTCGTGAACGAGTTGGGAATCGCACAGTTAAGCAGCGGCGTTGCCAGCCTGACCACCACGGCGTTGCCTGCAGGCACAGATTCGATTACGGCGCTCTATGGCGGCGATGCAAACTTCGCAGGCAGCACTTCGACCGCGGTCAATCAAGTGGTTCTCCAGGCCAGTTCTACGACAGCCTTGACTTCATCGCTGAACCCCTCCCAATTCGATGAATTCGTGACCCTGACGGCAACTGTCGCAGGGCAGTACGGAGGCGTAGCCACAGGCACGATCACATTCAGCAATGGCAACACGACGCTGGGAAGCGCGCCCCTGAACAGTGGTTCAGCCAGTTTGACGATTACCACACCGCTGCTGCAGGGCACGAATTCGATCGCGGCTGTTTACAGCGGCGACTCGAACTTTGTTGGCAGCACGTCGAATACACTCAGCCAGGTTGTGGGTGCCGATGTCGCGAAGCAGTGGGCCTGGATGAATGGAAGCAGTACGGAGAAGAATTGCGGTATGGATTCCTTCAATCCGAATTATTGTAACAATGACCAGCCCGGAGTCTTCGGAACTTTGGGAACCCCTGCCGCTGGAAATACTCCTGGAGGCCGGTATGGCGCTTCGAACTGGACCGACAGCAACGGCAATCTCTGGCTCTTTGGGGGCTATGGCCTTAATGTCTACGGAAATGGGGTTTATCGAAATGATCTGTGGATATTCGATCCATCTACGAACCAATGGGCGTGGATGAATGGTGCCAGCGGCCCGTTTTATAGCATCGAGCCACTCTTGCCAGGTGTTTACGGCGCATTGGGAACGCCTGCCGCAGCCAATTATCCCGGAGGCCGCATCTATGCTTCTACATGGACAGACAAAAGCGGCAATCTCTGGCTCTTTGGGGGCTATGGATTCGATGTCAACGGGATAAAAGGCGATCTCGACGATCTTTGGGAGTTCAGTCCTTCCACCGACGAGTGGGCTTGGATGAGCGGAAGCAGTACCCTTCCAGCAAGTTGCCCAGCGAATCAAGACTGTGGCCAGCCGGGAGTCTATGGCACATTAGGCAAACCTGCTGCGGGAAATGTACCGGGAAGCCGCCAGAAAGCTGTTAGCTGGACAGACAAAAACGGCAATCTCTGGCTCTTCGGAGGCTCTGGTTATGATTCTGCCGGTGTTGGTGGCGCACTCAACGATCTTTGGGAGTTCAATCCAACCACGAGTGAATGGACATGGGTGAGCGGAAGCAGCACAGTAAGTGTAACAGGATGTAATATATGTGGCCAATCAGGAGTGTACGGTACGCAAGGAATTCCTGCTGCTGGAAACACACCAGGAGGCCGTTATTCAGCAGTGAGTTGGACCGATCTCAAGGGCGATTTATGGCTCTTTGGGGGCACAGGCTTCGATGCCAAAAGTTATTGGGGAACGCTCAATGATCTTTGGGAGTTCAATCCATCTACGAACGAATGGACATGGATGAATGGAAGCAATGCATTGACCTCAAATAATACGGGCCAACAGGGTGGGTCTGGCGTGTATGGCACATTGGGAACGCCTGCCGCTGGAAATACTCCCGGAGGACGCGTCTCCGCAGCTAGTTGGGCAGACAACAGCGGCAATCTTTGGCTCTTTGGAGGCGACGGCCAAGATGCCAAGGGCAATGTGGGGGATCTCAACGATCTTTGGAATTATAACCCATCCACGAACGAATGGACTTGGATGGGCGGTAGCGCGGCAGGAAGCACCTGCCCAGCAGGCAGCTATGCAGGCTCTGAATGTGGCCAGCCCGGAGTCTACGGCACGATAAGCATATCCGCTGCGGGGAACGTCCCCGGAAGCCGCGATAGCTCTTCGAGTTGGACCGACAGCAGCGGCAATCTTTGGCTCTTTGGGGGCAGCGGATATGATTCCGCGGGTGCTTATGGCGAGCTGAATGACCTTTGGAAATACCAGCTAGGTACAATGACCACCCCGGTTCAAACCTCGCCTACGGTCACGGTAACGCCAGCCTCCTTCAGCATCCTTACATCTCAGAATCTATTAGTGACGGTAACAGTCAGCGGCACTCCCGCGCCGACTGGCTCTGTCACATTGTCGGGCGGCGGCTACACGTCCACAGCGGTAACTCTGAGCAGCGGCAGCACGACAATCAACATACCCGCCGGTTCGCTTGCCACGGGCAGCGACACGCTGACGGCAAGTTACACGCCGGATGCGAATAGCTCCACGACTTACAACAGCGCCACGGGTGTTTCGGCGACGGTGACGGTAACATTGCCCAACCCCGCGCCGGTTATCAGCAGTCTCTCTCCGGCCATTGCCAGCGCAAGCGGCGCGGCCTTCACGCTCACCGTCAACGGAACGGGATTCACTGCGAACTCGACGGTCAACTGGGGCGCGACCGCACTTACCACGACCTATGTTAGTGCGAGCAAGCTTACCGCTTCAGTTACCGCAGCCGAGATAGCTTCGGCGGGTACTTCGCCGGTGACGGTTGTAACTCCCGCGCCGGGCGGAGGAACCTCGAATGTGCTGACCTTCGAGATCGACTCCTCTAACTCCACGAGTACGCCGCCTAACTTCAGCGTGGCCACGGTTGCCGTTGCTGCCGGTTCACCAGCGAGTTATACGGTAACTCTGCCGTCGTCAGTAACAGCGGCCACGGTGAGCTGCCTCAACTTACCCACGGGCGCCAGTTGCAGTTACTCCGCCGGCACGGTGACGATTACTACTTCATCGTCGACGCCGAAAGGTACTTATCAGATCATTGTCGTCTTCAATGAGACCGTGACCGAATCCGCAAGCGCGTGGATACTGCTGCCGATTTTGCTGCTGCCGCTGTACTTTGCGCGCAAGAGGCTGACCCGGCGCGGCGCATGGATCACTGCCTGCGTGGGATTAATAGTGCTCGCAGCGACGGCTACGATCCTCGGCTGCGGTGGAGGCGGATCATCGACAAACAATCAGCAACCGCCGCCGCCACAGACCTATCAAGTAGTCAGTTCGGGCACAGTGATGCTTACTGTGCAGTAGGAGCCTGAATCTTAGGTCTCGGAATAGTAGCCCCGGTCTCCAGAACGGCTGTACCTGGCGGCGTCCACGCCGCCAGGCGTTACCTGTGGTTCAGGAGACCCACAGGACAGCCGACCAGGAGGTCGGCGCCACCTATTTAAGGATAAGTTCTTAATGCGGTTCTCCAATCCCCATGCCGCTTGCCTTTCCAGCCATCGGAAGCAATTCCCGCGCGGGATGGGAGCAGCCTTGTTCCCGGCACTACAATGGAAAACAAGATGCCAGGTCGCTTCCATGTAGAGCAGATCGCGTGCAAATCGCAGGGTTGGGGCGCGAAGCTTTTGCTCGATAGGATCGTCTCTCCGGCGCTCCTGCTGGCCGCGCTCGTTGCCGCGCAGGCGCTGGTGGCGCAGAGTGTGCAGCCGGCTCCAGCCAACCCATCTGAAGCCGCCCCCGTTTCCGAAGCCGCCCCCATCGCCATTGTTTCGCTGAAGAGCAAAACTGCGGAGGCCTCGCCCACAGTCACCGGCGCGCTCGAAGTTTCGCGGGACAAGGCCCTTATAGCCGTCAGCGGCACGGTCACATCCGGCACGGAGACCACCGAGGTTCTGCTGCCCCATCGCGGCGCGCTGCGGGTTTGCGCCTCGACGACGGTGAAGCTGGCCGCCGACTCCGGCGCTCCCGCCGGCGAAACACCCGGCCTGATGATGGCTCTGGACCATGGCGCGCTGGAGATGAGCTTCGCCTCTGGCGCTAACGGGCGCAACGCCGACATTCTGCTCACGCCGGACTTCCGCATTCTCATTGGCGCGGCCGGAGCAGCCGAGGTCAAAGTGCGGCTCGGCGAGCACGGCGACACCTGCGTGGACAACAATGCGGGCGGCGTCGGCCAGGCGCCTTATGTGCTGGTTTCCAGCGTCTTCGACGACGGCGATTACCGGGTGCAGCCCGGCCAGCGGGTAATGTTCGAGCACGGCAGCCTGCGCGAGGTGGTGGACGACGAGAAGGAGCCTTGCGGCTGTCCGCCCCCGGCGCCCCAGGGCAACGAGTTTCCGCTGGCGCAGAGCGAGGGGCTTGCGCCGCTGGCCAAGCCCGCGCCCAGCGCGAACGCTGTTTCTGGGCAATTGGCCGAACCCTTGGTCTACAAGAGCGCCGAGCCAGCGCCGCCGCCCGCCGCGCCTACAACCAGCGCAGCCGCAACTCCGCCAGCCGCGCCGGCTACAGCCAAGAAAAAGCCCAGCTTGATGGCCAGAATCGGCGGATTTTTCCGCCGCATCTTCGGCGCGGAGTGAAGGCTGCAAGACATACCCTTCGCAAGTTCGCACAACCTCTCACATTATTGAATCTTTCAGTTCCTTTTCGCTCAGATTCTGTCTGAAATGCAAATCTAAGCGTATCCTGGTTAGAATGAATTGGAAGGAATATGAAAATGATTCCAAAGCGAAAACATCGTGTGGCCGGAATTCCGCGTATTGAATCGTTGAAAGTCGAGAACTATCGGGCGTTACGGGACGTGGAGTTCAAGGACTTGACCCCCATGACGGTTTTGCTGGGGCCGAATGGCAGCGGCAAATCGACCGTGTTTGATGTCTTCAACTTCCTGTCGGAGTGTTTTCAGTCTGGTTTGCGTCATGCGTGGGACCGCCGCGGAAGAAGCAAGGAACTGAAGAGTCGCGGAACCGACGGGCCGATCCAATTCCAGCTTAAGTACAGGGAGCGGCCCGGAAGCCCGGTCATCACTTACGCTTTGGCCATCGACGAAGGGTCGAAAGGACCAGTGGTGGTTGAGGAGTCATTGCGATGGCGCAGACAACAGTACGGTAATCCATTCAAGTTCCTTGAATTCCGAAATGGGGAGGGGGATGCTGTCAGCGGAGAAGACCCAGATGAACAAGCCAAGCGGATAAAGACCTCCCTCCGATCTCCCGATCTGATCGCCGTCAACACTCTTGGTCAGCTTTCCGATCATCCCCGTGTTGCCGCGCTTCGTGAGTTTATTACCGATTGGTATGTCTCCTATCTATCGGTGGAAAAGACGCGTGAGCAGCCCGAATCCGGACCGCAAGAGCATCTCAGCAAGAGCGGAGACAATTTACCAAATGTGATCCAGTATTTGAAGGAGCGTCATCCTGATTGTCTGGAACACATCTTCCAGGTACTCCGCCAGCGGGTTCCACGGCTCGAAAATGTGATCAGTGAACAGATGCCGAACGGCAACCTTTTGCTTCAAATCAAAGATGCGCCCTTCGATCAGCCTATCCTCGCCAAATTTGCTTCGGACGGGACGATGAAGATGCTGTCCTACCTAACAGTTCTTTACGACCCAGAGCCGCCGCACTTCATTGGGCTTGAAGAGCCGGAGAACTTTCTTCACCCACGTCTTCTGCCTGAATTGGCCGAAGTATGCCGGGAAGCGTCCGCAAATTCACAGCTTCTGATTACCAGCCATTCGCCATTCTTTCTGAATGCCATGAAACCTAAAGAGGTTCGCATTCTATATCGGGACGAGCACGGTTTCACACAGGCCAAGCAAGCCAGCGAAATTCAAGGCATTCAAGAGCAGATTGAGCAAGGCGGCAAACTTGGTGATCTATGGATGGAAAACTTCTTTGGCGTCGGAGACCCGCTCACGAATCATGGCGGGCCACAGTCTCCAGCTCGGGGGCGCGGCTGATGCTGGAGAAGCTGATCGTCATCGTTGAGGAAGAGTCGGCGGAAGCAGCGCTTCATTCCATTCTGCCAAAGTTATTGCCAGAATCCGAGTTTCAGATCATTCGCTTTCAGGGTAAACAGAATTTGCTCCGAAATCTTCTGGCGCGGCTTCGTGGTTTCAAATCTTGGTTGCCGGAAAACTGGATGCTGCTAGTGCTCGTCGATCAGGATAGAGATGATTGTCATGCTCTCAAGGAGAAGCTGGAAGCCATTGCCTTGCAAGCTGGATTGAAAAGCAAGAGCGCTATCCGTGGCGGATCACAATTTCAGATTGTGAACCGGATCGTGATTGAGGAATTGGAGTCCTGGTTCTTCGGTGACTGGGAAGCCGTGCGAAGTGTGTACCCGAAGGTGCCTCGCACAATTCCGTCCCAGGAGCAATACCGCGATCCCGACGCAATTCCTGGCGGGACCTGGGAAGCATTGGAGAGAATTTTACAAAGAAATGGATATTTCGAGGCTGGCCTTCGCAAGATTGAGTTGGCCCGGAGTGTGGCTCCTCACATGGAGCTGACAAGAAATTCGTCACGAAGTTTTCAAATCTTCCGGAATACTCTTGAAGATGCTTCGACGCATTGATTAGTGGATTGGTTAGTTTCTTGCCGAAGGTTGCGACTGAAGCAGACCTTATCGCAAAAACAAGATCGCAAAGTAGATGAGGCGCCTGCGCTACGGCAAGGCAAGCCTTGCGCGGCCGTTGCGGAAGAGTTGAGCCGGGCGAAGAGCGGGCCAGCTTGCGCTGTCGCTGACGCAGCCAGGAACTGCGGCGTCCAGCGGCTCCAGCTCCGATCCATCCACCTCGACGGCCATGCTTTGCATAATCAGCTCCACCGTCAGGACGACGCGCAGGCCATTCTTCTGGCGCACCACAACGCCCTCCATCCCGGCCAGGGCGCCGGAACGAATCCGCGCCCGCTTCCCCACGGTCAGCAAAGTGTGCGGTTCAACCTGGCGAAGGGGAAGGCCAACGCGCAGGGCCTCAATCTCCGCATCGGGCAACGCTGCCGGCTGCCCGCCCGTGCCGCCCACGAAGGTCAGCACTCCCGGCACCTCCAAAACCTGCACACGCTCGCTGCGGCGGGTGCGAACAAAGAGGTAGCCGGGAAAAAGCGGCAGATCCAGGGTGACTGTCGAGCCGTCGCGCCACTTGCGCAGCGGATGATAGAGCGGCAGGTAATGCTCGATCTCTCTGGCCGCCATATGTTGAGCTACGCGCTTCTCATGGCGGGGCGAGGTGTAGACGGCGAACCACTTCGGCATGAATTGCTTCTCCGGCGGGCAGTCTGTCGCGCTCCTGTCCGCATGAAGATAGATGCCGGTGTGTGCAATCTCAGACAACTCTTCGCCCTCATCCCTTGAATGAATTTGCTTCCAGACTGCCCATCGGACAAAAGCGAACGGGCTTGCGCCGATCTCCGCGAGCCAGACAATGAACGCCGCGCCGCAACGGTGGCAATCAACTACAGTACCGCACTACGATAGCACGGGAGTGCTTCTTTCGCTCAGATTTTCAGAATGAAAATAGATTTCAGTGTTCAGGTATTACGAATATATTCGGACTCGAAGCCCAGTTGTTCCAGATTAGCACTCTGTCAGAGTGCGCCCGTCAAAGAGTGTAGGCTCCGATGCGGGTCTCGTGGCTGGTGAGGGAGTCGCAGGCGCGGTCCAGGCTCTCGTACTCCTGATCGTGCTGCTTGCGGAAGGCGCGGAAGGCCTCTTCGCTGGCCCAGCGATCGATGGTGAGGAAGAGGCCGGGAATGTAGGCGTCCCGCAGCAACTCCGTGCCCAGATAATCGGATGAAGAGCGAAACAGTTGCGCCCAGGCGCCCTCAGGTGAATAGGCGGCGAGAAAAGCGGCTGCCTTCTCTTCGACAATCTCGAACTGCCAAACAACGACGAACATAGGCTCCCCGATCTCATCTTCATGGTAGCGCAAAGGGGATTGCGTTGGCGAAGGCCGGGTCGTGATTGGCTGGAAGAGGCTTGGGAAGAACTCGATTCGGTGAAGGGTAGAAGCTGCTGCGCGTAGATAAGGGTGCAAGCGAAGCAGCCTTTAGCCCCGGAGGGATTTTTTCGCCAATTTCGGCTGAAATCCCTTGGTTTTCACAGCCTTCGGAAAGCTGGTTTTGGGGTGCAGAAAGCTCACCACAGAAAGCCGCTTTAAACGCACAAGTGGGAAGTTTTTAGGGAATATATGTGCATCTTATTGCATATTGTCAAATTCGCATATCTCTAAACTACTGATTTTAAATGTGCGAGTTTGGCATACGAAGTGCATCTAAGAAGGGCAAGTCGAATTGGAGCACCATCGTGGTGGTCCAGGGTGTTGTCCCCGAATTTGCCCTGGATTCTTCTATTGCTCCAGGATGACATGGTGTTTCGCTTTGGAGCGCGGAAGTCTTTGAGCGCTCTATCCAGCAAGGGCTGTGGTTATGCGGTAAGCCGCAGTGAGTTTGGCAGGTTATTTGCCCGCGAGGGACAATTTGGGAGGCTTTATGAAGAAGATCAGCTTAGTTGTACTCGCATTGGCAACCGCTCTTGCGACTTCTCCGGCCGCAAAGGCTGACTCGTTTAATTTCACAGTCAACGGCTCTGCTTATACAACCGGAACGGCCAATGGCCATTCTGTAGGAGGCGGTCCCTCCATCAGCGGCAACGGCGTCCTCGCCGGCACGAACGAAGGCGGCGGCGTATATGACATACTTCAAGCCGGAAGCTCCGCCACGTTCACTATTGGCGCGTATGGTTCCTATACCGCAACCACCTATACCGCAACCATTATCGGAAACGCGAGCTACCCTAGTGCGCCAGAGTGGCCCAACAGTATAGCGGATACCTCTTACGACGACCAACTCACGCCGGGAACCTCGCCGTATGTGGATACCAATGGACTTCTCTTCTTGCTCACAGGCGTCGTCTCAGGCAATGGTAATCTGACGAATGAGGAGCTTGGGATCTGGTTCAACACCGGCAGCGCGAATTACAATAATATGGATCTTTGGGATGTGAGCACTACTGGGGGCGTTAATCTCTGGTCAAACTATGAAGGCGGCGACCCGCTCTCCTTTAGCACAACTCCCGAGCCGTCTTCGCTGCTGCTAATGGGCACGGGCCTGCTCCTCATGGCCGGTTTCCTCTTCCGCGCCAAGGCGATGCAGAAGATGATCTAGTTGCACGGTCCTATATAAATTCAGCAAAACGGAGGGTGCATTCGCACTCTCCGTTTTTGTTTTCCGGGGAATATCGCGAGATTAAAAAACCTATATTTTCTTCAGGTTGGCAAACTTTTCCATCAGTTTCTTCATGCCGTGACGGGTAAACATCACGGTGAGCTTGGCGTCTTCGCCCTCGCCCTCGCGCAAAAGAACTGTGCCTTCGCCGTACTTCGCGTGACGGACGCGCTGGCCCTTTTTGAGGCCGGTTGCGCCGCTGGATGACGGCAGGTTCATCGCCGGCTTGGGCAGCGCGCCGGGCGTGCCGTGGCCTGACCTGCCTGAGAAGAAGCGGGCTATGTTGTCGATGGAGTGCGGCGCCGCTTCCGCGCTTTCCGGGGCTTGATTCCCAGCTCTCAAAGTCGAGACCTGGGGCGCCCGGTCCATCCAGGGAGCGACGAAGGGCTTGGCGGAGGCACTGTTCGTCTTCCTGCCCGGCGCGAAGCGCACTTCTCCGGCCGGGAGGTCCTCCTGGCTTTCATCTTCGTAGTTGAAGTGCTTGTCGGCGAATTCGCTGGCCGCGCCCGGTCGCCGCCCGTAGCTCTTCGGGTTTCCCGGCGTTGCCCACGCAGCGGCCTGAGGCCGTCCCCCCAGGTTCTCAATCAACTGGCTGGGAACCTCTTCGAGGAAGCGCGAGGGAATGCTCATCTCCGGGGCATCGTTGCCGTAGCGCCGGCGATAGTGGGCGCGGGTGAGGATGAGCGTGTTCATCGCCCGCGTCATCCCCACGTAGCAGAGGCGGCGTTCTTCTTCCAGCTCTTCGGGATTGTTCAATGTGCGCGAGTGGGGAAAGAGGCCCTCTTCCAGGCCGGCCAAAAAGACCAGCGGAAACTCCAGCCCCTTGGCGGCGTGCAGGGTCATCAGCGTGACGCGGGCTTCGGGGTCGAACTGGTCGGTGTCAGAGGCCAGAGAGGCGTGATCGAGGAACTCGGCCAGCGTTTCGCCGCGGGCCTCGGCGTCGTGCGCGGCGTTGGCCAACTCCTTCAGGTTTTCAATGCGGCTGAAGGCCTCCGGCGAGCCTTCGGTCTCCAGAGCCTTGATGTAGCCGGTGCGGTCGATGAGGAATTTAATCAGTTCGGGCAGGGTTGCGGCGTCGCCGGGTGAACGAAAGGCCTTTCTCGCGCCGCTTTCGTCTTCCGCGACCTCGGCCGCATCCGATTCAAAGTCGGGGTTGGGAGTGTTTCCATTTTCAGCTCCCAAAGACGGGACCTGGGGCACCCGATCGGTAAAAGGCGAAAAGCTGGCGTCCGCGTGAAAAGTCATCTGCGTCGGCGCGTCGCTGGCAGCGCCAAACTCGAAGCCGGTGTCGGCCTCCTCATGCGATTCCGCGCCGGCGGCAACGTCGGCGGCGAGTTTGCCGGCAAAGTCCGGGTCCATCATCGCCTGGGCATCGAGAATGAGATGGCGAAAGGATTCCAACGCCATCAGCGCGCGCGCCGGAATTAGCCGGTTGGCGAGGGCTGCGCCGAGCGCCTCCCAGGTAGACAAGCCGGTCTCCAGCGCCAGCCTCTCCAGCGTCTCCAGCGTGGTTTTGCCGATGCCCCGCGCCGGCGTGTTGATTACCCGCTGCAAAGCCATCGAATCGTGCGGGTTGCGGACCAGCCGCAGATAGCCGAGCAGGTCCTTGATCTCGGCGCGCTCGTAAAAGCTGAAACCGCCGACCATGGTGTAGCGGATGTTGTAGCGGCGCAGCGCCTCCTCCACCAGCCGCGACTGGGCGTTGGTGCGATAGAGCACCGCGCAGTGGGCCGCATCCGCGCCAGAACCGGCTTCGCGCAGAAAAGCCTGGATGCGGTCGGCGATGAAGAGCGCCTCGTTTTCGCCGTCGGGCGCCTCGTAGTAGCCAATCAGCGAGCCGCCCTCTCGGTCGGTCCACAGTTTCTTGCCCTTTCGCCGCAGGTTGTTGGCAACCACGGCTCCCGCGCCCTCCAGAATGATCTGCGTCGAGCGGTAATTCTGCTCCAGGCGGACGATGCGGGCGTTGGGAAAGTCCTTCTCGAACTCCAGAATGTTGCGAATGTCAGCGCCGCGCCAGGAGTAGATGCTCTGGTCCTCGTCGCCCACTGCGCAGACGTTCTTGCGCTCGCCGGCCAGCAGCTTCATCAGCTCGTACTGCGGGCGATTGGTGTCCTGGTACTCGTCCACCAGCAAATAGCGGTAGCGGCGCTGGTAGCGCTCGCGCGCTTCGGTGGAGACCTTGAGCAAGCGCACCGCCTCCAGCAGCAGATCGTCGAAGTCGAGCGCATTATTCTTGCGCAACTCGGCCTTGTAGCCCTGGTAGATGTGCGCGATGCGCTCGCTGTTGGGATCTTTTGAGCTGAGGTAAAACTCCTGCGGATCGATCATGTGGTTCTTGGCCCAACTGATTTTGCCCAGAACCGCGCGCGGAGTGAGCTGCTTGGTGTCCAGCCCCATGCGCTTCATGATCTGCTTTACGATGGCCTGCTGGTCGTTTTCGTCATAAATCGCAAAGGAGCGCGTAAGCCCTTCGCCGCCGACTTTGAGCGCCTCGATGTCGCGGCGCAGAATGCGGACGCAGAAGGAGTGAAAGGTGCACAGAAGAGGCTTGGATAGAGATGAGTGGCCGAGCAGCCTGTCAACGCGCTCGCCCATCTCTTTGGCGGCCTTGTTGGTGAAGGTGACGGCGAGGATCGAATCCGGCGCAACGCCTTTTTCGCGGATGAGCCATGCAATGCGGCTGGTGATCACCCGCGTTTTGCCCGAGCCGGCCCCGGCAAGAATCAGCAGCGGGCCTTCGGTGGCTTCAACGGCGGCGCGCTGTTCGGGATTGAGATTGTCGATAGGCGGCAGCAAGCTGAGTCCGGCGGGAAGAATCCTGTCTCCAGTGTATCGTCCGAGGGTTGCGGAAGAGAGGCGAAGTTCGCGACGCAAGGCAGGGATTAGGGATTAGGGGTTAGGGATTGGCGGCCGATGAGCATGGTTTTTTGCCCGTCGCCGTTTTACCGGCGGTGCAAAGGGCATATACTCTGGAGACTGGATGAGAAACACTAACGATCTGCGCAGACGGCTGGAAGCGACGGTCTTTCCTGACTTGGGAACGATGATGGAGGGGTACGCCCGCGCGGCCTCGGCGCTGGGCGCGAGCGAGTTCAAGCAGAAGCTCGACTTTACGTCGGAATCGATCGATGGGCTGGACGAGATTCTGGTGCTGGTGGGCGAAAGCCCGGAGCTGGAGCTGGACTTCGAGGTGCGCCTCTGGGGCAGCTACCTGGGCGAGGTGCTGCGCCGCCGCTATGCCGGCTCGTGGGAGATGACCCAGTACCCCGGCGGCGCGGTTGCGGTTCCGGCTATCGAGGTGCGCGGCTCGCGCCTCTTTCCGCTGATGAAGGTCTACCGGCGGCTGACCGAGGGCAACGAGGAAGACCTGCGCGCCTTTTACGCCATGGTCACCGAGCGGCTGGGCAAACCCGCGCAAGTGAATTGACCACCTGCGGTGGGGCCCTAGGCTCGCTTCGCTCGCGAGACCAGGGACAAAAACCGATTCTGGCCGGTCATTTCGTCTGATTTGAGAGCAGAGTAATCGCATTTGGATTTGAAATCTTGAAACGGATCGGTTTTGAAAGGGCACGACTTTAACCGGGCCGCAAATACAACAAAAAATGATGGGCTTTAGAGCAAAACCAGAGTAATCATACCCTTGGTGAGTGTAAGCGAGGTGGCTTTTTCTTGAGGAAAAAGTCACTTTGCGTCATTGCCGTAGGGTACAGCTACTCTGGTTTTGCTATAGCCCCTGAGGGACGCGGCTGCCCCTGTCCCTCGCCTGAGGGGACCGGGCAGTCGAATAAAAACAAGCCCATATTTTCCCAAGAATATTTTTCCGTCCTTGCATATAATTACCCCTCCCCGGCGCACAATCAATCCATGTTCATTTGCAGCCAATCCGTCTTCCCTATTCCCTGTTCCCCGGTCCGTACCTCCCCTACCGGAGACCACAAATCTTCTGGCGCGCAAGCGCCCACTGGCCGCACCGCATGTGCGGCCGGGGACATCCCTGACACTTTAGACCGGGCACATCCTTGACACTTTTTCGTTTTCACTCACGCAATTGCA
>Ga0302319_10014532_pt1 | contig 14669 bp, 17 predicted proteins | sample Bog_T0_2_FD_203319 | JGI IMG/M metagenome (GOLD analysis project Ga0302319, IMG submission 203319) | Peat permafrost microbial communities from Stordalen Mire near Abisko, Sweden - Bog_T0_2 | ecosystem: Environmental > Terrestrial > Soil > Wetlands > Peat | place: Sweden: Abisko, Stordalen Mire... | reverse complement strand
GCCACTGCGAGTAAGTTCGCTTCCGGCGGCAACTTATAGGCCGGATGCCCCCAATACCCGTTCGCGAAGATTCCCAAGCCGCTCGCCGCCAGTTTCTTTACCCGCTCCTGCACCTCGCTAAAATACGCGGGAGTATTCTTCGGCCACGACGAGAACGACTGCGCCAGCTCCGCTGTCTTCTTCGGATCCGCCTTCAGCGCATTCACCACGTCCACCCAGTCGAGCGCCTGCAGATGATAGAAGTGCACTACGTGATCTTGCAGATATTGAGTCGTCAGCATGATGTTGCGAATCAGTTCTGCGGTCGGAGGAACGCTGATCCCCACCGCGTCTTCCACCGCACGCACGCTGGCCAGTCCATGCGCCGTCGTACACACGCCGCACACCCGCTCGCAAAACGCCCACGCATCCCGTGGATCGCGCCCGATCAGAATCTTCTCCAGCCCCCGCACCATCGTGCCGGCGCTGAAGGCGTCCGTGATAATACCGTTCTCGACCACTGCCTCAATCCGCAGGTGGCCTTCAATTCGAGTGATTGGATCAACAACTACGCGTGCCATGATGCCTCACTATTCCGTATGGTCGTCTTTGTGTGCGTCGCGAATTACGCTCTGTTTGCGAACGTTCGTCAGTACCGCGTGTGCCGCCACGCCGGCGATCGCCACCAGTCCAGCCGTCGCGCCAATCGTGTCTGCCGTGCTCTCAATTCCAAATCCCGGCACCGACGACAGATGTTCATAGAACGGTCCTCTATCCCAGAACCCAGCCTCACCGCAGCCAATGCATCCATGCCCCGACTGGATCGGATAGCTCGTCCCCTCGTTCCACTTCACCACCGAGCAGGCGTTGTACGTCACCGGCCCCCGGCAGCCCATCTTATAGAGGCAATAGCCCTTGCGCGCATTCTCGTCGTCCCACGCCTCAACAAATAACCCCGCATCGTAATTCGGCCGACGATAGCAAGTGTCATGCACCCGGCGTCCATAAAATTCTTTTGGCCGCCCCTGGTCGTCCAACTCCGGCACCTGTCCCACCACCAGAAGATGCGTCACCACGCCCATCATCACGTCCGCAATCGGAGGGCATCCCGGAACATTAATCACCGGCTTATCGATGAGCTTATGAATCGGTGTAGCCTGTGTCGGATTCGGCTTCGCCGCCTGCACGCAGCCATTCGACGCGCAGTTCCCCCAAGCCACCACCGCCGCCGCATCCTTCGCCACCGTCTGCAGCAGGGACTCCGCCGTCTTCCCGCCGATCATGCAGTACACGCCATCATCCGCCGTTGGGACGGACCCCTCCACCAGCACAATGTACTTGCCCTTGTTATCGCGGATCGTGTCCATCAGGCTCTTCTCCGCCTGGAATCCCGACGCCGCCATCAACGTTTCCGTATAGTTCAGCGAAATCACATCGAACAGCACGTCCACCACGGTCGGATGCGACGCCCGCAAAAAGCTCTCGCTGCAGCACGTGCACTCCTGAAAATGCATCCACACCACAGCCGGCCGCGGCTTCGTCTCAAACGCCGTAACCACCTGGCCCAGACTGCTCTTATCCAGCCCCGCAATCACCACCGCCGCGCTGCAGAACTGAAGGAACTCTCTTCGGCTATACCCCTTCTGCTGCATCGACTGCCAAATCGTTTGTGCCATGACTCCCTCGCTTGCAACTGCATTCGAAGACCGGACACATCAAGGCGTCTGATCGCGTTAAATGCGATTACCGTTTGTCCATATTGGCCTGTAAGACACGCGACAGTATGTGACCAGAGTCACGATCACCCGGCGAACGCCCCAAATCGCAAGCATCGCCGCCAGGATTTTCCCCAATTCCCGACCAACCAGGGGCGCCCACGTCGCACCCGTTACGGAACCAAATCACGCGCCACTCACCCTAAAATTCACCGTGATGGTCGTTTCCACATCGGTGGCGACCCCATTCAACAGGTAGGGCCGATACGTCCACTGCCTCACCGCCACGATCGCTGAAATCACAAAGTCGGGATCGGCAGCGCTCGTCGGCAGCAGTGAGCGAACATGCCCATACCGGTCGATCACTGCGTGCAGAACAACCGACCCTTCTTTGTGACCAATCTTCGCGCTATCAGGAAAGATAGGCTCCACAAATTTCACGCGATGCGACCCACTCACAGCCCCTGAAATGCGCGCCATCCCGGTCGCCTGAACCATGCCCTCGGCAGGGAGGAACTCTTCCGGCACCGGTGTGTACGTCGCCAGCGTCGCAACCTTTGCCGTCGCAACATCCACTTGACCATCTCGGATTGATGACTCAATCGCAACTTTCCGTCCCAAAAACGTGCCGGTCTGATTGAGAATCATCGTTTGACCGCCAAAGTTATACGTAATCCGAATGATCCCATTGCTCAGGCAGTAGGTGGGAAATAAGCCTAGCGGCACCTCCCTCGAGCCCCTGATCGGTTGCGTCAACATCACGCACTCAAAGTCATTCTTCTCAAACTTCTGCTTTCTCAGCTCTGGAACCGCGCCTTCTATCTCCTCCGGTTGAGGCCCCGGATGAACAAACTCCCGCAGTACCTCACGTGCTTCAAAAGGAAGCGAAGGGCCAGATGTGCTGTAGAACGTCTTGCCTTCATGCTTCAGCGTCGTGCTCGATGCGTCTCCAAATGTGTATACCGTCCGCTGATCCGCGCCCGCATGCCAGACCTCGATGGTTCCCTCGTTCGGAATCTTGCTTTCGTCAAAGACCATCACATCCAGCTTCAAATGCCATGGCTTTTCGTCGATGCCATCCAGTGACGTCAGCGCCGAAGCCGCCTCCAGCCGACTAGCGGGACTATCCACCTGCGCCACAGCCATTGCCCCCATCACAACAGCGCACACGCCCGCAACGCACGAAGTCCTGATCATCAATCGCATCACCTGAGATATGAGTCCGATCTACTCGTCGTAGTGCATCAAGCTAAACACATCAATCTCTGGAAACTTATCCCGCCCCTTCAAAAAGTCCAGCTCAATCGCGACCGTCAGTCCCACAATTTCGCCGCCCATCCGCCGCACCAAATCAATGGTCGCCTCCATCGTTCCGCCCGTCGCCAGAAGGTCATCCACGATAATCACCCGCTGCCCCGGCAGAATCGCATCCGAGTGGATTTCGAGTGAATCGCTCCCATACTCCAGGTCATACTTCACTCTTTCGACCGGAGCTGGCAGCTTATTGGGCTTCCGCACCGGCACAAATCCAGCATTCAGCCGATACGCTAGCGCCGGCCCAAAGATAAACCCGCGCGCCTCAATCCCCAGCACCAGGTCCACTTTCTTGCCAATGTAGTACTGCGCAAACGCGTCGATCAACTGCGCAAAGCCCAGCTTATCCTTGAGCAACGTCGTAATGTCATAAAACAAAATTCCAGGCTTCGGAAAATCCGGCACTGCGCGGATCATTTCCTTCAACGGCTCGCAATCAATCGGCTTAATCGTCATCAAATCTCCTCCTGGCGGTCTTTCTTACCAGGCTCCTTCAATCTCAAATGCGCCGAGCAACTCGCCCTCGGCTTCTTCCAATTCATGCTCAATCACGGTATCCACGCGGCTTCCGCGCGATCCCTTATGCAACTCTGCGCGTAGCTCGGCGAGCGTCTCAGCCTCGCCAGCCGCGACAATCTCCACCTCGCCTGCGTCCGTATTTCGCACCCATCCGCGCAGCCCCAGGTCCGCTGCTTCGCGATGCACAAACCAGCGAAACCCAACGCCCTGCACACGCCCGCGAATAAGAAAGTGGATCACCATCGATCGCTCTCCCCTACGCCCTGCTCATGTAGGCGCCTTCCGCCGTATCCACGCGAATCTTCTCGCCCTCGTTGATAAACGGAGGAACCTGCACCACCAACCCTGTCTCGGTCGTTGCCGGCTTCGTCACCGAGCTAGCGGTTGCCGACTTGATCCCAGGTTCCGTCTGCACCACCGTCATCTCCACGGCCGGAGGCAGCTCGATTCCGACTGCCTTCCCATCGTGAAAACTAACCTCAATCAACAAGTTCGACGTCAGATACTCCACCGCATCGCCCAACGTATCGCGCTTCAACGTCGTCTGCTCGTAGTTGTTCTGATCCATGAAGTAGTAGTCGTCGCCGTCGTTGTAGAGGTATTCCATCTTGATCGAGTCCACATGCACTCGCTCAATTGGATCCGGCGACCGAAACCGCTCGGTATACATCGCGCCCGTGCGAATATTTTTCAGCTTCGCCTGGATAAACGCCCGCAGATTGCCCGGCGTCCGGTGCTCTACGCTGAAGACGAGGTGAAGGTCGTCTTTGAACTTGATAACCATGCCGGGGCGCATCTGTGTCGCCAAAATCGCCATAGAAACTCCTGATTCAGTGGGTGAATTGAGGGCTCGATGAAAAACAGCCCAACCCTACGATTGTAGCCCACCCTTCACGCGCCTACGACGAACTCCCCGGATGGAACAGCTTGTAGAAGAAGTGCTTGAACTTGTACCCAAACCCGCGCTTCGCCACTGGAGCCACCTCCGGCTTCCCTAACCCGTCTGCCTCAATCTGCTCAGGAGTCTCCACCACGCTAGGTGGCGTCCCCTGCCCCGGCCCGTACGCAAGCGTCGTCGACACCTGCGTCTTCGTCTCACCCGCCGGAGAGTTCGCCCCCATCTGCGTCGGTGCTAACCCCTCACTCTCCGCTGCCGGGAACGGATGCTCCGCCGCAGCTTTCGTCGCCGGGCTCGCATTCTTCGCCACATGCTCCGGCTTCTCAGACCCAGGACATCCGCAAGGCGACCGCTCGTTGTCCACCACTTCATGCAAACTTCCATGCTCGAACAGCACATGCTGCCCCGGCATCAGCCGATAGCTCGCCCGCGAAAACGCATCGTTCAGCATCAGCACTGGAGCCTTCTTCCCCGCATTATCCACGCACGTATCGCCATCCCGCGCCACGCGCATCCGCAAATCGTAATTGCCCTTCGACTCCACCGAGAACCGTATGTCCGGCGTCAAAATCACATCCTGCCCCTCACTCCCCGAGTGCAGCTCAATCGCCCCTCGATCCAGCCCAAACAGCAGCGCATTCCCCGTCCCCGAATGCAGCAGATGAAACCGGCTCGTCGAGCACACCAGCACCTCACCACCGCGCTCCAGCTTCACTTGAGCCGTATGGTCATACGCCGTCACGCTCGTATTCGACATCAACCGAGCCCGGTCCCCCTTCACCTCGAGCCCGCCCGTAACCAGCGCATCCTTCGTCGCCACCGTCCCCATCACCGGCACCGCCTGCGGCTGCTGCGAACGCGCTCCACCAACAATTACCGAGAACCCCACCAAGATGGCCAACCCAAGTCGCATCAGACTCCTACCTACTACGCACTACTTACTACTCACTGCCTCATCACTGCCTCAGAAAATTCGCAATCAACTGCATCCCATGATCCGTCAGCACGCTCTCTGGATGAAACTGCACGCCCTCAATCGGCAGCGTCCGATGCCGCATCGCCATAATCAAACCCTTGCCACCCTCACCCGCCACTCGCGCCGACACCTCCAGCGACTCCGGCAGCGTCCCCTCCTCCACAATAAGTGAGTGATACCGCGTACACGTCATCGGCTTCGGAATCCCCTTGAAGATCGTCCGCCCATCATGCTCCACCACGCTCGTCTTTCCATGCATCAACTGCGGAGCCCGCACCACATCCCCGCCAAACGCCGCACCAATTGCCTGGTGCCCTAGGCAAACTCCGAGCACCGGAATCTGTTCCTTCTTCGGCAGTCCTGCCAAGTGCTGAATCAGGGGAATCAAAATACCCGCGTCCTGCGGTGTACAAGGTCCCGGCGACAGCAATATCCGGTCCGGCCCCATCGCCACAATCTCTTCGGGCGTCACTTCGTCATTCCGACGCACGACAACCTCAGCCCCCAACTCCCCCATATATTGCACAAGGTTGTACGTAAACGAATCGTAGTTGTCGAGCACGAAGACCATCACCCCGATAGTTTATACGCTGCAGTCCAGGGCAACCGCTTCCCAACCCGCGCTGCTCCAACTACTATGCTCATCACGACCCCAGCCCGCGCAAAACACTTCGCCGCCATGGTCCTCATCGGCGACGGCGTCATGGCCCTCATCCACCCCGTAGCCGACGCCAACGCCTGGAAGCACGGCCCCAAACCTTGGCGCGACCTCATGAACGGCCTCTCCAAACGTCCAAACCTCACCCGAGCTATCGGCGTAGCCCAAATCGCCGCCGGCATCTATTGGGCCCTCAAGCAACAAGAGTCCGACTAGAACGTGCGGCCAGCTTGGTGCGGGTGCGAAGACCAGTAAACATAAGCGACCCGCCCGACCACATCACTTGTACGTACAGGGCCGTACTCGGCGGAACGGCTGTCCAGGCTGTGGTCTCTCGAATCCCCGATGACAAATATCTCACCTTCGGGAATTCGTCGCGACGAAAACGTTTCGATGTCGAGAGGATTGTCTTTTGAGTACACCGCATAAGGCTCGTTGAGTTGAACGCCGTTGCGAATGACCCTTCCGTCCTTGCCTTCAATCGTCTCGCCAGCTAGAGCGGAAATTCTCTTTATCAACAGAGCATCCCCGTGTCGAAAAACAAGTAGGTCGCCATCCGCAAAAGCATGGTGCGAGTAGTAATCCTGATTCACCAGAATTTTGTCACCCTGATAGAGGGTGGGCTCCATTGAGCTTTGCGACACAGCGTAGGGATGAAATGTCGGCAACCTGAGGGCCGCGAAGATAGCTAGCACGAGTAGGGCACAGACCACCGTTAGCGAAATGATCGCTATACGCCGCGTAGTAGGACTCTGATCCGGGGCCATCACCCTCGCGCCCGCTCAATCGCCCGCACCACGGCCTTCGCCTTATTCCCGCACTCCTCAAACTCCTTCTCGGCAACCGAGTCCGCCACAATCCCGGCCCCCGCCTGGATATACCCCTTCCCTGCCTCCATAAACAGCGTCCGAATCGCAATGCACGAATCCAGATTCCCGCTAAAGTCCGCATAGAAAATCGCCCCACCATACACCCCGCGCCGAGCCGGTTCCAGCTCCTCAATAATCTCCATCGCCCGAATCTTCGGCGCGCCACTCAACGTCCCCGCCGGAAAGCAAGCCCGAAACGCATCGATCGGCGCCAACCCCTTCCGCAGCGTTCCCTCAAGCTTGCTCACCAAATGCATGATGTGTGAGTATCTCTCCACGAACATCAAATCCTTCACCTTCACGCTGCCAAACTCACTCACCCGCCCCACATCGTTGCGCCCCAAATCCACGAGCATCACATGCTCGGCCACCTCCTTCGCATCAGCGCGCAGATCAGCCTCCAGCGCCCGATCATGCACCTCGTCCTTCCCTCGCGGCCTCGACCCAGCAATCGGCCGATACTCCACCCTCCCCTGATGCACCCGCACCAGCAACTCCGGCGAAGACCCCACGATATGCGCCTCGCGCCCCGCCGCTTTCTTCCCTTCCCCTTCCAATCCAAACCGCAGAAAGTACATATACGGCGAAGGATTCACAATCCGCAGCGACCGATAAATCTCAAACGGATCCACCCCCGGCTCACAATCAAACCTCTGGCTCAGCACGCACTGAAACACATCCCCCGCAGCAATGTACTCCTTCACCCGCTCCACGCCCTTCAGAAAATCCGACCTCTTCGTCCGAGCCTTCAGCTTAAACGCGCCCTTCATCACCGCGCGCCGCCGAGGCAAGACAATCGCCGCACCCAACATCTTCTCCAGACGATTGAGCCGCTTCTCCGCGTTCTTATATCCCGCCGCGTCCACCTTCCCACGAGCACCCACCGTCACCATCAGGTGAATCGCCTTCTTCACATGGTCGAAGGCCAACACCTCATCGAAGAACATCAAGTGCGCATCCGGAACATGCAGTTCATCCACCGCAATCTCCGGCAACTCCTCAATCACGCGTACCACATCGTAAGAAAAGAACCCCACCGCCCCAGCCGTAAACGGAGGCAGCCCCTCCACCTTCGCCGGCTTCTCCCCCTCGAGCGCTGCCTTCAGCTCCCCAAAAATATCTCCCTCGTACGTCCGCCGCTTGCGCCCCTCAACCACCGTGATTCGCCCACCCTTCGCGGTCATCTTCTTGTAAGGACGAATCCCGACAAACGTGTACCGCCCCACCTGCTCGCCGCCCTCAACCGACTCGAGCAGAAACGCCTCAGGCTCTTCCGCTGCCACCTTCAAAAACGCCGATACCGGCGTTTCAAGATCCGTAGCCACCACCCGCGTAACCGGCACCAGCGAATACTCGCGTGCCAACTTCTGAAACTCCCGAAGCGAAGGCGTCGTTAACGAAACCGGTTGAGGCATCTCCCCATGATACCCATCCAGAGAAAACACCCCAACCGCCCATCAGTTCAGTCTAGTGGTGATCGTTGTCGTGATCGTGATCCATGCCTGGCGGTGGCGGATGGTGGTCGCGGTCATGACCGTGGTGATAACAGCCGAACATGCCAAACATCGCGACGCTCGCCAGAATAAAAGTAGCGAGACTCTTTCGAATCGTCATCCTGAACGCTCCTGCTTCAAAGTCAATACATACTTCGAAGTGAGATGCCATCCGCGACAGAGGAGAAAGTCCTCCCAGCAACTCCGACCAAATGCCAGCTAGTTCGGCTGTCTCGGCGGCGGCGGAGGATTATTCCGATCCCTCTGGTCCTGATCGCGCTGATTCTGGTCACGACGATCCTGAGGCTGAGGAGGCGGAGGCTGCCGATCGCGGTCATGGTCGTGCCCATCATTCTGATGTTCCACCACTACAGTGGGCGCCGGAGGCGGAGCCTGCTGACAGCCCACCCCGCACATCGTTACAAACCCTGCTAGCACTCCAACCAACGCCTTCGCTCGTATCATCGTTCCTCCCAAGAATGGCGTTCTACAACCAGATGAGATGCAGCTTCGCCTCCGATCACACCGTCGAAACTCGCAGATAGACTGCTTCCTGCGCACAAATAACCCATCGTGCGCAATTCTTAACTGCCTGTTCTCAATGTGCCGATAGAGTCACCTACGTTCCTTGCCTGTCGATTGAAAGCAGGCCTATACTCGCAAAGTTTGGTCAGATACCGGTCCGACCAGGCAAGGAATGATTTGACTCCCGGGCACCTTCCCAAGCGTCTAATCCAAGCTGGGCCGAACGAGGAGACATAACCATGGCCGGAGAACGATTAGTACCAACGGAAGCCGCTCTATCCGGCATCCCCACACTGGGCAGAACGCAGGTCAGAAATGGCCCCACAACAGAAAAGGAAGCACCGATGCAATCCACCACCCCTGCCGCTCTGATCTCCCTGGAGCAGGAGACCAACCCCTGGCTCGCTCAAGCGGCGCGCTTTGACGAGGCCGCCAAACGACTCAACCTCGACCCCGGAATCTGGAAAGTCCTCCGCTACCCCTCCCGCGAAATCATCGTCCACATCCCCGTCTCCATGGACGACGGCACCGTCGAAGTCTTCACCGGCTATCGCGTCCAGCACTCCATCTCGCGCGGCCCCTGCAAAGGCGGCATCCGCTACGCCCCCGACGTCTCGCTCGACGAAGTCCGAGCCCTCGCCTCCTGGATGACCTGGAAATGCGCCGTAGTCAACATCCCCTTCGGCGGTGCCAAGGGTGGCGTCATCTGTGACCCCAAGACCATGAGCCAAGGCGAACTCGAGCGCATGACCCGCCGCTACACCGCCGCGCTCATCGAATTCATCGGCCCTGAAAAAGACGTTCCCGCCCCAGACATGGGGACCAACGAGCAGACCATGGCCTGGGTGATGGACACCTATTCCATGCACATGGGACAGACCATGACCTCCGTCGTCACCGGCAAGCCCGTCTCGCTCGGCGGCTCCCGCGGGCGTCGCGAAGCCACCGGCCGCGGCATCTCCGTCGTCACCGACCAGGCCCTCAAGCACCTCAACATGATTCCCTCCGAAACCTCGGTCATCATTCAGGGCTTCGGCAACGTCGGCTCCAACGCCGCCAAGCTTCTCTGGGACAAGGGCTACAAGATCATCGGAATTGGCGAGTACGACGGCGCCCTTTTCAACCCCGCCGGCATCGACATCTCCGAACTCCTCGAGCACAAAGCGCGCACCGGCACCATCCACAAATTTCCCGGGGCCGACGCCTTCGACAAAGAGGCCATCCTCACCGAGAAGTGCGACGTCCTCATCCCCGCCGCCACCGAGAACGTCATCACCAGCCGCAATGCCGCCGACCTCAAGTGCCGCATCCTCTGCGAAGGAGCCAACGGCCCTACCACCCCCGTCGCCGACGACATCCTCTCCCAAAAGGGTATCTTCGTCATCCCCGACATCCTCGCCAACGCCGGTGGCGTCACCACCAGCTACTTCGAGTGGGTGCAGGATCGCATGGGCTACTTCTGGACCGAAGAAGAAGTCAACCAGCGCCTCGATCGCATCATGATCGATAGCTTCAACGACGTCCTCCACTACTCCATCGCCCACGGCGTCAACAACCGCATCGCGGCCTACATGCTGGCCATCGACCGCGTAGCCCACACCACCAAGCAGCGCGGCATCTACGCCTAGAAACGGGAAGTAGGAAGTGGCGAGAAGCAAGTAGCAAGAGGGCTTCAGGGAATCACCGAGGCCCTCTTCTGCGACCCGACGAAATGCGCCCAGGAACGAATTGCAGCCGGCTCTCCACAACCACGAACCCCTACTCTTCGCCCTACTTGCTACTTCCTCCTACCTACTTCCTGTCTTTATGGGAGAATGACTGTATTCGCGCATGGCCGCGCGTAACCCGTTCCGTGAATCTACCCAACTCCATTACGCTCACCCGCATCGCAAGCGTTCCGTTGCTGATCTGGGCCCTTTCCCCGCGCTTCTTCTGGCAGGGATCTCACGGTGAACAGGAACTCATCGCCTCCGCCATCTTCATCACCGCGTCGGTTACCGACGGCTTGGACGGCTTTCTCGCCCGCCGCCGAGGTCAAATCACCACCCTCGGCATGCTCCTTGACCCCCTCGCCGACAAGCTCATGGTCACCGCCGCCTTCATCCTCCTCGTGGCCTTCAATCCCCACGTGATGAAGCCCTGGATCGCTGTCCTCGTCATCGGCCGCGAGTTCCTCGTCAGCGGCCTTCGCTCCATCGCCTCCAGCGAAGGCTTCACCATCCAGGCCAGCGACCTCGGCAAGCTCAAAACAGTAGTCCAGATCGTCGCCGTCGTCGCCGCTATCCTCAATCACCGCTGGGACACCTGGTTCATCGGCTGGTTCCCCATCAGCATCAGCCTCATCGCCATCACCGCAACCTACTGGATGACCATCCTGTCCATCATCTCCGCAACGGATTACTTCGTAGGCTTCTGGAACAAGATCGACCACGTCTCCACCGGCAAGCGCCGCCGCAACTCCGTCCTCAGCCGGAACAAAAAGCCCACCCCGGCAGTAGAAGCCACCGTCCGCGACTAACCCTTCTTCCCACGCACAAAGGCCCCGGCGACCGCCGAGGCCTTTTCATTCCTGGAGACTCGTCTAAGCCCGAGCCGCCCCCACCCGTTCCTTATGCACAAAGTGATACGGCGGCCATGGCCCCGAAAGCTGCATGGCGCAGTCCTTCAGTTCCAGCGTCGCCGAGCTGTACTTGTTCTGATACCGCTCCACTGTCTTCTTATCGACCAGGTGCGCAATATCCAGCAGCATCTTGCCAGACTCCATCCGCTTGCATGTAATCTCTTCTGCTATCGGCAAAAACATCCGGTGCATCTGCAGGGATAGCGCCCGAGCCCGCGACTGCCGCTCCCTCTGTCTGCTGGCCGACTCCCGCAGGTGCGACAAATACTCCTGCCCGGCCGCCTGAAATGTCTGTCCTACGCCTTTTGTCTCCGGACAGATATCGGCGACCAACACCTTCAAGTGCATCTCCGCCATGCCGCGCAGCCGCTCGACATTTGCCATGAAGTGCCGCTGGTTCGACCGAACCGACCGCCGCAGCGCCTCATCGTCTTCAAACGTCGTCCCAAATCGGAACGGCAGCACCGTCGATTTCGCAAAGCATCCCGAAATCACCCGCGCATGCTCCCGCGCCGCAGCTTGACTACCCACGGTCGCCAGCTTTGCTGCGTCTTCCGGAAGATGTTCTGAAACCACCACCGCCAGATCGGCTGCGGGAAAGAGAAACGCCTGATTACCAAAAAGTCCTGTGACCCCTGTCAGTGGCATCGGCCTTCTGTGACGGCCAAGCTCTGGAAATGCATTCCGTTCGGTGATGCAGTACGCGTACCAAGCCATGACGTTTTTCGCTCCTGAGTCTTTGTACAACCGCTAGTCAGCTCGTTCCAATGCTTGCTAACCATGCGGCCTTCTTGTCTGCTTCTTGATGAACAGTACAAACGTGCCCATGCGATCAGGCCCGCTGGGAGTGCTTTAAAACTGTGCAGCTGAGATTGATCCGACGCAGATACTATGCCCAACGGAATACGGTTGGCAAGCACTCTTTGCAAGAAGTTTGCTCAATAATCGAAACCCCATCGATCAACGCCCAAATCCCGCCCTCCGCTGCCCTCGCGCACCCTTCCCTGCTAGACTGAATGGATGCGTGGGCGGTGGGCTCAGCAATCTCTTTGTAGCTCTGAAGGACGGATCGTTCGTGGATAACGCAACCAAGCGCCAGTTGAAACAGCCAGACCAGTTTGTCGCCCTCACCGAAGCAGGAGTCCACTGGACCGAAGAGCATCGCCAGAAAGCGATCGTCGGCGGCATCATTGCCGTCGTCGCCATCCTCGCGATCGTTGTCGGCTTCACCTTCTATCAGAGCCGCTCCGCGGCCGCCTCCACTGCCTTCGGCCAGGCCATGGAAATCTACCAGGCTCCCCTCGCTACCGGCCAGCCCGCCGCCCCCGGCGTCAAGACCTACCCCGACGCCAAGACCCGCGCCGCTGCGGCCAACTCGGAGTTCCAGCAGGTAGCGAGCCAGTATGGCCTTACCACCTCCGGTCGCCTCGCGCAGTATTTCGTCGGCCTCACCTACGAAGATCTCGGTCAGACCGGCCCCGCGCAGCAGGCTCTCGAGAAGGTTTCCTCAAGCTGGGATACGAGCCTCGCCTCACTCGGCAAAGACGCACTAGCCGACCTGTACCAGCAGACCGGTCAGGACGCCAAGGCTATTGATATCTATAACGAGCTCAGCAAGGGCAAGTCCAGTACTGTCCCTGCAGAACTCGCGCAGCTTCAGCTCGCTGAACTCTACCAGGCCCAGGGCAAAACCGACCAGGCTCGCCAGATCCTGGCCATCCTCAAGGACAAAAGCAAGGACAGCAACGGCCGCCCCGGCGCCGCAGCCGAGATTGCCACCCAAAAGCTGAACCCCAGCCCGACTGCCGGCGCGGCCGCTCCTCAGTAGCCCTAAGCTGTTTATATTGATACATATATAAACATCCGTTGAACTTTGGAAAGTCTTTTCCCAAGTTTGCCCAAAGGAGTATGCAGAGTCCTGCATACTCCTTTGGCTTTTAACCTTCAGAAGTCAGATATCACGGCCTACCTCCATCAAAACAAATGAAATAAATAATTCGGGAAGATACTCGGAGCGGACGCTTGCGTGCTCGCCCTCCATCGGGCCTTTTTCACTCAATTGATCCACGAGGAATATTCAAATGAAAATGCGTCTTCACGTAGCACTCCTGGTTCCGTGCATCGCCGCCTTACTCGGAACCTCAACCCTAGCGCACGCTCAATACTCTGTAAGCGGCTCGGTCTGGGAGAACGGCACCACAACCAACGTTCCCGCCCAGGGTAGTTCCGTTTACAGCTCTACACCCACGGCCACCTTCACCATCAAAAACTCGTCTATCGGAAGTCTCCTGGACTTCTACAGCGCTAATGATGTTGGCCTCAGCGCTTTCTTGACCAACGGTCCCGGCGGTCCTAACGGCGATACCCTTACCTATCAGTCTGGTGCCGGTGCCGCCGGCGACAACATCAACAACGATCTGTTTCAATTCAACGGAACAACCACCCTCTCGAACGGAACCTACAACTTCGCTCATGACGATGGCCTGATCCTCTACCTCACCGGGAACGGCTTGTCCGACAGCCCGGTCATTAATGCCGGCGGTCCTACCGCGGCAACGAATACGGCCTTCACCGTCTGCGCCTCCGGTTGCAACGCGACGGCTGGCACCTATTCCTTTAGCCTGGACTACGCTGAGGTAGATGGTGCTCCCGCAGAGCTCGTCACCAACCTGCCTCTTACCGGACCACCGACGTCGACAACCCCCGAACCCACCAGCATGTTCCTACTCGGCACAGGCCTCGTTGGCCTCGCAGGTGCCGTCCGTCGTCGCATGCAAGGCTGATTGGATTCGACCTTTTGCCCTGCCGTAGCACGTTGGCGCGGGGCTCTTGCTCTCTCGAAAGCCCGAACGGGATTACTCACTGTTCGGGCTTTCTCGCAGAATTTGCCAACCCCCGCCTTACTCTCCATCCAGGTGCCGCGCTGTCGACTGCGAACTTACATGCACCGTCAGCCGGCTTCCCAACGCGCTCGGCGACCGCAACTCCGCTACCGTCGTCCACTGGCTCGGCTTCTTCGTAGTGTCCGGCGGAGGAGGAGCCCAGGCCGGCAGTTGCAGCTTTAGATAACCCGCCAGCGCGCACGCATGAGGCTCATACAGTT
>Ga0302319_10014531_pt1 | contig 14669 bp, 13 predicted proteins | sample Bog_T0_2_FD_203319 | JGI IMG/M metagenome (GOLD analysis project Ga0302319, IMG submission 203319) | Peat permafrost microbial communities from Stordalen Mire near Abisko, Sweden - Bog_T0_2 | ecosystem: Environmental > Terrestrial > Soil > Wetlands > Peat | place: Sweden: Abisko, Stordalen Mire... | reverse complement strand
GTCGATTCACGAAGAGACCTCCGTCAGCGCGTTGTTTTTGTAGATCGGGCCCCGGCAATCACGCGGCGAAAGACCGGCGATCCGTAAAGGGGACGACTGGTCAACGCCATCGTATTCTCGGCGACTTCGCCATAAGGGTCGGCCTGAATCGCTGTGATTAACGGAACCCAATCAGGCATGCGGCCGCGTGCAAGGATATCTTCGATCGCGGCGATCGTGAAGTTCTCGTGTGTGAGATGGCGGTGTTTCATTGAATCTCCAGAGCCGCCACGCAGGCGTCTCGCAGCCGGTCCGAGAGATCTCCGCACACCCGCGCTATGTAATCCCAGCTGTCGAACGGCGCCTTGACTCCCTTGTATTCGGACAGCGTGACGTTCTCAAGGTCATAAGGCGGCGGTGCCGCTAATTGGGTAATGAGTTGAGTTCGTACAGCCCAGTTGTCGCCGTTCTTTTGTGGATAGAGTTCGTCCATGCGCCAGAGGGATCCGCCAGCTGCTTCGATCCCCATATGCGAGGCCAGTGCGGCCAGGTCGAGATAGTCCCGGGTTGCGTTTCGTTCCAGGCAGAGGAAGGCCTTAATCCTCAGCACTTCGGGAAGAGTTGGCAAAACGACATCGCGATCCCCGACGCCCATCAGCGTAGTTTCGAGCGGCGCGGTACGGCGTAACTGGCGCACACCCGTCTCGACGCCATCGAGCGAACCGAGAATGAGGACGGGTCGCGTTATTCGAGCTGTCTCCCACCCTGCGACGGACTCCAGTTGTGCCAGGATCTCGTCAAAGCGCTCGCGAAGATCGGAGATGACATGGTCATGGTCGAACGAAACCCGGTGCGCGGCATACAGCGCCGACGCGGTTCCTCCCACCAGCACGGCATCTGGCAGAATCGTTTGAAGGTGGCACAGTGAGGCAAGCACGGCTTCCCATGCGTCGCTGGTGGGGATTTGCGCCATCGCCTCCATGTTAGCGAGTTTCGCTTAACCGAGTTTCGGTGTTACCCAATGCTCCCAGATTCCAAACTTCGCCTCTTCGGGAACCCTTACTCCGCTCTGTTTACACGCCAGCAGGATCAACGCCCGATGATGCGAATCGTGTGCAATCAGGAAACCCAGCAACACGACGCCGGGCCGTTCCTTCTTCTTCTCGCCCGTTTCGATTAATCGTGCCAGCCGCTTTGCAATTCCCGCGCCTGAGGCCTGAAACGCAGCAGCCAGCAGATCCCGCTCCGGCGCATCGGCGTACTCGAAATGCGGAACCCCGGCCAGAAACTCCCGCCCTATATTCTGCCGGCGCACGTTATGCATGTGGGCGAACACCTGCGCCACATTCCGACCCTTCGAAGGCAGTCCGGTCTTCAGCAGTGTGGTCGCTTCAAACGCCTCTTCCGGCAGCTTGTCGATCAGGAACCGATTGATCTCATCGTGGATCTTCCACACTTCCAGCAGCGCATCGGTCATATCCAAATTCATACGGCGGCTTCGACCGCCATCTTTACTTTCCGAGGCGTGAGGTTCCGATGGCGATGTCGTCGTAATAGACGTCGAAGCCGGTCATCGGGGCGCCCCAGCAGCGGGCTCCGAAGCCGAATTCCTTGAAGCCTCCCACGATGTTGGATACGGTGTCGCTGCCTTTTGGCCAGGCGAATTTAACGGTGTCAACCTTTTGGGTGTCCATGGTGTTGGGGACGACCTCGCCATCCACCCAAAGGGTGATGCTGGCGGGGTCGTCGCTGTATTCCCATTCGAGCAGGAACCATTTATCCTTCGGAGGGTCAACGTCGGAGCGGTAGGTGACTTCGCCTCTTCCCTGCCCCTGCAGTGATTTGTTTTCCTGAAACGACGGCATCCACTTGGCGCGCGAAGTGCCGATTTCGTCGAACTTCGAAAGCGGCCAGCCGGGCTCTCCGGCGAAGATGAGGGGGTTATGGGTGGGCGTGAGGCCGGAGGTGATCTTCATGTAGGCTCGTCCGAAGAAATGCTTTTCGACCGTTGAAGGCAGGTGGGTCGCCACAATGAAAGCGTAGCTGCCGCGCGCCATTTCCGGATAGTGGACATGCAGGGCGTACCTGCCGTGCGCTCCGTCGGCGGGCTCGACGGCGATGGTGGCGGTGCCCATGGTTCGCGTGTCCCAGGAAGCGGGGTCGATTTTGCCGGACTCGAAGTTTTCCGTGAAGACGGGTTTCGATTGCGCAAAGAGGCCGGTGGTGAAACCAGCCATAAACGCGGCGAGTGTAATGAGTTTTTTGGTCATTGGGGAGAGTCTATCACCGAAATACTATACTGCTTTCGTGCTCATTCCCATCCGGCAGAACTTCCCGCATCGCGCGCTTCCCGATATTGCGGGGACACTTCGACAGGAACTGGAAGCGAGCGGCCTGGCCGCGAAACTGCCCTCGGGATCGCGAATCGCTATCGGTGTGGGCAGTCGCGGGATTGCTAATCTTGCGCTTATCGTGCGCGAGGTGGTCGATTACTTTACGGCCGCGGGGCTTGAACCGTTCATCTTTCCGGCCATGGGAAGCCACGGCGCGGGTACGCCGGCGGGGCAGGCAGGCGTTCTCAGGCATTACGGGATTAATGAGGCGACAATGGGATGCCCGGTGCGCAGCACCTTCGACACGGTCGCGCTGGGTCGCACTCCGGATGGCGTCGAAGCATGGGTTGGGCGCGAGGCATGGGACAGCGAAGGGATCTTCGTGGTGGGCCGGGTGAAATGGCATACCAGCTTCGCGGGCGCGCTGGAAAGCGGCCTTTGCAAGATGCTGGCGATCGGCGTGGGCAAGCGGCAGGGCGCGACTTCGGTGCACGCCCATGGCTGGAACCTGGGTATGTCCGCCGCGATCCGATCGGTGGCTGCGCATATCCTGGCAACCGGGAAAGTTTTGGGCGGCCTGGCGATCCTGGAGGACGCCTTTCATGAGACTTCCGAGCTTGCCGTTCTGCCGGCCGCTGAACTGATCTCGCGCGAGGAAGAGCTGCTCGGCAAGGTGAAGACCTGGATGGTGAAGATCCCCGTGGCCGCTCTCGATGTGCTGATTGTGGATGAGATGGGCAAGAATATCAGCGGAACCGGGATGGATCTGAAGATCGTAAACCGCGGAACCCAGGGGGAGTGTAATCTGTGGCCCGATACGACGCGCATCAAGCGTATTTTTGTTCGCGATATTACGGAGTTGAGCAATGGCAATCCCGTGGGCATGGGGGTTGCCGATGTTATTCACGATCGGATGGTCCCGAAGATCGACGAGTATGCCGGTTTCGTGAATGCGTCGACATCGGGATCGCTGGCGCTGGTGAAGCGGCCGCTGCATTGCAAGACGGATCGCGAGTGCTTCGAACTGGTGGCGGGTTCAGTGGGAAAGTTCAATCCGAAGGATCTCACGATTGCATGGATTCGGAATACGCTGGAGATGGAGCGGCTGGCGGTGAGTGAGAATCTGTGGCCCGAAATATCGCGCAACCCGGAGATTCAGATTGCCGGGCCATCGTTTGAGATGGTGTTCGACTGGGAGGGAAATCTGGCAGGTTTACCGGTATGAAGGTTAATATCAGTCAGAAATCGGCATCGGCATCGGAGGCGACGATTGGCCGGCACAAAGTGTCGATCGACCGGCCGGTGGCGAAGGGCGGAGGCGACGCGGGTCCGATGGGTGGCGAGCTCTTCCTGGCGTCTGTGGGCGGATGCTTCATGAGCAATCTGCTGGCGGCGATCAAAGCGCGGCAAGCTGATGTTCGGGAGGTGGGTCTTGAGGTAACGGGGACACTCGCGGATAGCCCTTCGCGGTTCACGAAACTGGAGATCTATGTAACCGCCGATTGCGAGGATCGGGAGTTGCTGGAGCGACTGATCGAGATTGCCGACCGCGGGTGCGTAATGATGAACACGCTTCGCGCGACGCTTGAGCTGAATGTGTCTATCGGAGCTCTGAGTCAATAGAGCCGCTTTAAGCCAGCAGCGCGCCCATCTTTCGCGTTGCCGTGGGGAACTTGCCGATGCCGGCGCCCATCACTTCATCTGCCACAGTCACATAGACATCGCCCACGGTACCGGTAACTCTGGTGTGAGTTCCGTGGGCCAGCTTCTTACTGCCGCCGGCGACGATCATGGCGAGACCGTTGTTCTTGTGAACGCCCGCTTCTGCGTGCTCATGGGTGAAGACGAGCGTTGTGTTGTCGAACAGGGTTCCATCGCCTTCGGGAACGGATTCGAGCTTTGCGACGAGATACGCAAACTCTTCCACGTGCCAGCGGCAGATGTCGCGGAGCACACGCTCTCCATCCACGCCATCGGCGCCCGAGACTTTGCCATCGGCATGGGTGTAATCGTGGTGGCGCGAAGAGGTGTAGCCAAGCCAGGGGAAGCGCGTCAGGCTCTGGCACTTAGTCAGCATGTAAGAGGCGACGCGGGTTTGATGGGTTGCCAGGGCCTGTACGAGAAGATCGCTTTGCAGTTTGGCGATGCGCGGCCAGTCTTTCATGTCGCCATCGAAATCGGGCGGATCGATATGGCGATATTCGGGCGGGAGACCGGCGATAGCGCGTTCGAGATCGCGGATGCCGGAGAGATGTTCGTCGACGCGGGTCTTGTCGTCAGCGGGGAGCTTGAGCTTCAGGGCGGCGGCGTCGGCACCGACGGTGTCGAGGATGCTCCGCTTGCGATTCACCCATCCTTCTTCCTGCGCGCCGAAGAGGCGGTCGAAGAGGCGATGGGGAATCATTTCGGGCGGCAGCGCTCGTTCGTATCCGGCCCAGCTCATGTTGCGCTGCATGCTTTCGCCGAAGGATTCCTGGGCGACTCCGATTTGCAAAGACCGGAAGCGGGAATCGGCGCCGATTTTCGCGGCGATCAGTTGATCGATGGAGGGACCGCTGGCGCCTCGGCCAGTGAAGTCAGTGCCCGTCATCAGGCCGCTCATAGAATTGGTGTGGCCGTTGCCTTTGCCGGTAGCGGCGGCGTTATCCACGCCACTGAGAACGTGAACATCTTTGCGCCAGGCCGCCAGAGGGGCGAGACAGGGTGTGAGTTCGTAGTCCGCGCCTTCTTCGGCGGGAATCCAGTAGCGCTCGGGGATGCCATTGCCGTTGAACCAGAGGACGAAGCGGGATTCAATCGGTTTCTGTTCCGCTGCATACGCGGTGCCCGCGGCGTTGAACATGGAGGCCAGAGGCGGCAATCCGATCGCAATCCTGGCGCCGGCGGCGGTGATGCCTTTCAGCAGGGCGCGGCGCGAGGTTCTAACGCGGTTTGTGATTACCAGCGACATGGGCTCCTTCCTTTATATTCTGACCTGGAAACTCACGCAACAGAGTTAATGCCACTATCATCTCCTGGAAATGGTACTGGGAATTGCGGAAGGCTTCGAGCGCTTTGAGGATGATGGGGCGGTCGGCGGGCGTCTCCATGCGTCCGGCGAGGTAGCGGAAATACTGCTTTACCATGCATTCCTGGCATTGCGCGCTCTTTGCCAGAACGGCGCCGAGCTCGGCAGGTGAGGAAAATTGCGAATCCGGAATGCCGGCGAGCGTGCCGGCGGTATTGAAATCCACTTTCACGGTTCGCGTGGCCATGCCGCGGCCGTTGGGTCCTTTGCCGCTAAATTCGAGCGCGAGTTGGTCACGGCGCGCGCCCACGGCGTCGAACTTCTCGAGACCGAAACCGATGGGATCGATGAGGCGGTGGCAGGTGGCGCAGGTTGGATTGGTGGCGTGCTCGGTCATGCGGTCGCGATTGGTTTTAGGTTTGTCTTCGGTGACTGCGGGAAGGTTGGTGTTCACGCCTGGAGGGGGATCGGGCACCTTCTGGCAGAGGAACTGCTCGCGCACGAAGAGGCCGCGCGCGGTGGGGGATGAGTCGTCCGGCTTGGCGGTGAGTGCGAGGAAGAGGCCCTGACCGAGAAGCCCGGCCCGTTCGGAACCGGCGGGAAACGGCACGCGGCCGAAGTCTTTGGCGGGAGCGGTCACACCATAGATGGCAGCGAGTTCGGGGCTCACGTAGCCGTAGTTCGCGGTGAAGAGCTCCATGAAATTGCCGTTGTTCCAGACGAGGTCGGAGAAAAAGATGCGGGCTTCTTCGGTCATGGCGACAGCGGTTTCGTGGGTATAGAGAGGGAATTTTCGGCGGTCTTTGCTCGCGGTTAGCAGACGGTCGAAGCGCAGCCACTGGCTGACGTAATCGTTGAGGCAATCGCGGGCGCGCGCGTCGGCCAGCATGCGACGGGTTTGTTTCTCCAAACCTGCTGGGGTTGAGAGGTCCCCGTGTTCGGCGGCGGCGAAGAGTTCGGCATCGGGCATGGTGTCCCAGAGAGAGTATGAGAGGCGGCTGGCGGTGGCCCAGGGCTTGAGCTTCGGGTCTTGCGCGGCATCGAGACGGAAGAGGAAGCTGGGCGATTGCAGCATGGCTTCCACCGCGAGTTGGGCGCCTTTGGCGAAGTCCGGATCGGAAGCCATCAGGGCTGTGTAGCGCTTCTGCTCGTCGGCGGTCAGCGGCCTTCGAAAGGTCTTCTGGCCGAACTCTTTGATGAAGCGGGCGCGGCAGGGGGCGGAGGGTTTGCAGAGGATCAGGCCATGGGTATCGCCGCCCTGAAAGGCAGAGCGCGCGAGGCGTTCGGCGGCGGCGCTGTAGGCTTCCACCAGCAGCGGTGACATACTCTGGCCGCGCGATTGATTGCGGAATCCGTTGATGAAATCTTCGGGTGGAAATTGATTGGCGGGGGCGGTCTGGTCGCGCAGAAGATCGCGCACCGTGTGGTTGTACTGGCTGTGGGTGAGGCGGCGGAGTTCGGCATCTTCGGAAGCGGCGCCGGTACCTTGGTCTTCGAGCTCGCGGTAGTGCAGCGCGGCTCTGAGATCGGTGGCGGGAAGGTTTGTGAGGTGCTCGATCCAGGCCTTGAGGATGGTTTCTTCAGGGCTGCCGGGCTTGATGCGTTCTCCTCCGGCATGGGCAATGCGCGCAGTCGGCTTTCGCAGGAGGAGCGAGGCCTCGGGGTGCTCGCGATCGACAAGAATAACCAGCGCTTTTCCGAAGGCTTCGACTTTATCGGGTGGCGCGTCGGGTTCGGGGAGATGGAGGCGCGTGCCCGAGGCGACGCCTTCGATAGTGTGGCAATTGCGGCAGCCGGCTTTTTCCATCACTGGGTAGAGGCTGGTGGCGAACGGGCCGCTTTGTCCCCAAAGTGAGCCGGCACACGCGAGGATTAGAACAAGGCGTCTCAATTCATTCTGTAGAATAACGCGTGATGCGCCGGGTGCTTGCCATATTCGTATTCCTTACCGCTGCGGCGCACGCGGCCACGGAGCGCGAGTTGGCCGAATGGGTGCTGCGATGGGAAGGCACGGTAACGATTGAAGGCTCGGCGCGGCCGCTTACCGATGTGTCGCAGATTCCCCCGGGCGAGCTTCACATCACGTCGATCGATCTGACGGCTGGTGTGATGCATCCCGTTGAACTGCGCAAGCTGGAAGGGCTGGAGCATCTGCGCGATTTGTACTTGCCGGGTCCGATCTGGAATCCCGGTGCGGGGAATGAAGATAAGACCGGAGTATTCGCGGCATTGGCGAAGCTTCCGAATGTGGAGCGAGTGGCGTTTGGATGGCATTTCAATGCGCAGATCGAGGTGGTCGATGCCGACATTCGCGACCTGTTTCCGTGGAAGAATCTGCAGGATCTGCGGTGCGCGCAGTGCAGCCTGGCAAAGGTGGATCTTTCGCCGTTTTCGAAGCTGCGCAATCTGGATTTGAGTTTCAATCCGTTCACAAATGATGGGATGCAGGGGATTGCCGGTCTGAAGGAATTGCGGCGTTTATTTCTGCGGGACACGCTTGTGACCGATGCGGGTCTGAAGTTCGTGAAAGACATGACGCATCTGGAAGAGCTTGATCTTTCCGGCGCACGGATAACGGATCCGGGTGTGGAATATCTGCGGGATTTGAAATCGTTGCGGCGTTTGAACTTGCTGGGCGCTCAGGTTACCGATACTTCGATGGATGTTCTTGCGAGTCTGGATCGGCTGGAGGTTCTGAGTCTGTATAGGACTCGGATTACGAACTCGGGGCTGGCGAAACTGCAAGGGCTGAAGAACCTGACCGATATCGATCTGCGCTATACCAGCGTCACTCCGAATGGCGTTGAGGCCATGCGGGCAGCTTTGCCGGTGGTTCGCATTCGTTTCGTTGGTTCCGCGGCGCCAAAGGCGAAATCTCCCGGGGCGGCGCAGCCTCTGGATTCATCGGAAGGCGCGATTTCCGCGTGGGTTAAGGCGTTAGGCGGGTCGACGGAGATTGCGGGCGGGCATGTAGTGGGCGTAAATCTGTCATCCACTCCGGTGAGCGATTCCCAACTGCCGTTTCTGGTGAAGCTCACGGGTTTGGAAAAGCTGGATCTGCAGGTCACGCAGATTGCCGATTTGGGGTTGGCGTCCGTGGCTCGGATGGGTGGCCTGAAGGAACTCAATCTCAGTAACACTACCGTTTCGGATGCCAGCCTCGATAAGCTTTCCGGACTGAGCCATCTACAGGTGCTTCGGCTGGCGGGAACGCTGGTTGGGGGTCCGGGACTGGCGCGCTTGAAAGGGCTCATGGACCTTCGGGAGCTGGATCTTTCTGGTTCTCATGTGGATGACCGGGGGATGGCCGAACTGAGCACGATGGCGAGTTTGCGGAGTCTGCGGCTGAGTTATCTGGATATTTCCGAGTCTGGCCTGGCGAGTCTGGCTGGTCTTACGATGCTTGAGAAGCTGGATCTTGCCAGTACGGATACAAACGACGCGGGGTTGAAGCAATTGGGCGGGTTGACGGGTCTTAAAGAGCTGTCTCTTAGCTACACGAAGTTGACCGATGAAGGCCTCACGAATTTGCAAGGCATGCACCAACTGGAGCGCATCGAGTTAGGCCATACCCGGACCACCAATGTGGGAATTGAGCATCTGGCAGGACTGAAGAGTCTGACAGCTATGAATCTGGACTATACATCGGTTAATGATAAGAGTGTCGAGATTTTGAAGTCACTGCCTGAGCTAAGGGACTTGAGTTTCGATGCCGATAACATCACCGATGAAGGCGCGCATACTTTGGAAGCGATGACCAGCCTGAAATTCCTGAACCTTTATCACACGCTGGTGAGCGAGAAGGAACTGGCTGCGTTGAAAGCGGCGCTTCCCGAATGCAGGATTGTGTTCGACCGGGATTCGGCTTTGCCGAGCCGGCGGGGTAAGCCATGAGAAATTACGCTATTGCCCTGTTGATGTGCGGGTGGCCTGCATTGGGTGCAAATACGCAATGGGTTACCGATCTGGGCGGGACGTCGATTCGCGATAATCAGGGGCACGTTACCGGTGTTAGTCTGCGCGGCGCATGGGTCGGCGATACCGATTTGCGGCGTCTCCACGAACTGCCGGATCTTAGCTACCTCGATCTTTCGCTGACTCACATCACGGACCAGGGGATGCTTGAGATGAAGAACCTTGCGGGGATCGTCGAGCTGAACCTTTACTTTGCCGAGTATGTGACGGACGAGGGTCTGGCGGCGATCAAGGACTGGAAGAAGCTTCGGGTTCTTAACCTTCACGGCACCAAAATTGGCGATGCGGGCCTGGAGCACATTGCGGGGATCACGACGCTTGAATCCCTCAACGTTGGTTCTACTTTAATGACGGATGTTGGGCTGGAACGGCTCACCATGTTGACTCATTTGAAGGAACTGACCATGGGGGGCAATGAACTGGGCGATGCGGGATTACAGGCGCTGCGCCAGATGCATGGATTGACTTATCTGGATCTGAGCGGCCGGCAGGGAACCGATAAGAATGTCTGGACGATCGCGATGACGGATGTGGGCCTGGATGCCGTAATGACGCTGACGGATTTGAAGGAACTGAGATTCGCCTGCGTATCGATCGGAGTCGGCATCGAAGGCACCAGACTGGGCGAAGTAAGCGTGCTGAGTGTTACTCCGAAGTGGCTTGAGCGAATCGGGACACTGCCTAAACTGGAGAATCTGAAAATGCAGGGCTGCAGTCGTATCGACGATGACTCTGTCAAAACACTGACAGGGATGCGGGCGTTGCACGAGGTAGATCTGCAGGGAACGGGCGTCACAGAAAAGGGCGCGGCGGCATTGAAGGCGGCTAAGCCGGGGGCTGTGGTGTTTGTTGGTCCGTGGGATGGAAAATCGGCGAGCTACCGGAATAATTAAGGTTGCTTGGGCGTTTCCGCCGCCAGTGCCGCTCCGATTCCTTCGAGGTATTCGCGTTCCATTCGGCCATTGCTGCCTGATTCCCACTGAGAATCCAGAACTATAATGGCCACGACAATGGCGCCGCCCGTGTCAAACCGAAGCCGGAGGTTTGCCTGGCAGCCGTCCGCATTGGGGCTAAGCGACATCTTGCCCACTGGCCGATAGTGGTCAAGCCTCAAATGCCAAATACCGAACGGAAGCTTTTCGGGGCTCTTTCGGTCTAAATAGGTCCGGTAGATTCTTAAATCCGTGAGTCGCGAACCCTGGGCGTCGGTCCAACGGCCCCGGTAGCCCCATATATCGAATCCGTCCGGAATATGGCCTCCTGACGTATTGACGCCGTGGTTTCCCAGATACTCTGAAGCCACCCTGGCAACGTGCGCACAATCATACTTAAGATTTAGAGAGTCGGCCGAAAGAGGAGTTATGCCGGCAAGAGCCACAACAACCGCTAAGCGCAAGGTGCACATACCCAGATATTAACCGAAGAACTACTCGACGCCATCCGAATCATCAACATTGTGGGTCCATTTTCATCCCTGTTACCAGGGCGAGCCGCGGATCGTTCACAACGATTCTCAGGTTTCGCACCAACGCCTTCAATAGCCTGCCGGCCCGTTGGGCACAAGACCGGTTTTCGTCTGCTCTTCCTGAGTGTGGGAGTCAAACGAACAAACGAACCCGCCGCCTGGAACTGGGTTCGAATTGTAAAACCGGACCGGCCTCCATAAATTGGCTTCGAAAGTATAATTCCGACAAGATTGTCGGCGCGGCACACTCAAGCGTTCGGCACAGCGCCTCGCTGCTTAATATTCGATGCGGCGAACAACCCCCGCAGGGCCCGCCTTCATGACTGTTGACGGCGCGTAGTCCACGACGACGTGCTCAGAATTCTGCGGACCGCACGTCAGGTTCAGATCCTTTTCCCGGCCGGAGTGCGCGACTTCGATCGCTGTGATTTCCGGCAGATCCAGAGAAATGTCTTTTCCGCCGATGTCAAGAACCAGTCTGTGACCGTCAGGCCGGCATTCGACGGCTTTGACGGTTGCGTTGACACGCTCAGTCTTCTCACCAGGGTGAGGTGCGAAAGCGCTCTTTGCGCGGGCGTCGATCATAGCGATTAACTTGTCTTCGCTGGCGGCCTGTGCGGAGTTGTGAGCCCACTGCTTCGCCGTAAGGGCGTCCGCGCGGGCTTTGTCGAGATCGCCGATCTCGAAATACGCGTAAGCCAGGCTGGAGAACACGGCCGCCGCGCGGACGGACGCAACCTTTTTGATGGACAGTAACATGTCTATCGCTCCCTGGTAATCGCGCAGGGCCAGGCGGAAGAGCCCCATCTCAAACTGTGCCTCGAAATAATCTGGTTTCGACTGCAGAGCGCGATTGAGCGCGGCTATCACCTTTTCGCCCTGATGGGCACGGCCTTCGAGCAATGCCAGTTGCAGACACATCAGCGCGTTGTTGTCCCCCGCCGCGAAAGCTTTTTCGAAGTTCTGCCGGGCTTCGTCGTATTCCTTGATGGAAAGGGCAGCGAAGCCGAGCGACTCGGCAACCTGCATGTCGTCGGGCCGGAGCCGCGCCAGGGACTCGTATTCGCGGGCGGCTTCGGTCCTGCGATTCAGGCTTACGGTGAGGTCCGCCAGCATGAGCCGGACATCGAAGGGCTCGACTTTGGAGACTTCGACGGCCTGGTCCGACTTGCCCAGCGCAGCCTCGAAAATGCGGCCCGTCACTTTCCGCCGCCGCTGATAGTTCTGAAGGTCTTCGGAGACCTGTTGCTCGGAGCGGCCCCAGGCGCTTTGAAAAGCCTGGGCCGCCGGCACTCCCCGATTCAGCGCCGAAAGAAACTTCGGAAAGTTATCGGAGTATTCGGGCGAGAGGAAGAGCATGTGGACCAGAGCCCAGCTCTCGGCATAGAAGATGCCGACTCGCTGCCCCTCCGAAGCCAGTTTAGATTCGGTGGTGATGGCTGTGAGGTCGTCCAGGCTGAGCCACGGAGTTGTATCGAGGGTTTTGATCCTTAGGGGAATCAGATCGCCTACTGCGACGCCGCCGTGCACGGGGCGCAGGGTGGAGTAGACGTCGGCCCAGCCTTCGTTCAGCCAAAGTGGCACGCGGAGGCCGCTGTGTCGGATGAGAAGGTGCATGTACTCGTGAATTCCGAACGGGTAACTCTCACGAGTGGGGTCCTGCATGACGATGTAGTCGGTTCGAGATCCGGGCGCAAAATAGGCCACGACGCTGCCGTTAGGAGAGTAATACGCAAACTGGTCTGGCGAGGCAAAGGCAACGACGCGTATGGGGAAGTCTTCGAGAAGAGGCACGGGCGTCGCTTTTTCGAAGAAGCCACGAATCTGTTCGAAGGTGCGGAGAAGGTCGCGGCCTTGCTTTTCGCCCGAGCAGGTGTAGAGGTCGAAATCGGAAGTGCTGAGGCGGATCCAGTGGGCATCGCGAGGGTCGCCGGATTGCGCCTGGAGCGATAAGGCCAACAGGAGCGCGATAGCAGGGGTTTTCATCCACACTCACTTATGATAGAGAACCGGCGACAGGATCGCCGGTGTTACGGCGCGAGCGACGGGGCTACGTAGGCGTAGAACAGAGTTATAAAACCGATCACTACCGCGAGCAGAATACTGTGGCGCAGGGTGAAACGGAAAAGGCGGCTCTCTTCGCCTCCGCCCATGGACGTGGCCGCGGAGGCCACCGCAACGCTCGAAAGGCTGATCATCTTGCCCATCACGCCACCCGCCGAGTTGGCGGAAGCCATCAGCGTGGGGTTCATGCCCAGATGCTGCGCGGTGACAACCTGGAGGTTGCCGAAGAGCGCATTGGCGGAGGTGTCGCTGCCAGTAAGGAAGACCCCGAGCCATCCCAGCAGCGCGCTGAAAAACGGAAATGCCACGCCCGTTGCGGCGAGCATCAGACCCATGGTTGCCGTCGAGCCGGAGTAATTCATCAGAAACGCGAGGCCCAGAACCGTGGCGATGGTCAGTTCCGCGTAGACCAGTTGCTTCGCTGTACCGACCAGAACGCTGAAGAAGGTGCCCACAGACATTTTCAGAATCATGGCGGAGAGGATGGCGACGATCAGCGTCGAGGTGCCCGCCGCGGAGAGCCAGTCGAATCTGTAGGTGGCGTCGTAGAAGGCGGGTTTCGGAACCACGGGAGGCATCTTCTGAATCAGGTTGTGGAGGCCGGGCCACTGTACGACGATGCTGTACTTGTTGAGAGCCGGCTTCATGAGTCCCCACGCCAGAACGATGACGACCAGCATGATGAACGGCGTCCACGCGAGCAGCGCGTCGCCCATCGGAATGGTAGTGCGCGGCCGCGCGGGGCCATCGCCGGCGAGTTGGAATTTGTCTTTGGGCTTCCAGAATTTCAGCAGGATGACCAGCGAGCCCATGGCGGCGAGCGAAGAGAAAATATCGGTCAGCTCCGGTCCGATGAAGTTCGAAACCAGGAACTGAGTGCCGCCGAACATAACGCCGCAAAGCAGCGCCGCGGGCAGAACGCCGCTCAGTGCGCGCCATCCGCCCATGACAAGGATGAGATAGCCGGGGACGATGAGCGAAACGGGCGCGCAGATGCGGCCCACGCCAGCGCTTAGGCGAGCGAGCGAGAGGCCTGTGACCGTCTGCAGGGTCACGATGGGGATGCCGATCGAGCCGAAGGCAACCGGCGCTGTGTTGGCGAGCAGGCAGATGCCGCCCGCAAAGAAGGGAGAAAAGCCGAGACCGGTGAGCATCGCGGCAGCGACCGCGACCGGAGTTCCGAAGCCGGCCGCGCCTTCGATAAACGCGCCGAACGCAAACGCGATCAGGAGCGCCTGCAGCCGCCGGTCGGACGTAAGGTTACCGATCGAATTCTTGACTATCTCGAACTTACCGGTTTTCACCGTGATGTTGAACAGTAGGATAGCGGTGAAGACCACCCAACCGATCGGGAAGAGCCCCTGCGCGGCGCCATAGGTAATGGCGGATGCCATGATGGAAATCGGCATGCCATAGACGAAAAGGGCGACCACTATGGCTCCCGCCAGGCCGACTAGAGATGAGACCCAGGCGGGCTTGCGGAAGACACCCAGCATGATGAGCAGCACCACCATGGGGAATGCCGCGACAGCGCTGGAGAGGGCAAGGTTGTGGGAGAGGGGCGTGTAATTGTGTTGCCACATGAGCGAAAGGCATCATATCATCGCCATGGCATCGGAACCGACGACTGGCTCTGTGCGTCCGCGCACGATTGAGGACCGGTGCGGTAATCTACGGGTTGGCCAAAGAGAAGACAGCCATCGGGCTACGCCGCCTGAGCGCTTTACCGAAGTCACGATTTTCCCTGCTGCCGATTGTAATGGCGATGCTGGTGGAGGCGGCTTTTCACGCGCAGCTCCCTTTCACGGCCGGATTGCTGGTGGACCGGGTGCTGGCGAACAAGGAC
>Ga0302319_10014529_pt1 | contig 14669 bp, 13 predicted proteins | sample Bog_T0_2_FD_203319 | JGI IMG/M metagenome (GOLD analysis project Ga0302319, IMG submission 203319) | Peat permafrost microbial communities from Stordalen Mire near Abisko, Sweden - Bog_T0_2 | ecosystem: Environmental > Terrestrial > Soil > Wetlands > Peat | place: Sweden: Abisko, Stordalen Mire... | reverse complement strand
GGACGGCCGAAGGGGACCCGAAAACCGCCGAGAACCCGCTATCCGGCAGTCAAAAAGGCAGCCTGAACAGGCATCAAGGGTTTAAATGCAAGGTCAGAGTCTGCGCCGATTGGCAAGGTCGCGAACACCGACTGGGAGCGATTCACTTCTCCGACTATCACGAATGCTCTGTCGAGCTACGCCTCGAACAGCAGTGCGTCGGTACAGAAGGCTGACATGGTGGCGATCGAGAAGGAAGTTCTGACCAACGTGCCGGTGGTGGCGATCAGCGGCCGGGCGAACTGGCTCGTCTACCAGACCCGCACCTTCACCGGGTTCCCGAGCGCTTCTAACCCCTACAACGACGGGAGCGCGTCGGACCAGGAAGGTTCGATGCTGACGTATGTGAACGTGTACCAGAAGTAAGAGGGTAAGAAGACCCGCTCCCGACGTCTACGTCGGGACGCTGGTAAGAAGGCCGACAGGGAGCGGCTCGCCGCCATGGTGAGTCGCTCCCTGACTGTCGGGGCGGCAGTAAGAGAGGTAAAGCCTGTGCGATACGTGGTCCGGCGCTTTGGGGCCCTGTTGGTGACCTGCTGGGTGGCGCTGACGGTGAACTTCGCCCTGCCCCGGCTCATGCCTGGCAACCCGGTAGAAACCATGTTCTCCCGTTACCAGGGCAAGGTGAGCCCGACGGCGATCAGCGCCATGGAGCTCGATTTCGGCCTGAACACCAAGACTGGCGAGCTCGGCCAGTACTTCGACTACCTCGGGCACACCCTCACCGGCAACCTCGGCGTCTCCTTCTCGTACTTTCCGTCACACGTGGGCACGCTGATTGGTCAGGCCATCCCTTGGACTCTCGGGCTGATCGGCTTCGCCACCATCCTTGCTTTCCTCCTCGGGACGACGCTCGGGATGGTGGCGGCCTGGCGGCGGGGGACGGCCGGGTGGCGCCGAGCGTCGCTCGTCGACTCCGCCCTCGTGCCCTTCGGCCTGATGCTCGGCGCCTTGCCGTCTTATTGGATCGCCCTCATCCTGCTCTACTTCATCGCCTTCAAGTTCGGCTGGTTTCCGATCGGCGGTGGCCTAAACCCCGGCGCGGGGATCGCCTCGTGGTCCGGGGTCGCCTCCCTCATCCATCACGCCGCCCTTCCCGCGGTCACATTGACGTTCATATCGATGGGCATGTGGATCCTGCTCATGCGCAACAACATGCTCACCGTGCTCGGCGATGACTACGTCAAGTTCGCGCGGGCCAAGGGTCTCCGCGATCGCACCGTCGCCTACCACTACGCCGCCCGCAACGCGATCCTCCCGGTCTTCTCCCAGCTCGCCTTGGCCCTCGGCTTCGTGGTCGGAGGCCAAGTTTTCATTGAGATCGTCTTCTCCTACCCGGGAATCGGGTACTTGCTCCTCCAAGCGGTGGAGAACGAGGACTATCCCCTAATGCAGGGGATCTTCCTCATCCTCACCGTCACCTTGTTGGTGGCGAGCTTCCTCGCCGACGTCCTCTACGTGTTCCTCGACCCCCGTATACGCATGGAGTCGGCCAAGTGAACTGGCGAGCCCTGTTGCACAACCGCCGCGCCGTCGCTGGCGCGCTCATCTTCGCCTTGTTCTGCCTCCTTGCCCTGTTGGCGCCGGTCATCGTTCCCTATTCGCCGACCGACATCAACTTCACCCCGTTGCTACACCCGAGCGCGAGGCACCTTCTCGGGACCACGGTCAACGGTCAGGACATCCTCTCCCAGCTGATCTGGGGGGCGCGGGCGAGTCTCTTCGTCGGGCTGGTCTGCGGTGCCCTGATCAGCTTGGTGCAGCTCATTATGGGGGTGTTCGCCGGCTACGTCGGCGGCGTGTTCGACACGGTGGCGGCGGCAGTGACCAACGTCTTTCTCGTGCTCCCCTCGCTCCCGCTGCTCATCATCTTGGCCGCCTACTTGCAAGGCGGGGGCCTCCTCATGCTCGTCGGGGTGATCACGATCACCGGCTGGGCATGGGGGGCCAAAGTGCTCCGGTCACAGGCAATCGCCCTCCGGGACCGGCCCTTTGTCCAGGCGGCTCGGGTCACCGGTGAGAGCCGCTGGCACATCGTGTTCGCCCATGTCGTGCCGAACATGCTCGGTATCATCGTCTCGAACTTCTTCGGGGCAACGCTGTTCGCTGTGTTGGCAGAGGCCGGTCTCGAGTTCATCGGCCTCGGCAACATCAACGACATCACCTGGGGGACCATGCTCTATTGGGCTCAGGAGGGCGACGCCATACTCCTCGGGGCGTGGGTGTGGCTTCTCGTGCCGGGGTTATGCCTCGCTTTGTTGGGCACATCCTTGGGACTGCTCAACTTCGCCGTGGACGAGATCGCCAACCCCCGCTTGAGGAGGGACTGACATGCCGCCCCTCCTCGAGATCTCCGACGTCACTATCGGCTATGGATGGCAGCTGCCACCTTCGGTGATCGCCGTCCGAGGAGTGAGCCTGACCGTCGCCGCCGGCGAGATCGTCGGGATCGCCGGAGAGTCGGGATGCGGCAAGACGACCCTCGCCCTCGCCGCCGCCGGGCTCCTCGACCCGCCCGGGAGAGTGCTCTCGGGGTCGGTGAGCTACCAGGGCACCGACCTCACTTCGCTGTCGGCAGATGAGCTGCGGCACCTGCACCTGGCGGAGATCTCGATGGTCTTCCAGGCCTCGATGAACGTCCTCAACCCGGTCATGCGAATCCGAGACCAGTTCCACGACGCCATGGCCGCCCACGGGGTCCGCTCGTCGGACGGGGCACGCCAGCAGGCCGAGGAGACCTTCGAGCTCGTCAAGATCCCCCGGCGGTTCTTCGACGCCTATCCCCACCAGTTAAGCGGCGGAATGCGTCAGCGCGCCGTGATCGCTCTCGCGATCGTGCTGCGGCCCAAACTGCTCTTCCTCGACGAGCCCACGACGGCCCTGGACGTCGTCGTGCAGCGCTCTATCCTGCAGTCCCTCGACGACCTGCGCCACCAGCTCGGCTTCGGGGTCGTGTTCATCACTCATGACCTCTCGCTTCTCGTCGAGATCGCCGACCGCATCGCGGTCATGTACGCCGGCGCCTTGGTGGAAGAAGCGCCCGGCCGGGAGCTCCACGAGAAGCCCTGCCATCCCTACACGACCGCTTTGATGAGCTGTTTCCCCCCACTCGGCGGGCCACGCCAACGGCTCCAGGGCATACCAGGCCAACCACCCGACCTGCGAAACCTGCCCAAAGGGTGCTCCTTCGCACCGCGTTGTCCCCAGGTGATCGCCGGCACCTGCGAGGCGGTCGATCCGCCGACCATTCGCCTTGACGGGGACCGCCGGGTGCTCTGCCACCTCTTCGGCGAAAGGGCGGCCGACCATGGTTAGCACCCTCGGTCTGCCCGCGGAGACGAGCGAGAGTGCGAGCCCCGAGCTCGAGGTTCGCGGACTCACCAAGAACTACTCCATCGGCCGGATCGGGCGCCAGAAGGTGGTGCGTGCGCTCAGCGAGGTGGACCTGTCCGTGGAGAAGGGGGAGGTGATCGGGCTTGTGGGAGAGTCCGGCTCGGGCAAGACCACCTTCGCGCGGATGGTCGTCTTCCTCGAGCGGCCGACCACGGGCGAGATCCTCGTTGGGGGGCGGACCCTGCCACGGCGCCCCAGCACCCATCGACTGCACGAGCACCGACGAGAGGTCCAGATGATCTTCCAGGACCCCTACTCGTCCCTCGACCCGCGCAACTCGGTCCGCTATAGCGTGGCGCGTCCCCTTCGCTCGTTCGGGCTCGTTCCGCGCAACGCCGAGCGAGAGGCGGTGGAAGAGCTGCTCGACCAGGTCGGCCTGGTGCCGGCTGTTGATTTCCTGCGCCGCTACCCCCATGAGCTCTCCGGCGGCCAGCGCCAGCGTGTCGGCATCGCCCGGGCGCTGGCGGCCCAGCCCAGCCTCATCCTCGCCGATGAGCCGACGTCCATGCTCGACGTGTCGATTCGCCTCACGATCATGAACCTGCTCTTGGACCTCCAGCGCAGCCGGTCGCTTTCCCTCGTCTTCATCACCCACGACCTCGGCGCTGCCAACTACATGAGCGATCGCATCGCCATCATGTACGCCGGTCGCATCCAAGAGATCGGTCCCGCCTCCGAAGTCATGAGCGAGCCCAAGCATCCCTACACCCAGCTCTTGCACCGAGCCGCTCCAGGCCCAGAGAACGAGCACCGACAGGGAGCGCAATTCGAGGCGAAAGGTGACCCCCCGGATCTCACCTCGCTCCCGCCGGGCTGTCCCTTCGCCCCGCGCTGTCCTTTTGTCCAGAGCCGCTGCCAACAAACGCTCCCCGACTTGCGCCAGGTGGGAGCCGCCCACCATGTCCGCTGCATTCTTTACGACTGAGACGGCGATGGACATCACACCCAATTCCGATCCACGCATAGCCGGCGGCGGCCGGCGAAGGCATGACGACGAGGAGGTTCACATGACGCTTTTGGACTCAGAACCCGGCAACAGCTTCTACTGGGGCGCCGCCACTGCCGCCTACCAGATCGAGGGCTCGCCAATGGCCGACGGTGCCGGACGGTGCATCTGGCAAGAGTTCTCGCATACCCCAGGCACCACTTACGACGGTCAGACAGGCGACATTGCCTGCGACCACTACCACCGCTTTGCGGAGGATATCGAGCTCATGCGGCACCTCGGCCTCGGCGCGTACCGCTTCTCCATCCGATGGCCTCGGATCCTGCCCGACGGGGTTGGCAAGCTGAACCCGGCCGGACTCGCCTTTTACGACCGTCTGCTTGATGAGGTGTTGGCCGCCGGCCTCGAGCCCTTCGTGACGCTGTTTCATTGGGACTACCCGTCTGCCCTGCAGCGACGCGGTGGATGGTCCAATCGCGACTCGGCGGACTGGTTCGGTGAGTACGCCTCGGTGGTGGCGGCCAGCCTCGGCGACCGGATTAGGTGGTGGACCACTCTGAACGAGCCGTTCGTGGTCGCCGAACAAGGGCACTTGGTCGGTGCGCACGCACCCGGTGTCCGCAACGTCTACGCCGCTGGCCATGCGATCCACAATCAACTGCGGGCGCATGTTGCGGGCTGGGCCGCCCTCAAGGCAGCGAACCCAAAGGCGTCGGTGGGAATCGCACTGCACAACGCTGCGGTGTGGCCGGCCAGCGAATCAGAAGCGGACATAGCCGCCACCGAGGTCGCACACGCTTGGCACAACTTTCCGCTTTTCTTGGAACCTCTCGTGTACGGGAGATACCCCCCTGAGCTGGAGCAACGTCTGCGGACCTACCTGCCGAGCGGTTACGAGGAGGACATGGCGGCACTTCTCGCGCCGCCTGACTTCGCCGGGATCAACTACTACGCCGGATACCGGGTCTGTCACGACGCCACCAAGTGGACGGGCTTCGCCGAGTTCAAGGAGCCTGGGGCGCCCAGGACCACGATGGATTGGATCATCCGTCCCGAGGGGCTCGGTTTCATCCTCGAACAAGCGCACGAGCAGTACAACCTGCCCAACCTCTTTGTCACCGAGAACGGGGCCTCCTTCGACGACTGCCGCGATGGCCAGGCTGTGCACGATCCGGAGCGGATTGCCTACCTCGAGGCCCATGTCGGCGAGGTGCTGCGGGTGAGAAGAGAAGGTGTGCCGGTGCAGGGCTATTTCGTATGGTCGCTGCTCGACAACTTCGAGTGGGCGCTCGGGTACTCCAAGCGCTTCGGCATCGTCTATGTCGACTTCGACACACAAGAGCGCGTCGTCAAAGACAGCGGATACTGGTATGGCGAGGTCGCTCGAGGCCAACAAATAACAGTTGGTTAGAGCAGCTTCGCCCTCTGTAACCTGGCCCTTCCGGCCACTAGCGGGATGCCACCATTGGAGAGCAGCTCGTCGACGACCAGGGCGGACGCGCCGAGCGCCACGGCATCCTTGCCGAGCCGTCCGAGCTCGATGCGGACGCAGTTGGCCGTGTAGTCGAGGGCTTGCTCCCGCACCACTTCCCGAATTCGGTCGAGCAGGGTCGGGCCGAGCTTCAGTCCGAGCCAACCGCCTATCACGATCAGCTCGGGATTGAACAGGTTGGCGAGGTTGGCGGCGGCCACTCCGTAGCAGTTCGCCGCTTCCTCCAGGATGCGGGCAGCGGCAGCGCTCGACTCCGCCGCCTGGAGGAAGCGGTCGGCCCACCCCTCCTCGTCAGGGTCGCTGGAAGGGGAGGCCTGCGGGTCCGCCTCTCGCCAGGCGGCGAGCAACGGCTCTGCCCCGATGTAGGCCTCGAGACACCCGGTGCTTCCGCAGCGGCAGCGCCTTCCTCCCGCAATGATGCAGTTGTGGCCCCACTCCCCGGCGCTGGACGCGGCGCCCCGGTAGAGAGTTCCATTGGTGAAGATGGCCGCCCCGACACCAGTGCCCCAGAGGGTGATCACGGTGTGATGCGTGCCGCGGCCAGCACCGAACCACATCTCCACCTGTCCCAACGCTTTGGCACCGTTCTCAACAAAGACCGGAGCGCCAACGCGCTCTCGCACCAGGCGCTCGAGGGGAACGTCGTGCCAACCGATGATCGGAGCGTGGACCCGTGCGTCGTCAACCCGATGCTCGACGATCCCTGGCACAGCGACACCCACTCCGAGCAGGCGACGGCCCTCGGCGCTGAATTGCGCTTGAATCCTCTCGACGGCCTTCACCGTCTCCTCGACGGTTACATCGGCGTCGTGATGCTGAGGATGCAGGCCCACTTCGGCGACGCCGGCGACCCTCAGCCGCAAGTCGAAACCCTCCACCCGGACGCCGGTCTCGCCGATCTCCACGCCGATGACGGCTCCGAACTCCGGGTTCACCTGGAGCATGACCCGGGGCCTGCCTCCGTCGGACTGCTCAAAGCCGACCTCGACGATCAGGCCCTCTTCCAACAAGGCTGCCGTGAGGTTGGTGATGCTGCCGCTACTCAGGCCGGTGAGCTGCCCCAAGTCCACCCGGTTGAGGGGCCCTTCGAAGAACAAAGGCCGCAACACGACACTACGGTTCACACGCCGTAAGTCGCCCACTATGGCCTTGCCTCTTGCCGTCAACAAGTCGCTCCCAACGCCTTTTTTCATATCTTAACTTAGAGTGCGCGCCAATACTGAGAAACGTCTACTATTCGGGCGCTGGGCCGTTCGGCTCCGTACAACTGAAGCTAGCTCCGGTGGGAGAAGCAGTGTCGACCCCTAGGGGGCCGGAGCAGGAGGAGAAGCATGCGAATCAGCAAAATGAACAAGATGGGCGTTACCCTCGTGATGGCACTGGGCCTGATCGCGGGAACCGCAACCGCCATATCGGGCGCCTCGGCGAGTACTGCGAAGTACGTGGGACCGACGTCGTTGCCCATTTCGGCCTTTACCAGCAATTTCTCGGTACTCAAGACCCTCACGGGCTTGGAGAAGGCAGGCGCCGGCAAGATAGCGGCGATCCTCCCCGACACCGTCAGCTCGACGCGTTATGTCGAGTTCGACGCGCCTGACATCACGAAGGCTCTCGAGACCGCTGGCATGCCCAAGTCCAAGTTCGTGGTGCAGAACGCGCTGGGCAGCGACACGACCGAGCTCACCGATGCCGAGACCGACATCACCAACGGAGCCACCGTGCTCTTGATGGACGGGCTCGACTCAGGCGTGGGCGCCGAGATCGAGGGCTATGCCAGGGTTCACGGTGTCGCCGTGATCGACTACGACCGCATCAGCCTCGGCGGGAGCCGTACCTACTACGTCAGCTTCAACAACGTCACAGTCGGCACCCTGATCGGAAAGGGCTTCGTTAGCTGCGTCGGGGCCTGGCACGTTGCCAAGCCGAATGTCGTCGTCTTGCACGGCGCCGCCACCGACAACAACGCCACGCTGTTCGCGCAGGGCTACGACGCCGTGATCGACCCGTACTTCGCCTCTCACAAGTGGACCTTGGTTGCGAGGACGGCTGACACCTGGGACCCGCCGACAGCTCTCAGCGGGTTCGAGGCGGCCTACACGGCCCATCCGACCATCAACTCGGCCGTGATCCCCAACGACGAGAACGCTGCCCCGATCATCACCTACTTGAAGGCTCACGGCATCAAGCCCGACACCTTCCCGACGACGGGTCAGGACGCGACGCTCACTGGTCTCGACAATGTTCTCTCCGGGTATCAGTGCGGGACCGTCTACAAGCCCATCTACCTTGAGGCGGGGGCTGCGGTTGCTCTTGCCATGTACCTGAGGGCGGGCGAGAAGCCACCGTCGAACCTGGTGAACGGCAAGGTCAACGACACCGTCGAGCACGTCGCGGTGCCGTCGATCCTGATGAACCCGGAGTGGGTCACCAGCAAGAACATGAACGCCACCATCATCAAGGACAACTTCGTTCCTGCAAAGCAGCTCTGCGCGGCGCCCTATACGGCTGACTGCGTTGCTGCTGGTATCAAGCCGTAATCAGGACTGGAAACTTGCCGGCTGTCCCTGGTGTCTTCGCGTAGCGTTACACGCGTTGACCTGGGGCAGTCCTCCCCTTGCGCGGATGCGCAAGGGGAGGACTCCGGTAACAGGAGGTCGGGTTGAACGTCGAAGGGGATTCTGTGAGCAATGAGCCGCCGCTTGTGCAATTGCGAGGGCTGACCAAGTCCTTCGGGGCGGTCCGGGCGCTCACCCAGGTCGATCTGGAGGTCCCCGCCTCTCAGGTGACCGCTCTGGCGGGGGACAACGGTGCCGGAAAGTCGGTGCTCATCAAGACGCTCTCGGGTCTGTGGGCCCCCGACTCCGGCGAGATCCTCTGGCAGGGTCACCCCGTCCATCTCCACAGCCCGAAGGATGCAGAGCACCTGGGAATCACCACGATCTACCAGGATCTCGCCTTGTGCGACAACCTGGACATCGTGCAGAACATGTTTCTTGGTCACGAGCCGCTCCGCCTCGGGGCACTCGACGAGCCGACCATGGAGATTGCAGCACGAAAGACGCTGGCGGATCTCAAGGTCACCACCGTTCGTTCGATCCGCCAACCCGTGGCGTCGCTGTCGGGCGGCCAGCGCCAATCGGTGGCCGTCGCCAAAGCGGTGATGTCCAAAGCCCGGCTCGTCATCATGGACGAGCCGACCGCGGCGCTCGGTGTCGCCCAGACGGGGATGGTCCTTGACCTGATCAAGACGCTCTCTGACCAGGGCGTCACGGTGCTGCTCGTCTCGCACAACCTGAACGACGTCTTCGAGGTGGCCGACCGTATCGCGGTCCTCCATCTCGGCCGCATGGTCGCTGTCGGTCCTGCGTCGAGCTTCGACACCCAGGTCGTGGTCGACTTCATGACGACCGGACGCTCGACTCGCTTCTCGGGCGACGAGCGCGCGGCAGACCTGCAGAACTGAACGACTCCACGGACCGAAGGAAACTTGAGGCTGAACAGATGGCACCGGGCACAGACGAGGTAGAAGAGCCAAGGGCACACACAGCAGGGGTCCCGGATCCGGGTCTCGGATCTGTCGCTATCACCCTGCCTGATGCAGAGGCCTCGGCACCGGCGAGCGAAGCCGATGCGATGGAGGCGGTCGAGCTCGCGCCCGAGGTGCTCGCGAACTCGCTCGGCGAATACGTGGGGGCCTGGTGGAAGCGGATCCGTGGCGGCGAGAGCGGCGCGCTCCCGATCCTGATCGGGCTTCTCGTCATAATCGTCGTCTTCCAGATCGGCAACTCCCACTTTCTGACTGCCGGGAACATCGTCAACCTGCTCGTGGAGGCGACTTTCTTCTGTCTTCTCGGCGCGGCCGAGCTGTTCGCGCTCCTGCTCGGGGAGATCGACCTCTCCGTGGGCTACATCGCGGCGGTCGGCGGGACGATCATCGCCGCGCTCGTCGCACCCCCTTACAACTGGCCCTGGTGGGCTTGCGTGATCGTGGGCCTGATTGCCAGCGCCATTATCGGTGCCCTGCAGGGCACCCTCATCACGAGGCTTCACCTGCCCTCGTTCGTCGTGACCCTCGGTGGCCTGTTGTTCTGGTCCGGATTCCTGATCTACATCTTCGACATCGACAAGAACTCGGTCGGGGGTGTGCTCACCATCATCAACCCTGTTCTCTACAACCTCGTCAACGGCAATATGACCCCGCTCGCAGGCTGGATCACCCTTGTGGTGTTGGTGGGGCTGTTCGCCGTGTTCTCCATATCCCGCGCCGCCCGACGCCGTTCGCGTGGCTTAAGTGCGCCTCCTTTGAGCATCACGGTCATGACGATCGTCGTGGCCGCGGTCGCCGGTGCCGCGCTCGTGGCGATCTGCAACATCAACAGGGGGGTGCTGGACGTTGCGCTGCAGGGCGTGCCGTGGGTCGTGCCGTTTGTCATTGCCATCATCGTGGCGTGGTCCTGGCTGCTCGGCAGGACCCGCCTGGGTCGTTACATCTACGCGATCGGCGCCAGTCCGGAAGCGGCCCGCCGGGCCGGCATCAATGTGGCCTGGATACGCACTTTCGCGTTCACACTCGTGGGGCTGACCGCGGGCTTCGCAGGACTCGTGTACGAGTCGCGCCTCGGGTCGATCTCGGTCGGCTTCGACGGTGGTACTTACGTCCTCTACGCCGTCGCCGCCGCTGTCATCGGAGGAACCAGCCTGATGGGTGGACGGGGCAAGGCCATCCATCCTCTTATCGGTGGGCTCGTGCTCGCGGTCGTGGCCAACGGACTGGACCTCCTCAACATCACCACGGCAGGCCAGGACATGGCGACCGCACTCGTCCTGTTGATCGCGGTGACCATCGACTCGGTGGTGCGGCGCCGTGGCGTGGTCGGCGGATAGGGGTTGTCATCTGATACCCGAGGTTCGCCTCGTCAGGTGGCGCGCGACGAAGTGGGTGTAAGCGACGCTCGAGGCGCTACCGAATCGGCGGCGAGGTGCCAGGGGTGCGGGTCGGACCATCAGCCCAGCGAGCAAGACCTGACCAGCTGAACCGCTGCGCCGGCGCGACGGCGCGATCGGTGGGTGTCGGCTCAGCCGCGCGACGAGAGAGAGCGGTTACTCCGCCCACGAGCGGGGGAGACCGAAGTACCTCACTCCATTGCCGACGCAGATGTCGCGAACGACCGTCGAACACCAGGCGAGGTCTGCAGGGATCCGGCCCTCGTCCACGTCTTTGCCGATGACGTCGCAGAGAATACGCCGGAACAGTTCGTGCCGAGTCATCGAAAGAATGGACCGTGAGTCGGTCAGCATGCCCATGAAGCCCGCGAGCTGGCCCATCTGGGAGAGATCGTCGAGGTGTCGTCGCATTCCCGACTCATGGTCGTTGAACCACCAAGGCGGTCCCCACTGCACGAGCGGGCTCACGCCGGGCCTCGAGAAAGCGCCCGCCATGGTTGCAAACAGTGCGTTGTCGGCCGGGTTCAGGTTGTAGAGAACTGTCCTCGGCAACACGCCGTCCCTCTCGCTGTCGCCCAAGAAGCGCGCCAGGCCTGGAGCCTGGCGCTCATCGTGCACTGCGTCGGCCCCGACGTCGCGGCCTGCCAGTTTGAGCACCCGCGGCGACACATCTCGAAGTGCCCCGAGATGCAGCTGCAGAACAGAATCGTCCGCGACGGCCAACCGGCCCAGAAGAGCGAGGACCTCGAGCGTCACGGCGTCGCGTTCCTCCCGAGTCGCGGGAGCGCCGAGCCGGGCACGGCGCACCGCTGCGTCGGCGAGCGGGGGGTCGCGGACGGTGTCGGGGAGTCGGATGACGCCGTTGTCGCTCGCACGTCCGCCCAGGGCCGAAAAACGTCCGTAGGAGGTCTCGAGAGCGCCGAGCAACGAGTCGAGGTCGTGGATGGAGACCTTTGAGGTCTGTTCCACGCGATCAGCCCAGGTGTTCCACGAAGACGGATCGTCGAGTAGCCGGTAGGCGGCGTCAGGCCGAAAAGTGGGGATCATGGCAATGCGAGCCCCGGCCTGTCGGCGCAGGTCTCGGTGAGCGGCGAGATCGTCGCCCGGATCGTCTGTGGTGGCGACCGCTCTCACCTTGAAGTGCGACAACAGCGTCTGGGTCGACCAATGCGGCAGTTGGCGATTTGCCTCGTCCCAGATCTCCCGAGCCGTTTCCGGGCCGAGAACAAGGTCGGTTCCGAATACCCGGCGCAGCTCCAAATGGGTCCAGATGTGGAGTGGATTGCGGATCAGCCGTGGAACTGTCGCCGCCCAGGCCGCGAACTTGTCCCACGGGTCGGCGCCTCCGGTGATCAGCTCCTCGTCGAACCCGGCGAGACGCATTGCGCGCCACTTGTAGTGGTCGCCACCCAGCCAGAGGTCGGTGAGCGTCTCGAAGACCCGATCGCCTGTGATGTCGGGAGCCGGGAGGTGGTTGTGGAGATCGACGATCGGCGCAACTTCGCCAACCTCGTGGAACAGCGTGCGAGCTGTTTCGCCGGACAGGAGGAATTCGTCGTTCAAAAAGCCGGCGTCCATCGTGTGTCCTCAGATCGTCATGGCACTGAAGCCACCGTCGACGACAATCTCGGCGCCGGTGATGAAACGCCCGGCGTCGCTCGCCAACAGCAGCGTTGCTCCCGCCAACTCGTCAAGTTCGCCGAAGCGGGCCATCGGCGTGTGGCTCATGATCTTGTCGACGCGCTCGGGGGTCAAGATCGCCCGGTTCAGCTCCGATGGAAAGAACCCAGGGACCAGCACATTGCAGCGAATTCCGAGCGGCCCCCACTCTCTCGCGAGGTTCTTGGTCAAGTTGTGCACGGCTGCTTTTGTCATCGAGTACGTGAACACCCGAGAAAGGGGCGTAAGTCCCGAAGCGCTGCCAACGTTGATGACGCTCGCCCCCTCGCCCGACGACTGGGCGCGCGCTACGAAGTAGCGCCCGAACTCCTGACAAGAGCGCATGACAGCGAACTGGTTGACGGCGACGACTCGCTCCATTTCCTCGTCGGAGATGTCCAGGAATGGCGTTGTCGAAGTCGTGCCCGCTGCGTTGATGAGGACATCGACTCGGCCGTGGGAGGCGAGCACACGCTCGAGCAAGTTGCGGATCTCGGTTCGCACGGCTGTGTCGCACGCCTCGAAGTCCACCTCACGTCCGGCCGTGCGGAGGCGCTCGAGGGCGGCGTCGGCGCGTACACGATCTCGCCCCACAATGACGGTCCGAGCGCCTGCTTCAGCGAGCGTTTGGGCCATCCGACTGCCGAGTACGCCTGTGCCGCCTATGACAACGGCGACTCGTCCGTCGAGCACGAACGACAACGGCAGCTCCGCCCGGCGGTTCACTTGTCGCTGCGGACCATCGGCGATATCCACTCCTGTCGGTCGGAGGCAGTCAGCGGGCCCGCTCTGAGCACTGCTCGGTGACCTGTCGCTTTCATCAAAGGCTACAAGGCAGCGATTCGCGCCGGGGGACGGCCGTCGAGGGCTCTACCAGAGTGTGTAGCCCCCGTCGACGACCAGGGTCTCTCCTGTCACGTAGCTGGCGACGTCTGAGGCGAGGAAGAGCACGGCATTCGCGATCTCGTCGGGCGATCCCATCCTCTTGAGAGGAGTGCCGCCGATCCAGTAGTCGCGGCACATGTCGGTGTCCACGAGGTGTTCGATGAGGTCGGTGCGGGTATAGCCGGGCGCCACCGCGTTCACGCGCACGCCGTGGGGTGCCCACTCGGCGGCGAGAGACTTCGTCAGCATGATCACGCCGGCCTTCGCCACGTTGTAGGCAACCTGGGGCTGGGGGCGGTTGACGATAAGGCCCGACATCGAGGCGATGTTGACGATGGTGCCAGAGCCGGCCTCGATCATCGGGACGCCGAAGACCTGGCTGCAGTAGAAGACTCCCGACAGGTTCACGCTCAGCATGCGGTCCCATTCCGCCACGCTCATGGTCTCGGCGGGAGCGTGGTAGGCGATCCCGGCGTTGTTGACGAGGGTGTCGGTCCGGCCCCAGCGCGTCTCGAGAGCCTTGGCGGCGGCGCTCACCTGCTCGTAGGAGGTTACGTCGCAGATCTCGGTCAGCACCTCGGCACCATCCACCTCGCCCCGCAGCTTCGCGGCCGCCTCGTCGAGGCGCGTCTGCTCGAGGTCGATGAGAGCCACAGTCGCTCCTGCTCTGGCAGCGGCCCTGGCGATGGCGTAGCCGATGCCGCGCGCTGCACCGGTAACCACGAGCTTGCGCCCTTCCAACCTGAAACTGCTGCCGTTATCAGTCACGATTCGTCCCTTTCGCTGTCGCTAGTTACCTTGCTCTGCTCGATCTGATCACAACTGGAAAGTCCAGCTGTAATCGCGAGGGAAAGTCCCGGTGGACCCGTCTGCTGCGACTGTGTGGATGGTCGACGTGTTCGGTCAGTCGCGGGCCCAGATAACGATTTCTCCAACCTTGGGAGGATCTGGTAACGTCGCAGAAATTTCGATTTGAGCCGATGGATTGGGGCGAGTGTCGATGGAAGATGCAAACTGGCTGGTAGATCCGTCTCGAAGAGGAACCGCGACGGGTGTCGGAGCAGATATCACCGAGCCCGACAAGAAGGTCCTCCGTACTCTCGGCGAGAAGCTCGCGACCATTGCCGCACTCCCAGTGCATGCCGAAACGGCATCCCAATGGCGCGCCATGAATTCGTTGAAGCATGTCAAGCCGATGGTCTGGATCGACGAGGTCCCCTGGCACGAGATGGACGTCGACGACGAGCTCCGCCTGCAGACTACGAGCGAATGGAGCCGCTACCACGAGTGGGAGATGCGCAAGCTCATCTA
>Ga0302319_10014528_pt1 | contig 14669 bp, 16 predicted proteins | sample Bog_T0_2_FD_203319 | JGI IMG/M metagenome (GOLD analysis project Ga0302319, IMG submission 203319) | Peat permafrost microbial communities from Stordalen Mire near Abisko, Sweden - Bog_T0_2 | ecosystem: Environmental > Terrestrial > Soil > Wetlands > Peat | place: Sweden: Abisko, Stordalen Mire... | reverse complement strand
GAGTACATCAACGGTACCCTCGGCTTTGTAAAATTGGGCGCAGCTCTGGGCAAATCGCCCAAGAGCCTTATGCGGATGTTGAGCCCCACCGGGAACCCGAACCTGCGCACCTTTGCCAATATGCTGGCTTATCTCCAGAAAGTGGACAGCATGGTGCTGACCGTCAAGGGCATTGCCGCGGAAAATCAGCCCAAAGCCGCTTGACCGGGCCTGCTTCCTTCCCTTATCCTTAAGACTCGCGCAGTTTCGCGACTGCACCTGGAGTGTGCCTGTGTCCGGTCTATTGGATATTGGGCGGCAACGAGGCAGCGGGCGAGACACCGAGGTGAGTCCCTTGGGGCAGGGCGTCTTCCGCTAGTCGAGAAGCGCGCCGGCCATCGAAGCACCCACTCCCCAGCCCAGTTTCTTAGGCTCTGTGCGCTCAACCGCAACTCCGGCTTTTGGCCTGCGCGGACACAGTGTCCGTGCGCGCTCTGCCGCCCAACGTACTGACTGCACCCCCTCTTCGCGCTTCAAGCCGCGCAGTCCGCTCCACGAAGACGGCAGATGTAAGGAGTAACCCCGATGAACCTGAACCAGACAACGACGATTCCCAGCGGCAAGGACATTCCCCGCAAGTGGTTCGTGCTTGACGCCGCCGGGCAGACGCTCGGCCGCCTCTCCTCGCACGCCGCCAGCATCCTCGCCGGCAAGACCAGCCCTCTCTACACGCCATACATCGATATGGGCGACCACGTCATCGTGATCAACGCCGAGAAGATCCAGGTCACCGGCATGAAGGCCGGCCAGAAGCTCTATCGCCGCTACACCGGCTTCCCCGGCGGCCTTCGGGAAGAGGAGTACAGCAAGCTGCTCGTGCGCCGTCCCGAGAAGATTCTGGAAGAGGCCATTAAGGGCATGCTGCCCAAGAGCAAGCTCGGCCGCCAGATGGCCACCAAGCTCAAGGTCTACAAGGGCGCCGACCATCCGCACCACGCCCAGCAGCCGATTGCCCTGCCGATGCATGTCTCCGGCAAGCCGCTGGCCCACCAAAAGCAGGCAGCCTAAGTTTTTGAGATAGGTTCGGGCTTTAGCCCGGACATCAACGGCACAAAGATTGCGGGGCTTCAGCCCCGGGCACTTCAAGAGGGATTCAACATGGCAGAACTGATTCAATACTACGGAACCGGACGCCGCAAGAGCGCCATCGCGCGCGTCTTCCTGCGCCCCGGCTCGGGCAAGTTCACCGTCAACGGCAAGCAGTTTGACGAGTACTTCGTCACCCCGGCGCAGCGCGCCGCGGCCAAGCTGCCGCTGGGCATCGCCGACATCAATGAAACATTTGATGTGTTGACCACGGTAAAAGGCGGCGGCGTCAACGGCCAGGCCGATGCCGTCAAGCTGGGCATCGCCCGCGCTCTGATGGTCTTCAACGTCGAGCTGCGCAAGACCCTCAAAGCCGGCGGCATGGTCACCCGCGACGCCCGCGGCAAGGAACGCAAGAAGTACGGCCAGAAGGGCGCACGCGCTCGCTTCCAGTTCTCGAAGCGGTAAACCGCTTCGGTTGTCAGTTCACAGTTGTCGGTTGTCAGTGCTTCTTGCTTTCACTGGCAACTGAGAACTGACAACTCGCTTCACCCACAGGCACCGCGCCGGTGGCAAGGAACCCAATCTCCCCTCGGGGATCTCAATCGCTTCACGTCGCAGCGCAAGCGATGCCGCACCAAGGAGCCACCATGGCAAGCATCACAATGAAAGAACTGCTCGAAGCCGGAGTCCACTTCGGCCATCAGACCAAGCGCTGGAACCCCAAGATGAAGGAGTACATCTTCGGCGAGCGCAATGGCATTTACATCATCGACCTCCAAAAAACTCTCAAGATGTTCAAAGAGGCGTCCAAGTTCGTCACCGACCTTACCTCCACCGGCAAGCTGGTGCTGTTTGTCGGCACCAAGCGCCAGGCGCAGGACGCGGTTGCTGAAGAGGCCACCCGCGCAGGCATGCCGTACATCAACTCGCGCTGGCTGGGCGGGCTGCTCACCAACTGGGTGACCGTGCAGAAGTCCGTCAAGCGCCTCGCCGAGCTAGACGACATGTCTACCGACGGCCGCTATGAGCTGCTGACCAAGAAGGAAGTTATCAAGCTGGAGCGCGAGCGCAAGTCGCTGGCCACCAACCTCTCCGGCATCAAGAACATGAAGCGGCTGCCGGACGCCATCTTCGTCATCGACTCCAACAACGAAGCCATCGCCGTCGCCGAGGCCCGCAAGCTGGGCATTCCGGTGGTCGCCGTCGTCGACACCAACTGCGATCCCACCGTGGTCGACTACGTCATCCCCGGCAACGATGACGCGCTGCGCGCCATCCGCCTCTTCACCACCAAGATCGCGGACTCCGCCTACGAAGGCACGCAGATGATCACCGAGAAGGCCTTCACCCAGGAGTACGCCGAGGTCCAGCCCATCGAAACCGAGTCGCACTTCCTTGGCGAGGAAGGCGACGATGCGCTCATGGAAGTGCAGGAGTCGCCCGCCATGGCCGAGGCCTCCGTCGAGGACGTCGACGACGGCGAGACCATCGACCTGAACGCGGTCCTGGGCGGCGGCATCCGCAAGGCCCCGGTCGCAGCCGACGCCGAGCCCGAAGTCGAAGCCGCCACCGTCAGCGCCTAGAACCTGTCCATGAAAATTGGGGGCGCGGGCAACAACCCCGCGCCCTTTTTTACACGCCTCTCATCGAGGCGAGAAAGAATCACTGTCATGTCTACAATGGAAGCTGTGAAGATCGATGCCAAGCTCGTCAAGGAACTCCGCGAAAAGTCCGGCGCGCCCATGGGCGACTGCCTGAAGGCGCTGCAGGAGGCCAAGGGCGACATGGAGAACGCCTTCGTGGTGCTGCGCAAGCGCGGCATGGCGTCGGCCGCCAAGAAGGCCAGCCGCTCCACCAATGAAGGTGCGGTCGGCACCTACATCCACGCCGGCGGCAAGATCGGCGTTCTGATCGAGTTGAACTGCGAGTCCGACTTCGTCGCGCGCACCGACGACTTCCAGGAGCTGCTCAAGGACATCGCCATGCACATCGCTGCCGTTGACCCGCGCTACATCGGCAAGGATGAGGTCACCGAAGCCGACCTGGAGCGCGAGAAGGACATCTACCGCGCGCAGGCACTGGCCACCGGCAAGCCCGCCGCCATCGTGGAGAAGATGCTCGACGGCAAGCTGGGCAAGTTCTACGAGGAGTTCTGCCTGCTGGAGCAGCCCTTCATCAAGGAGCAGTCGCTGACCATCGGCCAGCTCATCGCGCAGAAGGTCGCCAAGCTGGGCGAGAACATCAGCGTCCGCCGCTTCGCAAGATTCAAGATCGGCGACCCCAGCTATACGGTCGCCTCAGCTAAACCCGCCGCAAGCGAAGAGTCCGCCGCGTAGTTAAACGAGCCAAGGGCAGCGATTCAGCTATAGCACAAAACCTCATCAACTAAGAGTCTGTGCTTTAGGGTATTTTTGAGGAACGGTCCTACAGCCATATATTTCGAAGAAACTGTGTGTACGGATCCTCCGCGACCTGCTTCAGTGTGGTCAAAAGAGCGAGCGGGTTGAGGCCGAGCTTGGCAGCCACGTCCGTGATGGTCTGTTTGGCGGAGTCCGAGTCGGCTATAGCCTTCGCCGCCTTAAGTCGCGCCTGTTCAGCCCCTGCAACATCCTCTTGGGCCTTTTTGAGTTGTGCGGCGGCGGCAGGATCTCCTGCGGGAGCTGCGGCTTGAGCCGCGACTGCGACAGCGAGTGCAGCCCCAGCGCTGGCAACCTGGGCTGCGGCGGCGGCAGTGGCCGCTGCCAGAGTGGCAGGATCACTGACATCGCTCAGCACCGAGGCGACCTCCTGCGCACCGCGGAACGCGTAAAGCTGAATGGTCTTCATCACATCCACGGTCTGGGCCGGCGACCCGGTGGCTGCGGTGTTCTGTGTTCCGCCAAAGTAAATCCAGAGGAGTGACTGGCTGACACAGTCGACGACGAAGTTGAAGTCGAAATTGGTGCGGATGGTGAGATCGACGGGGTCGGAATAGGCAAGTTGAGAGATGGTGGAAATGCCTTCATCTTTGAAACGCTCGGCGATATCCCTCCCCACCGATTGGAGACTCTCGAGTTCGAGCTTGCCTGTAGCGGGGTCGTCCCCGAGCTTCAAGGCCTGATTGGCGATGCGTCGGGCCATGGTGAAAAGGGTGGAAGTGGGAAACGCTCCGAGGAGAAAGGCCAGCGGGATGCCGACCGACTGGCTGATAGCCTGCATACGTGTGATGGCCCACGCGAAGGGAACGCATATGACAAGGCGAAAGATGTAGTAGTAGAGATCGCTGGAAGTAAAGTCGCGTCGCCGGAGGCGGTCGATCTCGTCGGAGACAATCCAGAGGAAGGCGCCAGCAATGGCTGCGCCAACGAGGCCGCGCAGGGAGTCGATGCTGTGTTGACCGCTAGTCCAATCCCAGAGATTGATGCAACCCCACCAGCCACAGATGATGGCAAGGAGCGAAAGGCCGATGAACGGCGCGATGTAGTACTTGCGACCGTACCATTTATCGAAGTCTCTCTTAAATGCGGCGTTATAGGTGGAAAAGTCAGCGACATCCAGGGCCGTATCTCCGACGGGCCGCCTTTGGCCGGCACTGTCTGTGATCCAGCTACCACGGCGAAACTGTTTGTAGTACAGCGCCATAGACCGTCCTGAAAGCTGGCCAATGAGCCGTTTGCGGCGAAATTTCCAAGGCTTAAATAGGAAACGGAGAATTGGGTAGATGACTAAAAAGATGGTGAAGGTGCAGAAGGCTATGGGTGTGACTCGGTCGACCAACGAGAGGCGCGGATAAGTTTCTGCGATGTCGACACGTTGGGCGGGCGAGGTGAAGGTAACGTGGACCTTGGTTTGGCCGTGACCCGGCGCGGTCTCCGCAACCAGGCAGTAGTCACCCTCCTCAACTTGCTCAAAGACTGCGGTGCCGCTGTCGTCTGTGGCGACTGGCCCTTGCACAAGGCTGTTGTCTGCGCAGTTGCGAAGAGAGGCAAGAGTATGTCTTGCGGGCTGACCATTTACAGATATGGTTTCGGCCACTTTCGCAACTTTTAAAGCGCGAGCAGCCACTGGCAAGGCAGCAGCGAGACCAAGGACAATAGTCCAGCAAAAGACACGGCGGTGTGGGGCGATATAAGGAAAAGCACCAAGCGGTCGGGGATAAGATCGCGCAGAGGATAAGAAACTCATCGATTGACCTCAAGCAGGAAATTGGTTTGGCCCGAGACGTGCGATTCGACAAGTATTGGGTATAAGAGCAGCCCCTCGCTCATAGGCCATATCCTAATTCAGGGATACAGCCACAGCACGGCAAAGGGCCGGCTCTCACCAGACCCCTCCGCGTACATTGTGCTTTGCTATTCACTCAGCCCTGCGTCAGCTTCGGCTTCCAGTAATCAGCCGGTACAGCAGCGTCAGGATGATCGCGCCACCGGTCGCTACCAGGATGGTATAGACCCAGCCTCCCGAGCCTGCGATGTGCAGCAGCCCCAGCAGCCATCCGCCCAGAAACGCACCCAGGATGCCGATGATCATGTCTCCCAGAATGCCGTAGCCGCTGCCCCGCATGATCTTGCCGGTCAGCCAGCCAGCAATCAGCCCGATCAACAGTGTTGCGATGATTCCATGTCCGCCCATTGCATCCTCTTTCCCAGAGTAGTGTGAAATCCAAACAGGATTCAATCACGTTGCCGCTCTAATGTCCAGATTCCGCATGACATCGCGGAGGTTCACGCAAGCGACGCGCCGGCCAGCCGCCGCACAAAGTCCAGGTACACCAGCGCCGCCGGCGAGTAGCCGCTGGGGTCGGCGCGGGTAAAGTCGCCGGTCAGCGGGTCCATCTGCTGGCGGAACTCCGTATAGCGGCTAATGGCCTCCACCCACTGCCGCATCAGGTGGTCGAGCTCGGCCTGCTTGCCGTAGTGCGGCATCCATCGCGGGGTACGCAGAGCGGTCAACGCCTGCGTGGCGCCGCCCCAGCTGTTGCGCGGGATGGGCCGCACAAACTGCGGGTCGTCCATCGCCACGGACGGAAACGGCCACGGCGCCCAGAAGGCCCTGGGGTTGTGCAACTGCCGCTCCCAGACGTCGTGAAAGATGGCGCGGTCGTGGGCGTGCTCCAGCTTCAGCACATGCTCGCCCAGCACCCGCGCGATGACCACCGAGCGCACGCGGACAAACTGGCCCTGCGCATCGAGGTCGTAGAATGCGGCGTCCTCCGGCGAGTAGAGCTTGTCGAGGATCAGCCGCCGGATCGTCTCGGCGTCGCGCTCCCACTGCGCCGCCTCAGACTTCTTGCCCAGCGCGCGGGCCATCGCCGCCAACGCGACGCGCCCGCCGTACACCGTCGCCGAGAGGTCGGGGCACAGCCGCGGCATCGACGCGATCGCCGGACTCTTGCGCGCGTCCGCGTCCGGGCAGCGGTTGGGGATGCCCTTCCACCGCATGCTGTTGTCCATGCCGGTGTCGTAGGTGCAGAAGCCCTCCACCAGCCCCGTGCCGCGGGTGTTACGATAGCGCCGCAGCCACGCGTCCCAGCGGCTGCACGCGGAGTAGGCCGTGCGCAGCAACTCGTCATCGTGGGTCTGCTGCGCCAGCTCCCACGCGGTCGCAGCGATGGGCACCACCATCTGGATCTGTCCGTAACCGGCCTCGGTCATCTTCACGCTCGCTGGAAGCTGCCCGTCCTCGCGCTGCAGCGCGAAGAACGCCATGTGGTTGGCGCGCGCCACCTGCTGCGGCGTAGGCTGGCCCTCCACCGGCGCGACGAACCCGCTGAGCGTCGAGTACACCAGCCCCTCCAGCGGCCCACACTCCAGCCAGATGCCGGGATACACCGCGCCCTCCAGCAGCACCGGCTGGTCGTAGCGCGGAACCCGCTTCACATTGCCGGCCAGCACCGCCAGCGCGGCCTCCCAGGTCTTCGCCCACTTGGGATTGTCATCGGGAAAGTGCGGCGTCTTCATCCTCTGCGCGAGCGCTTCCGTCTGCCCCGAGATGAGGCGGCCCATGCAGGCGGCTGCTCCGGCCATCGCACCCAGCCGCAGAAACGACCGCCGTCTCCACCGTCTGGCCATCGCCTGCCTTCCTCCGCTCCGTGAAAAATCCCGCAACGCTGGGCCAACGCGTTCGTTGCCCTCCGCATCTTACGCCCAGTCTTGCCCTGACCCTAAACTGGCCTCCGGGTCCGTCTGAGGAATTCGTCCGTTGATGTCGCCCTCGATTCCGCTCATGCCCCACGCCGTCTGCTGGCGTGCGGACAGCAGGCTTATCTGGACGATGGCGATCACCAACACGATCACCTTCCTTAGCTATGTGAGCATCTGCCTCACCCTTCTGCTGCTGGCGCGCCGCACCCACCGGGTCATCGCCCGCGACTGGGCGTACTTCGTCGTCGGCTTCGCTCTGTTCATTGTGGCCTGCGGATCGACTCACCTGATGGAGGTGGTCACCACCTGGGTGCCGTGGTTCTGGCTGGACGCAGCTACCAACATCCTCACGGCGCTGCTCTCCGCGTGGGTGGCGGGCTCGCTCATCCGCCGCTCCGGAACGATCGCCTTCAGCGTGAACGATTACGCCGCGCGCCTGGCCAACACCGAGACGGAAAAGCAACAGATGCATGACAGTCTGCTCGCCGCACAGAAGCTGGAGGAGTGGAGCCGCATGTCCGCCGTGGTGGGGCACGAGATCAGCAATCCGCTGGAGGCCGTGCAGAACCTGCTCTACCTCATCCGCACCGCCCACGGCGTCTCCGATGAGGTGGTCCGGCTGGCCCGCACCGCCGCCGAAGAGGCCGACCGCGTACTCACCATCTCGCGCGCCACCCTTACCTTCTTCCGCCAGGGACGCGTGCCCGAGCCCACCGACCTCTACGCCGCCGCCGAGTCCGTTCGGTCCCTCTTCGATACCCTGCTGCACAAGAAGAACATCACCCTGGATTTGATTTCCACCGGCGACACCACCGTGCAGGCGCTGCCCGGCGAACCGCGCCAGGTGCTGCTCAATCTCGTCCGCAATGCCTATGAGGCAACCAGCCTGCCCCGCGCCTTTGTCCGCATTACTCTGCGGGGCGAGCCGGAGGGCGTGGAGATGACTGTCGCCGATCAGGGCAGCGGCATCGACCCCGCCATCCTGGGCAACCTGTTCCAGTTCGGCTTCACCAGCAAGGGCAAACAGGGCAACGGCATGGGCCTGTGGGCGGTCAAGCAGATCCTGGAACGCCACGGCGGCAACATCCGCGTTGACTCGGAGCCGGGAAAGGGCGCCACCTTCACGCTGTGGTGGCCGCGCTCCGCCGCTGCACGGAACTAAGCTACGGCTGCTCGGTGAAGATGCCCAGCACCTGCCACTCGCCTGTGTCGCCCGTGAGATCGATGAAGTACAGGACCTTAGCATAAGGTCCTGCGTCGTCGATGTCGGGGACAAACACCTTCAGCCGGCCCGGATCAATTACGGTCACGCCCTTGACGCCATGCAACATGGTTTTCGTGTCGATCACCGCGAACCGTGTGCTGCGTCCGTCAGGATACAGTTCGAGCCACGCCCCGTTTCCCTGCTGCACCCAGTCGCGGCGCTGGTCCGGCGCGACGTCGAACTTGTACTGCCACACCAAGTGCCGAGCTCCCGGCGGCGTGCCCGGCGGCAAGGTAATCTGTCGCGGGGAAACCTGCGCCATAACCGCCGCCGACAGCATCGTCGTACCCAGGCAAATGCCCAACTTCTTGCGGAAGAGCCAGCTCATCGCACGCCGCCCAGCAGCTTCACCAGCCGCCGAAAGCCTTCCGCGCGCGCTGCGGCGTTGGCGGCATTGGCGTCGGGAGCCTCACCGGCGCGCATAAAGCCGTGTCCCGCGCCGCTGTACACCACCGGATCGTAAAACTTGCCCGCTGCCTTCATGTCCACCGTGGCATTGAAGACCGTCTGCGTAACGCGCGCATCGTTCTCCGCATAGAAGCCGTAGACCGGAGCCGTGATGTTCTTCATCTCCGCGGTGGGCGGCGGCGTACCGTAGAAGACGAACGCCGCGCTCAGGTCCTTGCGGTGGGTGGCGTAGAGGAACGACTTGCTGCCGCCCCAGCAGAACCCCGCGACGAAGAGCTTTCCGTTGGCCGCGGGCAGCTTCTTGCCGTAGTCGGCGGCGGCGTCCAGGTCGGTGGTCACTGCGGCCGCATCCAGCGCCATCACCGCGCGCGTCACCTGGTCAGGCGGAAACGCCGTCGTGCCGCCCGGCATCGCCGCCGTGAACGCCGCGCCGGGAGCTGCCGGAGTCATGTGCGAGTGGTCATCACTGCTCATGCCCGCCATCGGAGCCATGGGAGCGGCTGGTGCCGCCACCGGTCCCCAGCCGCTCAGCAGGTCCGGCGCCACCACGATGTAGCCCGCCCCGGCCAGCTCGTCAGCCATCTCCTTGAACCAGTCGCTCTCGCCGAAGATCTCATGGATCAGCACCACCACTGGCGCCTTGTCCTTAATCTCCGGATACACCACGAAGGCCTGCAGCTTGCGGCCGCCGGCCTCGGATATGGTCACATACTCCCCGTGCCGTGGGCTCTTCTCCAGGGCGGCCTTGGCCCATGCCTGTGCCACGCAGGGAAGGCTCCCTGCACTCAACATCGTAACCGCCGCCGCTGCTGCCATCTGTCGTCTCATGCCAGCGAGTCTACTTTGCGGGGCCGTGCGGCTGCAATGCCTGCGCGAATCTTCGCGAGCATCCAGACACACACAACCCCACCGTCTGCGGCAGGACCGCAGGCCGTGGGGTTGCCGCCCAACCGGACGGGGTGTGCTCTATAGCTAGATGTTGTAGCCCGACTGCTGCGCCGCGAAGTTGCCGATGACCGGCAGCTTGAACGCGCCGCCCTGCGAGGCCTTGACCACGCACAGGATCCAGCAGACAAACAGCGTCAGCATCCCCAACAGCAGGACGATCCAGCCCAGGATGGGGATCACTCCGATGATGCCCAGGCAGAAGCCCGTGGCCGCCAGGCCCAGGCACTGGAACGCATGGAACTTTACAAACGGCTTGGTGTTGTAGGGCGCCATCACCAGGAAGATGATCGCCGGGATGATCGTGATATACGCGATGGCTCCGGCGGCGTTGTCGCTCAGACCCTCAGCCGGAGGTGCGGTGGTACCCGTTTCGTCGCTCATGGCAAAACTCCTGTCAGGTCGCGCAGTCTGGAACCTGCCGCAGCGACACGAAAAAGTTGTACCACAATGGGACGCGGATTCCTTCTAAATTCAGCGGTCCGGAAGTCATCGCCGTGCAGAAGGATGATCTCCGTCAGAAGCTCCTAGACGTTATAGCCGGACTGCTTCGAGGCAAAGTTGGAGATAAGCGGCAGCTTGAACGCGCTGCCCTGCGAGGCCTTGACCACGGACAGAATCCAGACCACCACGATCGCCAGCCAAAGCAGGCCGTAGAGGGCGAAAGCGAGAAATCCCAGGTGCACGAAGACCAACAGGAATCCGAGGATGGCCATGACGATGTAGACGCAGATGCATCCCACGTTCAGCCCAATGTTCTGCCATGCATGGAACTTCACAAACGGCCTGGAGTTGTAAGGAGCCATCACTAAGAAGATGATCGCGGGGATGATCGTGACGTACGCGATCGCCCCGGCGGCGTTATCGCTCAGACCCTCAGCCGGTGCAGGGGTAGTACTCAAATCATCGCTCATGGCAAAGCTCCTATCGGTCGCGCGCTTGAAAAGCCCCGCTGCGACACGCAGCAGTTGTACCACAAGGGGACGCGGATTCCTTCTAAAATCAGCGGTCCAGCAACCCGCCCACGATGCCGCCCACCACGGAACCCGCCGTCACACTGCGCACCTCGCTCCGTCCGGAGGGCAGAAACGGCGCCAGCGCGTGGGCCAGGTTGCTCAGCGGCAGGGTCTGCAGCCACACCCGCCCGGGCCCGGTGAGCGCGGCCAGAAAGATGCCATCGCCGCCGAAGAACATGTTACGGATGCCCTGAATGCGCGTGATCTGGAAGCTCACACTGCTCTGAAACGCCCCCACGTGGCCGGGGTGTACGCGCAGCGTCTCACCGGGCTGCAGGTCGCGGACGACGACTTCGCCGCCCAGCTCCAGCCACGCCGTGCCCAGCCCGGAGACCTTCTGCAGCAGAAAGCCGTCGCCGCCGAAGATGCCCGCGCCGAGCGACTGCTGGAAGCCCACCCCGAGCTGAATGTGCGGCGTGGCGCACAGAAAACCGTGGCGGTGGATGAGGACCTCGTGCCCGGGGCCGATCTCCAGCGGCAGAATGTGGCCGGGAATCTTGGCCGCGAAGGCCACCTCACCCGCATAACCCTGGGCCGTGTACTCCGTCATGAACAGCGTTCCGCCGCCGGCCACGCGCTTGATCGCGCCCAGGATGCCGCCGCCGCCCGCCATCTGCGTGTGCGTGGTCATGGCGATGGTCTGGGTCATCCAGCTCAGCTCGCCGGCCTCCGAGATCAGGCTCTCGCCCGGATCCAGCAGACACTCCAGCACCGGCATGGTGGTTCCTACAATCCTGCTTTGCATGGTTGTGATTCCTCTCGCGGAGTCGGCGTCCAACTAGCACCACCGCAGAGTATCCTACGCCCGGCCGGACTGAAAGTTCCCGCCTTGCGGCTGCCGAAATTAAAGCTTCCGCAGCCTCGGCCACTCAAAAGGGAACAGCCTCCCAGCGGCCGCGGCGTCAATCTGTCCACCAGCAAGGTTGATCGCCTGCGCCAGCACCGGGTCCTCACCCGCGGCAAGGGCCTGTGCGGTCGGCAGCGCCCGCGTGTCCGGGACCACCCCAACCTTCTCCAGGCTCCGGCCATCGGTCATCACCAGGTTTGCCCAGGTAATCGAGAGAGTGAAATCCACCGTCGCCCTTTCTCCAATAGACTCCTGATACTGTCTGGATTCCATCACGGCTCCGGCGGACACGTCACCCATCACTGTGCCTCGATGCTCCATCTGGATGACCCTCGCAAACATCTCGGAGGCGGATGCCGAGTCGCGATCGATCAGCACAATCAACTTTCCGTTGTAGGCGCCCCACTTGCCGGCCTTTACGGTCATGGGCTTCGTGTTCTTGCGCGCGACTTCGTCTGCCAACTTGATCTCATGGTCAAACACGTGTTGCAGCATCAGTTTGAGGGTGTCTACATCTCCGCCCAAATTGCCGCGCAGATCAAGGATGAGCGTCCCATGTTTCCGTGCGATGCCGAACATGGTGTTCACGGCATCGTCGTCCGCCTCAAAATCCGGCATCTTCCAGACGACGATGTCGCCGTTTACGTAGTATCGCTCGCGGTTGCGGTGAGCTTCGTTTTGTTCGTCGATTTTCTGGTGCAGTTCATCGACGCCCCCGATCACATCAATCAGTGCTTTGTGTTCGATGGTCGTAGCCTTCACAACCTCCGTGCGCCGGGCTCCATTTGGATCGACCAGTTCCATTGTCAACTCAGGCACCGGTGACAACGTCTGAAACACGTATTGCAACAGGTCATAGCTCTCGCGCGTTGCCTTATATCCGTTGATACTCAAAATTCTGTCGCCTGGATGCAGCTTCAGCGCGGCGTCGGTCTTCGGGCGCACGTGGGTGACAAAACAGGCTTCACCCACCACTCCCATCTGGAAGCCACGGTCTATCTCGTGAACGAGTGTCGGCGGAATAAAATATGTGTGTGAATCATCGAGTGCCGAAACAAACCCGGCAATCAAAAAGTACACATCGCTGTTGCTTGCCGCGCCATCCAGCGCCTTGTCCACCCTGGTATAAACCGTCTCGAGGTCCACGCCATGGAACTTCGGGTCATAGTAGTTCTTCTTGATCTCCTCGTAGGCCATGCGCAGCATAAAGTGCCCCTGCGCCAGGTCGAAGCTGTTCAAACGCTTCGGCTGCTGCGGCACAGATGTCTCCACCCCGCTCAGGCAGACGCACATGGCCAGCAAAATGATCCGCCGGCGAAAACGCCTCGTCACGTTAGGGCCCTCCTCGCTGCAATCTGAACTTGCGCAACGTTATAGAACGCCCATCCCGCACTTTGCCGCACCCGAGTACACTTGAACTTGACATGTACAAGCGCGTCCTCCTCAAACTCTCCGGCGAAGCTCTGGCCGCCGGCCGCGGCTTCGGTGTCGACGCCGTCTTCGTCAACGCCGTCGCCGCCGAGATCGCCGAGGCCTCCCGAGCCGGCTGCGAGATCGGCATCGTCGTCGGCGGCGGCAACTTCTTCCGCGGAGTCGCCGAGCAGGCCATACACATGGACCGCGTCGCCGCCGACCACATGGGCATGCTCTCCACCGTCATTAATGCGATCGCCCTGCAGGACGCCATCGAGAAGACCGGCCTCTTCTGCCGCGTGATGTCCGCCATCCAGATGCACCAGGTCGCCGAGCCCTACATCCGCCGCCGCGCCATCCGCCACCTCGAAAAGGGCCGCATCGTCATCTTCGCCGCCGGCACCGGCAATCCCTACTTCTCCACCGACACCGCCGCCAGCCTGCGCGCCATGGAGATCAACGCCGACGTGCTGCTCAAGGCCACCTCGGTGGACGGCATATACAACGCCGACCCCAAGAAGGACACCTCCGCCGTCAAGTTCCAGGAGATTACCTACATGGAGATCCTCAAGCTCGGCCTGCAGGTCATGGACACCACCGCCGTCTCGCTGTGCAAGGACAACAGCCTGCCCATGATCATCTTCTCCATGCGCGAGCGCGGCAACATCCTGCGCGTCATCCAGGGCGAAAAACTCGGCTCGCTGGTCACCGCCTAGACCACGCCCAACCCCTCCTTGTCATCCTGAGCGCAGCGAAGGATCTGTCTTCGCGAAACTCCGCTCCCTTTGCGCACTTTGCGTGAGTGCCTTTGCTTGTCTCTGTTTGTTCTTCGCCGCCTTCGGGTATACCCTTTCCTCACCATGCCCCGCCCTTTACGCAGCGTCCTCGCGGTCCTCGCCGGCTTTGCCGTGATGTTTGTCCTCGTCATCGTCTGCACCCTTCTGAGCTTGGCGCTGATGCACCTGAAGACCGGCCACCCCACGCCCGGATACCTTGTGATCAACGTGGTGTACTCGCTGGCCGCGGCCGTCGCTGGCGGCTGGGTAGCCGCACGCGTGGCCGGCTACCGTCCCCTCGCCCACGGAGTGGCGCTGGCGCTGCTGATGTTCGTGCAGGGCGGCCTCTTTCTGCTCCACCCCGCTGCGTCCCAGCCGTTCCTCTATCAGGTATTTCTGGTCATCTTCCCGCCGCTGGCCGCCATCGGGGGCTCGGCACTGGTCCGTGCGAGCGCGTCGAGCGAGTGATGCAGTTCATACCGGCCTAACGCTCCGCCGGATGAGCAGGGCCTTCAGGCCCCTGAATCTGTCCGCTCAAGAATCGGGGCTTCCACCATAGGCGCATCGCCCCTCATCGCCAACAGCCCGAACGCAATGAACAGCGGAACATAAGGCAACGCGACGATCAGCGAATTCACATATCCGAGCGCCAGCATGTCAGCGCGAACATGCACTCCAGGAGTCTTCCCCACCGCTTCGAGAAGACCCAACAACACAATGCAGGTCGCCACCATGAGAGCCATATTTCGCCCCATCGCAATCGCCACAGAAGAAGTAGCGTTTCCGAGAGATCTTGTTATCAGCCGGAGC
>Ga0302319_10014526_pt1 | contig 14671 bp, 14 predicted proteins | sample Bog_T0_2_FD_203319 | JGI IMG/M metagenome (GOLD analysis project Ga0302319, IMG submission 203319) | Peat permafrost microbial communities from Stordalen Mire near Abisko, Sweden - Bog_T0_2 | ecosystem: Environmental > Terrestrial > Soil > Wetlands > Peat | place: Sweden: Abisko, Stordalen Mire... | reverse complement strand
TGCAGGGCCGGTCGATCACCGGCGGAATCGCTCTTTGGCTTGGGCGCTGATTTGCATCGGTGCATTTTGGAAATAATGTAGACCGGAATTTTGTCGGTAGCCCACCCATTCCGCAAAAAACGCGGAATGGATGGGGCACGGAAGTTTATAGAAAAAGCAAAAAAACTCTAATCACTTGCCCGCATCGAGCAGCGCGTTCACTCTGGCCATCACCTGGAAGGCGTCAGCGACGTAGACGACGTCGGCTTTGCCGCGGGTCCAGCCGCAGTTGGGGTCGAGCGAGATGGCGCGGCGGTCTGCAATGAAGCGCCAGCCCACCACATGAGGCTCCTCGCCGTGGCAGCAGGTGGACAGGCCCTTGGCGTGGCGCGGCGTCGCTCCGGTCTGGCCAATCTGGTTCAGGTGCGTCAGGAAGGGAAGAACGGAGTTCCCCTCGCCGCCCTGGTCCACCAGCGACTTGCTGCTGCCCAGCGAGGCGCCGCTGGCGTGCAGGAAGCCGAGAATAAGCTCGCCCGCCTCGGCCGCATGAAGCTGCCCATCGGGCTGCTTCTTGGTCCAGCCGGCGCCGGCCACTAAGAGCAGCTTCGCATCGGGGCGGATCGTCTGCGCGCCCTGTGCCGGAGCACGGAAGCCGCTCACCGTAGTGCGCAGCGCGGGCAGTTCGACCGTGATGCCTTCTGACAGAGCCGTGGAGAGTTCGCCATCGAAGGCCGCGTGGGTGCCCGCGTCGAGCAGAAGAAACCAGGGCCGGGCCGTGCGGCTAATTACCGCCTCAATACGCTGGCGATAGAACCAGCGGTTGGCTTCGACACTCTCCGTGCCGCTCAATGCGGTTATATGAGTATCGACGAAGCCGCCGAGACGATAAGCCACGCCTGCGGCTACGCGCGTGAATCGCGATGTTCCCGGAGCGAGCACGATGGTCGCCTCTGCCGCGCGGCAGAGTGCTTCAGCAGCGGCTGCGTCCGTGGCATAGCGCGCCTGCGCGAAGGCCTCGCCGGTAACCGAGAGAATTTGCGCGCCAGTCTCTGCCAGCATTGCGGGGATGAATCCAAGATCAACCGCCAAAATGCCGATGGTAAGCGGGGCCGAGAGCCGCGCGGCCAGCTCCACTCCGGCAGTAACGGCCTCCAGCGAGGCCTTGCTGAGGGCTGAGCCGCTTTCATCTGCATGAGTCAATACAAGTATTTTTTCCATTATTCGGCTCCCATCCAAGCGACCAGCTCGGCGGCGATCTCGTCGGGGGTCATGTTCTTCTCGACGCGAGTGGTGCGCTGCTGCTGCGGCAAACTTACCGAGATGTAGCTGAGGCCGTTCGCTTCCAGTTTGGCCACTTTGGCCTTGGCCAGCGCGGGCATGATGGTGCGCATATTCGCCATGCCCACCTGCGGATTGTTTCGTGGTTCGGCCAGATTTCCCGTTGCCCAGCCTAAAACAGCGGGCTCTCCGGCGCAGACCGAGACTTGATGCTTGCCGCCCTCGACGCGCTCCAGCACTTCAAAGCTGCCGTCTTCGCGCAGGCTGATTTCATCCACTCCCTGAAACTGATCGGTGATGCCCAGCCGCTCTCCGACAAGCTGAAGAGTAACTCCCGCCCCGCGCGTCGCTGACTCCCAGCCGCCAAACAAGAGGAGCTTGTCACGGTCCAGTCCGGGCAGTGCGGCGATGGTTTCAGCCAGCACGGCGGCCGTCGCGTGTGCGTCCGGGAATCCGCCGATGGGTCCGTCGATGGGAACCAGTTCGAAGGCGACCTTCTGCGCAACGGTCATCATCACCTGTTGCAGCTTGGCCTTGGGGCCGAGCGAGACCAGCCACAGCTTGCTGCCCGGTTTCTTCGCGGCCAGAGCTGCCGCTTCATAGAGCGCGCTGGCGGCCCAGGGGTCGAGCACCGCGGGCAGGACCATCTCGTTCTTCAGGCCCGGACCCGCAGGCCCTGTGACCGGTTCCAAAGTCTGCAACGGATCAGGAACGATCCCCGCGCAAACCACGATGTGCACTGCATTTGCCATGAGTCTTTCCTTCAAGGTTATAGTTTTTCACAACTTTGTTTGTAGAGGCTTGCGGCGTCTTTTTATCGATCCGCCTAAGATACATTATAGTATTTCCGCCATGGCGGGCGGTATAAAACTGCTTCTGGAGAACGGTATGCCGCGATGAATCGTCTGAGCGAAGATTCCAGAACGCGAGCCAATTTGTTCACAATTTGAGGATTGCGCAATCATCTGCGCCTTGGAATCGCTCAGGCATTCACGACGATCTGTTCGGCCTCGATTGCGCTGGCCTGGACGCCAAACCTCACGTGAACCGGTTCTTTACGCTGCACACGCGCCCGCAGAATGGCAGCCATATACGACTGCGCCACGCGCTTCCAAACCATAGGCCGTGCATATTGGTAGGCAAGTTCGCGCATAGCCTGGCGCGCCTCATCGTTGGCCAGTAGTTCGTTGGTCGCTGTTGCGATGGCGTCTGGGTTCTCAAAGGGCACCAGCACTCCGCGTCCATGGTCCAGCACTTCCGCAGCGTGCCAGTATGGAGTAGAAATGATGGCCTTCCCGGCGCCCAGCGCATACGCCAGCGTTCCCGATACAGCCTGCGCTTCGTGACAGTAGGGCGTGATGTAAATGTCGGCCGAGCCGACCAGCGAAGCCATCTCTTCAGGAGTGACGAACCGGTTGACAAACAGAACCTGCTCTTCAACTCCAACCTGTTTCGCGAGGGCCTGCAATTCAAGCCGGTAGCGATCTCCTTCCCGTGCCCGGATCTGCGGGTGCGTAGCGCCTGCAATCATGTAGACAGCGTTGCTGTGACTGGATAGAATGCGCGGCATGGCTCGAATCACGCTCTCGAACCCCTTGTTAGGAGACAACAGCCCAAAGGTGAGAAGCACACTCTTACCTTGGCAAGAAAATAATTTCTTATAAACATCCGGCTGCTCGAAGGGAATATCGGGGATGCCATGAGGAATCAGATCGATCTTCCCGGCAGAAACATTGAAGACCTCCTGCAAAACCCGCGAGGAGTATTGGCTCATCACGATAAGGCGCTCGGAGAGTGCGGCAATCTTGTGCATCGCAACCCGTTGGTCCTGATTCGGCTCACGAAGCACCGTGTGCAGAGTTGTCAGTACCGGCATTTTAAGGTGCTTCAGCAACTCGATGATGTGGTTTCCGGATTTGCCTCCGAAGATTCCATATTCATGCTGCAAGCACACCAGTTCGACATTGCTCGCATTCAAAAACTCGGCGGCCGCTTTGTAGGACTCGATATCGCCTTCTCTGATTTCGAATCGCACCCGCTCCGGGTACAAGTAGGACGATTGGCCGTCGTTGACCGCTACCACCGATAGTTGGGCCGCTCCATATTCGTTAGAGATCGCGTCACACAGGTCTGTCGTAAAGGTCGCAATTCCGCACTGCCTGGGAAGGTGGTTCCCAATCACCGCTATCCTGACCGGACGCAGCGGGCGAGGCGCCATTTGAAGAAAGAATGTTGAATCGGCTGCGAATGCGGGGCGCCGCGCTTCGGGACGGATGAATCGGTTTGATTGCGAATTCAAAGAGGTGCTTGGAGCGGCCATTCCACTTATCTCCCATAATCCTCAAGTTGTGATCGAAAGCAATCTAAGCCCTCATAAGGGAGTGGAGCTGCTGCGCGATCTCAAGTGTTTTCTCAGAAGCTGCCATCGAGTAGTCCTGAGCTTTTGAGCTCAGCTCTTCCGCGGCTTCGTGATCGCCGCGGTGATGTGCGGCAGCGGCCGCAGTGTGGGCGTGGGCCGCAAAGATGTGCAGATCCGCCGCATTATCATATTTGCTCTGGGGCATTGTGTCCTCCATCTTCCAGGAAACATTTCGCCTGATATATCTGCAGTCTTCCACAGGTCATTTGAAGGCGCTGAGCAATCTTATACGTCCCTGCCAAGCTGTTTTATACAAATTCCAGTTCTTGGTTGGACCATAGTCACACTACAACCCCTTTCAAAAGAATGAACAGACCGTATTCTGGTCAAAATTGACCTGACTCTCCTTAGCGTATTCTTGGATAGTACTCGTGGCGGCTCCGCGATAACCGCCGAATCAGTACATGGTGAGGAATGAGCTATGAGCGCATCAGCCGTTAAGAGAATCACGCCACTGGAAACTGAACCATCCAACCGCGTTGGCCGGCGTTTTCCACCATCAGCCGGGTTTTTGTTGAGGTGGGGTTTCTTTGCCCTGATTGTAATTGCCATCGTTCTGTCGCTCGTTCTCAGCCTGGTGCAAAAATGGCTCTGGATGCGGCAACTCGACTACGTCGGCATCTTCTGGACCCTGCTCTCGGTCAAATGGGGAATCTTTGGCGTCACTTTGATCGTCTCAGTTTTGTATTTATGGACTAATCTTCGCTTTGCAGTGAATAACATCGACATGGTAGGTGGAGAAAGCTTCTTCAACAAGGATTTTACTCACCCCGCTGACGCAAGCAGGACGGTCAATGTAGACATTAGCCCCAGGCTGCTGGTCTTTGTCATCAATGCCACCATTGTGATTCTCTCTCTTTTCTATGCATTGAGCATCTCCAGCCAATGGGACACATATCTCCGTTTTCGCTATGGCGGCTCGTTCGGAATCGCGGACCCGCTTTTCGGCGTTGACCTCGGCTTCTATCTCTTCCGACTTCCATTCTATGAATTGCTGCAGGGAAGCATCACACTGTTAACGGTGGCGGCGCTTGCGATTCTCACCTTTTGTACGGTCTTCGCGATACGGCAGTCGAAGTCCAGCGGAAAGATCACGCTGCGCGACGGCGCCCGTCAGCACTTTATGGTGCTTCTGTTTATTCTCATGGCCAACTTCGCATGGGGCTTTGTCCTGGATCACTACGAGCTGGTTTATTCGACCCTCGGCGTGGTTCATGGAGCCGGCTATGCTGCCGCGCACGTCACCAGAGTCGCGCTCTGGGTGATGACCGGCGCATCTGCGCTGGCGTGTGTGCTTCTTGCTGTTGGGTTTTTCCGCACACGCACCAAGCACATTGTCGCCGGCATCGTGGTTTACGCAGCGATTTACATCATTGCCGTGATGGCGCTTCCCAGTCTCTTTGAATCCTTCGTGGTGAAGCCCAATGAACTGAGCCTTGAGATGCCCTACCTGGACCATTACATCGACTTCACGCGCAAGGCATACAAGCTCGACAATATTCAGGAGACCGCTTACCCAGCGCTCGCGGATCTGACTCCCGATATGATTGCGCGCAATCAGGATACGATCCAGAGCATCCGTCTATGGGATTCACGGCCATTGCTGCAGACCTACCAGCAAACCCAGGCGATTCGTCTTTACTACGAGTTTTATAACGTGGATGTGGACCGGTACCGCCTGCCGGATGGCTACCATCAGGTGATGCTTGCGTCCCGAGAACTGGCGGCGCAATTGCCCGCGGAGGCGCAAACATGGGTGAATGAAAATCTTCAGTTTACGCATGGCGAGGGGCTGGTGATGAACTCTGTGTCAAAGACGACAGGAGGAGGCTTGCCGCAGTACCTCGTTGACAATATCCCTGCCGAATCGCAATTCGGGCTGAATATCACACAGCCCGCCATTTATTTCGGGGAGGTCGCGCCCGGGTATAAGATCGTCTCAACCGGGATCAAGGAATTCGACTATCCCAAAGGCAATGATAATGTCTATGCGAGCTACCAGGGGAAGGGCGGAATCCTGCTAGATAGCATCTGGAAGAGACTTCTCTTTGCATGGACACAAAAGGACATCAACATTCTGCTGACCTCGTATCTGACTCCGCAAAGCAGAATTCAAATATGGAGGAGCGTTCAAGAGCGCGTCTCCCAGATTGCACCATTCCTGCTTCTCGACCATGACCCCTATGCCGTCCTCAGCGAGGGAAGGCAGTTCTGGATTCAGGACGCATACACAGTTTCCGATCACTACCCGTATTCCAGCGTACAGACGAGCGGCTCGGCCGAGGGGATGAACTATATCCGCAATTCCGTCAAGATCCTCGTGGATATGTATGACGGCACAGTGTCGTTCTACATCATGGATCCGAATGATCCAGTGCTGGCCATGTACAACCGCGCATTCCCCGGCGTCTTCAAGGATTTGAGCGAACTGCCCGCGGACCTGAAGGCCCATCTGCGCTATCCCGAAGATCTCTTCGGAATCGAATCGACGCAGTACGAAACATTTCATATGACTGACCCGCAGGTCTTCTACAACCGCGAAGATCTCTGGGTTCCCCCTCAGGAAAAATACGATGGGGCGGTCAACTCCATGGATCCTTACTACATGCTGATGAAGCTTCCGGGAAGCGGGCAGCTTGAGTATCTGATCATGACTCCCTTCACGCCGCAAAAGAGAGACAACATGATTGCATGGCTGGCCGCGCGCTGCGATTTCCCCGACTACGGGAAGATGCTCTTCTACGAACTTCCCAAAGACAAGCTGATCTTTGGACCAAACCAGATCAGCGCCATGATCGACCAGAATACGACGATCTCGCAGCAACTCACCCTCTGGGATCAGAAGGGATCGGGAGTAATTCGCGGCAAGCTCATCGTCATTCCCATTGAGAACTCCTTTCTGTATGTGGTTCCTCTTTACCTGAAGGCTGAAGGTACGAGTTTCCCGCAACTGAAACGCGTGATTGTTGCAACGGGAGACAAGGTCGTCATGGAGCAGACGCTCGACGAGGCGCTGGCCTCGTTGTTCGGAAACACTCCGGGGCAATCGGGGTCGTTGCCGGAGAAACAAACTCAAGCGCAGGCGCCGCTCTCCAAGGCAATACGCGATCAAGCTGAGGCTCAACTTGCCGAGGCGCAAAAGGCAATCAACGCGCTCAAGCAGTTGCTGGCTACTCCGGCACAATAGCCCGCTAACAGATCGCTGACATTCCGCTGACATAAAGGCGAAGTCTGGTTATAGCCGTAGGACCGAATGCCCTGTTTGAACCCACAAACATTCAGAGGTGAATGAATGGTGAAGAAGCTGATTGTCTTTGATCTCGACGGTACGCTCGCAGCAAGCAAATCGTCACTCGATGCAGAGATGTCGTCACTCCTGCATGACTTGCTTGGCGTGGTCAAGGTTGCGATCATCTCTGGAGGATCATGGATACAGTTCGAAAAACAGGTTCTCTCCTATCTTCCGCAGGATGACCGCCTTACAAAGCTATCGATTCTTCCCACATGTGGAACAGAATTCTTTCAATACGCCGGGGAGTGGAAAAAACTTTATTCAGAAGATCTTACTGCGGAAGAAAAACAGAAGATCGCGAGTTCCCTGAAGAAAGCCGCCGAAGATGCGGGCTACTCTGTCGAAAAGACGTGGGGAGAGACCATTGAAGATCGTGGAAGCCAGGTAACGTATTCCGCACTGGGCCAACAAGCTCCCTTGGAGGAGAAGGAGAAATGGGACGCGGATTTCGCCAAGCGGAAGAAAATCAAAACAATCCTCGACACTCTGATTCCCGAGTTTTCAGTACGGCTCGGTGGCGCGACATCCATTGATGTGACCAAGCCCGGCATTGACAAAGCCTACGGGATTAAAAAGCTGCAAGAAACACTCGGCATTTCCGTGAAAGAGATGATTTACGTTGGAGATGCCTTGTTTGTAGGCGGGAATGACTACCCGGCTGAAGAGGCGGGTGTAATTTCCATACCAGTTCAAGGTCCCAATGAGACCAAGCGGGTGATCGAAGCGATCATCGCTTGTTTGGACGACGGTCAACAAGCGCGGTTTTTTGCGGTGTAAAGTGCGACTCTTTGAGGAGCACAGATGTTTTTCCCAAGCCGGAAGATATCGGGTCAACTCGCCCTTTCTCTGCGGATGTGGCCCCTTTTGTACAGTTTTTCTGCGGCCGGACAGAACAATCTGATATTGAAGCAGTGCGCAGTTCCGAAGGCAGGCGCCCTTCTTCCTGAAGAGGTGGCCCATGAATGCCCTGCTGATCTACCCGGAATTCCCAGAGACGTTTTGGAGCTTCAAGCATGCGCTCAAGTTTCTGGGCAAACGCGCTGCGCAGCCTCCCCTGGGCTTGATGACAGTTGCCGCGCTGTTGCCGAAAGCCTGGAAAAAGCGGCTGGTGGACACCAACGTCGAGCGATTGCGCGACCGCGATCTTGCCTGGGCCGACATCGTCCTTGTGAGCGCTATGCACATCCAGCGTGAGTCGCTGGCTACCATTGTCGAGCGTTGCCGGGCGCGCGGATTGCGCACAGTTATCGGCGGGCCAATCGCGAGCAGCCTTTCAGCAGAAGATCTCAAAGCGGATCATGTGGTCATCGGCGAGGCAGAGGGCATCATTGCAGCTCTTGCGCAAGACCTGGAGCTGGGAACAGCCAAACCTGTTTATCAGGCTGCTGAGAGGCCTGAGATGTGCTCCAGCCCGCTGCCCGACTTGAGCCTGATTAAGATGCGCCGCTATTCGACCATGGCCGTGCAATACTCGCGCGGCTGCCCGTTCAACTGCGAGTTCTGCGACATCATCGAGATCTACGGCCGCCGCCCGCGCACCAAGGCTGTGGCGCAGGTGCTGGCCGAACTCGATCAGTTGCGCGCGGCCGGCTGGCGCGAAGCCGTCTTCATCGTTGACGACAACTTCATCGGCAACAAGGCGCGCGCCAAGGAGTTGTGCGTGGCTCTCGCCCGGTGGCGCAGCCAATACAAAATCAGCTTCGACTTCAATACTGAGGCTTCTCTGAACCTCGCTGACGATCCTGAGTTGATGCAGTTGATGAGAGACGCCGGTTTTGTCTCGGTCTTTCTGGGCATTGAGACTCCCGATGAAAGCGGATTGGTCGCGTGTAACAAGTTGCAGAACACCCGCCGCAGCCTGCTTGACAGCGTAGCCACAATCCAGAGTTATGGCATGCAGGTGATGGGAGGTTTCATCCTGGGATTCGACACTGATGGCGCGGACATCTTCGACCGCATGGTGGAGTTTATCCAAAAAAGCGGCATTCCCATTGCCATGGTGGGGCTGCTGCAAGCCATGCCCGGAACCCAGCTCTTCCGGCGTTTGCATAAAGAGGGCAGGATTCTTGATGTGGGTCATGGGGACAACACCGATGACAAACTCAACTTCCTTCCGGCCATGGACGCGGCGCAACTGGTGGAAGGATACCGCTCAGTGCTGAAGAGAATCTACTCGTGCGAGGCCTACTACGAACGCGTCAAGCTTTACCTGAGCCGCACCCAGCCGCGGCCCGGCAAAGGAAACCATCGAGGGCAAGCAACCCGGCAGAAGTGGCTCACCAAAAGCAACGCGCGAGCCTTCGTCACCTCGATTGTCCGTCAGGGAGTTTTTGGCAAACAGCGCTGGAGCTACTGGAAGTTCCTGTTGACCGTGGCGACACGCTATCGCCATTGCGTCGGCGCAGCAATGACGCTGGCTGTGATGGGTTATCACTTCCAGGTGATGACGAGCAGATTGTCCAAGGCTGGCGACTCCGCGATGATAAGTGGATCCATTGGAATGGCTTCTCCTCCTGATTGAGGAGTTTGAAAAGCCGCATGTGGCGCACCCTGAGTTCTTCGGAATCTTAATCTTCCTTCAACTGAGGGTGCCCCATCCTTTCCGCGGTACTATCGCGGAAAGGGTGGGAGACCACGAACCCCATGCGCGAAGCCATAAGCAAACGGCCTCAACTCAGGTTGTGCGAGCGCAGCAAGCGGCCGCTCCATGCAATGGCCGCAACGCAGGTGCCGCACGGCTCCCCCTGATCCCTGTTCCCTGTTCCCTGTTCCCTGTTCCCTGCTCCCTGTTCCCTGTCTTTGCGAGGTCAGGCAAATGCCACGCGGGCGGCGGCGATGGTGGCCGCGACCTCTGCTTCGCCGTGCGCAGTGCTCAAAAAAGCCGCTTCAAACTGCGAGGGCGGAAGCCAGACGCCGGCTTCGAGCATCCTTCGGTGGAAGCGCCCGAAGGCGGCCGTGTCGCTCTGCGCGGCCTGGGCGTAATCGGTCACAGCTCCGCCGGTGAAGAACCAGGTCCACATGGAGCCGACACGATTGAGGGTGAGCGGAACTCCGGCGCGGGCGGCCTCGGCGGCCACGCCCTCGGCGACGGCTTTGGCCGTGGCTTCAAGCTGCGGATAGACCTGGGCGGCGTGGGCCTGTAGATAAGAGAGGGTGGCGATGCCGGCGGCCATCGCCAGCGGATTGCCGCTCAGGGTTCCCGCCTGATAGACCGACCCAAGCGGCGCCAGCAGCTCCATGAAGCGGCGCTTGCCGCCAAAGACGCCCACAGGCAGGCCGCCGCCGACGATCTTGCCCAGCGTGACCAGATCAGCGTCGATGCCGTAAAGCTCCAGCGCGCCGCCCAGCGCCACGCGGAAGCCGGTCATCACTTCATCGGCGATCAGCAGCGCGCCTTCGCGTTCAGTGAGGGCGCGCAGGTCGGCAAGAAAGCCCGGCGCGGGCGGGATGCAGCCGGCGTTGCCCACCACCAGCTCCAGGATGACCGCGGCGATGGCGCCGGGGTGCGCGGCGAAGGCGGCCTCGACTGCGAACAGATCGTTGTAGGGCAGGGCAAGCGTCAGCCGGGCGATCTCCTCCGGTACGCCGGCCGAGCCGGGAATGCCAAAGGTCACCACTCCGGAGCCGGCCTTCACCAGCAGTCCGTCGGCGTGGCCGTGGTAACAGCCCTCGAATTTGATGAGAATCTTGCGCCCGGTGGCGGCGCGGGCCAGGCGAATGGCGCTCATCGTCGCTTCAGTGCCGGAGCTGACAAAGCGCAGCATCTCGATGGCCGGAAAACAAGCCGTGACACGCTCGGCCAGATCGGCCTCGGCGGCTGTGGATGCGCCAAAGCTGGCCGAGTTGCGCGCCGCCCGCTCAATGGCCTCGACCACCGGAGAAAAGGCGTGGCCCAGAATCATCGGACCCCAGGAACCGAAGTAGTCGATGTACCGGTTGCCGTCGGCGTCGGTAAGCCATGCGCCCTCGGCGCGCTCCACAAACGGCGGCGCGCCGCCCACCGCCGCGAAGGCCCGCACCGGCGAGTTCACTCCGCCGGGAAAGAATCGCTCGGCGCGCTGTTGCAGCGCCTGGGAGCGAGTGCGATTGGGAGCTGAGGGTAGGAAGCTCATGGTGGATTCAGTATATCCACCTCCGGTGGGGGTAGCCGCTCGCTATTCGCTCGCAAGGCTTCTTTCGTTACCGGGAGCAAAGCCTCACGCAGGCAAACCTACTCACTGTCCACTGACCACTATCCACTGTTCACTGTCAGAACGGTATGTCGTCGTCGGAGATTTCGGCCTGCTGGGAGTACTCGTCAGCCGCTCCAGCGGCTGCCGGGGGGCGTTGGTCGAAGTTGGCCGCCGCGTTGGACGAGCTTGCCGGCCGGCTGTATCCGCCCGCGCCGCCTGAGGCTTCATCTCGCCCGGAAAGCAGCGAAAGATCGAAGACCACGACCTCCGTCTTGTAGCGCTTCTGGCCGGATTCCTTGTCGTCCCAACTGCGCGTGGTCAGCTTGCCCTCGATGAAGAGCTTGGAGCCTTTCTTCACGTAGTCGCGGATGATCTCGGCGGTGCGCTTGAAGGCAACCAGAGTGTGCCATTCGGTGCGGTCCTGCCAGTTGCCCTGGGCATCCTGGAAGCGGTCGCTGGTGGCCAGGGTGAAGTTGGCCACGATGGCGCCGCCGGGGGTGGAACGAATCTCAGGATCCTTGCCTACGTTGCCTAGCAGGAAGACTTTGTTTACGCTCTTGGCCATGTTGGTTTACTCCGTCAAAGGAAAAGAATAACAGATTGCCCGGCTGGTAAACGCACAAAACCCTCCCGCAAGGGAGGGCATTTGTGCAAGAAAACCAGCGGCGGCTTACGCCACTACTTCAATGCCCATGGAGCGCGCGGTTCCACGGATGCTCTTCATCGCCGTCTCGACCGAGGAGGCGTTCAGATCGGGCATCTTCTGCGTGGCGATCTCGCGCACCTGCTTTTCGGTCACCTTGCCGATCTTCTCCTTGTTCGGCGTGCCTGAACCCTTGGCGACCCCGGCCGCCTTCATCAGCAGCACCGGCGCCGGAGGCGTCTTGGTGATAAAGCTGAAGCTGCGGTCGGCATAGACCGAGATGACGACCGGAATGACCAGCCCTTCCATCTCCTTGGTTGAAGTGCGCGCGTTGAACTGCTTGCAGAACTCCATGATGTTGACCTGCGCCTGACCCAGCGCGGGACCAACCGGCGGCGCCGGCGTAGCCTTGCCGGCAACAATCTGCAGCTTGACGTAACCCGTAATCTTCTTTGGAGGTGCCATGTTTGTTCCTTTTGAACCGGCTATTAGCTCCTAGCTTCTAGCTCTTGGCCGGTCGGTTTCTTTTGCGAATATTGGTGTTGGAGCCGAATCGTTCGCTTGCAGCCGGCGCCCGCTAGGTAGGCAATCCGGCTAGAAGCTGGAAGCTATGGGTGAATGAAAAAGAAATTGGTCTCCACTGTCTCGTCTGTCATTTCTGTGAACGGCTGCAAAGAACCCTCTTTCAGAAAATAGCAATTGTAGCCGATTTCTCCTAAAAACTTGATGATGTCGTTGGGGTGGTAGTTGAACCTCTTCGCCCACTTTCGCAACATCTCGCACTGAATAACTGGCTTGTACTTTTCGAGGGTCTTTGCAGCTCCCTTGAAGACCAGAAGTTCCGCGCCTTCCACGTCGCACTTGATGATGTCGGGATGAAATCCGCCTTCGTTACCGCACACACTGTCAAGATCGCTTACACTCGCTACTGTCGTTACGGTTGGTCCAAACCTCTCGCCGATAGGAGCCATCGAAGTAGCACCTGAATCAGACGCGGCATAGTAAAATGTCGCATGATCTGACTTGTCTGACAGGCCATAAGGGCAGATCGTTACATTCTCCACGCCGTTAAGCTCAAGGTTGCTCTCTAACTCCGCAATGGTAACTGGAATCGGCTCAAAAGCATACACCCGGCTCTTCGGATACCGCTTGGCAAATGTGATGCTGTACAAGCCCGCGTTCGCTCCAATATCGAAGAATGTATCTCCATCCTTCGCCAGAGACAGCAGCATCTCTCGCTCTTCTTTCTCGTATTCCCAATTCAGCAGCGTCATCAGCAGCTCTCTACTGTTCTCTGGAAGTCTTCTTCAATTCTAATTGATAGCTGATGGCTGCAACTACTCAATCTTTTCCACTTTGCCGAACTCCAGCTCGACCGGAGTGGAGCGCCCGAAGATGGTCACCATGATCTTCATCGTCTCGCGATCTTCGTTGATCTCGTCCACCACGCCGTTAAAGTTGGCAAACGGCCCATCCGTAATGCGGACCTGCTCATTCTTTTCAAACTTGACCTTGAGCCGCGGCTTGTCCTTGGAGGTTTCGGAGCGGAAGAGGATTCCACTCACTTCTTCCTCGGTCAGCGCCACCGGCTTGTCGCCCGTGCCCAGAAAACCGGTCACCTTGGGCGTGTCCTTCAACACGTGCCAGAGGTTGTTGTCCAAATCCATCTCCACCAGCACGTAGCCGGGGAGAAAGACCCGCTCCACAGTGCGCTTCTTGCCATTGACGATCTCCGTCACCGGCTCGGTGGGAATCATCACGCGGCCCACGCGGTCGCTCAGCCCAAATGCCTGGACACGGCTTTGAATGGATTCGCGCACCTTGCGTTCAAAGCCCGAATAGGCGTGCAAAATGTACCACATGAAGCGCGGGTTGCGCTCCGGCGGCGGCGGCGCCTGCGGGTCTGTCTGCTCGACGGCTTGCTCCGCTTGTCCAGCTTGTACCAATTCTTCTGCCATCATGCTCTCGTTTCGCGCTTCAAGATGCTATTGCTAGGCGCCTAGCTTGTGGTAAAGCATTTGCATGGCGTTGCTGCAAATATAGTCCACCACGAAGAAAAACAAGCCGAAGATAAAAACCGCGATGATCACCACCGTGGTCGTGGCCTGCACTTCCTTCCGCGAAGGTGTCACCACCTTGCGCAACTCCGCGCGCACATCGCTCAGAAAGCGGGAGAATTCCTTCCACTGCCCAACCGCGCCGTCGACTAACTTCGACACGGGATTTGTCGCCGGCCGTCTCTCTGGCCGATCACCGCCGTTCACTATTGCTACCTTCGATGCCATGCTAGCTGTTCCTTTGCGCCGGCCGTCGGGCCAGCGCACTCTTCTTCAATCTGGCAGGGGCGGAGGGATTCGAACCCCCAAGTTCGGTTTTGGAGACCGACAGTTTAGCCGTTGAGCTTACGCCCCTAAAAGCAGTGAACAGTTATCAGTGAACAGTGATCAGTTTCATTTGTGCTGGTACGAGCAGTTATTGCTCCACCGGCAACATGCAAACTGTCCACTGTCCACTGTTCACTAACCACTGTCGTCACTTCGTTTCCTTGTGCGGCTGGTGCTTGCGGCAGCGGTTACAGAACTTCTTGAACTCGAGACGGCCCGTGGTCGTCTTCTTGTTCTTGGTCGTCGAGTAATTCCGCTCCTTGCACTCAGTGCACTGCAATGTAACAATTTCCCGCATTCTCAATTCCCTTCAGTGGTCAGTGGTTAGTGATCAGTGATCAGTTTCTACTGTCCACTGTCCACTGTTCACTCGTTACTTGATAATCTCGCTCACCGTGCCAGCGCCCACCGTGCGGCCGCCCTCGCGGATCGCAAACCTGAGGCCCTTTTCCAGCGCCACCGGCGTAATCAGCTCCACCGTCAACTGCACGTTGTCGCCCGGCA
>Ga0302319_10014522_pt1 | contig 14673 bp, 11 predicted proteins | sample Bog_T0_2_FD_203319 | JGI IMG/M metagenome (GOLD analysis project Ga0302319, IMG submission 203319) | Peat permafrost microbial communities from Stordalen Mire near Abisko, Sweden - Bog_T0_2 | ecosystem: Environmental > Terrestrial > Soil > Wetlands > Peat | place: Sweden: Abisko, Stordalen Mire... | reverse complement strand
GGCGATTCAGGATTACCTCAATCACAATAACCAGCACCCGAAACCCTTCGTCTGGACCGCAGACGCCGAACTTATCCTCGGCAAAATCCAACGACTTTGTGAGCGAATTTCTAACTCAGGACACTAGGGGGTTGGCATGTCGGTACCAGATTTCTTGGATGCGCTTCCGCACGGTTCAGTCCTAATTGCATCGCCGGACGTTTGGGAAGGTGACGCCTACACAAACCAACTCTGTATGGCCTTCTGTAGAATTCTTCGACAGAAGCAATCGGACATTACGAGAGCAGCTCAGTTAGATTTTGACTGGTGTGGCGAAAATTGGTCCGATGCAAAGTGGGTCAGCAAGAAGATCTGCCAATTCAGAAACCAGATCAAAAGAGCCGCAGTTCGTGGGGTCATCGCGTTCACGATTTGCCGCCCAACAAATCTTTATCCTGAAAGCAGTATTCCTGCTCTGCACAAATTGCGGAAACTGGCTGTCGAACAAGGTGTATCGATAATCATTGTGACCCAAGAGAAGCGGCAATGGGCATGGAGTGAGGTCAAGGTTAATCCGTTCAACGCCATCCGTTACGGGAAGAAACTGGAAAGCATTGTGGATGCAGGGGGGGTATTAACTCTGGCAGCAAATAATACTTATGCTGTCGTTTTCAAGGGAACTGGCGGACTCGTCTGCGTATTCAAAAACATCATTTCTCCGTGGTCGGTGGACTACACCGCTTTTCCCGCCCCTTCTTCGGAAGCACAAACCATGGACGCCTTTCCAACTGGCGCTCAACCTCAGTCTCTAGTTGTCCCAAAGGCCCTGCCGACAAGAGGATTGGGTTGTATCGCGCTCCTGATGCTGTGTGTGATCTGCGTGTTCTTGGCATGGGGGTTGTGAATAATGTTTCATCCGACGGGTTTCTCGTATGCAGAACCATTGGGGCTGGTTTGCCCGGCCTGCTATCAAAATTCCGGTGCTGCAATGCACCGGATTGTGGGATAAACTGAAATCCTTGCTCGATTGGATTCCTAAGCTTCTGGGTTGGCTCGGAAAGCCCGCACTTGTGCTCGGAGCGGTCGTCTTTTTTTGCGGGAGCGTCTTATGGACCGGACAGTATCGGGCGTTCGATCCGGCCAATAAAATAGCTGCCCCTTATCTTGGATTCGTTCAACTTGCCCTGCTCGCTGCCCTTGCGTTGCTTTTGATGACTGGGATCGCGAAAACTGGCGCATGGGTTAATGGAAAAAACTCATACCGCCGAGTGCTTCGTGTCCGAGCCGAACACCTCCATAACCTGACGTACGAGGAAAAAGCTGTCCTCCGGGAATATCTTCACAGAGGATCTAAGACAGCCAAATGGCTTCCCCAGAATGGCGTCGTATGCGGTCATGCTTTACAGCGAACCGCGTTTCCCTCGCTGAATTTGGCGCTCCCTTGGCCGGAGTCGAACCGGCGGACTTCGCCAAGCCCGATCTGATCTATCAGCTTGGTGCGCCTCCACTGCGGGTTGACGTTCTCACTTCCATTACCGGAGTGGAGTTTGAGGCCGCATGGGATAGACGGCGACGTATGGCGATGTCACCGCGCCGTTCATCGGGCTTGAAGACCTGCTGCGCAACAAGCGAGCGACCGCAAGGCCCGCCGTGTTTTTCAGTTCGCCGAGGACAATACCTGCACCGGCGTTCCGGAAATCAGCGAATCCGGCGGATTGATGATCAGCGAGTCGGTCAGCTTCAAGCCATCCACCACTTCGAGCGAATCGCCGAAATCGCGGCCCACGTGCACGGGCACAAGTACGGCCTTGTTATCCCGCACCACGGCAACCCGCAGCCCTTCGGTCCTGAATAAGAGCGTGTTCGCGGGCACTGTCATCGCATTCGACGCGCCAGAGAGCTTGAAGTGCACCATGACGTATGCGCCCGGCAGCAACTCGCCCGCCGGATTATCCACATCCACCTCCACCAGCAGCGTGCGCGACGTGGGGTCGATCGCATTCGAGTTTCGTGCAATGGTTCCGCTGAAAGTGCGGCCCGGAAACTCGGTGAGAAACAGCGTTGCCGTTGCACCCGACTGCGCCGCCCGGATATCATTCTCAGGCACATTGACGAACACCCGCAGCCGGTTGATCGCCGTCATATGAAACAGCTCCGGCGCCGCCGCGCCGACTCCCGCATTAATCAGCGCTCCCACGTCCGTTTTCCGCGCGGTCACCACACCATCGAATGGTGCAGTAACCTTTTCGAATGCCACCAGTTCTTCCAGATTCTTCACGCTGGCTTCATCGGCGGCAACAATCGCTTTATCCGCATTCAGCGCGCCCACCTTCTGATCGAGCTCATCCTGAGAGACGGCGTTGCTCTTAATGAGCCCCTGCCAGCGCGATGCCTCGATCTGTGCAAGCTGCAGATTGGCATTGGCCGTCGCCAGGGTCGCCCGCGCCTGCAACAACTGCGCGTCCACTTCCGGCGAATCGATCTCGGCAAGCAGATCGCCTTTCTGTACGCGCGCCCCGATATCCGCGTACCACTTCCGCAGATAGCCGCTGGTGCGGGCGTAAATCGGCGCGTCGATAAAAGGCTGTGTGCTGCCGGGCAGAATCACCTCCTGCGCACCGCCAATCAGCTTCGGATGTGTAATCGCCACGTCGAGCGCAGTGGCCTCGTGAGTCTCCCTGACGAGTGTCGACTCAGCCTTGACACGAGCGCCAATCCCGTCGTAGATCAGTACCCCGAGTCCTCCCGCAACAACGAGAAAAAGCAAAATCATCAACACTCCCGATCTTCGTGAGGTGGGGGGCGTTAGTGGGGGCGCCGATGCGATTTGCTGCTCGGCAGGCAAAAGTTCAATACTCATTCGTGAACAGGCTCCAGACTGGGATGAATCGGCTCCGAACTGCTATGCAGCAATGGCTGCGTGTCGGAATGCCTATGCGTACCATGAAACAAACTAAATACTGCGGGAACGAAAAACAACGTCGCGACGGTGGCGCATAACAGTCCGCCGATCACGGCGCGACCGAGCGGAGCGTTCTGCTCTCCGCCTTCGCCGAAGCCCATCGCCATCGGCACCATGCCGATCATCATGGCGAGCGCGGTCATGACCACCGGGCGGAAGCGCGTGTAGCCGGATTCGATTGCGGCCTGTAGCGCGTCGTTATGGTGGCTCAGGCGTTCACGCGCGAACGCTACCACCAGAATGCTGTTCGCGGTGGCGATCCCCATGCACATGATCGACCCCATCAGCGCCGGCACGCTGAGCCTGGTGTGCGTCAGGAACAAAAACAGCACGATGCCGGTCAGCGCCGCGGGCAGCGCACTGATGATGATGAACGGATCGAGCCACGACTGAAAGTTCACCACAATCAGAAAATAGATGAGCAGAATGGCAAACCCGAGTCCCGCGGCCAGTCCCGTGTAAGAGGTCTTCATGGTGTCCAGCTGGCCGCGAACAATAATTCTCGAACCACGCGGCAGGCTCTTCTGAGTGTTGTTGACGATTCGTTCGATCTCAGTGCCCGCGGCTCCCAGGTCGCGACCCTCGACCGACGCGTAGATGTCGATAATGCGATGCAGGTTGTAGTGTGAAATCTCCGGCATCTCAGGCGCGCGCGAAATGGAACTGATGTCGCCCAGAATCTGCGAACTTCCGCCGCCCGCCGCCGTGATGGGAATATTGCGCAGATCCTCCAGCGTATCCATGCGGAATTCCGGCGACTGCGTGACTATGCTGTAGTTCACGCCGTTAATCGGGTTCAGAAAATATGTGGGTGTTGTCTGCGAGCTGCCGCTCAGCGTCACCAGCAGACTATTGGCCACATCCTGTTGATTCAGGCCCGCCTGCGCGGCTTTCGTGCGGTCAACGGTAACGTGGAGCCTCGGCTGATCGAACGGCTGCTGAATGCGCGAATCCACAATACCCGGTACCTGGCGAATCTGCGAGAGTAGCTGATCGGCCACCTTGCGATTACCCTCCAGGTCCACGCCGTCAATCTGCACGTCGATAGGCGCAGGCAAGCCGAAATCGAGAATCTGGGTAATCATGTCGGCCGGAAGAAAATAAAATATCGTGCCCGGAAATTCGCGGTTCAATATCGGCCGCAGCGTCCGGACCCATTCCTGCGTCGGCTGATGCCCTTCCTTCAGCGACACCAGTATGTCGGTATCTTCCGAGCCGATCACGCCCGTGTTGTTGTAAGTCGTATTGATTCCGCTGTAGGGCAGGCCCATGTTGTCGACGACGCTCTCCAGCTGGCCTGACGGAATCGTGCGGCGAATCGACTGGTCGATCAGATCGCAAAGCCGCGCCGTCTCCTCAATGCGCGTTCCGGTCTTATCGCGGAAGTGCAGGCGAAACTGGCCGTTATCGCTGCTGGGAAAGAAATCCTGCCCCAGCCACGGAAACAACAGGAATCCACACAGGCAAGCGCCGAGAAACAGCGGAATGAAGATCCACCGGCGATGGACACACGTGGTCAGAATCAGCTGATAGCTCAGCCTGAGCCGCTCGAAGCCGCGATCAAACGCCTGCTGAAAAAGAACGAACGGATTGCGCGTCCGCGCGCCGCCGTGTTGTGGCCGCTTCAGCAGATAGAGCGCCATCGTCGGCACCAGCGTTCGCGAAAGAATATACGACGCCAGCATGGCGAATACAACAGCCTCCGCCAGTGGCACGAATAAATATCTCGCGACACCGTTCATGAAAAACATCGGCAGGAATACGATGCAGATACAAAGTGTCGCGACCAGCGCCGGAATCGCGATTTGCTGCGCGCCATCCAGAATCGCCTGACGCGTTTCCTTGCCCTCTTCCAGATTGCGATTCACGTTTTCAATTTCGACGGTAGCGTCATCCACCAGAATTCCGACAGCCAGCGCCAAGCCACCCAGCGTCATGATGTTGATGGTCTGATGGATCGCGCTCAGCGCGCAGATCGAGACAAGAATCGAGAGCGGTATCGATACCGCGATGATCAGAGTGCTGCGCCAGCTGCCGAGGAAAATCAGAATCATGATTCCCGTCAGACACGCCGCTATTAGCGCTTCCCGCACTACGCCACTTACCGCGGCACGCACGAATATCGACTGATCCGCCAGCGGTTCAATCTTCAATTCCTTCGGCACCACCGACCTGATCCGCGGCAGCAGGTCATTCACGCCCTTCACAACATCCAGCGTGGATGCATCGCCGTTCTTCAAGATGGAAATCAGCGTGCCTCTCACGCCATCCAGCCGCACGATGTTGGTTTGTGGCGCGAAACCATCGGATACGGTGGCAACGTCGCGCACGTAGATTGGAGTGCCGTTCACTACCTTCACCGGAAAATCATTCATCTCGGCGACGTTCAGCGGGCTCGAATTCAGATCCACATCGTACATAAACTGCCCGATCTTCGCCGTCCCCGAAGGCAGAATCAGGTTCTGCGTGCCGAGTGCGCCGACTACGTCCGCTGCGGAGAGCCCCTTCGATTGCAGTAATGCCGAATTCAGACTCACGTTCACCTGACGCGACTTCCCGCCATACGGGTAAGGAATCGCGGCGCCGGGAATGGTGACCAGTTGCGTCCGCACCGAATTCAGCCCGATATCGTTGAGCTGCGCCTCGGAAAGAGTCTTGCTCGATAGCGCCAGCTGGATAATCGGCACCGTGGAAGCATTGTAGGTCAGGACCAAAGGAGGTGTGGTGCCCGGCGGCATCTGCCGCACCGCCGTCTGCGATATAGCCGCGATCTGCGTGGTTGCTGCGTCTACGCTCGCTCCCGGTTGCAGGAACACTTTGATGATGCCGCGGCCACTCACTGTGAACGATTCAACATGCTCGATATTATTGACGGTGGTTGTGAGATTTCTTTCGAACACCGAGGTGATGCGGCCTTCCATATCTTCCGCATCGAGACCGGTATAGGTCCAAACCACCGCGATTACGGGGATATCGATGTTGGGAAATACGTCGGTCGGCGTGCGCAATATGACAAGCGGGCTGATCAGCAGGATCAGAATCGCGAGAACTACGAAGGTATACGGGCGAGCGAGCGCTACACGGACTATCCACATAATTGCGGCTGCAAGGGACTCACGTTGTAGATGCGCGGAAGTATAGAAAAGTGTCGCGGGTACTGTGCGTTTAGGCACGTAGGCGGCGAGTCGCAGGCTCCCGAATAGAATCAGCTTATGTACATCCGCGTCAATCCGCTGGATAACGTCGCAATTATCGTGCACCCGGAGGGTGCGGTTTCCGGCGCGCAACTCCCCGGCGGAATCGTCGCCCGCGAGCGCATTCCGCAGTCGCACAAGATCGCTCTGCGCGATTTCGAACCAGGCGATCCGATCCTTCGCTACGGTCAGGCCATTGGGTATGCGAACCGTGCGATTGCCGTCGGCTCGTGGATTCGCGAAGACCTGATCGATATGCCGCTGCCTCCTCCGCTCGACCAGCTTCAGCTCTGCACCGCGGTTCCGTCGACACCCGAGCCGCTGCCCGGCTACACTTTCGAGGGCTATCGCAATACCGATGGCAGTGTCGGGACGCGCAATATTCTCGGTATCGCAACCACCGTGCAGTGCGTCGCGCCCACCGTGGAATACGCTGCCCGCCGCATCAAGACCGAACTGCTGCCGCGATTTCCCAACGTCGACGATGTGGTCGCCGTCACACACTCTTATGGATGCGGCGTGGCCATCAACGCACCGGGCGCGGCCGTGCCCATCAGCACACTTCGTCATATATCGCTACATGCGAACATCGCCGCGCAGCCTCTGGTTGTCAGCCTGGGTTGCGAGAAAATGCAGCCCGCGCTGCTGTTCAGCAACGATTTTCCGGTGCTCGAAACGTCAAACGTGATTCGGCTGCAGGACCATCGCGGTTTCTCCGAAATGGTCGCGCTCATCATGGAAGCCGCCGAGAAGCGTCTGGAAATTCTCAATCGGCGTCGCCGCGAGACTTGCCCGGCATCGGATCTCATCGTCGGTCTGCAATGCGGCGGCAGCGATGCGTTCTCCGGAGTCACGTGCAACCCGGCCGTAGGCGCCGCGGCCGATCTTCTTGTCCGCGCCGGCGCCACGGTTATGTTCTCCGAAGTCACGGAAGTGCGCGATGCTATTCATCTGCTCACGCCGCGCGCCGAAACTCCCGATGTGGCGCGCGCGCTCATCCGCGAGATGCAGTGGTATGACGACTATCTGGCCGGCGGCCGCGCCGATCGCAGTGCGAACACCACGCCAGGTAACAAGCGCGGAGGTCTTGCCAATATCGTCGAAAAAGCGCTGGGGAGCGTCGCCAAGGCGGGCAGCAGCGCGATTCGCGCGGTGGCATCGCACGGCGAGAAAGTCACGGCGAAGGGCCTGGTCTTCGCCGCAACTCCCGCCAGCGATTTCATTTGCGGCACGCAGCAGCTTGCGTCGATGAACATGCACGTTTTCACAACGGGCGAAGGCAGTCCCTACGGACTTGCGCTCGTGCCGGTCATCAAAGTTTCCTCCCGCACGGCGCTGGCGGAAAAATGGCACGATCTGATCGATATCGATGCCGGCCGCATTGCCACGGGCCATGCAACCGTCGAAGAAGTCGGGATGGATCTGTTCCGCTTCATGCTCGACGTTGCCAGCGGTCATAAAAAAACCTGGGCCGAACACTGGGGCCTCGCGAATGCGCTGGCGCCCTTCAATCCTGGCCCCGTCACTTGAGCACGCCGTCCTCTTCTTGCTACTATCAATACTGCGGAGGTGAGCAGCGGCACTGCCCACCCCCATACGGCCAGACTACAGATCCAGTCGGATTAGTAGTTTAAACCGTCGCTTCCTGAACGATTTCGGGAGAACGTACAGTATTAGAAGATCCATAAAGGCACCTCCTTTCTACTCCGGTAGATTATGCAGACCCCGCCCTTGATGCGGGGTTTTGCATTTGGTGGAGTCCATGGGCTCCATGCAAACCTGCCTTCTGCACATACCGGGCAGAACCGCCATCGTATCGATTCCGGTAGGTTCTGTATATACCTCTGTTTTCCAGCGGTAGTACACGACGCCGGTTACACCCACGCTTCCGATTGCCATACAATATGAAGTCCGTGGCTCCAACTTCCGCCCAGCAGAAAACCACCCGCGTCCGTTACATCATCCTCGCGATGATCTTCATCGTTTCCACGCTGAATTATGCGAGCCGCGCCACTCTTTCCATGGCCGGAGCTTCGGCGCAAAAAGAACTGGGCTTCAACAACCTGCAACTCGGCTATCTGTTCTCCGCATTCGGCTACTCGTATGTCCTCGCGCAAATCCCCGGCGGCTGGCTGCTCGACCGCTTCGGCTCGAAAAAAATATACGCACTCAGCATCCTCACCTGGTCGATCTTCACCTTCCTGCAGGGATTTGCCGGAACGTTTCACGCCACTGCGGCTCTGGTTCTTTTCTTCGCGCTGCGACTGCTGCTGGGCCTTGCCGAAGCGCCCGCCTTTCCAGGCAACAGCCGCATCGTCGCCGCCTGGTTTCCCGCCACGGAACGTGGAGGCGCCGCCGCCATTTTCAATTCCAGCCAGTATTTCTCGCCGTTTATATTTCTGCCACTTTCCGGCTGGATCGTCACCAGATTCGGCTGGACCTGGGTGTTCTTCGTCACCGGTGCCCTGGGCATCATCGCAGCCGCAGTCTGGATGCGCGTCATCCACAGCCCCACCAGCCATCCGCGCGTCAGCGCTTCGGAACTCGATTTCATCGAACGCGGCGGCGCGCTTGTCAACATGGAAAATCCGGTGGCCGGGCAACCTGCCACTGCCGGACCATCGCAATGGGCCGCGGTCGGGCAACTCCTCGGGAACCGCATGCTGCTCGGTGTCTATCTCGGCCAGTTCTGCATCAATACCATTACCGTTTTCTTCGGCACCTGGTTTCCGCTCTATCTCGTCAAAGATTTGCACATGTCGATTCTGAAGGCAGGCTTCACGGCAGCGCTTCCCGCGCTATGCGGCTTCGCCGGGGGCATCCTCGGCGGCCTGTTCTCCGACGGCATGCTGAGAATCGGCCGCTCGCTGTCGATGTCGCGAAAAGTTCCCATCGTAGTCGGAATGCTGTTGTCGATGACGATGATCGCCTGCAATTACATCACTACACAATGGATCATCGTGGTCATCATGTCCCTGGCCTTTTTCGGCAAAGGCATCGGCGCGCTCGGCTGGGCCGTTGTTTCCGACACCTCGCCCAAACAGGTTGCCGGCCTGAGCGGCGGCCTCTTCAATATGTTCGGTAATCTATCCACTATCGCCACGCCGCTGATCATCGGCTACATTTTGTACCTGACGAATTCCTACAAAGGCGCGCTCTGGTATGTTGCGGCCAACGCAGCCGTCGCTATTTTCGCTTACATCTTCGTGGTGGGTGAAATCAAGAGAGTGGAACTTCGAACGATATGACTTCTTCCTCACCAGTCGTCGCGACCATGCGCGTGATCCCCGTCGCCGGACGCGACAGCATGCTCCTCAATCTCAGCGGCGCGCATGGCCCGTACTTCATCCGCAATCTCGTCATCCTCACCGACTCGGCTGGCCATACCGGCGTCGGCGAAGTACCCGGCGGCGAGCGTATTCGGCAGACTCTCGAAGACGCGCGTTCACTCGTCATCGGCCAGTCGATCGGCAACTACAACGCAGTTTTGAATTCGATGCGCGCACAGTTCGCGGATCGCGATTCCGCCGGCCGCGGTCTGCAAACTTTCGACAACCGCATTACTATCCACGCTGTCACTGCGGTTGAAGCTGCGTTGCTCGATCTGCTCGGGCAATTCCTCGGCGTTCCCGTAGCCGCACTACTCGGCGAAGGCCAGCAGCGCAAGGCCGTCGAAACGCTGGGCTATCTGTTCTATATCGGAGATCGCCGCCAGACAAATCTCGCGTATCCAACTGGCGAAACCGCGCAAGACGACTGGCTGCGCCTCCGCACCGAACCCGCACTCACACCCGTCGCCATCGTTCGCCTCGCGGAAGCCGCGCAGGCCCGCTACGGCTTCCGCCATTTCAAACTCAAAGGCGGTGTTTTCCCCGGCGAGCAGGAAATAGAAGCCTGCGCTGCCATCAAAGCGCGCTTCCCGCAAGCCCGCGTTTCGGTGGATCCTAACGGTGCCTGGAGCCTGCGCGAAGCGATCGCGCTCTGCCGCAACCAGAACGTTCTCGCCTACGCCGAAGACCCCTGCGGCGCGGAGGACGGCTACTCCGGCCGCGAAATCATGGCCGAATTTCGCCGCGCCACCGGCATCCCCACAGCCACCAACATGATCGCTACCGATTGGCGTCAACTCACCCACACCATCCAGTTGCAAGCCGTCGATATCCCGCTTGCCGATCCGCATTTCTGGACCATGCAGGGCTCCGTGCGCGTCGCGCAAATCTGCAAAGAATGGGGCCTGACGTGGGGCTCGCACTCGAACAATCATTTCGATGTCTCGCTGGCGATGTTCACCCACGTGGCCGCCGCCGCGCCCGGCAAAATCGCCGCCATCGACACGCACTGGATCTGGCAGGATGGTCAGCGTATCACGAAAGAGCCCCTCCGCATCGTCAATAGCGAACTCACAGTGCCGGACAAACCCGGCCTCGGAGTCGAGATCGACATGCAGCAGGTAGAACAGGCTAACGCTCTCTACGCAAGCATCGGAACCGGCGCGCGCGACGACGCCGCGGCCATGCAATGCCTCATCCCCGGCTGGACGTTCGACAACAAACGCCCCTGCCTGGTACGCTGAATAACGTGAAAGCGATACTGGCTGTCATTTTCGCGATTGCCGTGAACGCGCAAACGCCGCCGGCGTTTGAAGTCGCATCGATTCACCAAAGCAGCGCGGACGAGAGCCACGCTCAATTAGGATTTTCCGGTGGCAGATTTTCAGTCGAGAACTGCACGCTGAGCTTCATAATTCAACAGGCTTATGGCCTCCGCGATTTTGAGCTGATCGGCGGCCCGCAGTGGGTGCTCGATGGCAATGGCTCACGCTTCGATATTCAGGCCAAAGCGACCGCAAACACAAGCGACGATCAGCTCAAACTGATGGCCCAAACTCTCCTTGCCGATCGCTTCCAGCTCAAAGTCCATCGTGAAATGCGCCCGGTTCCCGTGTATGCGCTCGTAATCGCGAAGAGCGGACCGAAGCTGCAGACGCCTAAACCCGGCGAGCGCCCCAACATCGAGAGCTATCCCGGTTTTATGAGCGGCACGAATGTGCCCATGTCGTCGTTTATCGAAGAGTATTCGGGCAAGGTGGATCGTCCCGTGATCGACAAAACCGAATTCTCCGGCCACTTCGATTTCACTCTGCGATGGACGCCCGACGCACCGGGCCACGCAGACCCTTCCTTCGGTTTCATCTTCACCGAGATCCAGGCGCAGCTTGGCCTCAGGTTTGATCCGCAAAAACTCCCCATCGAAGTTCTTGTCATCGATCACGTCGAGCAACCCTCTGCTAACTAACACCATGTCTACTCTGCCTCCAAATAATTTCAAAACCGCCATCGCCGCCGGTCAGCAACAAATCGGTCTCTGGAGTTCCCTTTGCAGCAACATCGCGACCGAAATCGTCGCCGGCTCCGGCTTCGACTGGATTGTTCTCGATACCGAACATGCCCCAAACGAAGTCCCCGGCCTGCTCCAGCAACTCCAGGCCATGGCCGCCAGCCCCACCGAGCCCGTAGTCCGCGTAGCGTGGAACGACGCCGTTATCATCAAGCGCGTTCTCGATATCGGCGCTCGCACGCTGCTGATCCCGTTCGTGCAAAACCCCGAGGAAGCGCGCCAGGCCGTCGCCGCCACGCGCTATCCGCCCCGAGGCATTCGCGGAGTCTCCGTTGGACCGCGCGCCAATCACTACGGCCGCGTCGCCGGCTATCACCACGTTGCGCATGAAAGCACCTGCGTGCTTGTGCAGATCGAAACCCGCAGCGCCTGCGCGCAGATCGAAGCGATCGCGGCGGTAGAAGGCGTTGACGGCATCTTCATCGGACCGAGCGATCTCGCGGCCGATCTCGGCCACCTCGCCAACCCGCGCCATCCCGAAGTCCAGGCGGCCATTGCCGATGCCTGCGCCCGCATCCGCGCCGCCGGAAAACCCGCGGGTATGCTGACCGGCGATCCCGAAGAAGCCTGCCGCTACCTCGCCGCCGGCTTCACTTTCGTAGCTATGGGCAGCGACTCCGGCGTTCTCGCCGGCGCCACCGCAAAGCTCGCCACCATGGGCAGAGAACAAATCGCCAAACTCAATCTGAGCAAAGACAGGAGCACCGAAAAATGACAATCGGATTCATCGGATTAGGCATCATGGGCAGGCCCATGGTCCGCAACTTACTCAAGGGCGGCTACTCCGTCGTCGTTCACGACATCAACGCCGCAGCCGTCACCGAACTCACCTCAGCCGGAGCGACAGCGGGCGGCTCATCGCCCAACACCGCCTCGCAGTCCGACGTGATCATCACCATGCTGCCCGATGGTCCCGACGTTGAGAAGGCGGTTCTCGGCGAAAATGGCATTCTCGAAGGCGCTCGCACCGGCTCCATCATCGTCGACATGAGTTCTATCAGCCCGATCGTCTCGCAGAAAATCGGCGGGGTCTGTAATGCAAAAGGCGTCGGCTTTATCGACGCCCCGGTCAGCGGCGGCGAACCGAAAGCCATCGATGGCACCCTGACCATCATGGCCGGCGGCGATCAGGAAACGTTCGACAACGTCCTGCCCATTCTGCAGAAGATGGGATCGAGCGTCACGCTCAGCGGCCCGGTCGGCGCGGGCAACGTCACGAAGCTCGCCAACCAGATCATGGTCGCGTGCAACATTGCGGCGATGGGTGAGGCGCTCGTGCTCGCCACGCGCGCCGGACTCAACCCTGAAGTCGTCTTCAACGCCGTCAAAGGCGGACTCGCCGGCAGCACCGTGCTCAACGCCAAGGCTCCCATGGTGATTGCGCGCAATTTCAAACCCGGCTTCCGCATCGAGCTTCACGAAAAAGACCTGCGCAATGCGCTCCTGGCCGGCGAATCGTTGAAGGTCGCGCTGCCGCTCACCAGCCTGGTGCAGCAGATGCTGATTTCTTTGATGAACGAAGGCAAAGGCGGCCTGGACCATTCCGCCATCGTGAACTTCATCGAAGATATGGCGGGAATAGAAGTCAAACCGAAGTAACATTCCATCCGCGAACGGGCGTCTTCAAGACGGATGAAACGGTGGCTCTTCATCGCGGCAACGTTGACTTCGGTCGCCTGGGCACAGGCCCCGGCCCCGGCGGTCATTTCCGTTCAAGGCGTCGCGCGCGTGGACAGCCCGGTCTGGATACAGATCGAATTGCCGCGGCCATTCGTTGTTTTTTATCCGGTCATGTATGTGCCATGGGTTTTCTGGTGCGACGAATTCGAAGTGCGCAGGAACGGAAAGCTAATGCCACAGATCGACCTGCCAAAGCTCCCCCTCGTTTATTTCGGCGCCTTTGGCTGTCCCGGAAGCAATGCCGATTTCAACGGGCATCCTCCTCCGTTTTCGAATCGCCTGCCGCTTCACCTTCAATACCATTTCACCGAACCCGGCATCTACGAAGTTCGCTATTCGCGCTACGGCGATGGCAGCGCGACATCGCGTCAGGTTCGCTTCCAGTCGGCGTGGACGCAGTTCGATATTCTCGCGGCCGAACCGCACGAAATCTCCGCGCCTCCCGACAGTCCAGAAAATCTGCGACGCGATTTTCTGCCGAATCTTCTGGCCGATCGCAGCGACGAAGCGCTCGCGCTGCTCGTGACTTTCCATTACCATTCCGACTCGCAGGTCCGCGAATACGCGGCCGCCGCGCTCAACTATTGGTCCGCCTCTGCGGTCGAAAACCAACTCATCGAAGCACTGAGCACCCGAGGCCCGACTCCGGTTGTAGCCAAAAGGCTCGCTTCCCGAGCGTCGGAGTTTGTGGACACCGCGCTTCCCTATCTCGCTTCCGACAGCCCGCTGATTCTCCAGGGAGCCGTCGAGATCGCGAGCCGTGCACTCTCGGAATCTTCAACCCTCAGTCCGGAACAGCGTTCACGCATCGAGCAGAGCCTAGCCTCCGCGATCGACAGATTCGAGGATTTCGACACGTCAACCGCACAAGGCCTGATACAGCCGCTTGGTTACGCTAACAGCGCTCGCGTTCACGAGGCGCTCTGGTCGCTGGTAGATCGTCACGTCGCAGCCGGACAAGCCCTCGTGGAAATCGCGGCGCATCCGAACCCACAGGACCTCTCGCGTATCACCGCTTACATGCTTGCCCGGCTCCCGAAAGACTGGGCGGAGGATGGCACCGCGCATCTGATCCACATGTATTTTCCCGATGCTGCGCTGCCCTCACTGCGCACGGCCGTGAACCAGGCTCGGTCTCCGAAGGTCCGCATCGAATGCGCCGAAGAACTCATACTTGCGAACGATCCGTCAGGCTTCGCGTTCGCCCTTGACGCTATCGAGCACGACCGTTCCTGGAAATCGAGAACCATCCAGATGTTGGGCAGGTTCGTCGACACACGTACCTACTCGGAGAGTCAACTAATCAGATACCTCACCGATCGCGCTGCCGCCCGACCTCAACAGCAATAGCCAGAAACGCCGCATCCACCACCGGCTGCGAGCCCTGCGAAAAATTCATCGCGTCCGGTGACGCGGGATCTACAGCGGCGGCAATCGACATGCGCGCCATTTCGGCATAGC
>Ga0302319_10014521_pt1 | contig 14674 bp, 17 predicted proteins | sample Bog_T0_2_FD_203319 | JGI IMG/M metagenome (GOLD analysis project Ga0302319, IMG submission 203319) | Peat permafrost microbial communities from Stordalen Mire near Abisko, Sweden - Bog_T0_2 | ecosystem: Environmental > Terrestrial > Soil > Wetlands > Peat | place: Sweden: Abisko, Stordalen Mire... | reverse complement strand
GCGGTAACCAATTCGTGTTAGCCTTTTTAGGAGATGATTGCCGAAACATTCGCGGCGCCGGGCTTTCAGACCCCGCTTATAGTCGAGAGCCCGCGGGACTGTTATTTCTACCATACGATGGACCTACCCCAGTTTGGGCTCCAAGCCGGACCCTGGGACCTGAGAAATGACGTCGACAATTATCTGGGCCACCAGAGTTTTCAGGGTAAAACCGTCTTAGATGTGGGAACAGCGTCCGGCTTCCTATGCTTCGAAATGGAGAAGAAGGGAGCCGATGTCATCGCCTTCGATCGAGTCCTGACCGACTCAACGGACGACGCCGGATTGATCCCCTTCTATAACTACGCGGCACGCTTTGGCACTACCATCGAACAGACGATCCAAGCACGCCTGGAAGGTCAGCAGAAGCTGCAACGCAGCTTCTGGTTGAGTCACCGCCTGCTTGGCTCGAAGGCTCGGTTGTACTGCGGGAACGCCTACGCCGCTCCTTCCGACATTGGCCAGATTGATTACTGCTTCTTTGGGTGCATACTGCTGCACCTGCGCGATCCCCTGTTAGCTCTTTCAACTTTCGCCGGCCTTACGCGAGAGAAAATTATTATTACTGATAACTTCGAAGATATCGGAGCTCAGAGTGAAGCGCCGGTGATGTTCTTGCGGGCAACGAACCACAACCCTGGCAATCCTGGCACCTGGTGGTACATCACGCCCGCGCTGCTGAAGCAGTATCTTGAGATTTTAGGGTTTTCCAAGTTCGCGCTCACCTTCCACCATGCCCGGTCGGTGCAAGGGGATCGGGACGCCAAGATGTATACGCTGGTCGCCGAGCGCTGACTCCGGGCAATTTAGATGATGGTGACATGCGTTATTCAACCGACACTACTCAAGCGTCGGGGAGGTTTCGGTTTCAAAAGCTCTTAGTTGCTCGAGAAAGCCCTTGGCCGCGTTCAGGTTGTAGCCGGCGAATTCCCGCCCAATGCGATCGCCAAATTTCGGCGACGCCCACATCAACAGCGGAATTAGCGCCAATCCAAAAGCCACATTCACCGCCAGAAAAGCAGTGCCGCAAGCCCGATAGGCGTCCACGTCCCAAAACGCCTTCAGCGCGACGATCAGCGCCGGTATCCACCACACCAGTTGACCCGTCAACAGCGCCCATTCCGTGACCCGGATGCGCAGCACTCGCAGCGATTCCACCTGCCTTTGGATCGCCGCTACCGGCTGGCTGTAATCGATCCCAAACGCGGTCGCCATCAGCCGGATGGACGCCGCCATCATGGCGATCGCCCACATATCCAGCAGTATCGCGGGCAGCGCAAAACGCGGCTCCGCCCAATGATTGAAAATGAACTGTCCAAGCCATCCCGCTAACGCCAGCCCAGGCAATGCGCCCAAGCCCACCAGCACTGCAAACCGCCGTAAGGGCGATCGCAGCCGCTGCATATTCAACATGGTCAGAAGCTGCCAGTTCAATCGAATGCTGATGTCCAGCTTGCGATCGTGTTCCGCCCACTTCTCCTTCAATACATCAAGTTCCATATTCATCCTTCATCTTCCTTTTCAAGCGATTGATTTTCGTTGCCACATTTGTTTCCGTGATGCCCAGCACATCACCGATCTGCTGGTAGCTGTTCTCGTCCAGGTACAGCAACATCAGCGCCTTGTTTAAAGGATCCAGCCGGTCGATGAACTCGTAGAGCAGCCCCACTTCACGAGGCTCGCTTCCTTTTGCATCGGCCACTTCCAGAACTCGCTCTTCGCCCGAAATCACATGCCGGCTCCGGGTGCTTTCACGGCGGTAAAAGGAGATCGCTACGTTCAGCGCGATCCGGTACATCCAGGTGGAAAACCGGCAGCGTCCGTCGAAGTGGCCGAATGATCGCCACAATTGAACCAGGATCTCCTGGGCCAGATCCTCCCTTGCGCCGCGGTCCTTACAGTAAGAATTGCAAACCTTGTAGAGGATCTTCTTGTGCTCCTCCATCAAAGTCTGAAAGCTTTCCTGTAGATCCGCCGTGGTCATGCTTACGTACTGTTATTCGCGCCAGCCGGAAAAAAATCACAAGCTTACAACCAATATTCCCAGCGGTGCGTAGCCAGCACATACCCGCACAAACAACCATTCGTCACCGCATGAGCCAGAATGCAATCGCCCAGGCTCCGCGTCCGCACGATCCACCAGTTGTAAGCGATTCCCGCAATCAGCCCGACATCCCAATAAGGCCCGTGCTCGGTTGCGAACAAAACCGCGGTAATCCAAAATGCCTGCACGTTATACGTTCCCAGCCGGATGCCGTCAAACCGGGGAGAAATCAGCCATCGCATCAGCCATCCCCGCCAGAACAACTCTTCAATAATCGGCACGAAAAAGACCGCTCGAACCACCCGGCAGCCCAGCAGGAATGCGTCGTTTTGCGTCTGATGCGTCAGAGATGATTGAACGGTCCCGGTCAGCGGGTTTTGGAAAATCCAAAATTGGCGATACGCCGGGTAAAGCGCGTCTGGAAGAACCCAAATGACGAAAACAACTATGCCCAGCGACGCGCTCGCGATCAAGTGCCGCGAACGTAGTTCGATCACGTCCCTGGAGCAAAACCACAGCGTCACTCCCAGAATCACCAGGCGCAGCGGATACTCGATCTTCTGCGGCAGCGGGTTATACTCTTGCACCGCCAAGAGAAGCAAAAAAACGAGAAAAGGAGCTATGTAAGGAATGCTCGGATGTCGAGCCCGAAGCGCGTTGACGTCCAAACTCTATCCGATCTTGGACATTAAGTCCTTGATTTGATCCTGTTCGCGATTCGTCGGGCGATTGCGGCGCGCGGCATCCAACTCGTGCCGGGCCTGCGGTTTGTCGCCTTTCTTCAACAGCGCCATCGCCAGATGCAAATGGAAGGTCGCGCTGTTCGGGGCCTTCGTCACTAACTCAGTGAACAGCCGCGAGCTTTCGTCCAGCAGGTCTTTCTTGTAATAGATAAGACCGATCGTGTCCTCAATATTCAAATCTTGAGGATTCTTCTTCTGGGCCCGCTGAGCGTAGCTGAGCGCGGTGTCTAGATCCTTGTCATGGTCGGCGTTATAGTAGGCGAGATTATTCAGCGCCACCGGATCGTCCGGCTCCAGCTTCAGGATATCTTCGTATGTCTTGCGGGCCTCTTCCGGCTTCCCGGTGCTGTCCAGCAGCATAGCTACTTCCAGACGCGGCTTGGTATCTTTAGGAGCAATCTGGCTGGCCTGATTAAACGCCGCCAGCGCGCCGTTGATGTCGCCGCCCCGCCTCATACACTCGCCCATCCGCAGCATCCACATCTCGCGGGTTGCCACTTCGGCGTTGGGATTCTGATCCACGAGCTTCCGAAAAACTCCCGCCGCGTCCGCGAACTTGCCAGACCCAAAGTCGAGGTTCGCCAGCGCGTTCAGCAATCCAGGATTATTAGGCGTCTTGTCGAGTTCTTTTTGAATCATCTGAATCGCCTCCTCGATCCGTCCCTGCCGCACCTTCGAATCCAGCAGCCCGCTGAAGCCGCGTGGATCGTTCAGCTTCATAAGCTCCGTGAATTCCGCCTCCGCTTCCGGATACTTCTTCTGCAGCATATCGATTCGCGCTATCTGGAATCGGGCGTCGGTCGACCGCGGCTGGTACTTCAGGATGGCATCTAATTCCTTGCGGGCTTTGTCGTATTCGCCCATGTTCACCATGGCCATCGTACGAATCAGGTGGGCCGTTATATTCAAGGGCGCGACGCGCAGAATCGATTCCGCATTCTGCACCGCCAGCGGATTCTCGCCACGCTGCAATTCCATTTCGGCCAAAGCGATCACCGCCGGAATGTATGGCGTCCGCTGAGCCGCGGTGCGAAGGTTCAACACTTCCTGGAACTGCAGCCGGGCCTGATCCTGGCTTTGCGGATCGCCTTTCAACATATAAGCTCGTCCCAGGTTGAAATGGATCACCGTCGCTTGGTCCACCTTGTCCCCCGGTGTCTTGGCCAGCAACGGCTGCAGCTCTCCGATGATCCTGTCCGCATCGGCCGGTTTCGCATGATTCAGTTGCAGCGACGCGTTCATCGCGATCGCTTCGGCGTCTTTTGGATCTTCTTTCAGCGCTTCCGCCACAACCTTCGACGCTTCGTCGTATTTCCCTTCCAAGCTCAATGCTTCGGCGGCCTTCTTCAGATACATCAACTTGTTCGACGGATCTGCTTTCAGCCCCATCTGATATTGATCCACCGCGTCTTTCAGATCGTAGTTGGCATAGTAAAAATCGCCGACCAGCATATGTCCATTGGGAAACGCCTTCGAGTCCGACGTCAGCTTTTCCAAGGCCGCGTTCATCTCCTGGGGACGCCGCGCCGTGGCATAATGCCCTGCCAGCCGCAGCCACGACTGCGCGTCCTTCGGGTGGGCGGCCGCTTCGCCTTTCCGCACTGCTTCGGCTTGGTCCTGGTGTCCCGTCGTGTAGTAATAACGCCACAAAGCATCGTACACACGGTAGTCCGCCTTGCCTTGGGCGATCATCTGCTTCGCATATTGCTCCGCTTGACCGGTCTGCTGGGTATCGAAGTATGTGCTCACGATGGCGAAGCCCAGCGACGGATCAAACGGTTTGATATGGTCCGCCTTCAGGAAATTGTCGAGAGCCAGTTGCAGCCAAGCCTTGGGCTCGCGGGACCCGTCGTTGGCGTCCACCACATTGGGAGTCAACGCCAAAGCCCAGTCGTAAAGACCGGCGATCCGGTAAGCATCGAACGAGCCGGCAAACTTGGCGTTCAACTTCTTCGAACAGGTCCTTAATTCACCGCGAAACTCTTTCACCTGGTTGGCCTGCTTCCTCTCCAAGCCGCTGAGGAACGCCAGATAGTCGATATCGCCTTGCTTCGTGTACGCGTCCTCAATCGAGTTGTTTGACAGTCCTGAGGGAGAGCCGCTCTCCGCCAAGTCCGTCACCCGAATGAACGCGCCGCGCGCCTCGGGAACACTCCCGTTCTTCATGTCCAGAAGACCCAGCCTGTACCACGCCGCCGCGTTCTTGGCATCTGTCTGAAGCGCCCGCCGGTACATAATCGACGCTTCTTTCAATTTGTTCCGGTCGAAGTACTTATTTCCCTTTTCAACGTAGTTTTGGCTTTTCACTTTTGGGTCGGTGGTGCAACTTGCCACGATACCGAGTCCAGCCAAAATGACGAACAGATGGAAGCGCTTCATATAAATAGCTCTATCTCCAACACTAGACCATTGAGAAGGGGCCTGCAAGAACGCCGATCATTGGTTAGCTTACCGTAGGGCCGCCTGAATTGTACCGGTGCGCCGCAGCAGATTCAGCTTTGCCTTCTCCAGCGCATGCTGCGCCTCGTAGTAACCGATCCATTTCTCCTGCTCCAGCATGCGGCCTTCATCCACTGCCTGGCGCGTGGTTCGTCCTTCGTCCAGTTGATCCAGCAGCACGCGGACTTGCTCGCGCGCCACTTCCAGATCCAGTTTCGCGAAATCGCGGGCCGATTCAGCCCGCTTCACATCCTGATAGCCTTTCCGGGTTTCCAGTACCGTCCGGTTCCTTACTTCGCTCACCTGCGTCCGCAATTTCGCCAGATCCAGTTCAGCTTCCGCCTCCAGACCCGATGGCGCCGACCCGATCAACAGCGGTAGCCGAATAGCCACGCCTAATTGCGCGTTGTTGCTCTGAAATTTCGTGAAGTACTGCTGGTAGTTGTTCTTCAGGAACAGCGCATACTGCGCCACCAGATCGAACTGCGGCAACCGCTCCGCTCCGCGCGCCCTCGCTTCGAAAGCCTTGGCTTGCATTTGCGATTGGATTCGCCGCATCTCCCGATTATTCTCCAAGGCCGACGCCACCGACGCCTCTTCACTCGCCGGCAGATCGGGGATAAGGCGGTCTTCACCGGCCGGTTCAACACGATCCCCCGCGGTAAACCCTAGAACCACCGCCAGCGATTCCTCGGCATAGTTCAGATCGGCCGTATCCGCCTCCACCCGCTGCCGCGCCCTGGCAAAATTCAGCTCTGCCCGCTTTAAGGTCAGCGGAAGTTCCCGGCCTTCGTCGAACCGCAGTTTTACCGCCTCGGACACCCGCTGCAACGCTTGCACTTCTTCGTCCAGCGACTGAACGTTTCTCAATAGTTCCTGCGCGTCCAGAAACAGCGAGGCCGTGCGGTACGTCACGTCGTCCGACTTGCTGGCCACGTCGATGGATGCGCCTCTCGCGTTCTCCCGTGCCTCCGCTAGCTCATAACTCTTAGGCCGGTTGAACAGCGCCATGTCCGTGCGCACCTGGAAGATGGAGGGCGCCGATCCCTCGATCGTGTTTGGATATCCATATGTATAGGCCAACCCACTGCCGCCGTAGACTTTGGGCTCGAATGGATCTCTGGCTACCCGCACGGAAGCACGCGACTTTTCTTCGTCTAAACGGCTCAAAACGATATCTGGATTGCTTTTCAAGGCCGTATCGACGGCTTGTTTCAGCGTCATCGTATGGGTTTCCGCCAGCCCAGCGGAGATCATACAGAGCGCGCCCAGAGAGAAGCGAATCGGACGAACGAGGTGATAATGTTGCAACTGGTAAGTGGCCTTTCGAAGATAGTCGTTCCTATCATAGCCACCTTTGCAACTTGCCGGGCCAGTCGGCGGGGATCTGGGTTCGATGGTCGAAGTCCCGTTCTCCGGGTCGGAAAAGCGTGGAAGGTATAATTCACCCATGGCCGCCAGCAGCGATTTGGACCGCTTGCTGGACCCCCTGACCGAGGCCTTCACGCCGAAGGTGGCTGCGGCGCTGCTGGAACTCTGCGCCGAATCCGAACTGGAGGCAGGCGAAGGCGCGCCGCTTCCTTGCCAGGCAATCCGCGTAGCGTGGAACGTTCAGGCAACCCGGTGGCGCCTGCCGAACCGCTCGGCAATTGCCTCAATGTCTCTTTGTAACTTCTGTTCGAGTGAATCCTGGGAATCCCAGAAGTGGGTAGGGATGTCGAACACGTCAAACGGCAGCGACGTGCCCTCCTGTGCCGTCGTCAGGATATCCTTGCCAAGTGCTTGCGCGTATCCGAGTTCGTAATAGACGTTGGGCCGGGGCTCGGTGAGATCGGCAATAATGAACGCGGAGCGCCGAATAGAGCTGATGATGCTGGGTACGATCCGCTGCCGGGCATCGAAGTGCTGATCGACTTTGAACGCGCGGAATCCATTGGCTTCGCACACTCGCTTAAAGGTGTTATAAGCGTCCTTCAGGTGCCCTTTTTCGGCGAAGGACATAATGACAAACACTTCCGTAGGTGTGATCATGCGTTCCGCCAGAGAGACCACTTCTTTCGCAAAGTTGTCGATCGTCTCGGGCTCGGAGTTAATAAGCAAGCGGTTAAGGATGCCAAAGTCGTCCTGACTCAGACGGGTGGGGTACTTTCGTTCGAAGTTGTTTAGCTCGTCCCGAAATATCTCGCTGGCGGCAAGCCCGAAAGCCGCTACCGGGACCAGCGGCTTGTTGGCCAGCCGAGCCCAACTCGCCGCATAGTGGGTGCCGTCCCAGCCCCCAATAACAATCACCACGTCGGACACCTGGATGGGTTCGGGAAAAATAAATCCGCGCGGGACGCGGCCCCAATCCACAACTTGAGAACGCTGAATTTCACCGATATTGTGGGACGGTATGGTGCTCTGCGTAACCCAGGATCGTATAAAGCGGGCCACTTCCAGCTTTTGTTCGAGCGCCGCCGTCCTACCTCCCTGGGCCACGACGGCATCCAATTCGGTCCGGCAGCCACCAATTAAAATGTGGCCGCGGGAGACAATTTCGCGCCCGATGCAGGCGGCAAACTGCTTGCGGGCCTCGCTTTGCTTCGGGTCTTCCTCTGGCGCGCCAAGCCCACCCGCAACGAGAATCTTAGCCATGTTTATGAATCTTATCTTATAAGCTTGATCGCCTCCTCGGTGGTAACTACCGCACAGTACTCGCCGCTCATGTTAGCAACTGATAGCGCGTGTACATCTACGGCGCTCCATAAACGGCCGTTCCAATCCAGCCGCGCGAACGTGAAGCAGGCATCCTCTACCAGATAGGTATCGAAGCCCAAGTTGCCGGCCATACGAACAGTCGCTTCCACTGAGTTATTGGTGATTACTCCGGCAACGAATAGCATCGCGTGGCCGGCGTCGCGAAGCTGACTCTCCAAATCGGTGCCAATGAAGGCGCTGTTGGCCTGCTTGGCGATTACAGGTTCGCCTGCCAACGGCATGGCCTCTCGCTTGAAATCGTTCCCCGGCTGGCCTGTACGGTAACTTGAATCGGCGAAGCGGGAATCGTGACGGATGTGATAAATCGGGAGTCTGCGCTCCCGCCAAGCGGCCAGCAGCCTGGCGATGTTATGCTCGGCCTCGGGATGATTCCGGTCGCCCTGTTGCCGCCAGCGCGGATCGTCGATAGCATTCTGAACGTCGATGATCAGCAGCGCGGGCTTCATTGCGATTTATTCAGGAGTACGGCTCTTCCACATTCTCCACCAACTGGTGTCACCCAGATCGAGGCTGTTCCACAGGCTCTCGATCATGGCAGAGTTGCCGCCGATCACGCCCTCGCGAGTAACGCCAGAGGGGATCGCCAGCAGCGCTGCCATACGGTCGTAAACGGGACCGCGCTCGGCCGGCGGCACGCGCTTCAACAGATGCCACAGCGTAATGGCGTCGCGCTGCCGGGCTTCGGCCAGAATCGCCGCCACCGCTGCTAAGTCGCCGTCCGCGTCATATTGATGGACGGCCTGCTGCAAACCGGCGCTCGCGTCCTGATAATACGGCACGCCGGGACCTTGGCCCGGACGAGTTTCACAGGCCGCCGCCGCGGGAATAAACGACTCGCGGCCATGGCTCTCAAACGCCACCCACCCGACCGTGACTTCCACTAATCCAACGCCGCGATCGTCGACTCTTAGCGTGTAGGCGCAGCCTAAATCCACCGTCACGGCAGACGGAGTGTTCACGAAAAACTGCCCCGGCGGAGCCCAGATCTCGGCATGAATCGTGCCCCGGTTCAGCTCCAGCCGCTCGTTGCCCGGACGCATCGAAACCACCCGCACCCGGGTGTCTGGATCGATCTCCACCTGACCCACGCCATTCAGTTCCAGTCGAGCCCGCGAGTGGCTGTCGGTTTCTAATAACTGGCCGCGGGCGAGCGAGGTCTGCCGGGTGCTGCCGGCCAGCGTCTGCACTTGCCAGGAAGGAGTCATCCGGTTCAACACCATCCACGCCAGCGCCAGACACGCGGCAATCGCGACAGGCACCCAGGTTCGCGCCGAGATTTTGGCGCGCGGCTTTGGCGGTAGACCTAACGGCGACAGCAGTTTCTCCAATCGCTCGACCGCCGGATCGGGCGCTCCCGATTTGTCCCACAAGTAATCGCTCATGGGGCTTTCCCTTCCAGTTTCTCGCGCAGCAGCTTCATCCCTCTATGCAGATTCACCCGGACCGAAGCGGGTGTCAAGCCGGTCTGGGCCGCGATCTCCGGACCCGTCATGCCTTCCACCAGCCTCAAGATCAGCGTCTCGCGGTAAGCCTCCGGCAGGTTTCCGATGGTTTCCAGAACCTCCAGAGCCTCCGGCGGCGCAGGGTTTTGCCGCAACGAATCGGGATTCAACTCGGCCGTCAGCGGAGTCCGCCGGTGATAATCGATAGCTTGGTTCCGGGCGATCGTCGCGAGCCACCCGCCGGCCGCGTTTCGATCGCGCAGCGACGGCAACATACGCCAGGCATGCAGGAACACTTCCTGGACCAAATCGTCCACCTCCGAACGAGGCACGCGCGCCAGCAGGATGCCATGCACCATACGGGCGTACTGCCCGTAGAGCTTTGAAAACGACCCGCGCTCCTGGTCCCGGGTTGAGATACCGATTAACGGAATCGCCGTCTCCACATTCTACCTGCGAGTTAACAGACGAGAAAACGCAGCCGGTGTTAACGCAACGATTCGAGAATTTCGCGAACTGCCGCGGCCACCAGTTCCGGCTCGTCCAATTGAATCCAGTGCCCGCTGTTCTGCGCCACGATTAGCTTGCCGCGGGTCGACCTGCCGGCCATCGCCTGATGTTCGTTTACACGATCGGCCGCGGAGTTCGCGCCCGATAAGACCGTAATGGCCAAATCGCCTAAATCGCAATCCGGCTTGCAGGCGGCCGCGTTCGCGGGCAGCGCTTCCAGGTGACCGGCCATGGCCAGGAAGCTCTTCGGCTGGCACCAATGCGACTGGATCACCGGCCATAACTCCGGCGGAAGCTTGCGCACTTCGCCGACTAACCGCTCGGTAAGCTGCGATCCGCTGCCGCTGGAAACTCGCGCCGCCAGCTTAGGAATGCGGCGCGAACCGGCGCGCAGCAGATCCAGACTTAATCTAACGATACCTAAGCGGGCGACCCAGGCTCCGCGCCGCGCCAGGCGAGTTCCGCGGTCCAGCATAGCTTTCGATTCGGGTCTTAGCGGACACCATTCGGAAGCCGCCAGCGGGTCCACCAGCACCAGTCCGGCCACGCGGGACGGTGTGCGACAGGCATATTCCAAAGCAGCCAATCCGCCGAAGGAATGCCCCACCAGTACGATCGGCCCTTGCACCCCGGCGCGGGCTAGCAGTGTGTCAAGATCGCTTAGGATATTCGCGATGGTAGGCGGCCGATGGGCCGATTCGCTATAGCCTAGACCCGCGCGGTCGTAGCTGCAGACCGCAGTGAATGCAGCAATGCGATCCTGCACCAGGCGCCAGCTAACCGAAGTGGCCGCGATGCCGGCTTCCAGCACGACCACCGGACTTCCCTGACCTAGCGTGTGAATGTGCAGGCGATGATCTCCGACGTCGATCATGCGGCCGGGCGGTGGAAAGCGCCGGGCATCGCAGGCGGAGCCGATGGCTTGATAGGCGATGCCGGTGAGAGTTAGCAGTGCGGCCGCGGCCAGAAGCAGCAGGAGTAAGGTCATGGTGTTGATGGCCGGGGAGAGGCCACGCGCCCCAATAGCACGCGAGCGTTGTATGCATGGGCGGCCCGTCGCCATTTCGCCATCTCGATCAACGCATCCAGCGCCTCTACGCGAAGCTTTGTTAGCACTGCCTGATCCCGATCCGCGGTCAACGCCGCCAGCACAAAAGCTCCCTTGTTCCGATCTGTCCAGATGCCGGAATTCAGCATGGCGATGAAGGGATCGGGCGGAATCTGGCGAGCGATCTTGGGGTTCGACCGCGCCAGCACACCTAACGCGCGCGTGGCGTTGTTGCGAACGTCGTCGTCCGGATCGCGCGCCGCGCGCACTAACGCCAGGATCTGCCGGTGTGATTGCTGGGCATAACCCAGAGCGTCGCTGGCTACTCGCCTCTGCTCTACGTCGGAAGATTCCAAGGCTCGCAGAATTTCGCCTTCGTGGGCGAGAGCATAGGCGCGCTCCTGCAACTGGAGCGCCCGCGTGGCCGGGTCCTGGATCAGCGCGTATCCTTGTGAATCGTCCTCCTGAGTGCCCTCGCCGCCCTTGCGGACCGCCGCTTCGAGGGCGTGATCGATGCGGCTGGATAACTCCAGCATCGCTGCCGAGAGACGAGCGTTGCCTTTCGGGGCGTCGTTGTAGGCGAACTTGCGGTAGGACCCGCCGGGAATACCGATGAATAGCAGCATGTTCTGCTGCTCGTCGCAGCAGATGGCGGCTACTTCCGTCGGTGGCTTGCCGATTGCCTTAAGCACCGCGTCTGCCACCAGCTTTTTCGTCGAGTCGGAATAAGGGTCGCCCTCGTGGACCGGCAGCGTCTTTCGCAGGGCGGCTACGTCGATGCCTTTGTAGCCGTAGAATTCAATATCGCCGATGTGCTCCGATGCGGCGAGTAAACCTGTGATGGCGAGCAAGATCCAGCACTTCATTCCATCCAGCATAACGATGCCGGCCAGGGCTATCATTGTCGGTTGCGCGGTGCTCTGCGCATTAGGGATTGCGGCACTTGCAATTTATCTTTCTGCACATAAGAAAACCCACCCGAATGAGACACCTGCCAACTCAGTTTCCTCCAATTTACCCCGTAGCTCACGTCTATGGGGCGATCGCCTTCTACCTAGACCACCAAGCCGAGATAGACTCCTACCTCTTGCGGCGCAGCCAGCGCCAATCTCAGATAGAACGGCGGTCTCAATTTCGTAGGCGGAAATCAAGGCTCCTTTGCATGCCTCGCGGCCAAAACTGACCTCAAAGGAACAATAAGCCGCCATGCAAGCGGCAGCGCGGGCCGCCGTCTATGATGCGCCGTCGGGAAATGTGAAGATCGAGCGCATCGCCCCGCTCGGCGGAATGATCGCATCCCAGTGAGATAAAATATTTGGTGGGGAGTCGTGTGCCCATTGACCGCATCGTGCGGGAGTATCGCGACGGTGAACAACCTGAAGCCATCCGCTCGCACTACCCGACTCTAAATCTTGAGCAAGTCAATGGCGCGATCGCCTTCTACCTGGGTCATAAGGAAGAAGTAGAAAAAGTCATGGCGGAGCGGGAGCGCGTGGAGGCCGATTTCAGTAAGGCCCATCCGGCGCCGGCCCACCTAAAAGCGAAAATTGAGCGCGCAAGTCAGCAGCAACTGGCGCGACTAAGCTAAGGGGTGATTCGCTTCCTGGCGGATGCCGACCTCGACTACGCAATCGTTAGCGGTTGCAGGCGTAGAGAGCCGGCAATTGATTTTCTCTCCGCGAACGACGCCAATCTTGAAGGAGTTCCCGACCCGACGGTGCTGGCATTGGCTGCCGGGCAGGATCGCATTCTTGTATCGCACGATTTCCAGACCATGCCACGGCACTTTGTCCAGTTCCTCAGTGCCGGAGGTTCCAGCCCCGGCGTCATCGACGAACTTGTGCTCATTTGGGCGGCCTAGGATGCGGAAGAGCGGAAGGATCGCATTTTGGAAATCCCCCTTTAGCGCACTCGGGCCAACCCTCGGGTTAACAGCAAATCAACATACACAGACCTGTTTTCAATGACCTGGCGCCGCGACGTCAGGGGCGAATTGAGGTATTTCCGCCAGTTCGTACAACACAGACGCAGTGGGCCCGCAAGGGCCCTCCTGACAGTCATCGCACCGGAACCGGAAGCTGTTCGGTATGCCTTGCTCGCCTGAAGTCTGGGCGTCAGACCGCCCATAGGTAGCGGTAGCGGTCATATAATGTAATCCAATCATGCAGCCCAACCGTTACGAGATTAAGCGCGAACTCGGCAGAGGCGGTATGGGCGTGGTGCATCTCGCTTTCGATACGCTGCTCAATCGGGATGTGGCGATTAAGAGCGTTTGGCTGCCCGCGGGGCAGGATTTACAAGCCTGGCACGAAGTCGTGAAGCGTCTGATCCGTGAGGCACAGGCTGCTGGTAGCCTGCGTCACCCCAACATCGTGGCGATCTACGATGTGGTTCCAGACGGCGATTCCCCTTCCATCATCATGGAGTTCGTTGAAGGTCAGACACTGTCTGCCTTCTCGACGCTAGGAGCGCCGGCCGAACCTCGGTTTGTAATTCGGGTTCTCAAGCAATGTGCTGAGGCATTGGACTATGCACACTCGAGAGGAATCGTCCATCGCGATATCAAACCGGCCAATATTATGGTGGACGACGCAGGCTCGGTCCGAATTACGGATTTCGGCATTGCCAAGGTTCTCGATGCCACAACTGATTTAACGCGTGGTTTAGCTATTGGCACGTTGGAGTATATGTCTCCGGAGCAGTTGGAGGCGAAGCCGGTCAATAGCTCGTCCGACCAATACGCTCTGGCGGTTGTGGCTTATCGGCTGTTGACCGGATCGAAGATCTTCGAAGCCCAGACTCTGGCCTCCTGGTGCGCCATGGTCCTTGCCAGGGACCCACTGCCGGCCAGCAAGCAGAATCCTAAACCAGCGAAGTGTGGCTTCTCGACCATTCGAACATCGAAGTCCAGGTCCATACCAACGCCGGTATCCGCATCCTTGCAGAGGCCGGTGTTTTAGAATCGCCCTTGCTTCCGGGCTTCCATGCAGCGGTAAGTGCGCTGGTTGCAGGATCATAGTTCGAAACTGGAACATGCTAGAAAGCCACGCACAGTGACTTGACGACTATACTCCAATGGAGTATAGTCTAATTTGCAGACGGTCGTCGAGACACCGGCCTTCCTTAGCGATGCTCGGCTGTTGCGCCTTACCGACGCGGAGCGGTTCGCCATCGTCACATGGGTTGCCGCCAACCCAGCGGCCGGCGACGTAATCGAGGGGACAGGCGGTGCGCGCAAGGTTCGTTTCGGCGGTAGAGGCAAGGGAAAAAGTGGTGGCTATCGAGTGATAACCTTCTTCACTGGGCAGGACCTTCCAGTTTTCCTGCTCAACATCTTCGCCAAGAACGAGAAGTCCGATTTGACGCCGAGAGAATGCCGCGCTTTGAAAACCATACTCGCGGGCGTCGCCAAGACTTATAGATCCCGGGAGGCGAAATGAATAGGAGTAAACTATCTGCGGGCGAGCGAATGATTGAGAGCGCCAAACAAGCGCTCGCTTTCGCCAAAGGCGACGATAACCACGGGTGTGAGGTACACATTCCAGACGACATCGATGTCAAGGCGATCCGAGAGAAGATTGCTTTATCCCAAGCCGAGTTTGCCAAGCTGTTCGGATTAAGTAAGCGAACCTTGGAACACTGGGAGCACGGT
>Ga0302319_10014520_pt1 | contig 14674 bp, 13 predicted proteins | sample Bog_T0_2_FD_203319 | JGI IMG/M metagenome (GOLD analysis project Ga0302319, IMG submission 203319) | Peat permafrost microbial communities from Stordalen Mire near Abisko, Sweden - Bog_T0_2 | ecosystem: Environmental > Terrestrial > Soil > Wetlands > Peat | place: Sweden: Abisko, Stordalen Mire... | reverse complement strand
CGTCGCCCCCGGCACCGTGTAGATGAGCGAGGGCAGGGTAATCGTCCCGTCAGCCATCTGGAAATCCCCCTTCATCGTCGAGTCAACGGGGGCCGCATCCGTCTTCTTCGCGTCCTTGGGATGTCCCAGACCGCGCGCACTGAGTTGCTCAATTCCCTTTTGAATCTTCGCGCTGCTGAACTGCGCCTGCTCCAGCGCGAATGCCCCTTGCAGCCGCATCCGCTCGTGGACGGGCGCCGCACCTGGAGAAATATCGAGCTTGGCCTTCACCGTCACGGCGCCGGTCAGCAGCGGTGTGCCCGACCGGCTTGCTAACCGGAGAAAGTCCTCGATTCGCCCGCGGTCCACGTTCACATTCAACGCAATGTCGTGTCCAATGCTCTGCGGCACGCTCCCAGGCTCCGCGACCATGGCCCGCACAATCTGCCCCTGGGCGGTAAAGTGCGAGTGCCCCAGCGTCGCTTCCACCGGCTCCAGCCAGGTGTCGCCATTGGTCCCATCCACCTTGGCGTGAAACGTCGTATGCAGCGCCAATGGGTTGTCGAAAGGCTTCAGTCTGAAATCCGGCGTGTCCGTCTCCCCATCCACCGTCAGGTCGCGCAGTGTCCCCTCATAGTGCCCGATGGACGATAGAATTCCCGCAATTCCCTTGAATTCGCCCAGATCGGCGTGCTCAAAACCGTAGTCGCCGCTCACCGGGCTCTCTCCGGGATCAGCGACATCCCACGGCCCAAATCGCCCCTTGGAGTGGATCGTTCCTACCGGTCGCGGGCTAGTCAACTCAGCATCAAATCTCATCGCCGGGATACCCGCAGATAACTGCTCGTCCGAGTCGGTCTTCGTGAGCTTGAGGTGGGCTATGGCGATCTTCAGCGGCAACTTGCCCGGCTTGCCCGTCTCCAGGATCAAGCGCGCATCCTTGCACTCGATGCTGTCCGCCTCAAATCGCAGTCCCCCGCCACTCGCTTCTTCATTCCTTGCTGGTTCAGCAGCTGTTGAGTTGTGCAGAAAATGCGACCTCGGCGGCAGGTCCACGTCAAGCCCTGTCAACTTAACGACCGAAACCCGAATCGGCTTGCCCGGCTCATAACGCAACGGCGCATGGAACCGAAACACCTTCAGCCGGATTAGCGGAGCCTCTGGCGTGTTGGGCTGGCTGGTCCCTGCGGGAACACTGACGCCTGCCACTTGCGCGGGAGGCCAGATGCGCAGGCCCTTGCCCTCAGCCCACACCCCCCAGCGTCCATCCAAGCCGTTGTCGAGCGACACATGAAAGCTGTCCAGTTCCACCCGCGCGTGAAACCGTTCCCGCAAACCTTCGACAATCCGCGCGCGCAAGAACGGTTCTGCCCGATGCGCCGCCACGGTCACGATGCCGGCGAGCAACGCCGCGGCGGCCAACAGCCCGCCCACGGCCCACTTGAGCCACCCGTGCATGCGCCAGAACGATGTCCGAGATTTAGCCAAACCCGCCTCCTGATCGGTTCCTATTGTCGCAGGGTTCGCCGCCTGCATTTTCTTAATAGACGGCAAATGCCGTAGACTTCATAGCACAGATGCAAGCACAGATTGAAAACCTCGTAAAGCTGCAAAGCATCGACCTGGAGCGGACCCGTCTCACTCTTGCCGTTCGGGCCTTGCCTGCTGAAGTTGCCCAGGCAGAAGCCGCCCTGGCCGCTGTCGAACGCCAGTCCGCAGAAACTTCCAGCGCGCTAAGCCGCGAGGAGTCCCTGCGCTCCCGTCTGGAACGCGAAATCGCTACACACCGGCAAAAGGCCGTACGCTTCCGCACCCAGCTCGATTCTGTAAAGACCCCGGAGCAGGCTGCGGCGATCGAACATGAAATCGCATTTGCATCTTCCGAGGCCGACCGCCTGGAGAACGAAGAGTTCGCGAGCCTGGAGCGCACTGAAGCTCTGGAGACTGCGCTGGCCATCGCGCGCGCGCAGGTTGAGTCCCTGGCTGGCGCGCTTGACAAGACCCGCGCCCGTGCTGCCATTCGCCACAAGGAATTTATCGCCGAACTTGCCGCCCTCAATCTCGAGCGAGATGCTCTTCGCCCACTCATCGACTCCGAGCCGCTCATCCGCTATGACCGCCTCTCCGGCTCACGGGGCACAGGCCTTGCTCGCGCTGACAACCAGCAATGCACCGGCTGCCGCATGGGGGTTCGCCCTCAAATGTGGAACCAGCTTCGCGAGGGAGAACTGCTGTCATGCGACAGTTGCGGCCGCCTGCTCTATTGGGACCCGGCGATGGCTCCGCCGCCTCCACCCCCTAAATCTCCGCAGACCGCACCCGCCGCAAGAGCGCGGGTTCAAAAGCCCCATTCAGCTGAAATCTAAAAATCGAACGCGGCCTTTCGAAAGACGAAATCAATTCGAAGGTTTCTGTATCTCGCGAAGCGCGTTCATGATGGCATGGGCAATCACGGCGTCCGGCGGAGCGGTCGCGCCTTCTTCCACATTTTCCGTCATCTCGGCAAAGAGCTTGTAGATCCCTATTGCGAGTACGGCCAACTGAACTGGATAGCCTGGCAAGCTCCCCGTCGGGAACAGGTCGCCGTTCTCTTGTAGAAAGGCAGCTGCGGATTGCACGATCCTGTGTTCTTCGCGGCTCTTCTCACTTTCGTAACTGAAGATCCACTCTCGAACACGCTGCGCGATCTCAGGCTGGGTCTCCTGATCGACTGCAATACCTGTCGCGGAAAAGACCCGGCAATCGTAATCGCGGCAAGTCTGGGGGCGGTCTTCATAAATGGAGCACTCGTTCCCGACCAGCATCGGGCATTGCCCTTTGTCGTCATACCCCAGGAGAACATTCCCCTTGGGCAGGCCCGGCGCGGGAAAGAGAAGTGCGCGAGGAATCCGCTGGATGGTTCGCGTCTCTTCAGGTTTGATATGGATGAACATGGAGGAACGGCAACAGCCCCGGCATGTACCGCAAGGCACTTCCGCTCCGCCGTTTCCCGATCGCAAGGAGGCCTCGGTAGAGCGCAGACATTCCGAGAAACTCCCTGCGGGCTGGCCCTCAAATCCGCTCGATGCTTCGCTTTCGCATTGTTCATTCTTGCGCATTGCTCACGACCCATCTCAAGCCTGGATGACAGAGGACGATCGATATAGCCCCCTGTTGCAATGGCAATCGCCCGAACCGGATTCCCATGTGCAACCCACCCAACCTGCTAACCTTTTATCGTAGAACCACGGACCCAGGAGCGCCCGATGCAGCGCATTTGTGTAGACATGGATGAGGTCATGGCGGATACGCTCGCCGAGCACCTGCGCCGCTACAACCAGACCTTCGACGAAGAAGTGACCCCGCAGGATCTGGCCGGCAAAGGCCTTTGGGAGATTACCCCCATTGACCGCCAACAGCAGCTTCGCGCTTTTCTTGACGCCGAAGACTTCTTTGAAGACCTGGCCTTGATGCCCGACGCGCAGCAGGTTCTCCAAGGCCTTTCAGCACGCTTTGAGATCTTCATCGCTACCCAGGCCATGACTGTCCCCAACTCCCTTGGCCCCAAGTACCGCTGGCTGCAGCGCCACTTCCCTTTCATCCCGCCCACGCATTACGTCTTCTGCGGCAACAAGAGCATTCTGCGCGCCGACTACCTCATCGACGACCTGCCCCGCAACCTGCTCCGCTTTGAAGGCCAGGGCCTGCTTTACACCGCCCCACATAACTTGTCCGCTACCGGCTTCGTCCGCGTGGATAACTGGCAGCAAGTAGCCGACTATTTCGCCGGTCAGCCGAGCTGACTCTTTGCCCACTCGGCCCTGCTCTGATTCTTTGGACCTTCATGCCTACGAGTGCCCGTCTACCGCGAACGTGGGCAGCAACCGAGAACGGAGATTGCTTCTACTTCCTGGCTTGCGTTGCCCTGGAAGGGGCAAAGACGACTTTGGGCGGGTCGCCAAGGGTCAGCGTGGCTTCAACCGCTTGCTTGCGGAATCCTGCACGCACTTCATTCTGTTTGAGCGCAACCGCTCCGTTGTCGATCGCGACCTCAGCGATCCAGCGATCGAAGCGGGCCAGCGCGGAGGGAACCGGCGCCATTTTCTGCGAAGCGGCAGAGTTTTCGGATAAAGCGCCGCGCTGAGCGCCGACGGCCCCATGCCGCCACTCAAAGCGCAATGTACCCTTAGCCGAGCTTGCCAAGTCGTTTTCCGTGAAGCCGGAGAGATCGATCTTGCCGTCTGCATCGAAATCGCCGCCCTGCTTGCTTCCGGACCAGCGCATACCCAGCAACTGCCCTACGGCCGTTGCGTTGAGTCTCTCGAAGTGGCCCACCAGCGTATAGCTGGGCTTGGCTTGATCGGTCCCGGCGGTGCGAAGCGTGCCTGATCCGTGGACGCGACCGCCCAAGAGGCCGGCATCGAGGCCCGTGATCTCCGCTCCACTTGGAAGCACGCGCAGCGACGCCGACGCATCCCTTAGCGTGACCGGCCCTAGAATGAGGGAGTCGGCTTTTACCGAGCCCTCAAGTTGCGGCCAGGCTGGCGCCGGCGACGTGCTGGACAAGCGTAGGCGATCAATCAGAGCCGAGAGCAGCGTACCGGGCTCATGCGCTCCCAAGATCGCCGCCTGAAGGGCGCCGGCGTCAAGCGCTCCGAATTGCACCTGAAAATGCGGCAAGCAGGGCGGGGTCGCGTCGCAGCTCGCGGGCAATGCCAGGCTCGCCGTTCCCTTCACGGGCCCATAGGAGAAGACCACTGTATCCCAGAGGATTTCCCCGTTGCCGAGGTGAAGCGTGGCTTGAGCGATCGTTACGTGGTTGGTAAGATAGTCTGCCTTCCAATTGGCATTGTGGAAGATCACAGTCCCGCTCAGGCTATCAGTGTCCGCTGTTGAAGCTTGGTTCGCTCCTACGGGCGCCAGCGCAGCCGTTAGGCCTCCGGCAATCATGGCGGCACTGGAGGCAGTACCGGCGGCCGGAAGGTCACTGAATGGAATCCTCTGTGCCGGCTGCCAAGGGCCCGCGGCGATCAGGTCCACAGAAACAGGGTCTCCCGCCAGCGAATCCAGAACTCCGGCGCCTCCCATCCCAAACGCGCGCGCCAGTTCTTTGGCACGCGCTACACTGGCCGGGCCGCGCACCGTGACCAGATAGCCGCTGAGCGCCAGCCGCGCCGTGACGGAGAGTGGAGCCGCCCCACCGGCAGGAATTGCCACGGTTGCTGAAAGCGCCGTCTGAGTTGGGAACAGAACTGGCTCCTTCGCTGGGGTTCGAGCGTTGGAGTGACGCCGGTCAGGCTGCTGAACCTGGGAGCCGGCAACCGGTTCCAGAACCAGCCGGGGCGCCTGGATCGACGCGCCAAGCCCTTCCCCACTCAGTTGGAATCCCTCCACGGTCAAGCTGCCGGTAAGCGGCTCCTGTCTAACTGGAATGGCCTTGCTGGCCTGCGCTGCGCCGGCCTTGGCCTTGCCTTGCATGGCCAAGCTCGCCGGGGTCTCAGCCGGGCTGTCCCCAGCCGCAACCTCGGCATAGGCAATCTTGCCGCTTACGATGCCCTTTGCCTCAAGACCAGGGGCCAGGCCACTGCGAACGGTGCGCAGGGCATCGAGGCCGGCTGCCACCGGAATCCGATCAAGCTCAACCGAGAAATGCGGCGATCCACCCTCACCGGGCAGATCCCCTTCCAGATGAATGCGGCCATCGCCCAGGGGCGAGTCGCAAGACAGCTTCTCGACCGCACGCTCGGAAAAGTGGTAAAGAAACCCGCACTTTGCATCGAAGTCCATGGGCGCGGCTGGAGCAAACTCGGCGCGATGGACGCCCGTGGCCCGCAGACGGGTTTCAATCTGAGCCGCATCGGCGGTCCCGTCAAGATGCAGTTCGCCGGTCAGGTCGCCACGCCAGCCTGGGTCGGAACCAATCACCAGCCGTGTGAGTTGTCCCAATTGGGCTTCTCGCCACTCAAGGTCGAGGTGTACCGGCATCTGCCGCAACTCGGCCGCGCGGCGCACGCTTGCTTCCAGCCGCACTTCTCCAGTATCCGCCAAGTCAAGGCTGACGTCAGTACGCGCCGGTTGACCGCGCAGACGCAGGCGCCAGTCTCCAGGCTCTTCCTGCCAGAAGGAGAGGTCGGTAGATACCAGCGAAAACGGCAGCTTTTCCGCGCCGTTCTTGATGTTGATGCGGGAGTTGGTTGCCTCAAGGTAGGGAAGCGGCGCAATTTTCATGGCGATTCCCGGCATCCCCCCGCCGGACCCCGAATTGTCCACCGCCGTTCCAGCATGTGCGGCCGCAGTGCGGAACAGCGAATCCAGATTCCAACGGCCGGCCTCGGTTCGCACCAGATTCAGGCTGGCTTCATCCACGCTGATCGTGCCAATCTCCAGCCGCCCCCGCCACAGTGAGAGCAGCCGGAACGACGCTGTGACCGTATTGGCGTGCAACACCGGCTCGGCGCCATAGGCTGGATCTTCTTCCACGGTCAGGTCGGTTAGCACAAAGGCCGGCCTCGGCAACAGGCGCAACTCCACAGAGGAAAGGCGCACCGGCCTGCCAAACGAAGCTGCAATCAGTTGCGTGATGCGGCTCTTGTACCGGCTCAGGCTAATCCAGGGAGGCACGATCAGCACTGCCACGATGGCCGCCAGCAGCGCCAGCGCCAGCCACATCCGCCTGCGCTTTCGTCGTCCGCCTTGCACTTCTTCCGTCATGCTCCTATCCATGGTAATTCGCTTTGGCGGACTTGGCTCAGCGGATGGGGTGCAGTGTCCGCTTCCAGCGCGTCTCGGTGACGAAGTGGAGCGCTACGTGGCCCATCCAGGCCAGGGTGTTGCCGATTCCGGGCTGCTCCAACCGGTGCTCTGGAGTCTCAAACGACCAGTAGTTGAACAACGGCCGGCCCACGATATTCTCCCTCGGAACAAAGCCCCAGAAACGAGAATCGGCGCTGTTGTGCCGGTTGTCGCCCATCATGAAGTATTTGCCCGGAGGAACCACCAGATCACCATCCACAATGTGACTGGGAAAATCGACAGCCCAGGTTTCGGGAATAAAGTTTCCGGGTTCTGGATCGGGTGGCACGGAGGGAAACTCGTCGAGAAAGCCGGAGTGGTTCTCTGGCGTAGTCGGTTGGGCATGCGGCTGATCCTGCGCCACGCCATTGAGGATAACAATGCCGTTGCGCAGGCGGATGTGATCGCCGGGAATGCCGACCAGCCTCTTCACCAAGGGGAGATACTCAGGTTTTCCGTCAGGGTCCGGGCTTGGGTCCAGCACGGGCTTGAAAAAAACCACGATGTCGCCCCGTTTTGGTTCGCGGTAATGGACGAGCGGCATCCACTTGGTGGGCGGCGACAGGGTGACGCGATCCACCAGTAAGTGGTCGCCTACAAGCAGCGTGTCCTTCATCGATCCCGACGGAATCACGAAGTTCTGGCCCAGAAACGTGAGGATGAACAGGCCCACAACCAGCACGGAGCAGATGCTGGCCATAGCCTCATACGGTGTCTCTTCCACACCTTTTTCAGTGGGTTCCGGAAGGGGTTGAGACACGGAATGTGAGTTGGGGAGCGGAGTCTTCTTCTTCGTCATCCTGTATGGCCTGCGTGATTCAGACAAAACAAACACGGGGCAAGCTCAGATGCTCAAGCTTCCTAGCGAATCAGGTGCAGCGTCCTCTTCCAGCGCGTCTCGGTGAAGAAATGCAACGCCACATGGCCCATCCAGGCTATGCTGCTGCCAATCCCGGTCTGCTGATACTCTTCCTCGGGGGTAACGAACGACCAGTAGTTGAAGAGTGGCCGGCCTACGATGTTCTCTCTGGGAACAAAGCCCCAGTAGCGCGAATCCAGGCTGTCGTGCCGGTGATCGCCCATCATGAAGTACTTGCCGGGTGGAACTACGATATCCCCATTCTCGATGTGGTTGGGGAAGTCCACGCTCCAGGCTGCCGTGGCGCCACGTTCCGGCGAGGGCGCAATGGAAGGGTACTCATCCAGAAACTCCGTATCGCCGGACGGAGAAATCTCCCCATCCTTGGGCGGATCCTGGGCCACGCCGTTGAGAATAACGATGCCGTTGCGCAGGTGGATACGATCGCCGGGAACGCCAACCAGCCGCTTCACCAAAATCAGATAATCCGGCCGCCCATCCGCATCCAGATCCGTCACGGGCTTGATAAAAACCACAATATCGCCGCGTTTCGGCTCACGATAGTGAACCAGCGGCATCCATTTCGAGGGCGGCGAAAGGGTGATGCGGTCCACCAGCAAGTGGTCGCCCACCATCAGGGTCTTCTCCATCGATCCCGAAGGAATCACAAAGTTCTGGCCAAGAAATGTGAGGATGAACAGGCCCACAACCAGCACGGAACAGATGCTGGCGACCGCCTCGAAGGGCGTCTCTTCCACTCTGTCTTCGGCGGGCTCGGGTTCCGGCTGTACTTCTGGCATCGACTTGGGGGGCAGAGTTGTTTTCTTCGTCATCCTGTCGCTCGTTAAAAAGTAGTTCGTGGACAGCCGTCAGTGGTCAGTTGCAAGCAGTTGGCAATCGGGTTCTTCCCTGACCCCTGATCCCTGACACCTGTTCTCAGTGAACCACATGGAAGATGCGCTTCCAACGCGCAAAGCCCGTCAGTTTTGCCGAGAGTTCCTTGTCGTGTCCGAGTCTATCATCCGCGGCCTGTTGCACATCGGTCGACGAGGGACGAGACACCGAGAAGTAGATGAACAGCGGCCGCGCTACGATGTCGGCCCGCCTGACAAGGCCAAAAAAACGGGAGTCCTTGCTGTGATTGCGATTGTCGCCGAGAACGAAATACTCTCCCTCGGGAACCACCAGTTCCCCGTCACGGGTAAGACTCTGCATCTGCTTCCACCAACCTGGATCGACGGTTGGGTCGGTATACACCTTCGCGGGAAAATCGTCGCGGAACGGATTGGGAGGGGCCGGCTCAAAGGCAGCGTAGGGTTCGTTCAGCGTCACGCCGTTCACCGTCACCCGCCCATCTTCAATGTGCAACCTGTCGCCGGGAACTCCCACCACCCTTTTCACCAGAAACGGCGGCTGCGGATGGTGAAAGAATACGATGTCACCTCGCTCAACGCTCCGATACGGCAGAAACCACCGGGTCAGGCCGCCCGAAGGCGCATAAACCTGCTTGTTGACCAGCAAGAAATCGCCAACCAGAAGGGTGCGCTCCATGCTTTCGGACGGGATGAGATACGGCTGGAGCACAAAAGTGTTCAGAAACAGCGCCACCACCACGAGCGAAAGCAGCGTAGCGAAGGCCTCTGGCAAGGTGGGAAGGTGACTCCACATTTGCGAGAGCCAGCCGCCGGAGGGGCGCGCGGACGCGCTGGACTGAAGCCCAGGCTGCGCGGCTTGTTCCAATCGTTCTGATTGTTCTGCTTGTTCAGGTTGCCCAGGAGTGCTCATCTCTCCGATTGCTCCTCCTTTCCAAGGTCGAACGTCAATGCGGCGGTCTTTGCATCCGCCGCCCTCAAGCGGTCCAGGGCACGCCGCGCGGCATCTTGCTCAGCCTGCTTCTTCGTGCTCCCCATGCCACGAGCCAGGGATTTACCAGGCACTCCCTCATCCGTTTTGAGCCGGACCTCAATCAGAAAGCGCTTCTTGTGGTCGGGACCGCTCTCGCTCTTGAGCCGGTACACCGGAGTTCCGACCCTTGCCGCCTGCAAATGCTCCTGGAGCGCCGATTTGAAGTTCCCCAGCGCAGCCCCGGAGCGCAACTCCTCAGCCAAGTGTTCCGCCGCCTCGGCCATCACCCAACCATGGGTGAAGGCCCTCACCGGCTCCAGGCCGCCATCAAGAAACAATGCGGCCATCACTGCCTCCATGGTATTCGAAAGCACTGTGCTCTTTCGCCGAAGGCCGCTGCGGTCCTCACCCCTGCTCAGGCGCAGATGGGCTCCCAAACCAATTGCAATCGCCACTTCCGCCATGTGCTGACGGCTCACCAGTTGGGCGCGGACGCGGGTCAGTTCGCCCTCTTGCCACTCCGGATGCGACTCGAAGAGCGCCTCGGCCACCACCAGCCCCAGCACCGCGTCGCCCAGGAACTCCAGCCGCTCGTTGTCCCCCTCATTTGCGGCGTCACCCGCCACGTTTGCACCCGCCTGCTGGTTTGCAAGAGACCGGTGAGTCAAGGCGCGGAGAAGAAGCTCGGGTCTGGCAAAACCATGCCCGAGCGCAGCTTCAAGATCGGCCAAAACCGCTTCAATATTCGTTTCGATTGCAGGCATCCTCTTGACTCATTGTTTGTGGCGCACTTCCGGAAATTCCAGCTTCCGGCCCCAAAAACCTCATTCTAACCACCGCAACGAAACACACGCGCACCAACATGAGCGATCTCTCGGACGATTACGGCTTCTTCATCCCTCTTTGCCCCGACTGCCCAGTCCCTGGCTTTGAAAGTTCCGGCTTGTCTGCTCCGTCGCCGGGCTTGTCGTCATCCGCATCCTCATCACAACTGTGGCCCTTTACGGCATATGCCGCCTTTACGCCGCGCTCAGCGGCGAGCCTGGTGTCCTGTTGACCATCGCGCGCTGCCAGCGCCTCGTGGTACTCGGCAACGGCCTCGTCGCGCTTGCAGTCCAGGTCAAGCATCCGTCCGAGGTAGATGTGAGACCATGCCATCAACCGCGGTTCCTTGGTTGCAGCCAGGGTTTTCTGGAAATCATTGATTGCATCCTCCGGATGGCCGGTGAGGATGGCCGCCCTGGCCAGGATAAAGTCGGCCCGAGCCCCTTCCGCTACCGATTCCAACGTATCCGCATGGACCGTGAGGGCCTGGCGCGCCAAAGAGCTGGCCGTGGCCGGATCGCCAGCCGCAAGCCGCGCCTCGGCTAAATCAAGCCCCGTCAACTTGCGCGGCTTGCTGCGCCCAAGCACCTCTTCGTCCGCTTCCTTGTCAAATTCGATCAGACGGGCGCGATGCGCCTGCTGATCCACATCCATGCTATAAACCATCTCGCCGATCGTGTCTTTCAGGCTGGCCGGATCCTTCTCGAACTGAATCAACTGCTCATAGAAGTACTGCGCAAGCACAAACCCCTGCGTCATATCGTGGCGGACAGACGCCCATCGGATGGCATCCACCTTTTGCTGGTATACCTGCCGCTCATGCTCGTAGCGCGGCATATCCTCCCGGAGCGCGCCTGCTGGAATCCTGTATTCCGGTACTCCCGTATCCATGGTCCGGGCTTCAATCGCCTTGATCAAGCACTCCACCGTCAACGCCAGAGTGTCAGAGCGAAAGCGGAATTCGAGCGGAGCGTCACGAATCTCCTTAAGGATTGGTTGCTCCCGGTCAATGGCGGCGGATCGCGAATATAGCAGGGGCTCGATCACGTAGTGCAGATAGGTATGCCGCACATCGCCCATGCGGATCTGCCCATCCACCGCGGAAACCACCACTACATAGTCGGTCCCGTAGATGCGGGCATTCACGGTCCGGGGCGAAAGCAGAGGCTCGATCACCACAATGAACCGCCGCCCAGAATACGTCGAGGCCGGCAACTTGAGATACAAATTGGTCGAAACGATCATTTTCGAAAGCGGATCATGGAGCCGGTCGGCCTCTTCGTCGTAGATACGGTGGACCGCCAGCCATATTCCGTGCAGGTCCACTGCCGCCACAAAGTCCCTGAGCAGCGGCACAACCTCCACCACCTGCGTGGAGTCGGGCGGCATCTCGGCCAGCTCTTCCGAGGTTTCAATCTCCGGTGGAGGCGTCAAATAGAGGGCCAGGGAGATGTACTGCGAAATATCCCGCTCCGATCCCGTCATGCGGTGCTGGGCGATAAACAGGCAGAGCTTGTCCCTCTTGACGCGTGCGTCCTCGCTCTTGGCCAGCGCCTGATCGATCTCGTCGCGGACCCGCTTCCGCACCGGCGCGCTCTCGTCCAACCCCTCGTCGTAGCCGCAGGCGTTCAAAGCAGCGGCCATTAGAAAGACCGGCTCCGAGCTGACCAGCGAAATAGTTGGTCCGGCCGGATCCACCAGCGACGGCGCCTTCTCCTGCTGGAAACCCTGCGCAGGCGAGCCTTGCGAAGACGAGCTCTGTCCCTTGCTGGAACTGCTGTCTGGGGATTGAGTGCGCGCCACCACAGGCGCAAAACCCGCGAACAGGCACCAGAAAGCGGCCGAAAGAACGGCAACTGATCGAATTGTGCAAAGTGTCATGAGGAACCCTGTCTGCAAGTCTAGTTAGACGCACTGACAGGGTCAAACGGGAGAGTGAAACGACGCGGGACGTATTTCTCTCTCCTGAGGGCAAGGAACAGAGAATGCACTGCGCTGGCTGCGCCGCCCCCAAAAAGCGATGCCCCGCCCGGACAATGCCAGGCGGGGCCCAATTTCCTTCTAATCCCTAATCCCCCGCTCTACCCACGCACCGAAACCCCTGAGAACGACAGCACTGCCAGGCCGCGCACCGGCTGGCCGAAGAATCGCGCCGGCTCAAAGCGGCTGGTCAACAGCATATTCTCGATCTGTGAGCGGGTCTCTTCGTCGTTGGGACCCGAAATGATGCGATAGTCGTACATCTGTCCCTGGCCGTTGATATAGGCCTCCACCACTACAGGACCAGAAATTGCGCCGATATCATTCTTGCCCGCTCCGACGGCCGGATACAAAAGGCGAGGCGCCGTAGCATTGCCCAGCGGCTCGTCTTTGGTGGCCTGCGCCGACTCCGGTGCGGCAAACATGGTCACCAGCACAGTTACGGTACCCAGCAGCAGCACGGCACTGGCAAATCCAGCTGATGCTTGCAGCAGGAACGGACCCACGGTGTTTCTCCATGCCAGATTCCAGCCCTGGAAGGGGCTGCGGCGGCTGCGCGCGCGCTCCTGGCTTACTGCCACGCGAATTCGCAGAAGCATATCCTCGGGCTCCGGCACCGGACCCAGCGCTGCAAGCGACGCCTGCGTCTGGCGCAGAAACGACCACTCGCGCGCACACCCCCGGCAACCTTCCAGATGGGCGGCGATGCGCTGCATCTCACGTCCCGTCAATTGTCCGTCCAAATACTCCGTAAACCTTGCCTGCATTGCACTACAACCGCTCATCTTGCCTCCTCTCCCAGAGGTACTTCGAACCGTGCCCGCGCTGGGGATCCCATGCCAACCGCTGGCGCGGTCAGAATCGCCTTTAAGCTGGCGCGCCCGCGCACCAGCCGCGACTTCACGGTCCCCAGATTCACGCCCTGCATCTCTGCCACTTCCTCGTACACAAACCCTTCGATATCGCGAAGGATCAGCGTGCTGCGGTATGGCTCCGGAACCCGTTTCAACGCCGCCTCAACCCGCGACCGGTTCTCTGCGTGCGCCGCCATCTCATAAGGCGACTCAGCCGGGTCCACCAGCTTTTCTTTAAGCAGCACTGGCGTCCCGCATTCCCCCTCGATCAACTCCTGCTCGATGGGAATCTCCTGCTGCTTGTGCCGCATCCACCAGCGCCGCTGGTTCGAGGCCTCGCGCAGCGCGATTCGGTAAATCCACGTCCGTAACGAGGACTCGCCATGGAAGTTGCCCACTCCCCGGAAGACCTTGACAAACACTTCCTGGGTCAGGTCGGCTGCATCGGCGCGGTCCTGGACGGTGCGCGCAAGCAGAGAGTAGATTGGTTGGTGGAAGCGCGCGATCAGCCACGCGAACGCCTCCTCCGAGCCGGCTTGAAGTTCTGCGATCAGAGCCGCTTCTTCGGATTGCAGCGTCAGAGCGCTGGCAATATTGCCCATGGTGAGGTCCGCCTGCATTCAGTGTCCTCCCACCTTACCGCGGCATCCGACCCAAAGTCCGATACTGCGGCCACTCGCCCAACGGCCCCTGGAACTGCCGCCGGAAACCGAAATCTGCCAACGAGTGCGCGGGAAACGGAACATTGGCCCAAAACCTAATGTCCCGCGCGCTCTATTATCTTAGACACCGGAACCCACCTGAAGTGTTCCCGGTCACGAGAGTTTTATTTTTTCAGATGGTTGCACGGGAGTGCCTGGCGTCCTTTCAAAGGCTGGACTGTGTCAGTCGGGTGAGATTTCCGGCGCGCGGGCTTCGGATCGGCTCGATTCCCTGAGACCCCCTTCCTGTCCGGAGATAGCCCCAACCCAATCGGTCCCGCTTCCCGGTGTGGCCGATGTTTGGCTTGACAAGCACACTCGTGGCATGGTGATTGGTTCCCATACGCATTCGCATCAAGTGCTCAGCCACGTTGAACCGGACCAGCAATACAAAGAGCTTTCGAAGTCCCGAGCCATCTTGAAGGAGCAACTTGGCGTCGAGGCAGAGGTACTTGCCTATCCGGCCGGCCGCAGGATTCACTTCACCGATGAGACGCAGAGGATAGCGCGGGCTGTCGGTTACCGGGCAGCTTTTTCGTTCTACGGCGGCACAAATTTGCAAGGCAGGACATCCCTTTACGATGTTAAGCGAGTGGGTGTAGGCGACCAAAGCTGGAGCCGCTTCCGGGTTCAAGCTGATGTCTGCCGGTTGACGGGCAGCTTTTGGCCTTGATTGGAGAAATGCCAGCATCGATGACGCCAGCCACCGATCTTTATGATGATGCCTTCGGCGATATCGGCGCGGAGCAGGTTGCGGCCGGCGGAACGGCGCAGGTCATGGAAAATCCAGCCTGGAACACCGGTGGCCTCCGTCGCCCTTGCTCAGGTATCCTGGAAATCCCGCACGGCCACGCGATTCG
>Ga0302319_10014518_pt1 | contig 14675 bp, 11 predicted proteins | sample Bog_T0_2_FD_203319 | JGI IMG/M metagenome (GOLD analysis project Ga0302319, IMG submission 203319) | Peat permafrost microbial communities from Stordalen Mire near Abisko, Sweden - Bog_T0_2 | ecosystem: Environmental > Terrestrial > Soil > Wetlands > Peat | place: Sweden: Abisko, Stordalen Mire... | reverse complement strand
AGCACTATTTCCTATTCAGACCACGACTTGTTTCAGTACAAGGGTACGGCTACCTCCGCAGTCGTACCTACTCTGCCCGCAAATGCCAGCACGGTGTACGCAGCGCTCTATTCATTGATCTACGGCGCCTGGCAGGTTAAGTACTACGAATATACCGAAAGTGGTGTGCCCGCTCCGGCCGTGCTCACATCCCCCACGCCGGGGTTAAGCACCGTCCTCGATTGCGCCTGGGGGCAGCGAACTGTTCTCTTACAAAGGCACGGCAACTACCGCGACCGCGCCAAGCCTGCCTGCAAACGATGTCGAGGTCTACGCAAGGCTCTATTCCTATAGCAATGGAACCTGGGAGTACAACGACTACGTCTATACCGAAGGCGGTACGCCCTTGGCGGTACTCACGTCTCCCACGCCAGGACTCGGCACCATACTCGGCTCCAGCGATGTGACCTTTGATTGGACCGCAGGAAAGGGCGTCGCCGACTACCAGCTCAACCTTAGCGCGATTGCCGCGGGTGACAGCGACCTGTTTTTATACAAAGGCACTGCCCTTACCGCGACAGCGACCACGCTGCCTGCCAACGGCGCAAAAGTTTACGCAAGGCTCTATTCAAAGATCAACGGTGTCTGGCAGTACAACGACTACGTCTACACCGAAGGCGGGATGCCCACTTTGGCCGTGCTAACCAGCCCCGCGCCGGGACTCGGCACCGTACTCGGGACGAGCAATGTGACCTTCCAGTGGAGTGCTGGAATTGCCGTCGCCGACTACCAGCTCAACCTCAGCGCCATTGCGGCGGGGGACACCGACCTTTATACGTACAAGGGCACTGCTCTCACCGCGACAGCGCCCATGCTGCCTGCCAACGGCGCAAAAGTTTACGCACGGCTCTATTCAAAGATCAGCGGTGTCTGGCAGTACAACGATTATGTCTACACCGAAGGCGGGATTCCGACCCCGGCCGTGCTGACATCACCCACACCCGGGGTGAGTACGGTTCTCGGCACCAGCGATGTGACCTTCCAGTGGACGGCGGGAATCGCGGTTGCCGACTATCAGCTCAACCTCAGTGCTATCGCAGCGGGAGACAGCGACCTGTACTTATACAAGGGCACTGCTCTGACTGCGACCGCGCTTACGCTGCCTGCAAACGGCGTGAAGGTTTACGCACGGCTCTATTCAAAAATCAACGGAGCCTGGCAGTTTAACGACTACGTATATACCGAGCAGTAGTGAAACCGACCGCTGCGCGCTGTGCTCGGTCTGCGGAGCGCGAAGGTCTTGCTATGTGAGCGGTTTTCAGGACCGGCGGGATTGAGGACTATTGCCGGGGGACGGCGATGACCTGCGCCGGTTGGCCTGGGATGGGGTTCGCAACCCGGATTGGTTTGGAGGCTGTCGTGACGGCTTGATCGCTTGGTGCGGTTTGCGGGAGCGGGTCGACGGTGATGCGGGCGATGGTTCGGCGGGCTTTGACGAGCGTGAGGCCGAGATTGACTTCAAGGGCGGCTTTGGCGGCTTCGGGGTTGTCTTTGGGAAGCGTGAAGGTGGCGTCAAATTCGCCTTTGATTCCGGACTCGTTGACGACGGGCGCTCCGATGGCCTGCTCGAGTGCGGGCGCCAGATCGTCGAGAGAGGTCTTAACCATGTTGAGTTGGTTGGAGCGCGGATCGACGAAGCACATGCTGCCGTGGGCTGAGACGGTTGGCGTGAGGCGGGCGGCGGCCTGCGGAGTGGCCTGAAGTACCCATACATCTTCTTCCGCGCTGGAGTGGGTGATGCGTAAGCCGGCGGCCGAGGCGACGGCCAGCTCGAGGGCAGGGGACAGTGCCTTGATGTCGAGGTTCGGCGCGGTGAGGTGGAGGTTGTAATGGGGCTTGGTGAAGTCCCCATGAAACGCAATGCGCTTTGCCGGGATAGCGGTAGCCCAGGGAACCAGCATGAAGAGAGTCGCGTTGGACATGGAGTACGCGGACGGTCCGCCGTTTGTGTCGCTCTCTGAGGACATCATGGTGATGCCGTCCGGGTCGCCGGGCGTGATGGAGATTTCAAAGAGAGGCTTGACGGTGGATTTGGCGGAGGGAGTTTTTGCGGCCGCTACGGCTGCCGCCATTGCCTTCTTCTGCGCCTCTGCGATTTCAGGAGGCAGGGTGTTGGTGGGGAAGACGACGGACTTTCCGGCGGACAGGGCGACTAGCTGATCTTTATCGAGCTGGTCGGGGCGGAGGATGGCTGCGATGTTGCCCCGGGTGTCAACGACGACGGTGGTGGGGCGCTCCTGAACACCATAGGCATCGAAGACTGCCTTGCCGAGACCGACCCAGCCGGACATGGGCTTTTTGGCGATGAAGGGTTCGACAGTGGCGGAATCTTCGTCGTCTACAGAGATGAATTGGATGGGGCTGGCGGAAAGCGACTTGGCGAGGTCGTTGAGGTGCGGGATCTCCGCGATGCAGGGGGCGCACCAGGTGGCCCAGAACTCGAGGACGACGACTTTGCCGCGGAGGGAGGGCCAGTCGGTCTTTGTGCCGTGCTCTGCGCCGTAGATCTGGGTGAAGGTGAGCACGGGGGCGGGTTGGCCGATGGTGAGTGTGGCGGCGTGTGCAGAGAGGGTGCAGGCGAGGATTAGCAGGGCAGCGACAGTGCGCGGGCAGCTGAGTTGCATGGGTGGCCTCGATTCATTAGACAACGGGACTCGAGAAAGTGAATCCAGGAATGGCTGCGGAGACGTTGGGGGCTTCTCGATTCGCTGTGTTCGAGGCGGATGATTTTGTAATGCGGGGTTGAGTACCGCAATGCGGGATAGAGCATCCCCCGTGTGTCTCTCATCACAGCGGGTCCCAGACGTAGAGATGAGACTCCTTTTAGCGGCGAAAATCCCTCGCCCGCGCTGTGAGGCAAAGCGAATGAGTGAACAGAAGTCAGGCAGCAAGATGGTCATCCTGGATGCGAACGAGGCGGCCGCTTCGGTAGCCTATCGTCTTTCCGAAGTGGTTGCGATTTACCCCATTACCCCCTCGTCGCCGATGGCTGAGTGGGCCGATCAGTGGCGCTCGGAGGGCAAGAAAAATATCTGGGGCGCATTGCCCGTCGTGGAAGAGCTGCAGAGTGAGGGCGGAGCCGCGGGCGCACTGCACGGCGCATTGCAGGCGGGCGCGTTTGGCACGACGTTTACCGCGTCGCAGGGCCTGCTGCTGATGATTCCCAACATGTTCAAGATTGCCGGTGAACTGACCCCGGCGACGATGCACGTGACGGCCAGGACGCTGGCGACGCATGCGCTTTCGATCTTCGGCGATCACTCAGACGTGATGGCTTGCCGGACGACGGGATGGGCGATGTTGTGCTCAAACTCTGTGCAGGAAGTGGCCGATATGGCGCTGGTGGCGCAGATAGCCACGCTGGAATCGCGCATTCCTTTCATTCACTTTTTTGATGGTTTCCGCACATCGCATGAAGTGGGCAAGATTTTCCCGATCAGCGACGATACGATTCGCGCGCTGGTGGATGACAAGTACATCATCGACTACCGGCAGCGGGCGTTGAGCCCGGATCGGCCGGTGATTCGCGGAACTGCGCAGAATCCGGATGTGTTCTTCCAGGCGCGCGAGGCATGCAATTTGTTCCACGCCGCGGTGCCGGGAATTGTGCAGAACGTGATGGATCAGCTTGCGGTGCAGACGGGCCGCGCGTATCACCTGTTTGACTACTATGGAGCGGCGGATGCGGAGCGCGTGATTGTGATTATGGGCTCGGGCGCCGAGGCGGCGGAAGAGGCCGTTGACCTGCTGAACAAGCAGGGCGAAAAGATCGGCATGGTAAAGGTTCGGCTGTTCCGGCCGTTCGATTCGAGCGCGTTTCTGGCTGCGCTGCCTTCGACAGTGAAGTCGATTGCGGTGCTGGACCGCACGAAGGAGCCGGGTTCGCTGGGCGAGCCGCTGTATCAGGACATTCTGACGGTGTTGGCTGAGAATGCCGATTTGCCGTTCGCTGTGAGACCGACAGTGATTGGCGGACGGTATGGGTTGTCGTCGAAGGAATTTACGCCGGCTATGGTGAAGGGGATTTTTGACGAGCTGGCGAAGCCTTCTCCGAAGAATCACTTCACGGTTGGCATTGAAGACGATGTTACATTTACGAGTTTGAGCTATGATCCAACGTTCTCGACCGAGGATCCGAAGACGGTGCGGGCGCTGTTCTACGGGCTTGGGTCCGATGGCACGGTGGGCGCGAACAAGAACTCGATCAAGATTATCGGCAGCGAGACACCGAATTTTGCGCAGGGCTACTTTGTGTACGACTCGAAGAAGTCGGGGTCGATGACGACGAGCCACCTGCGGTTCGGGCCGAACCCGATCCGGTCGAGCTACCTGATTACGCAGGCAAGCTTTGTGGCGTGCCACAACTTCAGCTTCCTGGAGAAGATGAACGTGGTGGAAGCGGCGATGCCGGGCGCGGTGTTCCTGCTGAATTCACCGTATGCGGCGGCTGAGGTGTGGGATCACTTGCCGAAGACGACGCAGCAGGAGATTTTGCGTAAGAAAATTGAGTTCTACGTGATCGATGGAAACAGCGTGGCGCGCGAAGCGGGAATGGGCACGCGCATCAACACGATCATGCAGGCTTGCTTCTTTGCCATAAGCGGCGTGTTGCCGCGCGATGAGGCGATTGAACAGATCAAGAAGGCCATTAAGAAGACGTATGGCAAGCGCGGCGAGGCGGTGGTGGCGAAGAACTTTGCCGCTGTGGACGCGGCGCTGGCGCACCTGGAAAAGGTTGAACTGCCGACAGCGGTTTCGTCGGACTTCGATTTGATTCCTTCGATCAGCGGCAAAGCGCCGGAGTATGTGCGCAATGTGCTGGGACAAATTGCGGCTGGACGCGGAGACTTGCTTCCGGTGAGCGCGATTCCGGCAGGTGGAGCATTTCCGACGGGCACAGCGCAGTGGGAGAAGCGGAACATTGCGGACTTCATTCCGGTGTGGGACAAGGATCTCTGCATCCAGTGCGGCAAGTGCGTGATGGTTTGCCCGCATGCCGTGATTCGGTCGAAGGTGTACAGTCCGGAGCTTGCGGACAAGGCGCCGGCGACGTTCCAGTGGGCCAAGCCGAAGTGGAAGGCGATGGAGTCGGATCACTACACGCTGCAGGTTGCGCCGGAAGATTGCACGGGCTGCGCGGTATGCGTGGAAGTTTGCCCGGTGAAGAGCAAGAGCGACGCGAGCAAGAAGGCGATCAACATGGCGCCGCAGCCTCCGTTGCGCGAGGCAGAGCGCGAGAATTGGGATTTCTTCCTGGGATTGCCGGAAGTCGACCGCTCGAAGATTTCACATACACAGGTCAAGGACATTCAACTGCTGCAACCGCTGTTTGAATTCTCAGGCGCTTGCGCGGGTTGCGGCGAGACAGCGTATGTGAAGCTGTTGACGCAACTGTTCGGTGATCGGCTGTATATTGCGAACGCTACTGGCTGCTCGTCGATTTATGGCGGCAACCTGCCGACAACGCCGTATACCAGCAATGCGGAAGGTCGCGGACCGACATGGGCCAACTCGCTGTTTGAGGACAATGCGGAGTTTGGTTTCGGGATGCGATCGGCACTGGACCAGCAGAAGATTTTTGCGGAGACGCTGGTGACAAAGCTTGCGCCTGAGGTTGGCGTCGAGCTGGTGGCCGAGATACTGCATGCATCGCAGAAGACAGAGCCGGAGATCAACGAGCAGCGGAAGCGTGTGCTGGCGTTGCGCGAGAAGCTCGCGGGCAACAGTTCTTCCGATGCGAAGAACCTGCTGGCCATCGCGGACTCGCTGGTACGGAAGAGCGTGTGGATTCTGGGCGGCGACGGATGGGCGTTCGACATCGGTTTCGGCGGGCTGGACCATGTGTTGGGGTCGGGCAAGAATGTGAACGTGCTGGTGCTGGATACAGAGGTCTACTCGAATACGGGCGGACAGATGTCGAAGGCGACGCCGCGCGGCGCGGTGGCCAAGTTTGCCGCCAGCGGCAAGAGCAACAGCCGGAAAGACCTGGCCATGGAAGCCGTGAGTTATGGCTCCGTATACGTGGCGCAGGTAGCGTTGGGCGGTAACGACACGCACGTGGTGAAGGCCTTCCAGGAAGCGGAAGCACACGACGGACCGTCGATCATCATCGCCTACTCAAGCTGCATCGCGCATGGATACGACCTGGTTCATGGGTTGGAGCAACAGAAGCTTGCCGTTCAGTCGGGCTACTGGCCGCTGATGCGCTACAACCCGGCACTGCGCGAGGAGGGCAAGAATCCGTTCCAGCTCGACTCGAAGGCACCGTCGATCCGGTTGAAGGAATACACCTATCGCGAAGCGCGTTACACGATGCTTGCGCGGAGCAATCCTGAGCTGGCAGCGGAGTTGCTGAAGGAAGCGCAAGACGATGTGGAGCGCCAGTGGCGCGTTTACTCAGGCCGGGCCGCAATGGCAGGCCGCGGAGAGACGCCGCATATCGCTCCAGAAGAGAAGGCTGAAGAAAAGCTGGCGACGGTTGCCGGCGGGGGCGCGGAATGATTGATTTTTCTACGAAGTATCTTGGACTGGATTTAAACGGGCCGATCATCGTGTCGTCCACTCCGCTATCGGAGTCCATCGACAATGTTCGCCGGATGGAGGATGCGGGAGCCGCAGCAATTGTGCTCACGTCTCTGTTCGAAGAGCAGTTGGCGCTGGAGTCACGGGCCCTGGACGAAGATCTGTCGCGCGGCACGGAGTCGTTTGCGGAGTCTCTCGGGTACTTGCCGGATCTGAACGATTACCGGATGACGAACGATGTGTACCTGGAGCACTTGCGGCGATCGCGGGATGCGGTGAAGATTCCGATTCTTGCCAGCCTGAATGGTGCGACAACGGGCGGATGGGTGCGGTTTGCCAAGGATGTGGAGCAGGCCGGCGCGCATGCCATCGAATTGAACACGTATGCTTTGGCCACGAACAAGAGCCAGACGTCGAGCGAACTGGAACTGCAACTGTTGGAACTGGTGTCATCGGTGACACACGCAGTGAAGATTCCAGTGGCGGTGAAGCTCTCACAATCATTCACGAGCGTTCCTCACCTGGTTTCACGCCTGGAGGATGCGGGCGCGAAGGGTGTGGTGCTTTTCAACAGGTTCTACCAGCCTGACTTCGACATCGAGACGCTTGAGGTGAGGCCCACGTTGCACTTCTCGACACCGTCGGAGCTGTTGCCGAGGCTTCACTGGGCGGCGATTCTTTATGGGCAGATGAAGATCGACCTGGCGATTACGGGTGGTGTTCACTCGGCCGAGGATGTGCTGAAGGGGATCATGGCTGGGGCGGGCGTGACGATGATGGCTTCCGCATTGCATATCCACGGAATTGAACACATCAGCAGGGTGCTGGCGGATGTGCGGTACTGGCTGGAGAAGCGTGAGTACAGTTCGCTGTGGGAAACGCGAGGATGTTTGAGCCGCCGCTCGGTGCCGGACACGTCGCCGTTCGATCGCGGCAACTACATCAAGACGCTCAGCTCCTATAGCTTGCGGCAGACAGTCGGGGCTTTCTAACCGAGGAGTTTACGTAGGAATTTAGAAGGTTCTCTCCCAGAAGGCTGACGGCGATCGCACTACGGTGCGGTCGCCGTTGGTTTTTTGGGGGGAGATTTGCGGGAGGCTATCGTTCAAAGCTGGCAAGAGCGAGTGTTACTGTTTGCTCGATAAGGTTGCAGGCTTGGGGCAGGGCACTGCGGACGGGCTCGCTGAAGTCTTCGCCTAGCTCAGTTGAGCCGGCGCCGATGGTGAGGAGTTGCGCACTGGAGGGCGATGAGGCGTAGAGATCGCGGGCAAAAGCGAGGAGTTCCGGTGCGCCCTGATGATGCGTAGCGAGGCCTTGTTGCGGAACGGCAGGTTCGACGGGGCGCAATTGGATGGTGCCGGGATCGGATTCGATAGAGCAGTCGATGAAAAGGACAGAGCGGGCCTCGGAGATGTCTACGGCGAGGTCGGGGGTCCACTGCTGGCGAGAGATTACGCGGATTTCGGGCTGCGCGGCGAAGTGCTGCTCGGCCCAGTCGGCGAGCCAGGGGCCGACGCCGTCGTCGCTGCGGAGGGTGTTGCCACAGGCGAGGATGAGAACGCAGACTCGGGGTGAACGCATAGGAAGTCAGTTTAGTTTGTGCGGGAGTCTGACAAATGATCCCCGGTCCCCAAAAGCGAGGGACCGGGGGCACCGAACTTTATTTCAGCGCGACCGAGATTAGCGAACGAGCTGGTCGACTTGCTCGCCGTCGGGGTTGAGGAGCGTAAGGACCAACGGCATCTGGCCGAAGGCATGCGTGGAGCAACTCAGGCAGGGATCGAAAGTGCGGATGACGGCTTCGACGCGGTTGAGAATGCCTTCCGTGAATTGGCCGTCGTGGATGTATTCCTTCGCAGCCTGGAGAACACCCTTGTTCATGGCGTTGTTGTTCTGGCCGGTGGCGATGACGAGGTTGGCCCAGGTAATGAGGCCGTTCTCGTCGACTTTGTAGTGATGGTGGAGGGTGCCGCGCGGAGCTTCGGCCTGGCCTGCACCTTCAAGACGATTGACGCCTGCGATGGCGCGCACATGCTTGTCGAGGATAAGCGGGTCGGTGAGGATCTGTTCGATCTTCTCGATGCCGTAGAGCATGTCGACGAGGCGGGCGTGGTGGTAATGGAACGAGCTTTGCACGGGACCTGAGGCGAGCTGTTTGAACTCGACGAGTTCCTGGTCGGCCCGCGGCGTACCCATGGTTTTTGCGATGTTGAGGCGGGCGAGGGGACCGACGCGATAGCTGCCTTCCGGATAGCCAAGGGGCTTGTAGTAGGCGAACTTGGTGTAGGTGTAGGGTTCGACCGCTTCTCCGACGACCTGGCTGAAGCGGTTGGCGTCGATGCCGTCCTCGATGATGTTGCCCTTGGGGTCAATGAGGCGGAGAGTGCCGTCCGTGAATTCGACGGACTCGTCTTCATTGATGAGGCCGAGGTAGTTGGTTGGGAAGTTGGCGAAGATTTCGATTTCAGACTTGAAGGAATCGGCGATCTGCTTGTATGCCGCGAGAGCGAGGCCAATGTTGGCATACGCTTCAGGCAGCATGGCAAGGATTTCGTCGCGCTTGGCCGGAGCAAGGGGCTCGGTAACGCCGCCGGGGACGACCCATCCGGGATGGATGCGCTTGTTGCCGAGCAACTCGATGATGTGCTGTCCGAAGCGGCGGAGAGCTATGCCGGCGCGGCCGAGCTCAGGTTTGGAGGCGACGACGCCAAAGATGTGGCGGGCGGCTGGATCGGATTCCATGCCCAGGAGCAGGTCAGGCGAGGCGAGGTAGAAGAAGCTGAGGGCGTGGGACTGGACCATCTGGGCGAGATTCAACATGCGACGCAGTTGAGCGGCGGTGTGCGGAATCTTGACCGACATGATGGCTTCGCAGGCCTTGGCGGACGCGATGAGGTGGGAGACGGGGCAGATGCCGCAGATGCGCGCCATGAGCGCGGGCATCTCGTAGAAGGGACGGCCCTGAGAGAAGCGCTCAAAGCCGCGAACCTGCGTTACGTGGAAATGCGCGTCTTCGACTTCGCCCTGGCCGTTGAGCTGGATGGTAATTTTTCCGTGGCCTTCGAGGCGCGTTACGGGATCGATGGTGATGGTCTGTGTCATGACTCAGGCTCCAAAACGGGTGAGCGCGGGGATGTCCAACGGCGCACCGGTTACCAGCGCAACGAGCGTGGTGTGGAATGTGTCGGCCGAGGGCGGGCAGCCGGGGAGAAAGACGTCGACTTTGACGAACTCGTGGATGGGCCGGACGACGCGCAGCAACTGCGGTACGACGATGCACGGGATCTGCTGCTGGCAGTCGGCATTCTCGATGTAGGCGCGGTCGAGGATGGCCTCCGGACCGATGGGGTTGCGCATGGAGGGGACGTTGCCGGCGACGGCGCAGTCTCCCATGGCGACGAGGAGCTTGGAGTGGGCGCGAATCTTCTTGATTTTCTTTTCGTCGTCCACAGAAGCGACGGCCCCCTCGACAAGCGCGATGTCGACGTAGTCGGGAAACTCCTTGGTGTCGACGATGGGGCTGTAGACGACATCGACGAGCTCAGCCAGTTCGATGAGACGCTCGTCCATGTCGAGGAAGGACATGTGGCAGCCGGAACAACCATCCAGCCAGACTGTTGCCAGTTTCAGTTTGCTCATTGCGCTTCCCTCATAAGATTCAGCCAGGGCAGAAATTCGGGATACTTGGGGTGATCGGAGCCGACCTTGCTTTTGTCGAAGAGGGCGCCGGTGGGACAGACCTGGACGCACTTGCCGCAACGTGTGCAGGCAGATTCGCCCCAGGGCTGGTGGAGATCGGTAATGACGAGCGAGTCGATGCCGCGACCCATGACGTCCCAGATATGCGCGCCTTCAATTTCCGCACAGACGCGAACGCAGCGGGTGCAGAGAATGCAGCGATTCTGGTCGAGCGTGAAGCGCTCATGTGAGGCGTCGACGGGCAGTTCAGGGTTGCGGTAGGGCAGGCGCACGTGGGTGAGACCTTGCTCCTGTCCGAGAGTTTGAAGTTCGCAATGGCCGTTGGCGACGCAGACCGAGCAGATGTGGTTGCGCTCGGCAAAGAGCAGCTCAAGGATGGTCTTGCGGTGCTTCTTGAGCCGGTCGGTTGCGGTGGAGACTTCCATGCCCTCTTCCACCGTGGCTACGCAGGCGGGCAAGAGCTTGTTGAGGCCCTTGATCTCGACCAGGCAGAGGCGGCAGGCACCGACATCGCTCAGGCCTTCAAGATGACAAAGGGTGGGGATGTCGATGTTGTGCTCGCGGGCGACTTCAAGGATGGTCTGGCCGGCGCGAGCGCTAACTTCGTGGCCATCGATTACGAGTGTTTTTACGTCGACGGTGGCGCTCATGCCAACACCTCCAGCGGATTTTGAGCGGCGACCGAAGCGTCGATGTTACAGACGCCAGCCGGACAGCGCTTATGCACAATGTGATCGATGTACTCGTTTTTGAAGTAGCGAAGAGTACTGAGCACGGGGTTGGGAGCGGTCATACCGAGGCCGCAAAGGCTGGTTTCCTTAATGGTTCCGCAAAGGTCGACCAGGAGATCCAGGTCTTCCATGGTGCCATGGCCCTCACAGATGCGGGAGAGGATGGTAAACATTTGCGCGGTGCCTGCGCGGCAAGGGATGCATTTGCCGCAGGACTCGGTCATGCAGAACTCAATGAAGAAGCGGGCGACGTTGACCATGCAGGACGTGTCGTCCATGACGATCATGCCGCCGGAGCCCATCATGGAGCCGGCTTGAATGAGAGACTCGTAGCTGACCTGGAGGTCGAGCAGTTCGTTAGGAATGCAGCCGCCGGATGGGCCGCCGGTTTGGACGGCTTTGAAGGTGTGGCCATCTGGAACGCCGCCGCCAATACCTTCGATGATCTGGCGGAGAGGCATGCCCATGGGCACCTCGACCAGACCGGTGTTGGTGATTTTGCCGGTGATGGCGAAGACCTTGGTACCTTTGCTTTTTTCTGTGCCGACCTGGGCAAACCACTTGCCGCCCTTGCGAATGATGGGGGCGATGTTGGCGAAGGTTTCAACGTTGTTGATGAGGGTTGGCTTGCCCCAAAGGCCGCTGACCGCGGGATAGGGCGGGCGGGGCTTGGGCTGACCGCGCTTGCCTTCAATGGAGGCGATGAGGGCTGTTTCCTCGCCGCAGACAAAGGCACCGGCGCCGAGGCGGATTTCGACGTCGAAGCTGAAGGGAGTGTTGCAGATGTTGTTGCCGAGGAGACCGCGGCGGCGGGCGTCGCGCAGGCAGTTGGTGAGACGCGCAACGGCCAGCGGATATTCGGCGCGTACGTAGACGTAACCTTTGCTGGCTCCAACAGCGTAAGCAGCGATGGACATGCCTTCAAGGACACGCTGCGGATCGCTTTCGAGAACGCTGCGATCCATGAATGCGCCCGGGTCGCCCTCGTCGCCGTTGCAGATGACATACTTGATATCGCCGCCTGCCTTGGCAACCGTGCCCCATTTAAGGCCGGTGGGGTAGCCACCACCGCCACGGCCGCGAAGGCCGCTTTCGGTGATCTGCTGGATTACTTCATTGGGCGTCATTTCCGTCAGCGCCTTGACCAGACCCTGATAGCCATCACGCGCGATGTAGTCGTCGATCTTTTCGGGGTCGATGTGTCCGGAGTTTTCAAGCACCACGTGGACCTGCTGGTCAAAATGCTCGCGCAGATCGCATTGCAGGGCGGCTACGGGCTCCCCACCGAGGCTGGCGGCCAGGGCATCAGCATGAGAGGCGTTGCAGTGCTGATAAAGAATCTCTTCCGGGTCAACGAGCACCAGCGGTCCAGCGGCGCAAAGGCCCATGCAGCCGGTGCGGCGGACGAAAGCTTTTTTCCCGGCAGCGGCAACGGCTTTGGTCAGTTCGTCACGGAGTTTGTCAGAGTGCTGGCTGAGACAGCCGGTGCCCATGCAGACGTTGATCTCATGGTCGAACTTCGCGTTTTCTGCGCGGACGGACTCGGCAATTTGTTCGAGCTCTTCGAGGGTCATTCGACAGCCCACCTTTCCAGTTGTTCAATCATCTGCTCGCCGCTCATCTGGCCGCAGAGTTCGCCGTCAGTGAGGACCACCGGGGCGCGTCCGCAGGCTCCAACGCAGCGGGCGGTCATGAGGCTGATTTTGCCGTCCTTCGTAGTTTGGCCCTGAGGGACGCCGAGTCGTTTTTCCGCAGCGGCTACCAGCTTGTCAGTGCCCTTGATGTAGCAGGCGGTTCCGGTGCAGATGGTCATGGTGTGCTTGCCGGGCGGCTTGAGGCTGAAGTGGTGATAGAAGGTGACTACGCCATAGGCCTGGCTGAGCGGCACTTTGAGGGAACGGGCAACGAAGCGAATCGCATCGTCGTCGAGATAGCCGAATGAGGACTGTACGGTGTGGAGCGTTTCAATGAGCGCGTGGCGGGCAAACCCATTCTTGCGCATGGTGCCGTTCACGATCTTCCAACGTTTGTCGTCGCTGGGTAGCGGCGGAGGTGTGAAAGCGGGCACGGTTCCCTCCCAGATTTAGACAATGTGCGTACAGAGCGATTGTGATCTTCGCCCTGCAGCTTGTCTAATGATGTTGTAATTTCCGGTAGTCCTATTCCTTAGTGACAAACGTCACGGAAGTGTACGGAATCATCCCATCCTGCGGAACGGGGCGCGGCTAACGTGGTGAGAAATATAGGAACTCAGAGGCGTTAGCATTGGCTGTGTCATTCTGCACAGTTTTCCGGAAATTTCCTGCGCCTTCGAAGAGAAAATCGAAAAAAAAGGGTCTCGATGGGGCAGAGTCAGGGTGAGTCTAATTGGTGGGGCGGAGCTGGACCTGGTAATCGGTGTAATCGATAGTGAGGATGGTGCGGCCGAAGAGCATGCTGTCTGATTCTGCGCGGGCGCGGGTAGCCATGGCGAAACCGTTCATGTTGGCGTACTGGCGCATCATTTTGGCGGGGCCGGAAAACATGGATGGACTACGGGAAGCGACACCGTCGATCTCGACGATGGATCCGTCTATTGCATCAACCCAAAGGGTTCCGTTGAGCATATTGGGGGCCTTGTGCTTTGGTGCAATGTCAAAGCCGAGGCAATCGTGCCCGTTCATATGCTGCGTGGCACCGGGTTTGAGATTCATTTCATAGTTGGAGGAAGTGAACCAGGACTTCTCCACGTTGCCGGGCTGATTGATGGTCTTTTCGTTGTCGAGGAGAGGGGCCAGCACAAGCTTTTGCAGTATAGATGAACCGGATTGCGAGAGGATGGTGTAGTTTTTGCCGACACCCTTTTGATAGAGGGTCTTTACGGTCATTTCGGCTGCGGGATGGGTCTCGTCACCGTTTCTAAATATGGAGTAGTGCTCAGTAACGGTGTAGCTGAGGACATTGTCGATTCTTGCGAGAGCCGCATGATCAATTTTCTGAATGATCGCTGGGCCGTCAACCTGCTGGGCCGAAACCTGCTGAGCGGAAAGCGCAAACGATGGGGGGAACGTGAGGAGCGCAAGGGCAACGATATGGATGATTCTGGTTCTCGGATCATGCCTGGTCATCGAGAAAAGTACTCCCATGGGAAAGCGTAACAGCCATTCCCGGAGGGAATTGCGATACGAGGTTTAAGGAAGTTCTGAGCAAGGTTGGTTGTGGGGCCGAGAGTCCCTCAGGGACTGAAGTCCTGTCTCATTTTGTTCGTCCTGCGGCACGACTAAAGTCGTGCCCCTTCACACAAAGGAACTGCCCGGCTGGACAACACATATTCGTCCCAATAGAGCTTTTCACCAAGCGGCAAAGTTGTGCCCCTCCAAACATCTGCCTCCGGATTTCGCTTTTCACCAATCTGTAAAGTCGTGCCCTTTCAAAACATGGACTTATTCAGAGATTCTTTAAGGGTCGCGGATGCATTGAAAGGCTTCAAAGAAGGGAGGCTCGCCGGCGAGAATTCGCTTGCGAGCCTGATCGAAAACTGGTTCATCGGGGGTTTGTTTTCTGGGCGCTTGTGGGGCGACTCAGTTGTGGTCAGGCAATCGTGCGGCGCCCGGAGATCAGGTTGATGATGAGGACTACGACCGCAACCACCAGCAAGATGTGGATGAGTCCGCCTGCGATGTGCAGGCTGAAGCCTAGAAGCCA
>Ga0302319_10014517_pt1 | contig 14675 bp, 22 predicted proteins | sample Bog_T0_2_FD_203319 | JGI IMG/M metagenome (GOLD analysis project Ga0302319, IMG submission 203319) | Peat permafrost microbial communities from Stordalen Mire near Abisko, Sweden - Bog_T0_2 | ecosystem: Environmental > Terrestrial > Soil > Wetlands > Peat | place: Sweden: Abisko, Stordalen Mire... | reverse complement strand
CCAGCCTCCGGCCCCTCGCATCCTTCTTCGCCCCCGTCTCCACCAGCTCTGCTGCGATCGTTTCCATCGCCGCAGCTTACAGGACTTTCGATCAACCGACTACGAGGCGCCTGACCGGACGCTTACCGCCATTCGGGGAGAGGACCAGATAATTGACCCCGCGTCCAGTCGATCTGATCAAGTTCGTAGTACGCCAAAAGCCCAGTCCGCTTTCGCCAGACGGATTCGGCCGGCCCCTCTCTAATTCAACCCCAAGAGCTGTCTAAGATTGTAGCACTGCCGACTTATCAGCTCCCTGGAGACAAGACCGGCATCGACTAGTCTCGAACAGGCACGCACGTCGAAATTAAGCACTTGATCCAGCTCCGCCATATTGAATCGGAGCCTGCCATCGGGAGCCCTCTGTGGGGCTGTGGGGAGAAGGCAAAATAGAATGCCTAGGTTGTTGTGAGTTTCGAAATTCAACAATGCCAGCCATCCAGGATATGCCCTATGGAGACTCTGAAAATATTCACGAACCTCGGGAATCTGATATATCTCTTCAGGCACATCGTCATATCCAGAAACGGTCCATAATTGATCCCCGAAGTTCATTAGAATCTCTTGTGAAGGGAACAACTCCGACTCCGATTTGGAATCGATCATTTCCTTGTCAAATTCAACAACGACTAGGCCATATTCCATAAAGGGCTTATCGGCCACATGGCGAGCTCCTTGAGCACAGTCATTGATCTTGAAGTTAGGCGTCGCAAGAGAGGCTGACGCAATTCTGGCGGTTTAGCTACGGATCATAGCGAATCGGCCAAATGGGATTTGGGAATACTGGGACAGACTGAATCAAAACGGATCCTAAGGGTGTACCTATAGTCAGGACCTGCATTTCGCATGGTTTGACGGGTGCCATTAATTCCCAGAATCCCATTTTGAGCCGAGAGATAGGCGAGTATGTGTCCGGCATCATCATCAAAAAAGAATCGGGAAGCCCACTCTGCGCGCTTCGCGCGCAACTCCAATTCATGCGGAACACAAAAAATCATGAATCCTTCATCCGCCGTTCCCACTTCGTCCTCCAGCGCTGCCGGTTCCGTCTCCGGCTTCTGGTCCCATCCCGCCGTCATCGCTCCGACCCATTTCCACAGCAAGAGCCTCTCTGGGTGGTCATTTAACACCGCCATCGGCTGCGCCCACGGCTGCCGGTTTTGCTACGTGCCGTCAGTCTCGACCGTCAACTTGGCCCCGAAGCTCGCCCCCATGGGGGTCGGCGACCCCGACGCGGACTGGGGCCGGTACGTCTTCCTGCGGCCCTGGGACGAGGGCGCCTTCCTGAGGTCCTTGCGGCACGCGGACGCGGTCGCCAGGAGGGACAGCGCCACCGGGAGCACCCACGCGGTGATGTTCAGCAGCACCACAGACCCCTACCAGGTGATCCCGAACCCGGATCCGGCGGAGGCACGGAGGCTGACGAACGCGAACGTCGAGATGGTCCAGAGGGCACTGGAGCTGATCCGGGACCAGTCTGCGCTCAATGTGCGCATTCTGACCCGCAGCCCCCTCGCCAAGACCCATTTCGACCTCTTCAGGTCCTTCGGCCCCCGCCTGCTCTTCGGAATGAGCATCCCGACCCTGCGGCACGACCTGGCGGACGTGTACGAGCCCAAGGCTCCGGCCCCCACCCGCCGACTTCAAGCCATCCAGGAGGCCAAGAAGGCAGGACTCCATGTGTACGTGGCGATGGCCCCGACCTACCCCGAATGCGACGCGGCGGACATCCGGACCACGATGCGGGCTGTGGCGGAATTGGATCCGCTCACCATATTCCATGAGCCGATCAATATCCGGGCCGAAAACGTGGCCCGCATTGCCGCCAATGCGGCATCGAAGGGAGTGGCGCTAAAGCCCTCAGTGTTCGCCTCCCAGAAGGCCTGGAGTGAGTACGCCCTCCAAGCCTTCCGGGACGTGGTCAACTCGGCACGGGAGTTTGGCGTGTCCGACCGACTCCACCTCTGGCCGGACAAGTCCCTCGGGCACCCGGCCATCGTCAGGGCGCGGACGGACCCGGCTGCCTACCTGCGGTGGCTGGATTCGAAATGGAACCGGCAGAGCGAGTGACCGGTGCCGGCGCCCGGTAGGAGCGCGCCGTGACCATCGCCCCCCTCGCGGATCCCTTGTTTCGGTTGCCGGCAAAGCCGGCATCACCTCCGCCTTCTGGTTCCTCCTTTCTTTGCCGTTGTCTCCGGCTCCATGCAGATTGAATAGCCGGCGGAGGCCTGCACGGCGATGCTGGCAGCCGTTTCGATCGGCAGGTCGAACCATTGCCGGCGCCCTTTCTCCCTGAAGCGCAGGATGTCGCCCTTCTCGATGCGCACGACAATCGCCCGCGCCTTGCGCCTCCTGCCCGGATACAGCACTGAATAGGGCAGTTCGGTGCAGCGCTGGACCGGTTTGCTGGTCGTTGTCATTTCAGCCGTCCTTTCGGGCAAAAAAGGACGTTTCCCACCAGCGGCTGGATGGCCAGCACGGTGGCGATGGGATTGAATGGGAGTCCGAGGTGCAGCCCGTCTTCGTTGACGACTACGCGATGACTCCGGAATGGGCTCGGAGCGTAGGTGATGTATCCTTCGACATGGCCCTGAAGCTCCTCGAGAGTGAAGTTGGTGCCATTTGCGGGGGTCACGATTTCCGAGTCAAAGCTGCCGCCGTACACCAGCAGGGCCTCCCCGGGACGGACTGTAGGGACCGGACAGGGCAGCCGCGACCTAAGCCTCCGCTTGATGGATGCGCGTGGGTTCATGTGATCCATGGCAGTGGGGAAACCAGCACATCGCCGAATATGGGCTGCCCGGCCATACTGGTGGCCGGAAGGTTCAAGGGAGACCCGTTGATCGCGCTCTCGTCGTTGACCACGAGCCACCAGTGGAGGAGCCGAACGAGTTCGGTATAGCCTCCGACGGCCGTCTGAAGTTCTTTCAGGGTGAATTCCTTGCCGTTTGCCGGCTTGATGAGAACGCTGGCGTCCGGATCCTCGGCAGGAATCCATACGGCGCTTGTTCCGGAGAGTGAGCAGCCTTTCATGACACAACTCCGATCTTCGAGCGGCTTCGTTGCGCCAGCTTCTTTATCGCCCTGGCCATGGTCTTCGCTCCGAGCGGAAAGAAGCCCATGAACTGCCCTCCGGCATGGGCCACACCGTCAAATACCCCCTCGGAGTCCTTATAGACCAAAGCCCGCTTCGCGGTGAGAATTCCGCGGCGGTACAGGTGCGGCACCACCTCGTCTATGGCGCTCGTGAGCGACCGGCGGCCGCTGTCGCGGTCGTAGAGCACGACTTTGCCACGGAGGACGCGGATCGAGTATTGGGGCTGGAACAGGTCCAGTTGTCCCGCGGCGCCGACGGCCCGCTCCTTGGCTAAGAACGGCTGGTGCTTCTTGAGGCAGACGGGGCCGATACCCCTGTCCGTGGATTCGGTTGCTCTGAGCGGATGACCGCAGAAGCGGCAGATTTGCCCCTTCGATGAACTGGCTGATGGTGCGATGGTTTTCATAAGAATACGGCCGCGTTTGAACGCTTCCGTATTTTTTGTGTTTCGGTCGACCTGCACCGTTAGGGATCTCGCGGCTGCAATTGCCCGAGCAGTGGTTGGTGGCGCAGCCGCCCTTCCGGTTTGGGAATCAGCCGCACCGCCTTTCATAGGGAGCCCAAGGCGGACCCTCAGGGGGAGGGAGGATCGTGTCGGTCCCCCGGCGCTATATATAGGTCCTGGCACGTCCCACGCGCCTCGCGCTCAATCAAGGCCGGCGGAATACTACCTGACGGCAGCGCCCCGGCGCATCAAAAACTTGAATTGCGGACAAGGTCCGAGCGGCTTTCTGCACGTTCGATTCGACCGAGCCGACGATCCACTCGAATCATGAATTCAAATGGAAAAAGGAAGTCTGAAGGATCGGATGAGGCTGCGCGCCGTCTCGCCAGCGATTCGCTGGAGCGGTTGTTCCAGCTCGTCTCAAGACGCGACCCATGCGTGCTGCAGGAGTTCGCCCAGGAGGCTCCGTGGTCCTTATCGGCTCCGAAGCTGGTGAGATCGCGATGGGCATCCCGGAGGTCGAGCGTTTTTTCACGAGGCTCTTCGCCCGAACCTCGACGTTCTCCTGCGAGGAACGCAGCGTGGCAGGGGCGATGGCCGGCGACACCGCTTGGTTTTTTGCCGACGGATTTATCGTGATGAAGGAGGTTGGTGCGCGAAAGTCCGCACCCTACAGGGTCTCCGGCGTCCTTGAGCGAGCTGACGGCCGGTGGCGCTGGAAGCTTTACCACGGTTCCGAACCTGTCCCCGCTCCCGCCTGATCCGCCTGGAGAAGCGTGCCGCCGAGCCTCTCTGGGCCGGGGCCAGCCTTGGACGCCCCCCAAGCGACGGCAAGGCCGCAAGGGATTGTCAGCTCTGACCAGGACGACGGATGTCTCACGTATCACGGGATGGGTTTGGAGGCGAAGGAGGCCACCGGGGTGATCGAGGATTATATCTTTCGATCCCTGATTCCCGCGATCACTTTGGGCAGGATCAGGTTGACGTCCTTCCGGGCAAGCTCTCTGGCTTGAGCCATCGCCCCCGCAATTGTGACGGTGCTCGGATGCCCGATTTCGTGGAAGCCTAATCCTCCGTTCATCGCCACGAAGCGCGCATCGCGGATGTTGTCATGCACAGCGTCGATAAGATGCGGTGGCAGGAGTCCCTCGCTACTTGCAGCGACAAGCTGGCTTCGGACCGATTTCTTGTAGCAGTCGGTGAACGCGCTGGCGAGGGACTCGCCAAAGGCGAGGCCCTCGTAAGACAGCGGGAACCCCTTCAGGGCCTCCGATGCCAGCAACTGGATGGGCGCCGAAGGCTTCTCCGCGCGCAGCTGAGGGAACCTCAGTTTGAAATAGGAAAGAACGGCCTCATTGAGGACGATCTGCTGCAAGAGGGCCGCCGCCTTGACGAGTATCAGGGCTTCAGCCAGTTCGGGATTGTCGGGTTTTGGATTCATGATTTTTTGTGTTTCACGCCGGCTCATGTGATCCACGGCAGCGGGCAGACCAGCAGGTCGCCAAATGTAGGCTGCCCGACCATTCTGCTGTCCCTCACGCGGGGAGGATCTCCGAAAGCACCTCCGCGTTCCCAATCGCTCATCTCCGTGACGGTCGGAGTCCGGAGTTGTTGAGGAGGTGATTCCTGGAGATTCGGACGAACCCGCGACGCTTATACGGGCTAATGAAAGGCACTTACGCACCAGACGGACACGCGGAGGAGAAAATGCTCCCTTCTCCTTCAATGATTTTCACGGCCTCAATCCGCCCCATTCACTTCTCTTTTTCACTTTTGTAAGGGTAGGAGTGTTTTAACTCCGCATCTCCGATTCGCCGCCTTACGGGCGCCTTTTATTGACCTACACTAGGGGCATCTATGTCAGCCGAAAACAACCCCATCAAATCATTGGATCCTGCACGCATGCCGGATCAAGAGCCCCCCACCCTCACCGTCCCCGGAGATACTCCCGTCCAGGAAATCCCTAGTGAAGCCCCAAAGGAGGAACAGGAAGCCACGCCGGCAGAAGGCGGCGGAAGGGAGCTAAATGCGCCCGATGACATGGCGGTGGCCATGCTCCAGATCGGCATTTGCCGGGTGCGCATGGTGTGGTTTCAGCTCGAGGAGGGGATCTGGAAGGAGCAGACTCCCGACCATATCAGGCAGGCTTTCATAAGGCTGTGGGAGCTGGCGAACGACGGCTGGCTCTCAAAGAAGGAGCGAAAGAAGGTCGGGTTCGAGATCCGAGCCATCCTTCACGATCTGGAATCGAAAGCGGTCCTAGGCACGGTCGAAAGCCCGTGCTTTAAGAGCGGTCGCATGAAGCTGTTCGGGACTCCGGTGCTGAATAGGTTCATCCCAAACCACATCGAGGTGCCCCGCTGGCCCAAGGCTCCGGATCTTCCGGCAAGCTCCGACACCGGGCCGGGACTGATGGAGGCGTTCCTGCGCCGTCTGCTTGGCGCCGTCGACGCCGAGCGGTTTCACGATCTGATGGCTGTCCTCTACCGGAAACTGATCGAGCCGGAGTCGGAGACCCGGAACCTTCCGGCGCTTGTGCTCGTCGGCGATCCGGACTCCGGAAAGTCGCTCATCCTCTCCAAGTTCATTGGCGGCCTGGTCGGGAAGAAGGCGGACGGCACCTCGTATTTCACGGGCGCGGACAAATTCAACGCCCAGTTGTATTCCTCACCGCTCATTCTGCTGGACGATATCAAGAACCTGTCCGAACGGCAGCGGGACGAGTTCTACTTCAAGGCGCACGGGCTGGTATCGGTGCCGGACAAGGAGACCCGGGGCATGTATGCGGCCGGCTACACGGCTCCGTGGTCGTGCCTGCTGGCGATCGGGCTCAACTACCAGCAGCTGGAGTACCTTTCTTACACCTCGGATACCCGCACGAAGTTCCTGGTGCTGGAATGCTCAGCGGCCTATGCCGAATTCAAGGACCGGTTCGAGGCGGAGGTAACCAAGGCCAAGGGTTGGGATGCCTGGATGCGTAGGGATGTGCTCCCGCACTATGCCTTCCATTACCGTCATCGCAAACTGAAGTACCCCCACCACCGCTTCTGCGTGGAGAGCTATTGGTCCCCAGGCGTGATCCTGGAGATACCGTTCCCGCCGAAATACCGGACGATCCACGAATTCCTGTTCGAGCTGGTAAAGGAATGGGAACTCCGCAGCCGTGCCCATGCGCTGCCGGCGCAGCCGGACCTGCTCAATCTGACTCCGACCGCAATCCTGACTCAGGCCCACGGCTTGCCGTTCCTGGCTCCGATAGCGAGAACCATAGCAGCAAAGGAGCTTGGGGCCTATCTGCGGTCCGATTCTACATCTACGGCGCAAGCATCGATCAGCTTTAGCACCTTCGGCTATTGGCGATTTTTCCCAATAATCCCAATGTTCAGGATGATCCCTACCGAGATCCAACGGACCCGCCTATGGTTCGGCCCTATTCGCTCCGACTTTAAGGTCTCGGACGGATCTCATTGTGCCTCACGAGATGATCCTTAACCCGTTCTGGGTCAAAATAGACTTTGTTGCCAATCTTGACGAATGGGATCTGCCTATTCGCCTGCCACGCTCGAACTGTGCGCAAACTGGGCGGCGGGTCGAAATGCGCCCGCAGCTTCTCACCAGAAATTAATTTGCCCGACTGATCCATGGCGCCGCCTCAGAGGCGGTTGCCCCTTCACCGGCCAGGTTACCTTTCGGTGGGGCAATATCCGACGCTTGTTCTGGGTCGATGACTCTCGCCCTTGGGAGGGATCTTGCGATTCCTCCTGTAGCTTCAAAAACCGACCCGCGCCTTCAAGATGGATAAACGGAGAGTTTGGCGAAAGAACGATACCTAAGTTTACTACGATTTTCTGTTCACAGTCAGCTAATTGTGAAGAAATAGCAGGCTTGTGCCACTTTATGCAGCTCTTCGGGACTTGAGGACCCGCCTTGGTGCGATCTGCCAGAACCTCACCGCCTCAAGCTTGTTCGTTAGATTCAGGTAGTGCCTTTTGCATAGCCTGACCTATATTGTCCCGCTACTTCGAACAATTTCAGCAGCTCGCCCTCGGTGTAAGAACGTGATTCGCGTACCTGCTTTCCTCGGGTGTCTATCTGACTAAGCCCGGCAAGCGGGTTAATGCCCAGACGCTTTGTCGATACGAGCCAATTCAAAAATGCACACGCAGAAACTTGATATTCTTTTTTGGTCTTGGCGGAACAAGTCAGGTCCGCGATCCACGATTCAAAACGATCCGCTCTAATGTCGTTGACCGCACGCCAACTAATCTCACGGGCCATGCGCTTCAACCGTGTTGTTGTGTCGTGAACGTGCTTCTTGGCGCACCCTAGTTTTCCGGTTAGATACTTTTCATAATCGGCAAACAGCTCGCCAATTTGTTTCCCTGCCGCCTCTCTTTGCGAATCAGGAGCTGCCATGCCCTCCTGCACCCTCTGAGCTTGGAGCGCGAGCTCCATTATCCTCTTTTGAGCGATTTCTCGATTGGGTGTCCCCAAAGCCTTCCACTTCCGAACGCCATTCTCTACCAAGGTGTAATAGCCGCGGAAATTAACGATCACCTCTCTGCCGCCAACCAAATGGTAGACCGGATAGACCTTCGCGTGAAAAACTTTTTTCATGCAATCCTCTCCGTGAGCCTTACCGTCCTAGAGTCTATCAGCGCATTCAGATCGCATTGCCTAACTCTTGGAGCCCGCTCGCTGACCCTAACAATTGGGAGCACGCCCAGGTCAACGAATCTCCGACGAAAATGGCGTTTTGACACGGACATTAACTCTGCCGCCGCATCATAAGTCAGTAAACGGTCGTGACTCTCCATCGAATTCATATCTCGCTCTCCCCAATTTTGATTGGCGATCCTAGATCAACCTCCCTTTCAATGTGCTCTTCAGACATACCAGCTTCAACCAGCGTTACGGCACGTCGCGCTTGAATTGCCGCAGATTCTGGATCGGCCGCGATTAAGTGACCTGTAGGATCGCTGTCCCCAAAAAGCTGCGCGATCAATTCGTCGCTCGCTCCTAGCCTTCGCAGCTCGTCCGCGCTAAGCAACGAAAGCCTTTTATGTTCCTGAACGTACAGTCGCCGAAGATGCACTGGACTGATCAAAATGTTGAATTTGCCCAACCAAACGCCGATCTCACGCCAACTGTAACCTTTTTCGCGCATCACGTAAATTGGCCTAAAATAATGAGCGATATTGAATACCCGTGGCGCATCTTCAGCCGCTTTTAGTAAGATGGCGGGATTGGCTATTTCCGGCGACCCGGTATCGCCAACAGTGCTCGCAAAATTATCTTTTTTTGCCATAACTAATCATTTCGTATCATCCTTCGTCGTTTCGTGTCAACTCTAATCCACTTTTTCCCCAGCGGTGGGATCTTACGCGTTCCCAATAAAGCGGGCTACCTTTCGAGCCGATGTCGGCGGGATAGCCCCGGGGAATTCATTTGCTCGCACTACGCAAAACATCAGATTCAGCTCCGTTTCGAGCCATCAACCGCGACCGGGCGACCCGTTTTCACACGCAAACCGCACACCAATTGACGTTGAGCCCACCGACTTCCAGTGATCCCTTGAGGTCCTTGAACTGTTGACTCCAAATGTATTGGCGCCCCTACGGACTTTATTTCAAATCCTCATTTGGCAACGGTTACCGTTACCTCGACCGTTGTGGTGAGTTTCTTTTGGCGGCTGAGGCCGTAGGATTTATGCCTGGGGAGGCTACGCCAACGGGCGGTCAATTGACGCTCCCTGAGATAAATTTACAGGTGCAGCTAAATTCTCGGGAGCTAAACGTTCAACAGGAGCTTGTGCCGAACATTGGAAATTTCACCGAATCGTGCGAACACCTTAGTAAATTGGCGGAGAAATTCTTCGGCCCATTAGATATTCAATCGTTTTCATTCACCGGAAAATGGTTTCACCCTTCGGCAACGGAGGAAGAGGCGAAGCATGCTACGCTCTTTTGGAAACAGAAACCACAAGATGAACTAGCAAAGCTTTTGGACATGGTTCCCGATGCGCTTCGCGTCGATTACAACTTTTCGTCAGGGAAGAGTGATCTACACGTAGCAATCTACCCCATTGCTTTTGCTACTGTGACGAAGCAGCACGCGGGCCGAGGGTTCCTAGCGACGAGGGATTTTCGTAAGCGTGTATCAAGGTCCGAGGCAGCAAAATTCGATAATCCGGCCGAATCGTCATCTTACGGCCTAATGATGGACGCCCAGTTCATCGAGCTCGACCCGCCCCCGTTTGATTGGGAAAAGGAACGTCAACGATACCTTGCGAGAGAGCAACTATTGGTGAAGCATTTCAATCAATAGTCATGAACAATACCGAGATACCCTCGTTCCCTCAGACCACCGAGGTTCTGCCGTTCGGAACTATTTCGACTGCAATGCAGGCGAGCGCTCCCCGCATTTTCGTTTCATTGTCATCCGCTACTTTTGTCCAGCAGCAGCCATTTCCGTCTCAGAACAGAGAAATTACACCTTTGATTTCAACCGGTGAAGTGGCTCGGCACTCGCGGTTAGAACGGAAAGCATCAGGCTCGGCTCTCTCTCGAATTACAAGCCTCCGGGTTAAACGCGGGAAGACACTCAGACGCTTAACTGGCTTCGCGGTCCATATTGGGAAAAATATGTCACGCGTCGCTTTGCTCGAAGGCGATCACACGACTTTGTATGACTGGCCAGCCGAAAAATTGCGGGAGAAAGGTATTCTCGTTGAGTACCAACCTTTCGAGTTAGATGAAGTCGAGATTGATGTTGAGGGGCTAACCGGCGCAATTGCGTATGAATTCAGGCCGCTCGCAAGAGTCGACGACGCCACTATCGAGCCGTTGCCGTTGAATCCCGAATACACCGCGAAAAGAGATAGATTGCTAGCTCGTGGCAAACCCAACCCTCAGGCTTGAGTTTTTCGAGTCGGGGATCGGCGACACCATTATCATCACCTTCCCTGACGGGGGTGTTTGAGGTGGTCCACGTTCGTTGGACAGCGGATCGTCTAAATTAAGTTATGGAGACGGATGCCGGACGGATGTCTTGGCCGACTCCGAGGACAGAGGCGATAAAGCCTGCCGCAGGAGTCGGCCCGACGGGGTTGGAGTGAGCGGTGATCATTGGTTGATGGCAAGCGCGACCGGTTGGCGGTACACTTCCATGGGTGTCATCGGGTCGGCGATGCCGAAGGCGCTGTGGGGACGGTGGTCGTTGTAGAAGCGGAAGAAGGTCTCGAGGTTTGTATAGGCGTCGACCTGGGAGCAGTAGCTCTTCAGGTACACCTCGTCGTACTTCACGGTTCGCCAGAGCCGCTCGACGAAGACGTTGTCCAGGGCGCGGCCGCGCCCATCCATGGACAGCTTTACTCCGCGGGCCAGGAGCGGCTGGGTAAATTCGGCCGAGGTAAACTGGCTGCCCTGGTCCGTGTTAAAGATCTCCGGGACTCCGTGCTCGGCGATGGCCCGCTCGACAGCCCTGACGCAGAAGGAGGCGTCGATCGTATTGGACAGCTCCCACGCCAGGACCGCCCGACTGTACCAGTCCATTACCGCGCAAAGGTAAATGAAGCCGCCCTGGATCGGGATATAGGTGATGTCCATCGCCCAGACCTGGTTCGGCCGGTCGATCACGAGCCTGCGCAGCAGGTACCTGAAGATCGGGTTCGAAGGATGCTTCCGGGAGAGGTTTGGCTTCCGGTAGATGGCCTCCAGCCCCATCTGCTGCATGAGCCGCCTGACCCGCTTGCGGTTCACGGGATAGCCCTGCCGGCGCAGCCAGCGGGTCATCTGCCGGGAGCCGAAGACAGGGTACGCGAGGTACGTCTCATCGATAACCCTCATCAGGCGCAGATTGGCGTCCGTCTCGGGCTCAGGCTCGTGGTAATAGGTTGCCCGGGCCAGGCCCAGCAGTTCGCACTGCCTGACGATGGACAGCTCCGGATGGTCGGGTTCGATCATGCGGCGACGTTCCTCAACGCTCGAGCTCGCCAGCTTTTTTTTTAACCCAATCTAGCTCCATCTTCAGGCGCCCGATCTCCTCGAAGAGCCCCTTTTCCCGCTCCTTCGACGCCTCGGCGTCATGGTCGGCCTTCTTCGAAAAGACCTCCGGGAGCCGCTCTGCGATTTCCTTCTTCCATTGGCTCACCTGAACCGGGTGGACCTCGTATTTTGCGGCTATGGCGTGGATCGGCTCGAGGCCCTTGAGGGCCTCAAGACCAACACGGGCTTTCAGATCGGGACTGTGCTGACGGCGTTTCTTGGACATGTGGATCGTTTTTCAGGTTTGGACTTAACGATCCGGCCTGTCCAGTTTCCGGGGACCACCTCAGTTGGCGTTGTGGACGCCCATCCCTCCAAAGAGGGAATTCGGCCCTCGATACTCGATCTATTGAAGGGCAAACACCTTCATTTTGTGTGCCTAACCCATCCCCACGCGGATCATGGGAAAGACCTGGTTCCAATTCTCCAGCAACATCCCAACATTGATGAGTTCTGGCATACCGTCCCAGAAACCACGGCATTCATTTATCGGATAACACAGACGGTGGTATATCCTAGTCCGGTTCGAGAGTTCGCGCTCAAGATGCAAAGTGAATGGGCTCACACTTTCCTGGATATTTTCGACTCGATACAGCAGCGCCGGATTCCCGACAAGATTTTGCAATCCAACCTGGCAAGCTGGGAGGTTTCCGGTGTACGGGTTCACGTGCTCTCCCCCTCCGAAGCAGTACGGAGAGAATTCCGCCAAACTCTGGTCGCTAAAGTGGATGACCCGGATATCCAGTTTCCCGATGAAAATCGTTTATCGGCCGTACTAGCTTTGGAATTTGGCACCAACCTAGTCTTGTTGGGTGCCGATGCTCCACGAAACGAATGGCGCGATGCCCATTCCGAATGGCGAAACAAGAAACTGCCCAAGGCGTGTATTCTTAAAATTCCTCATCACGGATCTAGCGACACAGTCGATTGGCGAGGAGGAAAATCGACGGCTCATTTCCTGGAAATGTGCCTGGCTGGGACGGATACTAAAGCCGTTCTATTCGCGGGAGATTATAGTCACCCGAGCAAGGATGTTTATGAGCGTCTTATCATCGAAACAGACCTTTTCTGCCTAGGAAATGGGCTCAAGTCGAGTGCACCCAATCCGCTTCGCATAAAGGACCCTCGAGCCAAGGCTGTACAGGCATCACATGCTTGTCAGCCTGTCGTTGTCTTTGAGATCGGCGATTCCGGACCGCCTAACGTAACAAAGGGTTTCCATTGTAATGGGTGCCCGAGGTCTTGAACGTTGTGCTCGGATAATTGGTTCGGGCGGCTCCGCATTGCCTTCGGACAAGCTCAGAGTCATCGCGGATGTTCCTGGTGGCCAACGGCAATAGCACTTAGAAATCCCTCCCATTGTTGGTCGCTGTCGAACATTATGGCTTCCCGCAATTGATACGCCCATCTGGGACCGAGCAAAATTCTCAGGTCACCCAACTCACGGATACCTAAAGCTGCTCCAAGCTTGCCAACCCGAAATCGCCATTTGCGAGCTCCGATCGAATTCCAAGAGAAAGCGCGCGAGCAGCAAATCCAAGCGCATTTCGACCGGCGGTCGAATTCTACTCTCCTACATCCCTTCCATGAGTGACGTCTTAGAGCTAGGCCTCCTTCGAGATATTTGCCGAGGTACTCCGAGATAGCTTCTTTTCCCTTTCTTAGAGGCAACGTCTCAGCACGCCCGAGTCCGTAACGAGGCAACACTAGGCGAAGAAGCGACCAAAGAGCCACCAATTCAGGAGCGGCCGAAGCGCTATAACGAGAACGAAGCTCACGAAAACGCGCCGAATACCCACGGGCCCTACGTTCCTCTTGACACTCGAATAGGGAAGCCCAGTCGAAATCATCGGGACGAGTATCCCATTCGACGGCAACCAACAGATGATAATGCGGGCGACCCTTCAATTGGGGCTCGAGAACCCGAATAAAACTAAGAATCCAGGTGCCGTTGCGCCTTAAGTAGTGATTCCACCTGCGGGCGAAATCGGAGGGATGCAGATTCTCTTGGTCGGTGATCGTGAAGAAAAGACAATGTTCTCGGCCGAAGTGCCTAACAAAGGACGCAACATTCAGACGGAGGTGCAAAGCCGCCTTGGCTTCAGCCGAGGAAGGGCTTCCGGAACGCACAAGAACACCGTCATCATGTAAATCCCACGTCCTGCCCTCGCGATCCTTATAAATGCCCGGCTGACCATCAACAGCCCTAAATCGGTATCGCTTTGGAGATTGGTCGGAATTGTTTCTATTCTGACAAGGAAGGGCGGCTTCGCCGCCCGGAGCGCGCTTGCCGCGCTGCGCGCGGCAAGCATCGCTCCAATCCATCGCTGCCTTGGCCTCGGTTTGGCGCACACGGAGGCTCGGAGCGTCATCAGCACACGAAGCTTCCGAATGTACGAACCCCGAATGTCCAGCTGCAAGCTGCTGCGCCAACTCCATGCGGCTCGGTTCGCAGGCCTCGCGGCCCTTCTTCGCATCGAACTTCGATGCTGGCCGCTCGCCTGGCGGCGTCCTTTCTTCGCGTTCCGAACCGCTCACGGTAGGCGTTCGCTCCTCCCTACCGCCACAATCCCCCGAATCGCGCTTCTAAGCTCAGGTCGAAGTGTTGGCCATGCCAGGATCGTTTCTAACAACCCCCCAAGCTTTTGTGCGTCCCATTGTGCTTTTAGGTCTTGCTCCCCTCTGAATTCCGCTGGTTCAAATCCAGCCCCTGCACCCAATTTGAAACCTCCAGAAGATTCTGGAGGTTTCTTGCTTTGATGGGGTTGGGAAAGCTAGCGATGCCATGCGGTCGAAACGAAACCCGAGGAAGCTTCGAGAGACTTCGTGAAATCCGTGACGTAGTTTTTTTCGGGCTTCAGAGCGCAGCCTTCAGGCTGTCACCTGGAGGTTCGGATAACGCTCGTCGCCAATCTTCCTGGTTGCATCTCCGGCTTGGTGCCTCCCCGCTGACGACAATTACACCTCCCCACCCATAGCTGGGGATTCATAAGCTGTCATCCGTCTGCGGCCGGTTGGTATTCGGTGGGCCACCATTATCATCCCCGCC
>Ga0302319_10014514_pt1 | contig 14677 bp, 12 predicted proteins | sample Bog_T0_2_FD_203319 | JGI IMG/M metagenome (GOLD analysis project Ga0302319, IMG submission 203319) | Peat permafrost microbial communities from Stordalen Mire near Abisko, Sweden - Bog_T0_2 | ecosystem: Environmental > Terrestrial > Soil > Wetlands > Peat | place: Sweden: Abisko, Stordalen Mire... | reverse complement strand
GGACGTGCCATAGTGACTCAATCGAGGCCTCGCGTTTGCATCCATTTAGTTACTCCGAAGCCATATTTTCGGCTCCCGGACCCCTCATTTCATATCTGGATTTCTGGCGATTTGAATTAATCTTCGGAGGCTGACGTCCCTTCCCTTGCTGGCTGACAATGCTTCGTCGGCTTGCTCCTTGGTGATATCAGATAACGGCCAAAGTTGAGAAACTCGTGCTCTCGTAATACCTTCCCTTCTGGCTATTTCTGCACGCGAGCGAACCCTCCCCTCTTGAAGTTGCGCCGCCCACGATCGGATCTTAAGAACGACCAACCAAGGATCCACAGCGCTCCGAGTATTCGGGCTTTTCTGATCGAGGACCAACCGCGATTTTCTCGCCAGATTCCCCCTCTTCTCGAACGGCATCGAGACCCGCAAAATTTTGTCTCTGATTCCTCCTTGGGCAGCCATTTTACCAATTTAATCGATCGTTGCCTGCGGATATCGCGTGGCATTCGATATGCGCGGTTGAATTCTAGACTTCGATCATGTCTATTGCCTTATCTAATCGTCCCAGCTTTTTGCTCCGGAAAATAGTGGCTGTTGGCGCCGTGATGTTGGCGTCTTGCTTACTCAGGGGGGAGCCAGTTCCTGTGCAGGACCGAGGTCAATTCACCTTGGGCCAAACGGTCGTACGATCCCTGCCGAAGACCAGGCCTGACCGTCAGTACGCCCTTTTCATCGGGCTTCCGGAGTCCTTCGGGAAGGAACCGGGAAGGAGATATCCTGTGGTCATCGTGACTGATGGCTACTGGGATTTTACAACGGTCGTCGCGATGTACCGGGAGTTGCATTATGATGAAACGCTGCCCGAAATGGTTGTGGTCGGCGTCGGATACGTCGGGGACCACTTGGACTATGAGAGCCTTCGGGGGGACGACCTCCGGCCATTGGCTTCGATCGGCAGGACCAACGAGCCGGGTGACGGACAAGCTTTCCAATTCCTGCGCATGCTCGAGACGGAGGCCATTCCGTTGCTCGAGCGTGAATACCATACAGACCCCCACCACCGGATACTGATGGGATGCTCCGCAGGCGGATTATTCACGCTGTATGCGATGTACCGCAACCCGGCTCTCTTTTCAGGGTATGTCGCGGCCGCCCCGCAGGTAGCCCAAATCTGGTCCTTTGAGGAAGATTTTGCGCACACGGGCACCATCGTTCCCGGGAGGCTGTTCATGACCGCGGCCGACTACGAATGGCGGGATTACGACCAAAACATACTCCTGTTCAATCGTCGTTTGCTGGAGCGGCACTATCTTAAAGGGGGCTATCGATTTTGGAATGTCGCCGGAATGCGCCATTCTGGGGAGCGATTCGAAAGTTATGCCCGCGGGCTGGAGTACGTCTGCGAGCCGATCGCCCCGCAGACCGGACCCTCAACCATCCACGGCCTGCCTGGCATCGGCGGCTCCGGGCGCCTTTATGAGGTCACCTTCGAGCAGGACCTTTCGGGATCGGAGCGGATGAAATATTCAGAAGCCCAGATCGAGATTCTCAAGCGGCATCGAGAGTGGCTGGAAAGCCTTGTTGCCGAAACGAAGGTGCTCAAGGCCACAAGAAGCGCGGAAGGAAGCGACCGCGACTACTCGATGATGATGTTAGTGGCGTCCAGCGAGAAGGAGGCTGCGCAAATAGCCCAATCCGACCCGGCTGTCGCGGCGGGCCTGCTGCGTTTCAAGGTCCTTAGCTTATCACCATGACATTGCATGACGCGGACAAGTTAGGGCGTCGCGCCCCTTTTCTGGCATCATCGACTGGGCCATACAAAGCCAGTGAATAGTTCACCGCTGGGAGCAGCCTTCTATGGCTTCAAATCGATTTATTGAATTTCATAACTACTCGCTGGAAAGCTTCTAGCCGATGAAGGTCGAGTCGCTCGCTCCGGTTCGATCCCAGCCCGGGCAATCATTTTCTTCGACTAAAGAGTTGAAGCGTAGTGCCTACCCAATGGGCCTTGGTCACGCTTGACGATACGGGGCCGAAATACGAATTTCCGCACGTGGAATCAGCCGTGATTAGAGTTGTAGGAAAGCTAAACAAAACTCCATGGCAACGCTTCGCCCGCCTCCAATGGTCAGCCTGCCGCCTTTCTGCGGGGCGCGGCCAGCCCAAGGGCGTCTTTCGGTTCGCTACCCATGAGGCATGTTCCCAATGGACGGCGAACCTGAACCGGAGCGCGAAGTAACACGCGTACCCACTGACGCCGACTTGGTTTCGCTTGCGCGCGAACTGAATCGCCTTGGAGTCGCCGCCGTGGTGATTGGCAGATTTGCCATCAACCGTCTGGGATTTGTTCGCGCTACGGAGGATATCGATCCGCTCGTCGCGCGCGACAAGGCGAACCAGTCTCTTTTGAAGAAGGCCCTCGAAATTCTTCCCGACGGTGCGATCAGGGAACTCGGCGACGATCACGAAGCCAATTTGTCACGAAACGGCCTTGAGCCTTTTCGCCTGTTGACGAACAAGTTTCCGCAGGCTCGAGAGCTCTTTGAGGCGGGCCTTGCGGAAGCGCCTTTGTCGTTCGGCATTCGATTGTCGTTTCTCTTCGATTGATTTCGAGGGCCGTCCCGCTCGGAGCGAAACCGGGAGATCAACCGATGGAGTGAATATATTTCGCCTCTTGAATGCCAACGGGGCGTTCTCGAGCGCCAGCTTCCGCAACTTCCCGTTGTCACCGCCTTCGTCAAAGATTGGTTCCGCAGCGATACGACCGGGCAGGAAGGCCCATTCGGGAGCACGGACGCCAATTTTTCCCGCCAGATGCTCTGCGTATGCCGCAAGCCATGCATCAGCGACATTCCCTTCAGGGAATCTTTCGCACAAGAGCGCAGGTTCGTCCGCGATAGCCTCGATGGCCTGAGGACGCGACGAGACTCTTCGCAATTCATGTAACCAATCGCGCAGGTGCCGGCCAAAGTCGCCGATCGAGTCTGATCGTTCGGAAATCTCCCTGAGGGTTCTCGGGCGAAGGTTAGTGTTCACGGAAGTTTGATTGCTGACTTTATAACCTCTTTCGCGGCGTCCGACAGGACGTCGTGAGGGAAAAATTTGTCGTGGATAGCTTCGGCTGCCTCCACCGATCCTATCTCCATCTTTCCGACAAGAAACCGGATGTCTCCATAGTCGCCGGAATGGCCAGGTAGCGGCGGACGGCAGGCTCGAAGTTTCATAGCCAAGAGATAGGCGGCGGTAGGAACGGAAACCCGGAGACCCTCGCCAAAGTCGCTTTGAGGTAACTCGCGTTTGCCCTCCTTCTCGGCCAAAAACTGTTTCACATGGTCATTCAGCCAGTCATCCGGCAGCTCAAGCTCCCGAGCCACCCTAGCGGCCAAAATCCCCGCTATTTCGCTTTGGCGAACTACTGCATCGACGTCCTTCGTTGCCTCGCGCGATCCGTAGACCAGGGTAAAGACGGCTCCGCCGTACAGTGACACTTCCAACGTTGTCTCTTGTTCGAGCGCCAGCTCTCCCAAGCGGCGTAACGCTTGGGTAATCCGAGCTCGGCTAAGAGGTTCATATGGCACGATAAAACGTTACATGACATTTAATCCAATTACAAGTTTAGTCTAGCTTCGCTCCTTTTGACCTTTCCGCTGTGTAATGCCCATCAACCCTTAAACCGACCGACCAGAATTTCCGGTGCATAGATGGTGAATAGTTCGCCATTCGAAGCGCAATTCTTGGGCTCCTCGGCCAATTCTTGACTTCAATCACTATCTGCTAGGAAGCCCATACGCAATGAAGGCCAAATCGGTCGGCCCGGTTCGATCCCAGCCCGGGCAGCCATTTCGTTATGAAAGACAAAATTCGGGCTCTCCACCATGAAGTGACAGGAAGCGCCGATGAGCGTCTATAAAGGTCATCATCAATGACTTTCACGGCTTCGATGAGTTGAGCCAAGATGTCCGGTAATGACTGAGGATGACTAGCTCCGTACAGAAGCGACCAAACTTGCTGCGGCAGCCGGCCAAGATACGGACTTGTGGGCAACTCCTGGCTCTCCGCGTCCGCACAATCAGCAGGAGACTGTCTTATCCAGGAGAGGCTGGAGTCGAAGCATGATGGAACGCTGCAGGAGCACCGGGTAGAGATGAACAACTACACCCGGCAACAGCATACATAGCGCGCCCCTCCACGGGTGCTTGGTGAAAAGTGCAAGGACGGCGAGTAGCACGTGGATGGCAAAACAGGCTCCGTGGGCGCTGACATTGCCGCGCAACGACCCTTCCAGAGAGGCCAAGCCGGCCCTGGTGCCATCGAATCCCCGCATGGATTTGTGCACAATGCGATTCCACCCGGAACGATCGAGCAGCCAGCCGAAAATTGGGACGCCAAGCATGCGGTGGATTGCACGTTCACCCGCAGGGACGCGGAACCATTGGCGAGGCACACGTCGCATAACGGCGCCGGCGACTGCGGGCCCGAGGGCGAATGTTCCCCCGACCACCTCCACTGCACACCCTAGATTGCTCGGTCCAAGAACGAACCAGAACACAGCAATATTCATGGCCACAAACAGCAAAATGAGCCGGTACCAAAGGCTCTGAAAGACATCCATGGGATTTGCCTTCGGTGACTGCTTCGCGCTCATAAAACGATTGCGCATTTAGGATCTAATCACGGATTCCGTTTACGAGAAGGAGTGCGTCAGATCCGGCCGCTTCCATCGCAAATCTTCAATAATTTAGAACCTCAAGACCTGGGACATCGTCGAAGCGGCGGTCGCGAGTGACGATCGAACATCCACCACGAAGGGCTTGAGCCGCCAGCCAAGCATCATTCTCCCCTAGGCGCCGTGCAGAGCGAGTCTGCAATAGACCGCAGCGCAACGCGTCACCAACGTGTATTCCCAGAATCGAAAACCGTGAGGCGAGCTCACGAGCGGCCTCGTGGCCCCGTTTTTCGTAAAACTCCTCGAGCGTCACCACGCTGACAAACACTTCCGCCTGGCGCATTCGGTCGAAGAATGCACGGGCTGGACCTGTTTCACGGCGGGTGAGTTCCGCGTCCAAATCCGATACAAACGTCGTATCAAGTAGCAGTGTTCTTTTCATCGCTCCGAGGGCCGCCAAAACCGCGCCCCTCTAGCTCAGAAGCATGAAGCTTTAGGAACTCATCGACCGTACGAGCCGGCTGACCCGCATAAAGGCGCTGAATTACCTGGGAATAGGAGTCTCGCGGGCCCTTTCGTTCACGACGTAGAATCCGGAACGCTTCCATGTCGACGCTGATGGTCTTTGTTGCCATGCATGCATCATGCATGCACCAAATACTGCGTCAAGAGGCAGAGCAAAGATCCAACGAGCACTTACATCCTGCCCTTCCGGTGCATAGCCGGTGAATAGTTCACTGCTCGATAGGCCACATTTGCGATTCCGGGCCAATCCTTGGCTTTCCTAACACGCTACTGGAAAGCTGCTAGCCAATGAAGGCCAAATCGCTTGCCCCGGTTCGATCCCAGCCCGGGCAGCCATCTATGATCAGTAGCTAGGGCCAGAGGGACGTGCTCGCACTCAAATGGCTCGCCCACTCCAGTGGCTTGGGCTCAGGAAACAAGCTCGTGAGCTCCACCGCCCGACCCTCCTTGATCGAGCGGTGGACCGAATCCATGACATCGACTACATGCGCGGCGTGGGCGCCACCCGTCGGATGGGGCTGATTGGTGCGCAAGGCACGCCAGAGTTCGAACAAACCTGCGCTCCAGTCACAGTACCATTCCCCCACCCCGGTCGGCTGTCGAACCGGAGGCACGCTGTGGTATTTCCCGCCGTAGGGTCCGATCCGGATCTTGGCGGTGGCGGCGAACCATGCTGTGGAAATTGAGCCTGTGTCACCGTGGATCTCAAGGGCTGCACGGTTCTCGGCCGGCTCGCCGACGTAAAAATTGGCAGTCAACCGCGCCTTCATTCCGCCGGCAAAATCAAGAACCGCGACTGCGAAGTCGTCCGTCGTAAGCTTGAAGGGCACGCCATCCTTGGTCTTGCGTTCCGGCAGCAGTATACCACCTCCCGCGACGACCCGGCGCACCGGCCCGAACCAGGCGGTCAACATGGTCAGCGAATAGACAGCAACATCGAAGACCGGCCCGACAGCGTAGAATGGCGCCGGGTTTGGGTGCCACGCCTCAATGCGTGCCCAATCCACCGCGGCATAAGCCACACGCGGCGTGCCAATTCGACCCTCGCGAATCAGGCTCCAAACGGTCTGCTGCGCTTCGCCTAGCCACGCCACCGGGGCGCAGCTCAGCCGCAACCCCAGCGAGTCGGCGAGCGCGACCAGCTGGCTAGCCTCGGTATAGGTCGGCGCGAGGGGCTTCTCCGTGTGCACATGTTTGCCCGCCTTGAGGCAGCGCGTGACCACCTCGACGTGCGCATGCTGGATCGTAAGGTTGACCACAACCTCCACCGCGGGATCGGAAAGGACCTCGTCGAGCGAGGCATAGGCTCTTCCGCCGAACTTCGCCACCCACGCCTGGGCCCGGGCTGGATCAATATCGCTGGCCCCGAGAATCTTGATCTCCGGACGCGTCAGCATCGCCTCGCCGTAGCCTACGGCAATGTTGCCGCAGCCCACCACCACCACGCGCAGCGGTGGTGCGACTTCCTTCACCTCGATTGCGTCCCACCAAGATTCGACGCGTTCGCGGCTTTCTCTTGCCTCGGTGCTCGGATCAAATTGCTCGGGCTCATGTTCGACGCCCAACGGCCCGCGAAAACCAACGGCACGAAGGGACGACAGAATGGCCTTTATGGGAACGACGCCATCTCCAAGCCGGCAGGTTTCGTGGCCAAGGTCGACAAACTCGAATCCGGTTTTTTCGGCGCGCCTTGGCCTCACGTCCTTCAGATGCACCACCTTGATTCGCCGCGCCAGTTCGGTCACAGCTGCCAACGCATCCCATCCCCGCGTGGCGCACCAACCAGTATCGAGCGCCACTCCAACGAGGTCTTCGTCGCCCTCGCCAAGACGCTTCCACATTTCGGCGGCGCTCTTCTCCGGATGATTCTCTATCGCGTAGACAATGCCATGCTCGCGCAAAATCGATACGGCGGCTGGGCGGTTCTCGGCAAAAAGCTGAATGTGCCCGGCGATAATCGGGATATCCAAGGCGGCACAAAACCGGCACGCGCCGTGCAGGTCGTTCGCATCGCCCGGCACCCATGCGGCATAACTGCGCACCGTGAGGCCGTGCGAGGAGAGCAGTGCCCGCGCGGACGCGACATGCTGCAGCGTGGCCCAGTGCCAGTGGAGGTGCGCGCCCCAGAGGTCGATGGCAACAAAGCCGAGCGCCTTAACCTCGACCAGCATGGCCTCGAAGCGTTCAGGAAATGTGTGCAGCGGTGCAAACCAGGCCTGGGTGGCGGTGTCACCTTGTTGCCAGCCTTTTTCCATTTTGTAGCCAAGTTGGCGGGCAATAAAATTGGCGGTAACAAACGAAAGCAATGGGGCCATGAAAAATAGCAAATCGCCACGAGGGCGTTTGTCCAGCGGGAGCTACCAGTCAAGGGTTCATGACCGCGTTTCACTTCGCTGACTGAAACAGTTCAGAACCGCGGCTGGTAATTCGCCGGGTCCTTTACCAAAGACTGGAATGCGGGATCGTCCCTGAGCGGGAACCATGCGACACCGGTAGTGAGGTATTCCGCCCGGATGTCACAGGGCGTTCGCAGACGTACGCCCAGCTCGCGAATGGCGGCCTCCTTGTGTCCGCTCCATGCGAGCGCGATTATCCGCCACTCTCCCGCGGGCATCCCATTTACCTTGTCCAGGGTTTCTGGAAGGATGGCGATGGCATGGTCTGAAGCCGCAACCGCCTCGGCCCCCTTGCCAAGGACCGCGCGCGTCACAGCGAGCTCCATCCAAGTGGCGGGATCGCCAGGGTTGCGCGCCGCGTCGGCTTCTATGATCGGGAGCCGTTTCTTGAGGAGCTCCTGGGCTTGGCTCGGCTCGCCAAGGGCCACGAGCACCATCGCCTCCATGTTGAAATACGCCGGGTCTGTGTCTGTCGGATGCGGCAGCGTAAGGAACCTGCGCCAGTCTCCGCTATTCAAAGCCCACTCGCGCTTGAGCTCAGTTCCATCTTCCGAACCCCGTTCCGCCTGGCTCAATCCGGCGAACCAGGCCTCGACATCCTGAGGGTGTCCACCAAGGAGAACCGAGGTCTCGACGTATTCAAATCGGTCCTGCAGCGAAGCCATTTGTGCGGCGATCATCTCGGCCCGGACTGTCTGTGCCTCGGCATACCGGGATCCCCAAGTGAGCGTCGTCACAAGCACCCGGCCCGTCTCGGGATTTCGCGGGTCCAGGTCCCTTGCCCGTCGGAACAATTCGACTGCCCGCCGCCAATGCCCCTGTCTTCGCTCCACGAGGCCAAGGTACAGGTTGGCGTCGCCGCTTCCGGGAACGAGAGCCAATACACGCTCCAATTGGGTCGTTGCGTTTGAAAAGTCACGAAGGCAGAGAAGGTAGTACTCCCCTAGTGCTTGGTGCACCTCAGGCGAATCCGGGGCCAGCACTTGTGCTCGGTCGATTGCGCCCTTGGCCGCCTGAAGCTGGGCCGCCTGGTCGCCGAATCGGTTGAAGAAGGCAGTAATATGGGTTCGTGCAAGCTCCGTCCACGCGGCGGCGAACGCAGGATCAAGCGCCACAGCATGCTCGAGCAGTGACTGAATCTCCGCTTGCCGGACATTGTCTTCCTCCGTGTCTTCCGGGCGCATCGAACGGGCCCGAAGATAAAGTGAGTAGGCCTCCGCGTTGTCGGTCGGTTTCAGTGCAAGCTGCGCGTTGTCCTCCTGAGTCAGCGTGGCCTTGAGCTCGTCCGCTATCTTCGTGGCCAGCTGCGCCTGCAGCGCGAAGATGTCCGTCAGGTCGCCGTCGTATGCTTGGGCCCAAACGTGCAGGTCGGTGTCCGCGCGGATCAGCTGCCCGGTAACACGGATGCGGCTGCCGGCGCGGCGGACACTGCCCTCCAAGATGTAAGCGACACCCAGTTCGCGACCAATCTGCCCGATTGGCTTCTGCGTGTTGCGGTATTGGAGAACCGAGGTGCGGGAGATCACCTTGAGCTCGGGGATGCGTGCAAGGTGAGTGAGGAGGTCCTCGTGGACGCCGTCGGCGAAATATCCGCTATCGCGGTCGTCGCTCATGTTGGTGAAAGGCAGGACCGCGATGGATCGCTCGGGCGGCGACAGCGCCGCGGGGGCGGGGGCTGCTTCCGTGACAAGGGCCGCATTGCGCCCACGGAAATGGCTAAAGGCAAACAGGGCTGCAGCCGCTGCCAGGGCTGCTGCGACCGCCAAGCCAGTGCGCTTTCTCGGGCGGAATGGGAACGCGGAGTCCCTTGTCGATCCCGCAGGCAGGAGGCTGAAAACCGCCAGCCGGCCGTCGATGCCCTTGAAGGTGAATTTCCCCATCGGAACGATCCTTGCCGCCACCTTGCCGCGAATGAGATCATGCACCACCTGGCTAACGCAGATGCCTCCAACAGGGGCCGAAGTCTGGATGCGAGCGGCGATGTTGACGCCGTCGCCGGACACCCGAGTCCCCTGCCGGAACACGTCGCCAACGTGGAGACCCAGACGATGTTCGAGGGCCTGTTCCGGCGGCAAAGCCGCGCGCCGCCGAGCAAATTCCTCCTGGACCCGGAGCGCAAAGGTTGCGGCCTCTACCGCGCTGGCGAAGGCGATCAGCATACCGTCACCCATCGTGTTTAGCACATTGCCGCCAAGGGGCCGGGCGAGCTCCTCCATACGCTCGAAGTCCGCACGCACGAGGGCGAGAGTTCCCGTCTCGTCGCGCTGTGTTCGGGCCGAATACCCCACTACGTCCGAGAAAACGATTGCGGCCAGGCGACGCTCGACAGGGTCGGAGCTGGCGTGGTCGTTCGGCATTGAGTAAACGAAGCATTGGCGCCGACAACCAATCTGGCCAGATGAAAGCGGAGGAGCCCCAAGGCGTCGCCTCCAGCGTCTTGCGAACGCAGGCACCCGCCCAAGACCATTGATTCAAACTGCAGCTTTAAGCACGATGAGGGACCCTGCGGCGATGATTGGCTCAAGTGAGCGGATCTTCCCGCAGTTCATGGCGCTGGTTCCGTGCATTCCGCGGCCGCGACGCTCGCCATCTTGCGGATTGTAATAAATCCGAATTCAGGCATTTCGGGGCCGAGTGCCAGCACCCTCGCGGAAAGCCACAATTCTTTTCCTCGCCGCTTTGGTCTGCGGGCTCGCTGCACGGCTCTGGCTCGCGTCTCTGGGCGGTAACTTCGACCTGATGTCCTGGGTCCTCATTGCACGTGGCATGGACGACAGGCATGCCATTTATACCTCCTTGGGGCGTTACAACTACGGCCCTGTGTGGGCCTGGATACTACACGGCCTCGCACACCTGACGCCTGTTCTATTCGGTGGCGCCACGAGCGTGCTGCGATTTCACATGGTGATTGCAGGGTTTCTCGGGCTCGTCGATGCCGCCATCGCGTGGATCGTATCGAGGATCTACGGAACGACAGCGGCCATCGTTTTCATTCTATGTCCCATAAGCGTCCTTATCAGCGGATTCCACTCGCAGTTCGATAATTTAGCCGTGCTGCTAGGCCTCCTCGCGTGGTTAATCCTGCGCGACCCCGCTTTGCGGAAGCAGTCGATGGCGTTCTGGGCTGCCGCGGTTTTTGTCGGCCTGTCGCTCGCGACGAAGCATATCCTCATCTTCCTGCCGATTTGGATCCTCTTGTGGTCGGAATGCGGCGATCTCCGGAGGCGCCTGGGATTCTGTGCAGTCGCCTACGGAATCTTCATAGCCGGGTTCGTGCCTTGGCTGCTCGATCCTGCGTCGCGCCCCTATGTGATAGCCAACGTGTTCGCGTACACGTCCGCTCCCCAGTATTCCTTCCTGAGGCGATTGGCGGCGTTCTGCGCGCCGTGGCTCCTTTCGACATACGCACCCTTCCCGGGACTCACCGTTGTCAATCTAGTTTGGGCAGCGGCCATGGTCTCCCTGGGTGCCATCGCAATTCGGGTCCAGGCAAGAGACGCCAGGCCGGAAATCTACATGATCTATCTCGCCGCTCTTGTCCCCTTCGCGCCTTCCGCAGCGGTACAATACCTTGCTATTCCTCTCCTCGCGGGGGCGGTCGCCTGGCGCAAACCGGCGTCCTGGTTATTCATGGTTGCTGGCAGCATATTCGTATTCTTCGGCGATACGAACATCGGCGGACTGCCTGCCGTGCATGGTCTGGCTTTAACGCAATTTGCCTCCAAGCTCAGTTACCATGGTGTGCTTTTTACGATTATCCTGTTTCTTGTGATCGAATTGTACGGCGGCGCACGAGCAAAGAACCCAGTTGGATCCGAGGACGTGCGAGCATCCAGCACGAGTCCATAGTGGAAACCTCCGGTCGCGAAGGTTCGCAAGGCGCAGTGACAGCAAGGAACATGGGAAATGGGGCGGATACCCGTGGCGTAGGAAAGGCCGCAAGAGGCGCCCGCCTCGGGATTCGCCGAGGAAGTGTTCATCGCTGACTTAGCGGTTGCCTGAGAAGGCGATCGGATTAGCTTTACGAATATAATGCGAGACTCCGAGACACCGTCTGGCAGGAGCCGCATTCTGGTGGGTCGGCTGAAGCAGTCTAAGATTTACAGAGATTATGAAACGGCATTTCGAGATACCACAGGCTTGCCGTTAAATCTTCGTCCTATCGAGGCACTCGACCTGCCTCACCATGACGATCCGAACGAGAACCCATTTTGCGCCCTCATGGCGCAGAGTAATCAGTCGTGCGCAGCATGCCTTCAGATGCAGAGGAAAATCGAAGATCAAGCCGGCATTGAGCCGCAAACTCTTCGATGCTTTGCTGGCTTGTGCGATTCGGCCGTGCCGGTGCGCGTAGGGGAAAATCTCATCGCTTTTCTGAGCACCGGACAGATCCTCCTGCACAAGCCAAGTCACCAAGAGTTTGCGAAGACGACCCGCAGCCTCCTGAAATGGGGAGCCGAAGTGGACTTGAAGCGCCTGGAGGAGGCTTATTTTCACACGCGTGTCGTATCCAAGAGGCAGTACGAGTCGGTTCTACGGCTGTTGGCCGTTTTTTCCCAGCATCTTTCAGGCTTGAGCAATGAGTTAATGGTGAAGGAAGCTGCTGGCGAATCGCCGGCCATCACGCGTGCCCGAGTCTACATTGCGGCGCGCCATGCGGACGAACTCACACTTGGCGAGGTCGCGAAGGCCGTTAACATGAGCGCCTTTTATTTCTGCAAGATCTTCAAGAAGACGACCGGCATGACATTTACGGGGTATCTTGCCCGGGTGCGGGTCGAGAAGGTAAAAAACCTTATGCTCAATCCACATAAACGAATCAGCGAAGTGGCATACGAGACTGGCTTCCAATCGCTTTCGCAATTCAATCGTGTCTTCCGCCGGCTTGCGGGTGAGTCGCCCTCGGAGTACCGCGAGCGCCTGGGTACCTCCGCGATTTAGATGGTCGTAGTCGAATCTTGATGTGGTCAACGACGGTTCGGAATTTTCTCTCAGAGCGTGGCCACTTCTTAGCCACTGTTGATGTCCAATCAAATCCGTGAAGCGTCCACCTTCCCAAACGGGCTTTGTCAAAGCTTGAGCGGCTTGGCGTAGCCAGTGAGTTCCAAGTAGGCGGACCCCACCTCGACCCCGTCGGCCCCGAGGACACGGCACGCCCCCTCCCAGTAGGAACCCCCGGCAATTCCGTTGCCGAGGACCTGGCCCGCCAGAATCGGAACAATCTCGAAGGACACATGATTGCCCGTCTGAGGGTCCACCGTGCCTAGGCGCACCCTCGAAGGGTACTCGACGCCGTCCCCAGGGTTTACCCATCGGGACGTGACCCCCCAAGTAAAGGGCTCCGTGACGACATGCCCATCGGGTTCGACCCACTGGAGTCGGGACGCCGGATCCGCGGTGCCGTCAGCCCTGCGAAGGCGGTAGAGCATGAGCTCGCGCCTGGAGTCCTTCATCTGGATACACGTCCAGTCCCACCCCACCTGATCCCTGCCAAGTTGGCTCGAGCTTATCTCGTGATCCATCCACGCCTCACCGCTCACCGTGAATGACCTTCCGCCGATCACCAGGTGTCCTTTCGCCTCGAGGCGGGGAAACGTGAGATAGTAGCTGGCGGCTTCGGGTTGAGCGCCCTTCCTGGAAACCCCGTTGTCACCAAAGACTACAAGCGGCTTTTCTGGGACCAAGGAAAGCATGAACGAAGCCTCTGCCCTGACCCCGCCCGCGAGCTCGATCGGCGACCCGGGCTCGGGGGACTGCCGCAAGGTCCATTCCCCATTGCGTAGATCCAGATGGCCTACAGCTGCACTTGCATTCCAACCCTCTCGGTTCAAGCGCTCAGACTCGAGGAATCTTCCATCGGAAGGATCGGTAAGCGCCATGTGCGCAAGAAAGACCTGATCTGTTCCAAAATCGGCGTCCGCAGCCGGGCTCCTGGGTCCCGCTGCGCGGAAGAATGTAGCCTGGAAGCCGAACCTGCGGCCGTCCACGGAATAAAGGTGACCTGTCACGTACCACCATTCGATCCGGAAGTTGGGATGTGAACCGTAGTCCAGAGGAAATGAAAACACATGCCCGGGCTGTGGTATGGGCCAGCCGTCGACGTTCGCTTCGGCGCCTGAGCCGACTGGGGCCAGCACACCCAGGGCGGCAAAGAGGAGAACATTAAGGCGCATCGGGTTCACTCCTCCTGGTCGGCTGGAAGCTGGGTTCCCCAGATGCCCACGGCGTAGCTGACGACGCCTCCCGAACAGGCGACGGCAATGCCAAGGAAAAGGAGCTGCAGCCAGGGCAGGGAGAAGCCGAGCGTCCAACCGAAAGACTGCTTGTTGATCACGTGGATCAAGAGCCAGCCGAGGCCGAGGCTCAGAAGGAGTCCACAAACAACCGCCCACAGGGCCACCGCCAGCCCCTCGGCAGATGCGCCAAGGGCGATCTCCGTGCGCGAGAACCCCAGGGCCCTGAGCGTTGTCAGCTCATCACGGCGGTCGAGCAAGACGCTGCTCATCGTTAGGCCGATTCCCGCGATGGCGACGATGATGCCGATCACCTCAAGCGCGTAAGTGATCGAGAACGTCTGCCTGAAGACCTTGAGGATCTCCTCGCGGAGGTTCCGGTTCGTGAAGATCTCGAATCCCGGGTATTCTCCGCGAAGCTCCGCCCGGAGGGCATCCGGGTTTACACCGGGCCCTGCAAAGAGCGAAAGGTGTGTGGCCGAGTCGTCGCCCATCCATCGCACCAGGTGCACACGGTCGACCATTACCGACCCCCGCTCGTTGCCATAATCAGAGAACACTCCCGCAATCGTCAGTCTACGGGAGCCCGACGGCATCGGGATCTCCAGCGGATCGCCCCGGTGCAGACCGAACCGGTCCGAGAAGCTTTCGCTGACGAGAGCGAGGCCCTCGTTGCGTTGCACATCAAAGACATCTCCGCCGCGGGGCTGCTCTATCCATGGCAGGCTCGAATGCTCCCGCACTTTGGCCATGTCGGTTCCCGTCAGCAGGGTCGGCTGGCCACCGCCAAGCTGCAGGACATAGGTCGAGAGCACCCATGCCTCCCGCACGCCCCGGTGCGAGGCGATCGCCCTCCATGTTGCGGG
>Ga0302319_10014512_pt1 | contig 14679 bp, 15 predicted proteins | sample Bog_T0_2_FD_203319 | JGI IMG/M metagenome (GOLD analysis project Ga0302319, IMG submission 203319) | Peat permafrost microbial communities from Stordalen Mire near Abisko, Sweden - Bog_T0_2 | ecosystem: Environmental > Terrestrial > Soil > Wetlands > Peat | place: Sweden: Abisko, Stordalen Mire... | reverse complement strand
AGGTGCTCGGTCTCGATATAGGGCGAGCCGAACTGGCTGGCCTCGTATCGCGCGAAGAAGATCACGCGCCGTGCCTTCTCCGTATAGCGTTCGAACATGATGTTCTCCCCTCGTGCAGGCTATCGGCTGGAGTAGCTGTCCGATCGATTTTTCGGCTTCAGCCCAACCCGCGCGTGCCCTTCTCTAATTTCGCCGCCTGAGGCCCAGGAAAATTAGAAATCCTGCCTCCGAACAGCTCTTTTGGATGGTGCAAGAGCTTGAGGTACGCTCCATTGTCCCCGACGTCATGCTGTCGGGAGACGTCCATCCTGCCCTGACGCTCTGGTTGGGACGAAAATGCTATCCTTTTTCAGAGTGCCTACTTGATAAGACTCATAAACCGCCCCAAATGCTGCTTTTCCTTCACACGATTTCAGTTTGCATTCGCGTTTAAGGTGTTGCAGCCAGCGCATTCAAGCGCCCGCTTTCAAGGCGCAATGCTCGCGTACATCGTGCGGCAAGGTCAAGGTTGTGCGTCACCAGGATTGAGGTGAGGCCGTGATCGGCATGCAGACGTTCAATCAAATCGAAGACGCGGCCGGCTGTGATCTCGTCCAGGTCGCCCGTGGGTTCGTCGGCCAGCAGCAGCCGGGGGGTGTTGACCAGGGCACGGGCCAGGGCCACGCGCTGCTGCTCGCCGCCAGAGAGTTCGCCGGGCCGATGGTCGCTGCGATCGTCCAAGCCAACCTCCTTGAGCCAGTTAGCCGCTGCTGCGAGCGCCTCTCGGCGGTTGGTGCCGCGGGCTAACAGCGGCATGGCTACGTTTTCAAGCGCCGTGAACTCCGGCAGCAGGTAATGGAACTGCCACACGTAGCCGATTTCCCGATTGCGAAATGCGGCTGCCTGCCGTGGGGAGAGTTGGGCCACGTTGGTTGAGGCGCAGTATACAGTTCCCGCGGAGGGCGTATCAAGCGCGCCCAGAATGTGCAAAAGTGTGCTTTTACCCGCGCCGGACTGGCCGACGATGGCGACCATCTCACCGGGCTCGACTTGCAGGCTCAGGTCGCGAAAGAGCGTGAGTTCACCACGAGCGGTGGTGTAAGACTTTTGAAGGTTGGTGACCTGGATGATGGGAGACTGGCTTTGCGACGCTCGCAACTCCGGCTCCCGCACTGTGCGGGAAGCCTGGCTGGCAGCCGCTGGAGTAGTTTGATTCATCCGGTTACACCTAATTTTAACGCATGGGGAGCGGATTGGGCACGTGCTTATGGGAAGGATGCGGAATCCTTGGTACCTGAAGGGCGTTACAGAGGTGGGAAGACGGAGGTCAGGTGTCAGGGACCCGAAGCAAGATCAGGGTTGGGGCAGCGCTTCAGGGTTGAGGCGGCCTACACGGCCCTTGGGGCCGACGATGAAGGGCAGCGAGAGCGCGTTCCAGTTGCCGTCGTCGAGGGGCTGCCAAGTGCGGCCGTCGTCGCGGCTGATGTCGGAACCGTTGGCGCCGGCGGTGATCCAGAGTTTAAGGGATTCGGACCACTGGACGGTGGAGCGGTAGCCATGGGGCGGGATGGTGGAAGCGGTCCAGTGTGTACCGCCGTCGGAGGACCATGCCGCAGTGCCGACAGGGTCGTTGGGTTTGGTGTAGTCGCCGCCGACAGCGACGAGCGCGTAATAATCACGATAAGGAGATCGAGGCTGAGACCGTGCTGCAATCGAAAAGATGCCGGAAGATTCCGTATTGTGGCCGATGGGAACCGACTGTACCAGCCATTTGTCATCTTTCCCATTGAGATTCATGTCCGCATGCAAGCAATCATCTACACATATCGTAATTGTAGTCTGAGAATACAGCTCAGCTCCGCCGGAACCACCAGAAGCAAACTCTGGAGACCCAGAGTCCACGAGCAGCGATGAGTTGCTTGCTGCGAATGCCCCCTGCTTGCTTGGGTCAGCTCGTAGGCTGTCGTTTTTCTGTTTGTACCAATCTTTTCCGGAATTGGGGGTGCGGAACAGTGAGAATCTCCCGTCGACTGGATCCCCAAGCAGCCAACCATCCAGCCAGCCGGGAATCTTCCGGCCTTGAGAGTATTGATGGCGTTGTTGAAAACTGATCGCATCCCAGAACCCATTCTTGTCGGGGTTCTTGAAGACGAGCTTCCATGTCTTGCAGCCATCCGTAGTCTTGTAGAGGCGCGAAAGTCGTCCCTTGCCGCTCGACATGACAAAGGCGGTCTTCGCATCGAAGGCCTGCACCCCGCGATAATCCAGCGTCGCCCCATCCTTATCCGCATCGGGGATGGCGCACTTTTGCCAGTGGGCGCCGCCGTCGGTGGTTTTGAGAATGGTTCCTTCGCTGCCGCTGGCCCAGGCTACTGTGCCGTCTACCGAGTCGATGCCGCGCAAGCCGGCCATCGTTCCGGAATCCTGCATTTGCCAGACTTGCCGCGCATGCGGCGACGCCACTGGCGGGGGCTGGGCTGCGACCGATGTTGCAAGGGCAACGAGCAAGGTGAGGCGAAGAACTCGCATAGCTGGCAGTATAGCGGCACGGATAGAAGGCAGGCACATGACCGATGCGGCGGCGATAGCTCAACAGATTCCGACGAAGTACGTAGCCCTTGCAAGTCCGAATCGTTGAAACTTTGGCAGGTTCTGCCGATGTGTATCCCAGAACCCGTTTCGGAGCTGTGTGTTGGAGAACGCGGCAGGATTCCCCCCCTGTCACTCGCGTGCCGAAGATCACTTCGCGCCTGTTCGGGAATTGGTACAAGGGGGAATAACCTGTGAGAGAACTTCGGACCATCCTATTTTTCGTACTGGCATCGGCCCTGGTGGCCGGTGCATCCACGGCCGCGGGCCAACAATCGTTTGCGCAGCGGTTCACTTCGCACAACTCTTCGATGACGGCACTGCAGCCGGCGTTCATTACGCCGCTGGTGGAGTGCGATCCGCGATTGGTGCAATACGCGAAGGCAGCGTTCTCAAACGAGTACACCGCCGCCCGCACGCAGACTGTAAATTACGGCAACAGCCGCGGCATTGGCCTGATCGCGGGCGATCGAATTGAGTTCGACTACATCCCACCGCCTTACATCCAGCACAATAGCGCGGCCGTCGACGGGTTCGGCGACACCGCTACGCTGGTCAAGTACCGCATCGCCTCGGGGAACGCCGAGCACGGCAACTTCGAGGTGACGGCGCTGTTGAACCACAGCTATCCGACTGGCAGCTACAAGAACGGCGCGACAACCGGCATCTGGGGTCCGACGCTGACGGTGGGGCGTGCCTTCAGGCGCTTCGACGGGATGACTTCGCTGGGCGGGACGATGCCCACGGGCAAGATTGCGGCGCAGGGCCGATCGATCGCGTGGAACGCGCTGACGCAGGCGCATGCGACCAGGCATATCTGGTTCGAGGTGGAGAATAACGCGACCTTCTATAACCGGGGAGAACACGACGGCAAAATGCAGAACTTTGTGACCCCCGCAGCTTTCTACGTGGTGCGGAGCAAGGAGTGGAAGCCTACCCATCCCTTCTTCATATTTGACGGCGGCATGCAGATTGCCACGTCGGGCTTCCACACTTACAATCACAACCTGATCGCCGAAGCGCGGCTGCTCTTCTAGAATTTTGTAGAGAAAAGGTTCAGGCCGAGGGGTGCGGGCCATCGAAGGCACATGAGCCTTGACCGCGGGGCGGGCACCGCGCAAGGATAGGGCTACCAGAAGACACAAGGAAACGACCACCAGGCACGACCATCGCACAGCAAAAGGCGAACCGGTGAGCAACCAGACGGCTTCGACGGGCGAAGTGTACTCGCAGACTGACGCCAGGGAAAACTACGGGCTGCACGCAGGGGTGCTCGGGCCGATGGAGACATTGGCGCAGTCAGTCTCCGCGATGGCCCCGTCGACTTCCCCGTCGCTGACCATTCCGCTGGTGTTTGCGCTGGCGGGAAATGCGACATGGTTCGTTTACCTGCTCGCAACGGGAGCGACGCTGTTGGTGGGTTTTTGCGTGAGCCGGTTTGCGCAGCTCTCTGCCTCACCGGGTTCGCTCTATTCGTACGCATCCGACACACTCCCGCCGGTGTTCGGCGTGGTTGCCGCATGGGGACTGCTGATGGCCTACATTGCCACCGGCGCCTCGGTGGCGGGCGGGGCGCTTTACTACGCGGGCGTGCTTTCGCAACAGCTCTTTAATTGGGCGCCACCGGCGTTGCTTACGCTGGCCTTAGTGTGCATTGTGGCTGGGCTGATTGCGTACCGGGACGTGAAGCTGTCAGCGGAGTTGATGCTGTGGATTGAAGTTGGTTCCGTGAGTCTGATCCTGACAGTGCTGGCGGTGCTGGTATTCCGCTTCGGGTTTCAATTCGATGCGGATCAGTTCCGGCTGAAGGGCGTGTCGATCTCGGCGCTGGGACCCGCTCTGGTGCTAGCGATGTTCAGCTTTGTCGGATTTGAGAGCGCGACGACACTGGGCGGCGAGGCGCGCGAACCGCTGCGAACCATTCCGCGCGCGGTGATCCAATGCGGGATTCTGGCCGGCGTGTTCTTTATGCTGTGCTCGTACTCTGAAGTGCTGGGGTTCCGGGGCGAATCGTCGCAGCTGAGCGATTCGACAAGCCCCTTGCACCTGCTGGCGACCAAGGCCGGCATTTCGCCGCTCGGCGTTGCCATCGACTTTGGCGCTTTTGTGAGCATGTTTGCCTGCGTACTTGCGTGCACCACGGCCGCGGCGCGGGTGCTGTTGCGCATGGCTCACAGCAAGCTGCTGCCTGCGGTGCTCGAGCGCACAAACCGACGGCACGGAACGCCGGGCGCGGCGATTGCGGTGTCAGCGGGGCTGATGCTGATTGCAACCGCAGCCCTGGCACTGCGCGGCGTGGCGGGTTCCGATATGTATGACTGGCTGGGGTCTCTATCAGTGTTCGGATTTCTCACCGCCTATGCGCTGGTGGCCGTGGCACTCCCGTTTGCGCGGCGCGCGCTGGGACGGCATTCGCATTGGGTGGCCGGCGTCAGCGTGCTGACTGTGGTGGTAATGATCCTGATCGTGATTTTCGATTTGCGGTCCGCGACGGATGCGAATCATGCGCGGATTCCGTGGATTTATCTGGGATATATTGCGGCAGGACTGGCACTGTATTGGGTAAGACGGAAAACAGTGAGCAGTGCACAGTGAACAGTGCGCAGTGAAAGGCCGGGTCATCGCACCGCTGCGAATTGACAACCGATCACTAAGCAGCGACCACTGTCCACTGCGCACTGTTCACTGCCCACTACCTTCTTCGCCAATGTCTTCGTTCCAGACTTCAGGATGGGCAGCGATGTAGGCTTCCATTAACTCGCGGCATTCGGGGCTGTCGAGGTCGATGACTTCGGTCCCGTTTTCGCGGAGCCAGTCAAGGCCGCCGGGGAAGGTACGGCTCTCGCCCACGACCAAGACGCCGATGCGAAACTGCCGCACGAGTCCGCTGCAATACCAGCAAGGGGCGAGCGTGGTGACCATGACGAGGTCGCGATAACTGCGCTGCCGGCCGGCGCGGCGGAAGGCGTCGGTTTCGCCGTGAATGCTGGGGTCGCCCTGCTGCACGCGGCGGTTGTGACCGCGGCTCACCAACTCGCCGGTGCGCCTGAACAAGGCTGCTCCAATCGGAATACCACCTTCAGCGAGCCCCAGGCGCGCTTCTTCGAGCGCCACACTCAACATGCGTTGGTACAACCCTGCATCCTTCAAAAGGGTTTCCTCTCATCTGAAGCATAAGGCAGCGGGCTGGGGCATGCGTGCGATGGCACGGGGCGCGCTTGACTCCTGGTGCACCCGAAGAGTTAGGGTGAACAAGGAGAATCGAGAAAAGCTATGAAGACGCGCAGATTAGGCACGAACGGACCGGAGGTCTCAGCCATTGGCCTGGGCTGCATGGGGATGAGCGATTTCTATGGCAGCCGCGACGAACAGGAGTCGCTGGCCACCATCGATCGCGCTCTCGAATTGGGTATCAACTTTTTGGACACCTCGGATGCCTATGGCCCGCACACCAACGAAATGCTGGTCGGCAAGGCGCTCAAGGGTCGGCGCAACCAGGTTTTTCTGGCAACAAAATTCGGTATCGTGCGCGACCCGGAGAATCCGCAGCTGCGTGGCTTGGATGGCAGCCCGGCCTACGTGCGCAAGTCCGCGGAGGGCAGTTTAAGGCGGCTTGGCATCGAGACGATTGACCTCTACTACCAGCACCGCGTGGATCCGAAGACGCCTATCGAAGAGACGGTAGGCGCGATGGCACGGTTGGTGGAAGAGGGCAAGGTGCGGTTTCTGGGATTGTCAGAAGCTGCGCCCGCTACGCTCGAACGCGCTGCCAAGGTTCATCCGATTACGGCGCTGCAAACGGAATACTCGCTGTGGACGCGCGATCCGGAACCGGAGGTGTTGCCCACTTGCCGCAAGCTGGGCGTGGCTTTTGTGGCGTACAGCCCGCTGGGACGCGGCTTTTTGACCGGCGGTTTCAAGAGCCCAGACGACTTTGACGCGGACGATACGCGGCGCTTCCATCCGCGCTTTCAGGGAGAGAACTTTGCGCGCAACCTGGAACTGGTGGAGAAGGTGAAGCAGTTGGCCGCAGACGGCGGCGTGAGCGCTAGCCAGCTTGCCCTGGCCTGGGTGCTGGCGCAGGGTGAGGATATCGTGCCGATTCCGGGGACTAAGCGGCGCAAGTACCTTGAAGAAAATGCCGCTGCGGTTGATGTTTCTCTTTCTCCGGAACTTGTGCTCGAACTGCAGGCGATCTTTCCGCCAGACGCGGTGGCAGGTGAGCGCTACGCACCGGCGATGAAGGCGCTCATTGATCGATAGCGGAGTTAGAGTAGTTAGCCGAGTTGGTGGAGCTAAAAGGAATACCCCGGTGTAACTCAGCTGACTTACACCAAGCGCGGTTGAGTCCGCTTGCAACGCTGCTTCGCCTGTCAGGCTGATGGAGCTGACAGGTGCGATTCAAGTACCTCAAGGAAGCGCGCGAGCCACGCGGGGTGGGCTGTCCAGGCGGGTCCGGTGACGAGATTGCCATCCACCACGGCACCGAAAAAGTCGACCGGGACGAAGGTGCCACCTGCCAACTCGACCTCCGGTGCGCAGGCCGGATAGGCGTTGAGTTTTCGGCCCCTTAGCACGCCGGCTGCAGCCAGCAACTGGGGCCCATGGCAGAGCGCGGCGATGGGTTTTCTGGCCTGGTCGAAGTAGCGGACGATTTCGAGCACTCGTGCGTTGAGCCGAAGATACTCCGGCGCGCGGCCACCGGGAACGACAAGGGCATCGTAGGAGGTAGGGTCGATCTCGTCGAAGGTAGCGTTGAGGGTGAAGTTGTGGCCGCGCTTTTCCGTGTAGGTCTGGTCGCCTTCGAAGTCGTGAATGGCTGTGCGCACCTGGTCACCCTTTTTCTTGCCGGGACAAACGGCATCGACGGTGTGCCCCACCATTTGAAGAGCCTGGAAGGGAACCATAATCTCGTAGTCCTCAACGAAATCGCCGGCAAGCAGCAAAAGTTTCGCGGATTTCATTTGAAATTCCTCCGCATGAAAGTATGACGCATGGGGCAGGCTCAATGACCTAGAATTTCACTATGGCCAACGCCACATCGCCCCTGGAAGCGCTGAATGCGCGCATTGTCGCGTGCGAGCGATGCCCTGAGCTTCGGGCGTATTGCGCGGAGGTGGCGCGGGTGCGGCGGCGCGCCTATGCGGAGCATGATTACTGGGGCAAGCCCGTGCCTTCGTTCGGCGACCCCCAGGCACGCGTGCTGGTGTTGGGGCTGGCTCCGGGAGCGCATGGGTCCAACCGGACGGGGCGGCCGTTTACGGGTGATGGCTCTGGGGATTTTCTGTTTCCCGTACTCCATGAAGCTGGGTTTGCGTCGCAAGCGAAAGCAGTTAGCCGCAACGACGGGATGAAACTGACCGACCTTTGGATCAGCGCTGTGGTTCGCTGCGCTCCGCCGGGCAACAAGCCAACGCTTGCGGAGCAGCGCAACTGCGCGTCCTGGCTGGACGAGGAGATGAGTCTCCTGAGCAACCTGCGGGTGGTGGTATGCCTGGGCAAGATTGCGTTTGACGGGTTTGTGGCGCATGCTGTTCGGGCTGGGTTAGCACAGCCGTGCAGCGGGTTGGTGTTTAAGCATGGGGCGGAGTACGCGCTGCATGGCGGAGTTACTCTGATCGCGAGCTACCATCCCTCGCTGCAGAACACCAACACCGGCAAGCTGACGCGGGCCATGTTTCTTGCTATCTTCAAACGGGCGCGAAAACTGGCTGGATTGCCGACGTGAATCTTTCCGCTCAGTTGCCAACGGCTGAGGTTCCGGATGAGGCGGCGTGAAGCGGCCTTCTCAACGCCTTTAGAGAACGGTCCCGGATGCGCTCAAGACGCGATGGCAGTGAATGTTACTAAGCGAAGTTTCTCAGGGGATGGATGCTTTATGCGATTAATTCAGGTTGCCGATGCGGTTCGCTATCCACGCATGACCACGGAGGAGTTGCGCGCCGCGTTTCTTGTGGATTCGCTCTTTGAGCCAGGGCGCATTTGCGTGGCTTACGTCGATCTGGACCGCACGGTGATTGGGTCGGCGGTTCCGCTGGAGCAGCCGCTCACGCTCGGCACCGATGCAGACCTCCGGGCCAGCTACTTTACCGAGAGGCGCGAGCTGGGTGTTTTGAATATCGGCGGTCCAGGGGTGGTCCAGGTGGACGGAGCGGCACATGAGTTATCAAACCTGGATGCCTTATATATTGGACGAGGAAGCGAAGTTATCTCCTTCCTAAGTCACGACAGTTCCCTGCCCGCCGAGTTTTATCTATTGAGTTATCCGGCTCATGGCATCTATCCCGTAACGAAGGTGGAGTCAGGCACTGCGGCGCCTACGGTGCTTGGCTCGCCCGAGACCGCCAACCTGCGCAAGATCACCAGGCTCATCCACCTGGACGGGGTTCGGAGTTGCCAACTGGTATTGGGATTTACGCAACTGACCGCGGGCAGCGTGTGGAATACCATGCCGCCCCACACCCACATGCGGCGGTCGGAGGTATATCTCTACTTCAATTTACAGCCTGCCGACCGCGTGGTTCACCTGATGGGGCCGCCGCATGAAACGCGGCACATCATTGTGGCCAACAAGCAGGTTGTCGTTTCTCCCGGATGGTCGATTCACGCAGGTGTTGGCACTGCGAGTTATACATTTTGCTGGGGCATGGGCGGAGAGAGCCAGGTCTACAGCGACATGGATCCGCTGGCGATCGCCGATCTGTTATGAAGCGGGCGCAGGCATGACACGTATAGAGAGGAAGAGATGGATAGGCTATCGCGAGAGATTTTGAAGGAATTGCTGCCGGAGGAGAAAGAGCTTATTCCGGAGGTAACGAGCGGGCAAGGCCGCCAGCGGATTCGTGCTGGAAATTTGGATCACTGGTCGCCGGCCGTACTGCTGGAACGTGCAGCGTACCTGCGCAAACTGGCCCGACACGGGGACGGCTCGGCGAGCGAGACGCTGAAGGAGTATCCGCAGCATTACACCATGCTTGCCTTTCGCAGCAGGAGCGGGGAAGGCGAACTGCATCTGAATTTCGCGGACATGTTCTTCATTCTTGACGGCCACGCGACGCTGACCACGGGAGGCGAAGTTGTGGACGCGAAGACGACCGCTCCCGGTGAAATGCGTGGATCATCGGTGAAGGGCGGCATCAGCCAGGAACTCAGGGTGGGGGATGTGGTTCATATTGCGGCCGGCATACCGCACCAGATGTTGGTGGCTGATGGAAATTCCGTGACCTACTTCGTTTTGAAGATCCAGGAAAACCCGTAGAAACGAAGATGCGTCCTGAGGCAAGGTTGCATTCGTATCCAGCAAAGACGAGAATTGCCGGCGAAAGGATTTGACGGCATGAAGCGGCAAAGAATGAACAGAAGAGCAGCGATCATGATGCTGGCCCTGTTGGTAGCTGTGGGATTTGCCCAGGGCCAGGATCAGGTCGAGCACAAGACCACGCCCGGACCAGGACCCGGCGGCGTTCCGCAGGTGACATTTTTTGTGCACCGTCTGGGCACCGATCACGCTGAAGGTATTTGCACGCTGGACATGAACGGGGACGGCTTGCCAGACATTCTGAGCGGGGCCTACTGGTACGAAAACCCCGGTCCGAAAGGCGGGGAGTGGAAGCGCCATCAATACCGCACGGCGGGAACGATGAATGAGTTTGTCTCCGACTCCGGGGAGTGGACGGTGGACGTGAATCACGACGGCCTCCCAGATGTGGTGACCGTGGGCTGGATGACGAACGGCGTTTGGTGGTACGAGAATCCCGAGAAACTGGGAGCGGAGTGGAAGCGGCACTTCATCACCAACAGCTACGACACCGAGGGCGGCTGGATGGCCGATATCAACGGCGACGGCAAGCCTGACCTGGTGCTGGCGCACTACAACCACTCGGGGATTATCTGGATCGACTTTTCAGGGCCGACCCCCAAGGTGCACGGCGTGGGCGGGCGGGAGCAGGACGGTCACGGCATTGGCGTGGCCGACGTAGACGGCGATGGCAAGGCCGATATCCTGACGCCGACCGGCTGGTTCCGGCAGGTTGACGGGAGCAAGGACGAGTGGGAGTGGCACCCGGACTGGAATCTTGGCGACGCAGGTTTCCCCATCATCGGTTACGACGTTCTCAACAACGGAAAGACGGACATTATCTACGGCCATGGCCACAGCTACGGACTCTACTGGCTTGAGCAGCAGGGCGAGGGCAACGACCGGATGTGGATCAAGCACACCATCGACGAATCCTTCTCGCAGGTGCACGCGCTGAAGCTGGCAGACCTGGACGGGGACGGCGAGCCGGAACTGCTTGCCGGGAAGCGCTACCGCGGGCATTCCGGCAACGATCCGGGTTCCTATGATCCGCTAGTAATCTACTACTACAAGATCAACCGCAAGACCGGCGAGTTCACGCGCTATCCCATCTCAGTAAATGGGACGGCGGGCGCAGGAACCCAGTTTATTACCGAAGACCTTGATGGAGACGGCGATATCGACATTGCGACTGCCGGCAAGACCGGCGTGCATTTTTTTGAAAATCTGAAGATCAACCTCGTGCCTAAAGAGCAGCGGGAAAAGGAGATCTTGCTCGATAAGAACTGGCCATTTCCGGACGAGGGGCCGGTCGTGACGCAGGAGGACGAGCCGAAGAAGGTGGAACCGAAGCAATAGGGCTTGTGCGGGAGGGGGGAAGTTTTCGGGTTTGGGAGGGACGCAAAATCGGCCCGCTGGACAGAAACTTCATGCGGAATGTCGATTTTCATCACAAATGGCCTCTGCGACGCAACCTTTTCTCTGTTCCTGCATCTGACTAGGTAATTAGCAGAGGCTTCCTCGAAATAAGTCCCGCCAAAGAAGGTACCCATCCCTTTTGAGGGTCCGTCATGGACCTCTTCTCTTTCTCCCCCCTGGACTCCCTCCCAAACAATGCCTCTCAAGCGGGCCTGCCGGAAGGCAGGCCCATTTACTTGGAGCAGCGGACGAGAGTTGTCTTCACTGAGAACCGCCCACACAGATAAAATCAGAGTCGGAGTCCGATCGAGAAGCAAAGCCAAATGCCCAAGTCACCCGCCCCAAACCCTCATTCCGGGCAGGACACTCAGTCCATCGATGCGCTGTTCCGTGACGCGGGGCTGGTGCGCAACCTGCGTGGGAATGCTGCGGGAGTGACCCGCCGGATGCGCTTAGAGCGGGCGACGGCGGAGGAGTTGTCGCCAGCCGCGCCTGTTCCGCGCATCGCTGCCAATGGCGTCCAATGGCTCGCGGTCCGGGGCTGGGAGAGGACTCCCTGGCTTTGGCACGGTTTCAGCACCCGCAAGGGAGGGTTGAGCCGGGCTTATTGTGCCGACGACGCGCCGGGCGAGCTGAATCTTGGCTTTACGGCCAGTGACGACCGGGAAACCGTGGCTGAAAACCGGCGACGGCTGGCCGAGGCTGTCAGCGGAGACGCGGCTACCCCGTTGGTCACGATACGGCAGATTCATTCAAGTGTTCTGGTCCACGCCACCGGATCAGACTCAGTTCGTGAAAACCCGCACAACTGCAGGGTCCCCGGCGACGGGTCTTCGTCGCTTGGGAGTAAAGGCGACGGAATCTTCACAGATGAGCCGGGCTTGCTGTTAGGGATTCAGACGGCCGACTGCATTCCGGTACTGGTGGCTGACCGCAAACGACGGGCGGTGGCAGCTTTCCACGCGGGTTGGCGGGGAACGGTGAAGCGGATTGTAGAGACCGGTGTGGGCAGGATGAGGCTTGAGTTCGGCTCCAGGCCTGAGGATCTTATTGCGGCCATTGGTCCCGGGATCGGGGCTTGCTGCTACGCGGTGGGCGAGGACCTGTTCTCCAGCTTCGAGTCGCAGTTTCGCTACGGCAGCGAGCTGTTTCGTGAGGTCTACTCGACCGATCCGGTGAGGACCAGGTACCCGATGCTGTTTCTCACGCAGCGCGCTCCGGGCCACTCGCCCATTGGACCCAGCCTGCACCTGGACTTGACGGAGGCCAACCGGCGCCAGTTGCTTTCGGCCGGACTGAAACCCGGAGCCATCAAAGTGGTTGGCGGCTGCACGAGCTGCCAGACCGGACTGTTCTTCTCGCATCGCGCCTCACACGGCCACGCCGGACGGATGATGAGCGTGATCGGCATCCGCCCGAGCTGACGGCTCCCGCATCTTCATCGCTTCGTGATTTTCCTGATGGTAGGATTGGGTCGATCTCCAAAGCTATTGGCAGGAAGGGCGCTACGCGATGAGGTTCGCTGAGTCCAGGGTGGGGGAGTTCGCCAGGAACGCGAATTACCCGGCTCCGCACCGACAGATCTTCGTCGCCGGAGCGGATCGCCTGCGTTGGCTTTGGAACGGCACGGCGATAGCGCTGGGCGCGCTCATCATGGCGTGGCCAGCGTTTTACAACGGCTTTCCGCTGCTCTATCCAGACACGATGACCTATGTGGACGACGGCCGCATCGTGGCACGGGCAGTGTTTCTGCATAGGATGGCGAGTTACTACGGGATGCGATCGTTCTTTTACAGTCTGGGCATCCTGCCGCTGCACTGGAATGTGACGCTTTGGCCGGTGGTGGCGTTCGAATGCCTGCTGACCGCGTACATTCTCTGGCTCGTCGTGCGGTCCTTTGCGCCGCGGCGCACCATCGCAGCCTTCCTTGGAATGGTGGCCTTGCTCAGCATGGTGACCGGGATGAGCTGGTATGCCTCGATGGTCATGCCGGACATCCTGGGGCCGATTCTCTATCTGTCTGTTTATCTGCTGGTCTTCGCCAGATACACGCTGACGAGGGCCGAGCGGCTGAGCCTCTATCCCATTGCGTGGTGGGCGATTGTTTCTCATGCCACCCACCTGATGCTGGCTGCCGCCCTCTGTATGATTCTGGCGCTGTGGTTGTTGCTCGACCGCAGAGATTTTCGACGGCGATTGCGGCCCGTCTGCGAGGTTGCGGCGTTGGTTGCACTGGCGGTCGCGGCCCAGTTGGCGCTGAATGGCTATCTTTATGGCAAGCCTTCGCTGAACGGAGAGCGGCCGCCGTTTCTGACCGCCCGCATCATTGCCGACGGCCCGGGACGCTGGTACCTGGAGAAGCATTGTGGGGAATTGACGTGGGTGATCTGCGAGCATGTCCACAATCTCACGGACGATCCGGACAATTTTCTGTGGGGTGCGGACGGAATCTACCAGAACCTTTCCGACAGCGACGACAAGCGGCTCGTACGCGAGGAGATCCCTTTCGTTCTGGCAACGCTGCGGGCGTATCCTCAGGCGCAGATTGAACGCTCCACTGCCAACTTCCTGGGACAACTGACTGTGTTCGGTTTCGACGACCTGGATGCGAGCAGTTGGGTGCTGGATGAGTTCGAGCCGGTTCTTCCGCGTGCCCGTGCCAGCTACGTGAAGAGCCTGCAGGCTCAGAATGCCCTTCCGCTCGACCTGCTGACCTCGATCCAATTCTGGGCGGTCGCTGGGTCGCTCGTGGTCATCGCGGTCTTTGTGCCTCTGTTGTGGCGGAGCCGCTCGGCCCAGCCCCAGTCTTCCAGGATTGGCGGGCTGGGCTTGGTGATTGTGTCCATGGTGGTTGCGAACGCGTTGGTCGCCGGCACCCTGTCGATGGTGGAGGACCGGTTCGGGTGCCGCGTGATCTGGCTGGTTCCGCTGCTCACGGGAATGTGCGTTCTGGACTGGTGGTCAAGCCGCGGAGAGCAAGCCCCAGTCGGATTGCTGGATGAGAATCCCAGCCTGCGCAAAGGCGTCAATGCCTCCCACACGCAGGATTGATGCGGGGACGACGGGCGGAAGTCGTCTTGAAGGAAGAGCCTGTTTACGAAGCGCTGGCGGCCTCGCCCGGGTTAACCAGGTCGCGAAGCTCTTTGGAGGGTTTGAAGTAGGGAACCCGCTTGGCGGGGACCTCAACGCGCGCTCCAGTTTTGGGGTTACGACCAATGCGGGGATTACGCTTGCGGATGCGAAACGAACCGAAGCCTCGAATCTCAATATTGTCCCCGCCCTGCAGCGCTCCGATCACGGAGCCAAAGATGGTCTCAACGATGACCTCGCCATCACGACGAGTGAGGTCGCCCAAGCGGGTCACCTTTTCCACCAAGTCTGCCTTTGTCATGTCC
>Ga0302319_10014510_pt1 | contig 14679 bp, 18 predicted proteins | sample Bog_T0_2_FD_203319 | JGI IMG/M metagenome (GOLD analysis project Ga0302319, IMG submission 203319) | Peat permafrost microbial communities from Stordalen Mire near Abisko, Sweden - Bog_T0_2 | ecosystem: Environmental > Terrestrial > Soil > Wetlands > Peat | place: Sweden: Abisko, Stordalen Mire... | reverse complement strand
GGAGCGGGCCTGGGCGGCGCAGCGCGGCGGGCCGCGCGACGGCGCGAGCAGGAAGCGGGGGAAGCGTTAGGCGCTTACGTCAATCACCACCGGGGTCTTCGACATCATCAGGACCCAGTACACCAGCTTGGGGGAGTACTCCCCGAGCTCGAGGACGCGCCGCGCGGCTTGGCGGTGCGCGGGGAGCTTCAGGCACGCCTTGAAGACGTCCAGGTGGTTTTCGGCAATCGTCGCAAACGCGCGGTGCATCACGAAGAGGTGCTCCGCCTGCAAGCACGGGTTGTTGGCCGCGAGGTAGTGCATGTGCGCGGCGAGGTACTTGTCGAGCGAGTTCGGGCACCCGGCAAGACATGCCTTGGAATGGTGCTCCCAGTCCTGCGCGAGGCATTCCGTCGAGCAGTACGCGGCGATCATGCACCCGCTGCACAACGAGCTGGTCGCGCGGCCGCAGCGGCCGCACGAGCTTGAAAACCCGCACTTCGAGCGCGCGACGAGCGAGTTTGCCAGGGTCTTCGCGCACGGCGGGCCGCCCGCCGCCGCGAGGGCGAGCGCGCCGGCGCAGACGTCCGCCACGGCGGCGAAAGATACGCGGTTCTGCTCGAACCCGTGCAGCAGGCGCTTGAGTTCCCACCCCCGCTCTTCGACCGTGCTCTTGGCGAGCTCCGCGGGGTCCAGCGCGGCCATTTCCGCCCCGAGGCCCCTGCGCAGCCCCACGGCCGGAGGGGGGTCCATGAGTGAGGCGGGCGCGCGGATGCACACTCCGCTCCGCCGCCCAGAATGTCGGCCTCCCTCCCGGGCTACGCGCCAGGAGGCGGGACGACGACGACGACGGGGCTCGCGGATCCGCGAGCCCCCAAGCCCGCGTTCGCGGCGCCGGAGCAGCCCGAAGAGGAGGAGATTGACGTGGACGCGGAGAACGCGCGCTTCATGGCGGAAATGGCCGCGCGGCGCGCCGCGGCGGCGGGCGGCCCGCCGTGCGCGCGGCCCCCTCCGGCCGCGCCCGCCCCGCCCAGCAAGAAGGCGAAGGGGTCGTCCAAGAAGAGCGCGGCGGCGGCGATTCCGGGCGTGTCGGAAATCGTCGTTCCGGGCTCGCTGAGCGTGTTCGAGCACCCCGCGCCCAGCGCGGCCGTCGTGGACGGCGCGAAGAGCACGGAGACGCTCAGCGTCCACGGGACGCGGATTATCAGCTCGCAGCGCGCCAAGCCGCCCGAGCGCGCGTTCAAGGGCGGGGTCGTCCGCGAGTTTGTCAACCTCGACGTGGTCAACACGACGGGCGAGGAGACCCTGGAGTACCTGCGGTACGGCGACTGCGTCCTCAAGCTCCGCAAGGGCACGAGCTTCAGCGTCGCCGACTTCGCCGGGCTGGTCTACGTCAACGGCGTCTTCGGGACCGTGCGCGCCGACTCCTCGCTGGGGCGAGTCGAGATCGCCGCGGGCTCGGAGGTCAAGCTCGCGGACGTCAGCATGCGCGCCGGGAGCGTCTACGTCGGCGGCCGCGCGGACAAGGTCGTCGTCTCCGGCATGTCGACCGCGGTCGAGCTCCAGGGGAACCTCCTGAGCGTCGAGGTCCTCACGATCAACGGCCTCATCCGCCTGCGCGGCTTCGTCCAGAAGACGCGCGTGACCACGCGCGTGGGCACCATTCACTACGAGGCCAAGGCGCGCGACAAGGTCGTGCTGCGCAGCATGTCGGGCAACATCATCCTGGTCGACTCGCGCACCGAGGACGAGTTCGTGGACGCGAGGTCGGAGCGCGGGCACGTCCTTAAACGGACGTGAACTCCGCAAACGCGTCGTCGTACCGCCGGACCTCCTTGGCCGTGAGCGCGCGGCCCGGCGCGCACGTCACCTTCAGCCTCTTGCGCGCGCCGCGGATCTTCGCCAGGTGGTTCAGCGAGCGCAGGCTCGGAAGGCGGTAGTTGATCTTCACCGGGCCCTCGGTGACGTCCCGCATGACGTGCTCCAGAAAGGCGAAGAATTCCTTGCCGCGGTCACGCGCGGTGTCGTGCATGGTGTACTCGTGGTCGCCGCGGACGCTGAAGGAGTGCAGCGCGTGCCTCCTGGCGAGGTAGACGCGCAGGTCGCGCGCCATCAGCGCCTGGAGGCCGGCGAACCCGACGCGCTTCGGAATGAAGCCGGCGAAGCAGGCCTTGACGTCCCGGCAATTCGTGACGCCGTTCTTGACGAGCACGTCGACGATCCGGAATAACCGCCAGCGCTGCGCTTCCAGCAGCGTGAAGTCCGCGCCAGTCCGCGCGACCGGCGTCGGGAGGTACTGCAGCGCGTACGCCCCCGCGAACGAAAGCACCAGTTGCGAGGCCTGCTCGGACAGCCGCCCGCGCTCGACGACCGTCGTCGAGCTCTTGCCCCGCTCGTCGACGCGAACCGACGACTCGAGGAACGCGACGCGCAACGGCATTGTGTGGCAGCCGCACGCGAATGCGCGCGAACGCCAGCTGACGCACACACCGCTGCGAAATGGACCCTCTCGCGCTCTTGTTGTCGCGCGCGCCTCCGGACGTCGCGTTTGTCCCGCTGCCGGGCGAGGACGCCAGGATGTACATGAAGCGGCTCATGGGCATGGACGACCTGGTCGTCGAAAGGATCTTCCAGCGGCTGCACGAGGACATCAGCGTGGCCGTCGGCCCGACGCTCTGGTCCTGGCAGCAGGACCAGTCCAGCGTCTGGCACCAAGTCCAGAGGGCCGCCGCGCAGCTGAGCGTCAGGCACGCGGAAGGCAGCCTCCCAGAATACAACGCCGAGCACTGGACAGGGTGGGTTCCCAGGCCCGGCGAGTCCGCCGAAGACTGGCGCGGGAGGCTGAACGACGGCCAGCGGCTCGTCCTGTTCATGGGGCTGCGCGCGCAGGTCCTCGTTGATCACGCCGGGTCGTACTTGATGCGCTTGTACGTGTAAGAACGCGCGCGGCGCACACACACACCTCTGGCACGCCGCGTCGCGGAAGCGCGAAGCTATCGCCGCCGAACAAGCGGACGTCTCCGAGGCCAAGGCCATCCTGGCTCACCTGGAAGCCTGCACCCGCCGAGCTTCGTGGACAGCGAGGGCCGGCGGAGGTGTCCGGAAGGCGAGTTCGCCGCGAGCAGGCGCGCGGGCACACAACCATGCCGCTCGCCCACTTCGACAGCGGCCGCTTTCTTTGTACTCGCCCCTCGCCAGCAGGCGTACAGGACAGCGCCGTCTTCGTCGGCCCGTTCCTGTACGCCTCGAGCGGCACGGACGTCTGGCGCACCGCCTTCCGCGAGCCCCGCGCGGCGTGGACGCGCCTCCTCACCGTCGATCTCGGGCGGCCCCCCCAGGAGGGGCCGCGCCAGCTCGTGCTGCTGGGCACCGATACCGACCTGTACGCCTGCGGCCGCTCGCATGACGCGCGGTCCGTCGTGCACATTAACACGGAAGACGGCCGCGCGTCCCCTGCGCGGCACGGCCGTACGTGCATGTGCGCCGCGGCGACGCGCTTCTACGAGAACATTGGCGGCCTGGGCGCGCGCGTCAGCGTGCGGGCGCCGGCGACGCGCTCCTGGAGGCGCACATTGTTGAGGATAATTCGGTCCTCGTCGTCCGGCCGGGCAGCGTCACTTACCGCGTGCCCCTCCCGGAGAGCGCCAGCGGGTGGTTCCTCAGCTACATCGCCGACGACGTCGTTGTTCTGACGGACCGAGCCGGGAGGGCCGTGCACTACCGGCCCTCGACGCAGCTCGCGACGTCGCACTCCATGGGACCACGCTATCACTTCCCGCTCTCGCCCCGGCTGGCTATCCCCGCCGTGCACGAATACGAGACGTTTTTCCGCTCGACGGATCCTGAAAGGGGCCTCCCGCTGCCCGTCCGCGTGGTCGGCCTGTGCCGCGAGACCAAGGATGGCTCCGCCATAGCGGTCCGGGATGACGCGGGCTGGGCGCACGTGCGCAAGAACGCCCACTGCACCGTCGTGCTGCTCGGCCATATGCATGGCGACGCCTCGGGCGACTACATTGCGGGCGGCGGCGGCCAGGGCAAGCTCGTGCTGTTCTGGCGCGTGCCTCTGGGAACGTCCCTGGACATTCTCCTCGGCTCCGGCCGCGAGCGCGACGCCCGCGCGCCCAACGCTAGCCTCGTAAAGGCGCTGCGGCTGGGGACGGTGCGGGTGCTGCTGGGGCAGTTGCTGGGCGCGTAATCCCGACCCCGCTGCTCTCCGAGAGGAGGCCCTCCGGCTCGCCCGCGGAGCTGCGCAGGGGCCTCGGCCTGGCGGAGAACCTGCGCGCGATTCGAGGACCGACCACTCTTTTCTGCGATGCAGCCCTCCCTCGTCGAGGACGAGCGGGACCGGCAGGCGGTGCGCGAGCTGATCAGTCGCGCGCTCGGCCCGGACGCGACGCTCTTCGACTTTTACGCGTGGATGAACCGGCGGCCCGTGTCCTGGGTCGTCATGGGCCCCGACCTCGGAACGCTGCGCGTGCGCCCGAGCTACCTGCCGCCGGGGCACGCCTCGCCCTCGTTCCTCGCGAGGCACCGCCTCATGCTCGACCTGGCGGCGAAGCTCGCCGAGGAGGTGGGTCGGCAGCAGCGCGACATTGCCAACTTCACCGCCCAGCCCGTCGACATCGCCCTCAGGGCGGAGGCCGCGAAGGGGTTCATCGAGAACGACAACCCCGCCAAGATGCGCTCGCGCATCGCGGGCGTCAGCGCCCTGCTGCGTCTGATCACCGACCACGAAGCAACCCCGCCCTCGCCGGTGCGACAGCTTCGCCGGCGACGCCGCGCGGACCCCGACGTGGCGGCGATAGCTTCGCAGTTCGCCAAGTTGCGCGATGCCGTCGGCGAGGTGTTCGAAGCCGTCGACGCGGGGGTCGACCGCGTGGTGCTGGACGTCCGCGCGTCGACGCTGAGGCGCGTCGTGGAGCGCTTCCCGTTCGAGTACGCGGCGGAGGGTTTGTACGACGAGGCGTTTGCGATGCGCGTGCTGCCGCGAGCGGGGCGGCTCCCGCCGACGTGCTCGTCGCGAGGCGCGCGCGGGTTCCGCCCGCGCGCCTCGGCATCACCAAGGAGGAGCACACGGATTGCCGCTCGACCGCGAGTTCCTGCCGAGGAGGGGGCGGCTGAGAAAGAAGCGCGGTAAGCACACTCATGAGCGCGTCGACGTTCCTGGACCTGCACTGCCGGGCGTACCCGGCGTGCCACGGGGCGCTGCGGCCGGCGGTTGGGTGCTGCGAGATTTGCGGCGCCCTGGTCCGGGACCTGTTCTTCTGGCTCGCGCGCTCGCTCATGTCGTACGTGTGCTGGGTCGTGCTCATCTTCGTCCTCATCGGCCTCCTGGCGTGGTTCGCGGTGTTCTTCGCCTGGCAGCGGCTGAACGCCGCGGGCACCCAGATCCAATTCGCGCTCCGGGGGGTCTGAAGCACACACTCCCATGATTCGGCTCAACGGAACCGTCGTGCGCGTCGACCCCCGCCTGCTGCGCGCCTGCCCCGCCCTGCTCTCCGTGCAGAAAATCCCCGGCCCGCCGGAGACGGCTTGCCTGGTGCTTACGTACTTGGGGGGCTCCGCCGTCTGTCTGCGCGACAACCAGATCCTCGACGTCCTCGACGCGTCGATCAGGCTCGGGATCCAGGAACTGGCGGAGCAGTGCCAGGACATGCTGATCCTGCGGCTCTCCGGCGCGTCGGCGCGGTTCCTGTTCCAGCGGGCCGACGCGCTCGGCGCGGAGAAGCTCCGGCGCGAGGCGGAGGCACTCCTCCTATGAACTGCCACCTCTGCGACGCGAGGCAGCCGTGGTTCGCCGGCTGGCTCGCCGTCTTCCCGCCCCCGGGCATCGCCTTTCACTACGAGATTGCTCCCGTGCCGTCGCAGGACGCCGCGAGGTGCGTCCTGGAGGACATCTCCGCCGCGCTGCGGCTGCTGGCCTCGCTCGGCATCAAGCTGCCGTTCAAGGTCGCCGTCGCCGCGCCGCGGGGCCTGAGCCGCGACGCCGAGCTGGCGGCGCTGATGCGCGCCCAGCTCGAGGAGATGCTCAACCTCGCGTGGCGGCTGGAGATCCGGTTCACATATTCCGAGGCATGCTGAGCATCGAGTTCCTGGAGCGCGGCTCCAGGAACGCCTGGCTGCCGGCGCCCGCCGCGAACCTCGTCGCGGCGTTCTGCGGCCCGGAATATGTGGACGTCGAGACGATCCGGGGGCTCGTCCCGGGCACGCGCCACGCCGAGGCGCTGGCCTTCTTGAGGTGGGCTAGGGTGTGCGCCCTGCTGTACGGCGCCGAGCACGTGTCGCGCTGGCACCTGCCCTTCTCGCAGAAGCTGCCCGCGCTGTACGTCTGCCTCGCCAGGCGGTACGGCCTGCTGCCGGTGCAGGACGTCGAGCTGCTCTACGCCAACTCGGCGCGGTTCGGGCTCAGCGCGACGGGCGACTTTGCGCTCGACGGCGAGCGCGCGATGGTCGTGCTCTCGACCGTCCGCAACCCCATGGTCCCGCTGCTGGACGACTTCCTCGCCAAGACCCAGGCCAAGCCCGTCAACGTCTTTGCGCGCGGCGACGCGCACCTCTGGGGCGTCGAGTTCTCCAACGTCATCCACGCCCAGCTCGGCAGCCTCGCGAGGTGCCCGCGCGCCGCCGAGCGCGTCTTCCTCACCGTCGTCTGCGAGGACGGCAACCTGCACCCGTGGCGGTTCGTGCAGCGCAAGTACCGGGGAAGCTTCGCGGACTGGCGGTTTATCAGCTCATTCGATGAATGAAATCTCCGCGAGCGCCCCCTCCTGCTCCGCCGGTTCCGGGACCCCGCGCGCGAGGACGTCGACCTCGAACTTCTCCCGCGCCATCTCGATCGCGCCGGCCTTGAACGCCGGCAGCTCGGCGAGGCGCTGGCGGTTGTACAGCTGCCAGACGGCGATGCGGTCCCCGGCGTCCATCTTGTTGCGCCGCGGCCGCTCGCCGCGGAAGAGCATCCACGCCGCGGCGTTGAGGAACGAGCGGACCCAGACGCGGTCGCGGCGGCACCCCGTCGTGTGCCCGAAGGCCGTGTCGACGTCGAACGGCCGCGCGCCCGCCACCGCTCGCTGGACCTCGTAGTTCACCAGCCAGAGCAGGAACCCGTCCGCCGGGAGGCCCTGCACGTAGACGCTCTTGCCGTCCTGCACCAGGTAGACGCCGAGCTCCGCGCAGACCGTCTTCATGTCCGCGTACGACCACAAGGGCTTCTTGCTGCGCATGCGGCGCGCCGCCGAGACCAGCTCCTGCGCCTGCTTGTCAACGAGGGCGCCGTCGGCGCCCGTGCACCCGAGCCGCTGGAGCTCCTCGCGCGCAAGGACCTCCGGCGTCTCGCACAGAAGCTCGCCGAGCTCCGCGGGGCCGCTGTCGGCGCGCTTCTGCACCAGGCGGGCCAGGCACAGCTCGAGGAACTCGACAAACATGGGCGGCGGAGTGCAACGGAGTGCAACGGAGTGCAACGGAGTGTGCGGCGCGCAGGCTCTTACGCCCTCTCCCCGCTACCGCCCGGACGCTTTCTCCATGATCGCATCGGCTCCGCTGCGGCTCGCCGGCGTCGCCAGCAAGTACTTGCTGCGCGCCAGGCCGATCCAACCCGACCGCGTCGCGCGGTCGTCCGGGGATTCTTTGATGGACGGCGCGGCGGCGATCAGCCCGTCCCAGAAAATCTCGCTCAGCAGGACGGGATCCTCGCCGGCCTTGGCCCGCTCGTCAAGGAAGACGCACATGCGCTGAATGACCGCGGTCGCGGCAATCTGCTCGCCGAGTTCTCCGGCATCCAGCTCCGGCCTCGACCTGGCGAGCGCCGCCCTGGTTTTACGCAGAACGGCGGGCTGTCGGACGAACGCGTTCATCCGGGAGTGTGCGTCACCCAGCGCGCGGTATCCTATACATGCTTCGACGATGACCACGCCGACGGACCACCAGTCCACAGGAGGGCCGTAGCGCGGGGCGACGTCCTCGCCGGTCGCAGCGTCCACGCGCGCGACCATCATCTCCGGCGCGGCGTAGTAGTGCGTCGTGATGCCCAGCGCGAGATCGCGCTCGTACGCACCGGGGTCCCGCTTGCGCCTCGTGGAAACGTGGATCCCCGACCCGAGGTCGCCGATCGCCAAGCGCACGGGCTCGCGCGTCGTGTCGACGAGAATGTTCCCCGGCTTGATGTCGCGGTGCAGGATGCCCATGCGGTGCAGCGCGTCGAGCCCGGCGGCGAGCTGCTGCATGAGCGGGGCGATCATCCGGGCGGGGAGCACCTCGTCGGGAAACGTTCCGGCGTATCCGGCCAAGTTGAAGTTGTACGCCTCCATCTCGATCAGGCCGTTGCGGGCGTCGCAGCCGAAGCGCAGCATCCTCAGAATGTTCTCCGTCCCGGCAATCTGGTCGCGAAGCTTGTTGACGCGGGCCAGCAGGTACGTCTCGCGGTAAAACTCCGCCGAGCACGAGGCCGTGTCGTCCCCCGGCGCCATGATCTTGATCGCCACGATCGTGTCCGCCTTGCGCTTCTTGCCGTGGATGTCCGAATGGCCCGTCGGCGAGGCGGTCACGACCTGGCCGAACGACCCCCGCCCGACCTCCACGATCGGCTTGAACGCGCGGAACGTGAGTCGCGCCGAGTGCTCCCGGCCCCGGGCGAGATTCGTGAACAGCTCCAGCGAAGTGTAGCTCTCCCACTCGAGGTAGCTTTCCGCGTGCGCGGCGATGCTCGACGTGATGGCCTGTACCTCGGCGTCTGTCGGGCCCGTCGCGCTGACGCCGCGGACGCCGCTCATGGCGGTAGCTCCGCGCGGGCGTTTAATGCGCAGCGTGAGCGGCTTTCGTAGCGTTCGCACACCCCGCGCGATGGGTGTGCGACTCGGGCGAGCCCCCGTCTCGAGCCTCCTGCGGCAAAGACTCTCCGCGCGGACGAAGAACCTCTGGGAGCCGTTCCGCGGCGAGGAGGGCGAGCCCCCGGCCGCCGCCGTTCCCGCCAGCAGCAAGGAGGTCTGGCTGGTGACGGGGGGCCAGGCGTGCGGCAAGTCGACGCTCGCGGTCCGGCTCGCCGGCGCCCGGCCGCCGATGCCGCGCGAGTCGTTCCGCGCGGACCTCATGCGCGTCGTCCAGGCGGCCGCGAAGATCGTCCCTCCGCGGATCGACATCACGGCCAACCTCGCCAGCGAGGCGCGGCTCGCGCCCGACGCCTACGACCCCGACCCGATCCTGCTGGAGTACATCGCCGACCCCGACTCGTTCGACGCCCAGAAGCTCTCCCGGCTCTGGAACGACGACGCGGTCAGGTACGTCTGGCGCACGCGCAACTGCAAGGGCCGGGTCCGCGGCGCGGCGAGCGACTGCGTCCACGTCGGCTGGGACCTGCCCTTCTTCGTCAGCCGGCAAGCCGCCCCCGGCGCGCCGGAGACGGACGAGGCCTGGCTGCAGGCGTACACCCCCGGGGACCGCGTCATCGCCGTGCAGCCCGGCACGCCCGCGGTGTACGACATGAGCGAGTTCCGCGATCTCGGGGCCACCCGGATCTTCTACTGCGTCAACCTCGTCGAGTACGACTGGGTCTGCGCCGACGAGCTCACGATGCGGAGCGAGTACTCGCTCAGGATGTTCCGCGAGATGCTCCTCGACGCCAAGTGCCCCGTCGAGGTCGTGTTCACGCACGCGGACAAGTTCGCGCACAAGCTCCTGCGCGTCCCGTTCCGGGTCCGCAACGTCCGCAACGACGACTACGCGGGCGTCGACCTCGTCGACGCCCTCACCGCCGACGGGCTCGACGCGGGCGTCGCGTCCGTCTGCGCCTACCTGCGAGCCAAGTACACGGGCGCCGCCGAGTTTCATTTCGTGGACTGCGTCAGAGGCGCGCTGCCGGGCGTTTAATTCCTAAACAAATCGCCCGCCCAACCGCTTCCATCCGACCACTGCGAACTCGAGGCGGTCTGCGAGGCCTCCAGATGGTACGCGTCCAGCGCCTTCTTCACGGTCGACAGGATGGACGGCTCGGGGAGCGGCAGCGGCGAGGGGTCCCATTCCTCCTCTCCCGAAGCGGCGGCCGCCGCCCCGGGCAGGAGAGCCGCGACGAGGTTGAATTGCGGCCCGGGGGGTTCGCCTCTTCGAACCTCCTTCCTGGCGGCCAACAGGACTGGCGCGGTGGCGGCTCGCTTCATGTGCTTCCCCGCCACCGCTTCGTCCGGGACCCAGCCCGACTCGTCGACGACCAGCGCGGAGTCGTGGCGGCTGCACGCGCAGACGCGCCCGTTGTGCTCGGCGAGGTACCAGGTCCGCTCGTCGTACCCCGGCGGCGCGAGGAAGACAAAGGCGCGGTCGCCCTTGAACACGACCATCTTGTCCTGGAAGAGCTGGTTTCCGGCGCGGCCGACGGACTGGTGCACGCAGACGTTGTTGCAGCAGTCCGTGACGATGCCCTTCAGATCGGCACCGGTGAACCTGCCGTTCGGGCCGTACGCGTACATGCTCGACCCCGTCCCCGCGAAGAAGAAGAAGTTCCCCGCGTCGAAGCTCACGAAGCGCACGTAGTAGGGGCCCGTGCTGACCTTCTGGTCCACGCCCGCCCCCTGCGTCGCCAACGGCTCCTGCGAGCCCGCCGCGAGCTGCTGGACGTCGTAGGCGTAGAACGAGTACTGGCGGTTGTTCGACTTCTTCTCGCCCTCGAGGACCTTCTGGACGCCCTCGAACTGGTACGCCAGGAGAAGGTCGCGCCCGTCCGACCGAACGGTCGTGGCAAAGTACATATTGTGCTTGCGGATCGAGGTCGCGGCGGCGAACTGGTCCCCAATGCGCAGGTAGACGGTCAGGTCCGTCCGGACCGGCAGGCGCTGCGCCGCGACGGCGACGCTGTCCGAGAGGAACAGCAGCTCGACGGTGGTCAGCGCCTGCCGCTGCTCGACGAGGTCGGGGCTGAACAACCTGGCGGGGTTCGCAGGCGCGCGCCTGCCAGGCTCGGGCTTCAGCGCCGGGATCGCGGTCTGCGGCGAGGAGATCTCGCGTACCGCGTTGAACGCGTCGTTGATGAACAGCGCGCGGATCGCGTACGCGTCCCCGTCCTTGAAGACAAGCGTGACGGCGGGGACGTTGGGGCAGAAGACCACCGCGGCCGCGTCAGCCTCGCCGATGTTCAGCGGCGAGCTGGTGAACTCGGCCCCGTTCTCGAATTTCAGACGGGCATTGGCGTTGACCATCAGCGTGACGCGGTGGCCGCGCAGGTACAGGAAGTAGTCCTTCCCCCGGACGGCGACAATCGCGTGCGTGCTCATGGCGGTTTAAATCGCGGGGCGAGATTGTTTCATACCTCAATAAACCCGCTCGGCTCCGCAAACAGATCGTCGTCGTTCGCCTCCGTGAGCATATCGTCCCAGAACACAAAGTCGTCGTCGTCGATGTCCGGGAACGCCGCCTCCTCGGCATCCAGCGCGAGCAAGGCGATAACCTCCTCCTCGAAGCTGTTTTCCAGCTCGGTGCTCTCGGGATCATCAACGACGGCGGCCGTTGCCTCGAGCCGCTCGTCGAGCCGCACGCGCTTCGGCTCGAGCGGGGTGTCGATGTCGACGCCCTGGGGGTCGCCCGTGCTGTACACGACGGGGCGCCCTTTCTCCATGACGAGGAAGCTCGTCTTGCTCCAGCCGCCGTCCGGGATCTTCGAGGACGTGACCTGCACGGGGGCGCTCAGCATGCGGTTCTGCTCGAACCGGACCATGAGCAGAGGCGGCGTGCCGCCGGGCCGCATCTGGCTCAGGATGAAGGTGTTGCCGTGGTGCGCGACGTGCCTGCCCTGGTGGATGAGCAGCTTCTCGCCGTCGCAGTAAAACTGCGAGGAGTTGACCCAGCCGAACAGGGAGATGAGTTTCCGGTCCGCGGTGACGCATACGCCTCGGAGCAGCGCGCCCGGAGTGGTCCCCGTCTTGATCTTGATCGGCGAGTTGAACATCGGGACCGGAGTGTACCCGTTCATCTGGAAACCCTGCAGCTCGTGCGTGACATTCAGCGTGCCGACCTCCTTCACGCGGTAGCCGAACACCCCGTCGGCCTTCTGCCCCGGGGCGATCTCGACGGGTATGATGTTGGAGCACATGAACTCGACCGTCGCCGAGTTGCCCGTGGACACGAACCGCCGCCGCTCCGCGGCGAAGTTGTCGCCGGGAACCGTCTTGGCGTACTTCAGCTCGAAGATCCTCGTGGTCCCCTTGATCCTGCGTTTCAGAAGCACGCGCGCGGGCGTGATGCCGAAGAACTCCAAGTACCCGGTGAAGAAGTACCGCTTCTGGATGCCCTGGGCGGCCGCGCCCCCGAGCTTCGGCGCCAGCACGAACAGCCGCTCCTCGTCGTGCACGAAGTTGACGAGCGAGGCGCCGGGGAAGTCGAACGCCACCAGCGGCTGGTTGACGTTGAACACGTACTTGTAGCTCTGGATGCCGGCGCCCCCCTTCTGCCTGACGAAGAACTTGACCGGCTTGGAGATCAGCTGCCCGGGCTTGTACATGGTGATCGCGAGGTACTCTCCCTCCGCCGAGAAGCTCAGCGCGCGCTCGGCCTGCTTGATCCAGTACGTTTGACCGGCGACGGCGGTGAACTCGGCGCGCGACATGGTTTAGAGTGCGTTCCGCGCGATTAACATACTTCACAGCTCCACGTTCCCCAACCCGCTCGCCGCCGCCGCGATTGCCGCCGACAGGTGCATCGTCGGCGCTCTCTCGATGGGCGCGAGGCCCGACGCGGGCACGCGCAGACTGGTGGGCTCGGCGCCGGGCATCGTCTGGCCGCGCAGGTAATCGACGTACCGGTCGAGCGTGGTGACGTTCAGCACCTTAAACGGGTTGGCGGCGAAGATCTGCGCCCAGTGCTTGCTGTTCCAAACCAACCGCACCCCGGGATCGCCCTTGTGGCAGACGCAAATGTTCCCGTCCTCCTGGTAGAGGTAGACCTCTGCCGCGGGGTACGGGACGACGAACGACGCGATCAGCCCGTCCTTGCCCGGCCCGGCGACGAGCGAGGTCGTCTCGTTGCGCTCGAACAAGTGCACAAACATGATGCTCTGGACGCACGTCCCGACCTCCAGTTCCTGATTCCCGACGTAGAACTTTCCGCTCAGGACGTACGAGACCAGCGTGCCTTCAAAGTACACGTTCTGCGCGCCCCGAGGGATCTGGCCGGGCACGCTGAAGCCCGTGAAGAGGTTCATGCGGGCGAAGCTGCCGCCCTTGGACGTGACGACGTGCGGGGTCTCGGCCTCGCCCAGCGTAAACGCCGGGCCGTGCGCAAAGGCGGGGCCCGTGGCGTAGGCCGAGTAGTTGCTCCCGGCCCACACGTGCATCGTCCCGCCGCCGAACGCCACGGCCCGGACCTTATCGTCCGTCTGGTGGTAGTAGAGCATCTTGGCGCCCGTGACGGGCGGCGAGAGCGTGCAGATCCCGCCGCCCGCGGTGAACACCAGCAGGACCAGGTCCCGGACCTGGAAGAAGTTGGGGCCGTAAAGAACCGGTTCCTTCTCCTGCAGCGGGCCCGAGAGCGGGACCCTGAACGGCTTGTCGACGACGAACACGAAGAGCTCTTCGTCAGCGGGCACGACGCGGACGCGGTAGCCGTAGAACCGCAGATCCAGCCCGACGGCGTCGACTGTATTCCTGGTGCGCCAGTCGAATTCCATGGAACCGCGTTTAGTTGTGAAGCCGCGCGCATTAAGTACACCATGCTGCGCGTCCGCGGCTCGCACCCCTTGGTGCACCGCCTGCACGAGGACCCCGTCGTCGCGCGGCTCCTGGAGGCGCTCGCGGCGGCGGCCTCGCTGGACGCGCGCATCGCCGCGCTGAGCGTCCTGCTGCAGGAGGCCGACGCCGGGAACATGCTCGCGCTGCGGCGGTCCGTCGAGGCCTCGCTGTTCCCCATGCAGGCCATCAGCGCGCACCTGCAGGAGCGCCTGCGGCAGAAGGAGGAGGCGTTCCTCAACTCGCGCTGGCCCGGGGTGTTCGAGGAGTTTGCCGCCGCGTACAAGTGCAAGCCGGCCGTCTTCTGGGCCGCCTGCCCCGAGCTGGAGTACCTGTCGGGCAAGCTCACATGTCCGCCCGCAGCCTCGGCGACCGCTTCGCCGCGTTTGCCGCCGGGCCCGAGTACGCCGTCTGGCGCGACGCCGCCTGCCGCGAGCGCGCCCTCGCGGTCCAGTACGCCGCGGTCCGGCGGCTCATAGCCGAGTCGACGCCCGAGTTCGGCGAGTACGCCGCCAAGGTCGCGTGGACGCTCATGGCCGAGTACGCCGCCGCGCGGGTCCACCAGGAGCGCGCGCTCGCCGCGCTCAGGGCCGCGGAGGTGTTCCAGGAGTGCCTCGCGTTCCTCCGCGCCAACCGCATGGCGGACATGAGCATCTTTTTCGCGCACGCGCCCGAGCTGCGGCTAATGCTATTCTAGGAGCTGCTTCGCGTACGCCTCGTCCGCCTCCCCGAACTCCTCCGCCGCCTTGGCCGCGGCGGCCGAGCCGGCCGCCGCGTCCTCCTTCGCCGCCTGGTAGTCCCAGCGCGCCTTCTTGTAGTAGATCTCCGCGACGCACTCTGCAAACGCCCGCGACCACGGCGCGCTCGTCCCGCTGGGCAGCGGCGAGGCCGTCGGGAGGGCCGTGTAGCACGCGTCGTCCATCGTCGGTTTCGGGGTGCGGGGGCGTTTCCGCGAGAGACTTCGTCCGGCGGCGGCCGGCAGCCCGCCGATCGCCGCGAGCGG
>Ga0302319_10014503_pt1 | contig 14683 bp, 14 predicted proteins | sample Bog_T0_2_FD_203319 | JGI IMG/M metagenome (GOLD analysis project Ga0302319, IMG submission 203319) | Peat permafrost microbial communities from Stordalen Mire near Abisko, Sweden - Bog_T0_2 | ecosystem: Environmental > Terrestrial > Soil > Wetlands > Peat | place: Sweden: Abisko, Stordalen Mire... | reverse complement strand
TGCACTCACAGGCTCATCTGAATAAAGTCGCCCGCCAGCTCAACGAACGACCCCGTGAGACCTTGCAATTCGAGACACCAGCAGAGAGATTCAACGCATGTGTTGCGTCGATCGGTTGAGCCGGCAGACAAGAACGGCCATTCGCAAAAGTCGCCGAAGCCTTGATGGGTGATGATCGGAATTTTGTAGGTCAAATTCCCTGTTCTTTCGCCAAAATTCCCTGTGTCCCCGAAATAATTCCCTGATCCGTTGAGTAGGGAATTCGCGTCAGAAACCCAGTAACGACGGCACTATTTCAGGTCTCCGGGTGCCCAAATGCGGCAAATTTACAAAATTTCCTGTAAAATTCCCTGTTAGCAGGGAAAACAGGCAGAGCAGGGGGCCACCTGCACTGCGCCACCAGCCAAACAGTCCGGTCTCTAGCGTTTCGGTCGGCGTAACGCGCAGCTCAGACCGGTTTGTCACCCACGATTGTGCAGCGGCGCATCACGCGTTTGAAACGCGCTTCGTCGAAGCCGGTCGCACGATGCAACGTGCAGCGATTGTCCCAGACAATGCATTCGCGCGGCTGCCAGGTGTGCGAATATATGTTGACCGGCGGCGTTGTGAGCACGTTGAGTTCCTCGATTAACGCACGGCCTTCGGCGTAATCCATGCCTTCGATTGATTCGGCGTGGTCGCCGAGGAAGATGGCCTTTCGTCCCGTTTGCGGATGCGTGCGCACGATCGGGTGCTCAACCGGTGGCACTGTGGCGGATTGCGCAGCGGTCAGCGGATCTTCGCCGTGCCGGCGCTTTCGCGAGAATGTAAAATTGTGGATCGCCCGCTTGCCGTCGATCTTCTTCTTCATGTCAGCCGGCAGGAGATCGTAGCCGGAATACATATCGGCGAATTGCGTCTCGCCGCCGTCGCCCAGTGGGGGCACAATCTCCGAATACATCATTGTCGCTTGCCCGGTGCGCTCTTTCCAGGAGCCGTCGGTGTGCCAGTATAAAGTGCCTCTGTCGGGATGCTTGCCGCTTGGATTGCCGTCCTTGTCGAGGTTGGACAGCATGTAAATTTCCGGGTGCTCCTTGTAGCCGTGGTACTGGCTGAGCACGTGGACTTGCACCTCACCGAAATTGCGGGCGAAAGCGACCTGCGTCGCCGGTGGCAGATCGACATCACGGAACAAGATCAGTTCGTAGTCGAGGAAAGCATCATAAACCTTGGCGAACATCGCCGGCGACACCGCTTCAGCCAACGTTATGCCGATAATCTCGCAGCCGAGCACCGGATGCAGCGGTTTGACCTGAAATGGCCAATTCCTTATTGCCCGTTGCGGTTTAAGTTGCGCTTGAGCCATGAGAGCCTCCCGGCAGGTTGGCGTGGCACGGACTATGCCAGCCCCAAGGCACGCTTTCTAGGGTGCCATTGGACGCAAAAGCCGCGGTTCCTTTTTGACTTAGGTTCGCCGTAAGAAGTCTCTGCTTCGATATTTGCCTAAAACGGCCGAAATTCCTTCGAAGATTCAAATAGAAAATCTCCGGCAGCGAATTGAAATAATCCAAAATTCCAGGGAACGATTGCGGAGGCTAGTTCGATTCCACTGATTGACCGAGTTGCCAATGCAAAATTGATAAATTTGGCGCGCGCGAGTTGCCATATTCGTAAGTTTGAATTCTGGTTACTTCGCTACCGCTGCCTTATCGATTTGAGAAACTCGCTGCTCGCTTACATCTGCTTGACGGTCATGCCCGGCCCCTTCGCGGAATTGGGAATCGTGCGCGCCGCTTCCAAAAGCTTCGGCACAATATCCTCGGCGGATTCAGCCAAGAGGTAAGTCACATCGAGCCCAGGGCGAATGAACGCCAGTCGGTCCATGTGATCGAGTAGCGCGCATAGCGGGTCCCAGAAGCCTTTGATGTTGGCAAGTAGGATCGGCTTTTGATGGCGGCCAAGCTGCTTCCAAGTCATCTGCTCGACAACTTCTTCAAGCGTCCCGATGCCACCGGGCAACGCGACGAAGGCATCGGCGAGCTCGAACATTTGTTGTTTGCGCTCATGCATATTGTTCGTGATGACAATCTCGCCACGCGAAGCCGCGCGCTCACGGTTCATCAAAAATGCAGGGATAATGCCGGTGACCTCGCCACCATGGTCGAGTACGGCATTAGCAATTTCACCCATCAGCCCGATCGAACCGCCGCCGTAGACCAGCCCGATGCGCATTTTGGCCATGGCTTTTCCAAGCGTTCGGGCGGCGTCGACGAAGGCGGGGTCTGAGCCCGGCCCAGAGCCGCAATAGACGCATATTTTCTTGATGGCGATCACGCGTCGTCGAGACCGATATCGACTGCCGGCGCGGCCTGTATCGTCTTGCTGGTGGAAATGTAGTCGACGCCCGTTTCTGCTATCGGCCGCACAGTGTCGAAGCGCACGCCGCCGGACGCTTCGAGCGGAATCCTGCCGGCCACAAACGCGACCGCTTCACGCATATCTTCGAGCTTCATATTATCGAGCATAACGATATCAGCCTTGGCGGCGACCGCTTCACGAACCTGTTCGAGCCGGTCGCATTCGACTTCGATCTTGATCAGACCAGGCACGCGCGCCCGCGCCCGCTCGACTGCCTTCGTGATGCTGCCGGCGACTGCGATGTGATTGTCCTTGATCATGACGCCGCCATCAAGGCCAAGGCGGTGATTGGCGCCACCGCCGCAAACGACGGCGTGCTTTTCAAGCATGCGCAGGCCGGGTGTTGTCTTGCGCGTATCGATCAGCCGCGCCTTCGTACCTTTGATTTCGTCCATCCAGCGTGCCGTTTCCGTTGCGATGCCGGAAAGGTGCTGCACGATATTGAGTGCGGTCCGCTCGACTGTCAGTAGGCTGCGCGCCGAGCCCGATACTTTCAGCAACACGGTCTTCGGCTTGCAGCGGTCGCCGTCGGCGGCGGTAGCTTGGACTTGTACGCTCGGATCGTAGCGGCGGAAACAGGCCGCGGCGACCTCGATTCCGGCCAGCGACAAGTCCTGCCTCGCATTCATGTGAAACGTCGCACGTGCGTCAGGCTCGATCATCGAGAGCGCCGTGAGATCGCCGTGACCAATATCCTCGGTGAGCCAGAGATCAATCAAACGATTGACGGTAAAAAGGTCCAACATACTGATATCTTTCGGGTATTGGTGGGCATCTGAGCGGGATTACGCGATAGTAGCGATCCAAGTTGGCATAACAAGATTGTTTGTGAACATATAAATACCTAGCGCGGAACGGCGCGGTTGAGCCACAGCAAAAGGGCATTTGCAGCGATCGCGAACGCGGAGAGGAATACCGCGATCGCCATGATGGTAGCGATGTCACCGAGGCCCATCGCGCTCATGATCATGAAGCCGAGCCCGCGCTGCGAGGCAAACATTTCACCGATCAGTACGCCGAGTAGCGTCAGCGAAAAGCCGAGTCGCGCGCCTGCGATCACCTCCGGTAGCACCGCGGGCAGCGCGATCGTGAGCGCGGACTGCCGCGCTGTCAGCCGCATCGCGTGCGCCGTTCGCCACAATACCGGCTTGATCTGCATGATCGCCTTCATCGTGAAAATTGTCACCGGAATAAGGCCATGCATCGCGCCAAACGCTACTTTGGCCGACATGCCCAATCCGAAACAGAGCAGCACAAGCGGGTAGAGCGTCACCTTCGGCAACGAATAGAACGCGATCAGGATTGGCTCCGAGACCACGCCGGACGTGCGATTAACTCCGAGCATGACACCGAGTGCGACGCCGCCGACCAGCGAAATGCCAACTGCGAAGGTGAATGCGCGCGCCGTCTCAGCCGCGTTCTCCCAGAATCGAGCGGTACCGAGCAGTTTCCATAAATGAACCGCGGTGCTCGCCGGCGACGTGAGCGCGATATCCCCGGCAACCCAATAGAGCACCTGCCAAGTCGCTAGGATGCCGAGGATCAGCAGAAGTGAATCGCCGGTACGCTTCATCGCGTCACCCGTACCCGGCTTTGCATGTGGCGATCGATGGTGTCGAGCGCGGTGTTGGCGGAGGTCGCGAGCAAAATTACCAGCAGCATCAGGCCGTACATGTTCCGGTTGTCGAAGTTGTTGTAGGCGTAAGCGATGGCGTAACCTATGCCTTGTGCCGACAGGATAAACTCCGAGGCGATAACGCCGATGAAAGCATAGGCAAAGGCGAGTTTAATGCCGGTAAACAGGCGCGGCGCGGCGGCCGGAAAATCTATCAGCACGGCGCGCGCCGGCGTGCTCATCCGGTAAATAGCGGCCGTCTTGTGCAGTACGCGCGGAATGCGATCGAGCCCGACGAGAGTGCTCTCAATCATCGCGACGACCGACAGCAAAACGGCGATGGCGATGATGGCTCGTGAGCTGACGCCGAACACGACGATAAAGACCGGATAGAAAATAAAAGTTGGAACAGCGTAATAGCTTGCGAGCAACGGTTCGATGGTGGCGCGCAGGCGCGGCATCGTATGCAGGATAACACCAAGTACGAACCCGAGCGTGACCGAAATCAACGCCGACGCAACCACATTCGATATGGTCGATATAATGTCTTTGTTGTACTCGCCGGTCCGCAGGATATGCCACAGGCTTGCCGCCATATCCGTCGGTGGCAGAACGACGGTGCTTGGAATAAATCCGAAGCGGCAAAGTGCCTCGAACGCGGCTGTGAATGCGACAATGACCGCGAGCCTGATCCAGCCCTCACGACTCAATATCTGACGGTTCACGGCGACGCTTTCTGAATTGTCGTACCCATTGTCTTGAGGGATTCAACGCGCAGGTTGTCCCACAGCCGCGATGTTATAGCGCCAAAGCGCGGATCGGAGATGATGCGGCTGTCGCGTTCGCGTGGCCATGCCGTCTCAATAAAGTCGATAAACCGGCCCGGCCGGGCCGACATCACGCCGACGCGGTCCGACAGCATTGCCGCTTCATCGAGTGCATGCGTGATCAGCATTACAGTCGCACCGGTCTCCCGCCAGAGCCGCAACAATTCCTCGCCCATCAGCAGCCGGGTCTGCTGATCGAGCGCGCCGAATGGTTCGTCGAGCAGTATTAGCCGTGGCCGGAGCACCAGCGTGCGCGCGATGCAAACGCGCTGGCGCATGCCGCCGGAGAGCTGAGAAGGATAAGCATTGGCGAAATCGCGCAACCCCATGAAGCCGACCGCGTATTCGACGCGGCGCTCTATCTCGGCAGCGTCGAAGCCGGCACGGCGTAGGCCGAACGCGACATTATCCTGTACGGTCAGCCAAGCGAATGACGCGTCTTCCTGGAACACAACACCAACGCCGTCGGGCACCCCTTTAATCGGTTTGTCCTCAAACAGCACGGAGCCCTCGGTTGGCCGCGATAGTCCGGCGAGTATGTCGAGCAAAGTGGATTTGCCGCAGCCCGACGGCCCGACTACGCCGAAGAATTCGCCGCGACGGATATCGAGGTCGATTGGGCCCAACGCCCGCAGTGTTGCGCCAGAAGACAATTCAAAGACGCGGGTAACGCCAGTCAGCCGAGCGTGAATGGACTCCGGCTCTGTCACAGCTTGCCTTGCAGATCCTTTGGTAAATATGACTGATCGATCAACTTCCCCCAATCGATCTCGCCTTTCACCTCGCCGATTAGTTTGAGGCCTTCGACCGTGCGGTCGAGCTCGGCGCGATTGAATTCGCCTAGGCTCCACATCTTGGGACCGATCATATTGTTGACCGCTTCTTTAGCGATCGCGGGTTCAAAATTCCACATCTTCTGCAGGATGGCAGCGGCTTCTGCCGGATCGGCATAGATCGCTTCCACGCCAGCACGCCGGCCGGCGATTATTGCCCGCAGCTTATCGCCGTTCTTGCTAGCGAACTCGCGCGTGGTTATGCCGACCGATGTTGTCATCGGCGGTAGGATGTCCTTGGCCGCGACCACTGTACGGTAGCGGTCCTTGCGGATGATCGAGAGTGGTTCGATCAAGGCAGCGGCCGACACCGCGCCTTGCTCGAGCATCGTCAACGCCGGCGGATAGCCGCCGGCGGCGACGCGTGTCACCTGACTGGCGTCGATGTTCTTCGCCTTAAGTTCCATCAGAAAAATCATCTCGGACGACGATTTCGGTGAGGTGATTGCGACCTTTTTGCCGACGAGGTCTTCGAGTGACTTGATTTCGGTGCCCGGCATAGTCACCAGCGTCGATTCTGCGATTGTTCTGGTGCCGACATTGACGATAATTATATCCAGACCGCCGTCGCGCGCCGCGGCAAGCGCCGCCGGCAATGCGACTTCGCCGTAAGGCGTTGCCCCCGCCAGAATATTGCGAACCGTGGTGCCGCCGCCAGCCGAACCGATAATACCGGTGATATCGATGCCGGCCTTTTTGAACAGGCCTTTTTCCATCGCCACGGCGAAGGGCGCGCCATAAAGGCTTTGCCCCCATTGCGTGATTGCGATTTCCTCGGCTCGCACGATTGGCGCAGTGAGTAGAGCTACTGCGAGGACGGCTGCACCAACCATGCGCGCGCCACGTGACGGGATCATTGGCATGTTTTCCACCTTTTACTGGGCCTCTTTGGATTTCTTATCGTCTTTAGCGTGGATGCTACCAGACCGTGAGATAAGCCATAGGGGTGTCTGCAGAGCGATGACGGGCATCCACCGGACGAATAAGGTCAACGAATTGGACGCAGCATACCACGTCCGCCCCGGCGCGTAGACCACGCGATTGGATCGTTTCGGAAGTCTTCCAGCATGGCGCGATCTGCCGGAGACAAGCCAAGATCCTGTTCGAGGTTCAGGATGTCTTCCCATGAGGCCATAAAGTGGAGGGCCAGATTCTCATTCCGAATACGTTCGGCGGCACCCGGAAAAAGACCGTTGTAGAAGATGCTCATGGCGTCGCGTACGTCCGCGCCCGCGGTCCGCAATCCGCGCGTGAATGAGACCTTGCTTGAACCGTCGGTCGTGAGGTCATCGAACAGCAATACGCGGCGGCCCTTCACATCGGCACCTTCAACTTGCGCATTTCGGCCGATACCAAGCGGACGTTTGCGAACGTAGGCCAGGGGCAGATCCATCGATTGAGCAAGCCAAGCCGCGAAAGGAATGCCGGCGGTTTCGGCGCCCGCTATAACTTCGATCTCGCCGGCTGCAAATCGCGATCTAACCATCTCAACCGCGCAATCGGTGACGATCCGGCGCGCGGCGGGGTTGCCGATCAGTATGCGGCAGTCGACATAGATGGGACTCGCCCAACCAGCTGCGAGAATAAACGGGCGGTCCTGGGCGATACGAACAGCACTTTGCTCGAACAAGACGCGTGCTATGGCGGAGCCTATCTCGCTGTCGGTCATATCGGCGCTTCCTCGATCGACCATGCTAGCTCCTCGCCGCCCCCAAATACGAGAATCTCGTCGCGTTCGACGGCGACCGATTTGGCGACCGGAAACGGAGTCCGCCGTAGTGTCACCGTGCCAGGGTTGGGTTCCAGACCATAGAATCGGGCGCCGTTGAGCGAGGCAAACGCCTCAAAACGGTCGAGCGAATTCTCCTCATCAAATACTTGCGTGTAATATTGCAGCGCCGTTGCGCCGACGAAAATTCCGGCAGCACAGCAATCGCTTTCCTTGCGGTGGCGTGGATGAGGTGCGGTGTCGGTGCCGATGAAAAAACATGCTTCACCCGAAGTCGCAGCTTTGCGTAGCGCGAGGCGGTGTTTTTCCCGCTTGGCCACCGGCAGGCAATAGAGATGTGGCCGCAAACCGCCCTGAAAAATTGAGGTGCGGTTGATGATCAAGTGATGTGGCGTGATCGTCGCCGCCGCCCTGCCGGCCTGCGCCCGCACGATGTCCAGCGTCTCGGCGGTGGTGGCATGCTCGACGACCACCTTCAAACCAGGATGCCGAGCAAGCAGCGGCAACAGCTCTCGCTCCATAAACACCGCCTCTCGGTCGAATATATCGACCGCCGGGTCCGTGCTCTCGCCATGAACCAGGAGCTTCATGCCGATGCGCTCCATCCGCTCCAGGACAGGCGCCAGCGCGCGGATGTCTCTAACGCCGCCGTGCGAATTTGTGGTCGCGCCCGCAGGGTAAAGCTTGGCGGCGATCCAGACGCCCTCGGTATGCCCACGCTCGATCTCATCGGGTGTCGTCGTGTCGGTAAGATAGCAGGTCATCAGCGGCTGAAAGGTGCTGCCGGATGGCAGCGCCGCCTGAATCCGGGCGCGGTAAGCTGCCGCTGCTTCCACGGTTGTCACCGGCGGCACCAAGTTCGGCATGATCACAGCGCGCCCGAACTGCGCCGCCGTAAATGGCAATACCGCCCGCAACATCTCACCATCGCGTAAATGAACATGCCAGTCGTCCGGCCGCCGTATTGTGATGCGATCCGCGCGCTTGGCTGGCGCTGGTACGTCGGCGAAAAGTTTGTCGAGGCTCATCGCGCCGCCTCCAGAATCGCCGCGCGCATCACCCGCACCCCGGCTAAGAAGTCATCCATGGCCATGGCTTCGTTCGGGTTATGTGAGCCGTTCTCGTTTCGAACAAAAATCATCGCACTCGGGATCCCGGCCCCTGCAAACACCGCCGCGTCGTGTCCAGCCCCGCTTGGTAAATCCTCGTCAGGCAGACCGAGGTCGCGCGCGCATTTCCGCAATCGTTCCACCCAACCGGGGTCCATCGTCGCCGGCGCCGATTCCACGCGCCGGTCAAAAATGAACGATACCCCGCGCTCTTCGCCGATGCCTTCGCATTCCGATAAGAAGAGGTCGTAGAACGCCTCAAGTGTTTCGACATTCTGGCTCCGCGCTTCGAAGCTGAAATAAACCGTCCCTGGAATGCGGGCAATGGCCTGTTCAGCGGGATCGGTTCCGAAAACGCCAGAGGTAACGACGAGATCCCGGCCGCGTTCGAGAAGGGTGCGCCAGTGCCTGTCGAGATGTGTAATCAGTTCAGCGGTCGCGAATACGGCATCCCGCCGCAGCCAGCGCGGCACCGCGCCCGAGTGCCCGGCCTCGCCCTTACACGTCACAACGCGGTGCCGTATATTACCGCGAATGCCGGTTACAATGCCGATTGGAAGATCGCGCGCCGTCAGGACCGGCCCCTGTTCGATGTGAAGCTCGACCCAGGCGGCGACGGCGGCGGGGTTGAGCAATATTTCTTGCCGCGCGATGCGTCCGATGTCAGCACCGATATCGCGCAGGCATTCCGCGAGTGGCTTGCCGCTGACCACATGGGGCACGGCCAGGTCATCCGTAGAGAGCCGGCCGAACAATGCGCTTGAACCCATATAGGCACGGCCGAAATAGGCGCTTTCTTCGCCACGCAAGCAGAATAATTTAAGCGTTCGTCGCAAAGGCATGCCGGCGGCGGCCAAGCTTGCTAGAATCGCGAGCCCCGCTACGACACCGGCGCCGCCGTCGAAATTGCCGCCTTGGGGCACGGAGTCGACATGCGACCCACACGCGATGAAAGGTAGATCGGCCTCTGTTCCTGGAAGTGTAACGACGAGGTTTGCCGCGGCATCGAACTCGGTGCGCAATCCCGCTGCCTCGGCGGTGCGGAGGACAATCTCAATCGCCGCGGCTTCGCCCTTGCCAAAGGCGTCGCGCGTAATACCGACACCGTCGAAAGTCGCCGTCTGGAAGGCCTCGAACAACGTCTCACAAAAAGCCCGGTCGGTCTCGTCGGTCATTGTGGCGGCGAGACCCAGGCGAGGTCCGCTTCGTCGGCTTCGTCGGTGCGGATGGCGCCGGTCAGTTCGGAGACACGCGTGATATCGTGCTTTTCGCAGAATTTTGCCAGCCCGTCGATCACAGCGATCAGCGCATCGGGCTGTACGAAGGTCGCGGTACCAACCTGAACGGCGGTCGCGCCTGCCAGCATGTATTCGGCGGCATCCTCCGCGGTCGCAATACCGCCGCAGCCAATAATGGGCACCCGCGCCGCCCGGGCGCATTGATAGACCTGCCGCAGCACGATCGGCTTGATGGCCGGCCCCGACAGACCGCCCATGATATTGCCAAGCGACGGTCGAAACGTCGCGAGATCAATCGACATCGCGAGAATGGTGTTGGCGACAACCAGCGCGTCGGCACCGGCAGCTTCGGCGGCACGTGCGACCTCAGGGAGGTCACCGGTGTTCGGCGTGAGTTTCACCCAGAGCGGCAACTTTGTGGCTGTACGCAGTGCTTTAACGACGGTCTCCGTCGAACCTGGACGCATCGCGAAGGCTTTGCCGTCTTCTTCAATATTGGGGCAGGAGATGTTGGCTTCGATGGCAGTAACGCCAGGCATCTCGCTAAGTTCCGCGGCGAGATTGGCAAACCCTTCCGCGGTGGGCGCCGAAATGCTGACGACCAGCGGCACGCGATAGCGCGCGTAATAAGGCAAAGTCTCTTTGAAGAAATACGGCACGCCCTTCGAAGGAATGCCGATGGCGTTAATGACGCCACCAGGGCGTTCGACCACGCGCGGCAGCGGATTGCCGGTGCGCAGCTCTCGGGTGATTGTCTTTGTTACGACCGCGCCAAGCCGATCGAAGTCAATGACGCGATCAAGCCCCTCGGCGAAGGTGCCGGACGCAGGCATGACCGGGTTCGCCAGCGTCATCGAACCAACGCGCACGGATAGATCGATCACGGTATCGCCTCCAACAGATCGAACACCGGTCCATCCCAGCAGACACGGCGATGGACGATTTCACCGCCAATGTTGAAGTCGCGCACGCAACAATAGCAAACCCCGAGCCCGCAGGCCATTTGCTGCTCGAGAGCCACCTGTCCCGGCAAACCGAACTCGAGCGCGAGGCGCTGCTGGACTCGCAATAGACGGCTCGAACCGCAGGTGAAGAAGGCGTCGCATCGCCCGTCTGCGATCAGGCCTCTGAGCAATAATTCGACATGCGCCGGCCCACTGGTGCCTTCGAGATCGGTGACCGGCATCACGCGGGCGTTCTGAGCTTCGAACAGCTCGACCGAAAGCACCAAATCGGGCTTTCGGGCACTAAAGATCGCCGTCATCGCAATGTTGCGCTGTCGCGCCGCGACCGCCAGCGGCGCCAATGTGGCAAGCCCGGCGCCGCGACCGACCGCGACGATGTTCTTCCAAGCAGGATCGAGCGTGAAACCGACGCCGAGAGGCCCCATGATATCGAGTCTATCGCCCACTTGCAGGGTGGCTAGTCCGCGCGTACCGGCACCGGCGATTTTATAAAGAAACTCGACTGTGCCGGCGTTCGGATCGACGCCGTAAAGGCTCATCGGCCTGCGGAGATAAGGCTGCTCACCAGCAGGCTGCGGACACAGCAATTGAAAGAACTGCCCGGGCACGGCCTGCATCGCTGGCCCCCCACACCTGACGATCAGGTGCCGGTATTCGGTATTGATCGCCGTATTGGCGATAACGTCGGCAAGCTGAGCGGCGGCGGACGCCTTCCAAAGTGACCCGGGCGATTTGCCGCCCGGGTCTAGACTGTCCGCCGTCTTGTTTGGTCCGTCAGACCGCACAATTGATTCCGACTTTAAGCCGGCTCACGTGAGAGCGGCGCCGCGACGTTCGGGGATCAGGAACCACATCGCCACGATGTCGAGGAGGTACAGCACCGCCAGCAGGGCTATGGCCGTATCGAAGCCGAACGCCGCCGCGACTGTGCCGACGACCAGCGGACCGAAACCGCCGACCGCCCGGCCGATGTTGAACAGCACGTTCTGCGCCGTAGCGCGGGCAGCCGTCGGATAAAGTTCGCTCATCAAAGCGCCGTAACCGCCCAGCATGCCGTTGACGAAGAACCCCATCACCGCGCCTGCGATCAGCAAGGCCATCGGATCGGTCAGCCGGGAATAGACCACCACCATGATGGCCGCAAATAACATGTAGGCGAAGAATGCCGGGCGCCGGCCTACCCGATCCGCGATGTGGCCAAAGGCGAAAATACCGACCGCCATGCCCGCGATGGTCATCGCGGTCCAGACCGCCGACTGCGTCAAGCCGAAGCCGAAGCGCGACGAGAGATAGCTCGGCAACCAGATCATGACGCCGTAATAGCCGAAGTTCTGAACCGAGCAGAGGATGCTCATGCCGATGCTGAGCTTGGTTGTCTCAACGTCCTTGACCAGCAGCTTGAGCGAGTTCTTGTGCTCCGAAACGTTCTCGACTTTTTGGACGAAAAGCTCGGGCTCATGAAGCGAATGGCGAATGAAATAAGCTGCAACCGCCGGAAAAACGCCGACCGCGAACATGCCGCGCCAACCAATGATCGGCAGAAGAATGGGCGTTACGATGGCCGCGGCCAGAACGCCAAGTTGCCAGCCCAGCCCAACGTAAGAAGACGCGCGGGCGCGCATTGAAGCCGGCCAGGTTTCGGCAACCAACGCCATTCCAATGCCGAACTCACCGCCGAGCCCGACACCGGCGAGGGTGCGGTAAGTCAGCAGGTCCCAATAGCCTTGCGCCAACGCACAAAGCCCGGTGAACACCGCGAACACGACGATCGTCCAGGTGAGGATACGAACGCGGCCGAAACGATCCGACAGCATGCCGAAAACGATACCGCCAACAACGGCGCCAACCAGCGTGCCGGTGACCAACGAAGCGGCTTGGGTTTGGGTCAGATGAAGGTCGGCTGAAATGTACCGGAGCATAAAGCCGAGGATGAGGAGATCGAACCCATCCATCGCATAGCCGAGACCCGAGCCGAACAGCGCCTTCCATGCGCTCTTATCTACGACCCTCGGTTCCGCCTGCGCTTCGCCTAAAGCAATCGTTCCACTTGTGGACATGACTTTGTACCCCTGTGCCAAAATCGAAGAGACGATATGTCATGGGCAACGGTGGCTCGAGTTTCACCGCGCGGCTGGCGCGCCGCGAAAGCAAAAGGCTCCATGCTGCTCGCAGACTTAACCTGCACGCGGTCACCAGACCCATGGGTTGATCAGTTCCCGGTCGCAAGCTGCGGCGAACGCGTCGACCTTAACGACCGCCCCACCTGCGACGTCGTCTTAGAAACACAATCTTAAACAGCGATCGTCTAAAAGAAAAGACAAATCTATATTTTTGACTGCGTGTCTTTTTCGCTGTTTGCCCGCTTTTTCAATCGCGATGTGCCTTCTTTTTGACCTCGGCGATGGCACGCCGTAGCAACGTTGCGCCGGCGGCTCCCTTGAGCGCACGTTGCCACATCGTCCCGACCAGCTTTTCGTACAAAGCGACGGCGTCACCGGCTCCGGTAATCGAGGCCACGCCAAGACGGACATTCGGAAATTCGCCGAGGCGATAGGCACTTATGGCCACGAGTGAACTGCGATCGCGCAACCTGCAGATTTCGAATGTCTGATTAGGCAAGGTGTCGTCGATGACGCCTATCTGGATGCCAAGCGGCTCGCGAGCCATCAGTTCAGCGGTTCTTTCGACCTCCTGAACGGCGAGAAGGCGCCGCTTCTCGCGTATCTTCTCGGACATCGCATAAGTGCCGACCAAGCCGGTACGCAGCAGTCTGCGAACTTCGGTCAGACCAATCAATCCGGCAATGGCCGGGCCGCCGGGCCGCAGGACTGCCCGGCGCTCCAGCAGAATGACCAGCAACCGGTCGATTTCCCCAATCGCCTTGGCCTTGCTGGCGATTGCCGCGGGCAGACCCTCGACGAGCATGGTCCGCAAGATGCCCGTGAAATTCTCCGACGTGAGCAGGAACGTAATCGGCTCGTAAAACAGGGTTATGCGTTCTGCGACACTTTCTATCTGTCGCAACCGCTCAAAATACGCGATCGCCGTTGAGAAATATTCAGTCCCGGCGCCCAACAAGGAGGGTAGCGAAACTCCCAGGAGATCCGCCATGCGCTCGAGGCTTTCGACCTTGATCGGGGTGGAGCCGCGTTCGTAATTGTAGAGAGCCGCGCGCGATATGCCGAGTTGGTCGGCAACCTGTTCGGGGGAAAGTCCAGCGCCGATGCGGTGCGCCTTAAGGCGAAGGCCAATCTGCTGATAGTCCACCGGCATTCGGAAAACCTATGGCAGCACGCACAACGACGGCAACACTCAAGTTAAATCAGGCGATGAACGCCCAAGATAAGCTTTCAAAGTTATGCATCAATTTTCAAATAAACACTACGACAACTTGGTTGCGGCCAACTCACACACGCGGCCACTTTGCCTTCAAGGCGGCCCATATGCCGAGTTTATAGGTCGCGGGCTGCGATCAGCCAGCTCCCGCTAGACAATTGAGGGGACTCGTATTTCGCCCTAGCTGGGCGACGGATTCACAATACTGCGACACTCTTGTGCAACACACGACCTGCACTCGACCGCAAGCAGAAAGCCAAAAAAAATCCGTTGACCCGCGGGCGCCGTCCACACATGACCCATTCAAGGCCCTGCAAGCAATCAAGCGGCATCTGATGCTGGATCGCGTGACCCCAATGCAATAGTCTTATTGCACGAGCTGAATGCCAATCGAGTTACAACCAAATAGGTGTGGATCGTTTATGGCCAATTTGAAAGTTCTTGTTGTTGGCGGCGGCATCGGTGGCATTACTTGTATGCTCGCCTTGCGCAAACGCGGAGTCGATGCGCAGCTGTTCGAGCAGGCCGCCGCGTTTGGTCAAGTGGGCGCAGGACTTCAAATTTCGTCGAACGCCGCGCGCATCCTGCTGACGCTCGGTCTTGGCGATGCGTTGAAAAAAGTAGCAACCTATCC
>Ga0302319_10014501_pt1 | contig 14685 bp, 18 predicted proteins | sample Bog_T0_2_FD_203319 | JGI IMG/M metagenome (GOLD analysis project Ga0302319, IMG submission 203319) | Peat permafrost microbial communities from Stordalen Mire near Abisko, Sweden - Bog_T0_2 | ecosystem: Environmental > Terrestrial > Soil > Wetlands > Peat | place: Sweden: Abisko, Stordalen Mire... | reverse complement strand
TCACGGCCATTTCGGGGGAAATGCCGCGCTTCTCATTCACCAGCTCCGATAATGTCGTCCGGGTTACGCCAAGCGCGGCGGCGGCAGCGGCAATCGACAAACCGAGAGGTTCAATGCACTCGCGCCTTATAAAACCTCCAGGGTGAGGGGGGTTCTTCATTCTGAGACCAGGATCTTGCCATTCGGCTGGATGAGGACCGCATTTGCGGAAGCCTTGTTGGAGTTCATCTGATCTCCAAAGTCTGTGGTGACGATGCCTCCACTACCAAACGCCGGATCGAGGGAGCCAGCCTGCGCAGCGGCGTGCCGGGCTGCGAAGAGGAAGAGGGAGAACACCGGCAACAAAGCCGATATAATTATCCCGCGGGACATGAGCTTTCCTCCCAAGTACCGTACTCGCACCCAACCATAGCACTCCCGAGCCGGGGAGTTGTCGCGAGGTTGTCAAGAAATTGTAAAACGATGATGCGATGACCTTGGGAGCCTTAAAATAGACCTATGAGCACCACGGCTTTGATGCCGGTGGACGAATATCTTCGCTTGGCGGAAAAGCCCTATCGCGAATACTGGGACGGCGAGGTTTCTCAGAAGGCGATGCCTACCAAGCTGCACTCGCTTATCCAATACGCGCTGCTGATGCTGCTGAAAGCCCAGGGCGTGCAGCCTCTGCCCGAATTGACCGTCCGCATTTCTCCCACCCGGTATCTGGTGCCGGACGTCTGCGTGGCTGGAGATTTTCCGGGCCCGTATCCGACGGAGCCCGTGCGGCTTTGCTGCGAAATTCTTTCTCCCGAGGACCGCCTCGGCGCCATGCTCGCCAAGTGCGAGGACTATCACGCGTGGGGTGTTCCTTTTTGTTGGGTGATCGACCCGGTTAAACGGACGGCGTGGGAATACCATGCGAGTTCTGAACCGGAGCGGGTGAGTGCGGCGCTTCGTGCGGGCAATCTGGCGGTGAACCTGGACGAGCTGTTCTCGGCGCTTAACGCCCGCTTATAGTGGTGAGGAAGCTATGCACTCCTTCTCGCCAACTCTTGACACGACGCCCGCTCGGCGTCCGCGGCCAACCACTCTGTGTGGGCGGCTGGTGACGTTAGAACCGCTGAACGCGTCCACCCACGGTGATGCCCTCTATGCCGGCTCTTGCGGCGAGGAGCACGCCGATCTCTGGACTTATTTGTTCGAAGGCCCGTTCTTCGATCGCACGCACTTCGATGCACACCTCGAAGCGAAGTCGGCGTCCCAAGATCCGCTCTTCTTCAGCATGCTCGATAACGCGTCCGGCATGGCTGTCGGGTACGCCTCGTATATGCGAATCGAGCCGGTTCACAAGGTTATCGAGGTGGGAAGTATTCTCTACACCCCGGCCTTACAGCGCACCGCCGGCGCGACCGAAGCGATGTACCTGATGGCGCGGCATGTGTTTGAAGATCTTGGCTATCGGCGCTACGAATGGAAATGCAATGCCTTGAACGCACCTTCGCAGAGCGCGGCACTGCGGCTCGGGTTCCGATTTGAAGGCATCTTCCGGCAGCATATGATCGTCAAAGGCCACAATCGCGATACGGCCTGGTTCTCGATGCTCGATTCAGAATGGCCGGCGCGCAAACAAGCTTTCGAGAATTGGCTGGACCTGTCGAATTTCGACGACGAGGGACGGCAAAAAGCAGCCTTGGAGCGGGCTTGAATAGAAAAGCCGAAGCGGTCAAGCTCCGGCTTATGTCAAACCACAAACAAACGTTAACGAGCAGCCAGCAATGCCCTTAGATGACGAGCCCGCTCCGGCGATCGAAGCTGCCGCAAAGCCTTGGCTTCAATCTGACGTATGCGCTCCCGAGTGACGTCGAACTCCTGGCCGATCTCTTCCAAAGTGTGCTCGCGCTCGCAGCCGATACCGAAACGCAGCCGGATCACTTTCTCTTCCTTTGGAGACAGAGTCTTCAGGATATTCGCCGTTTCATCCCGAACATTCGAATCGATAACAGCATCGACCGGCGAACCCACCCAGCGATCTTCAATCAGATCGCCCAGTGCCGATTCGCCATCCCGCCCGACCGGAGTCTCCAGCGAAACCGGATCGCGCGAAATCGTCTTCAGTTTTTGGACCTTCTCCACCGGAATGTCCATCCGGCGACTGATCTCTTCATTGGTCGGAGCACGGCCCATTTCCTTTTCGAGCTCACGAGTGGCTCGCAGGAACTTGTTCATGCTCTCGTTCATATGCACCGGAATGCGAATGGTGCGCGATTGGTCGGCGATGGCGCGCGTAATTGCCTGCCGGATCCACCACGTCGCATACGTGGAGAACTTGTACCCGCGGCGATATTCGAATTTGTCGGCCGCGCGCATCAGGCCGATGTTGCCTTCCTGGATCAAGTCCAGCAAATGGAGCCCGCGATTCACATACTTCTTCGCGACCGAAACCACCAGCCGGAGGTTGGCTTCGACGAGATCCTTCTTAGCCCGCTCGGATTCCAGCTCACCGTGGCGGATCACCGCCATACTATGCTTTACGTCGGACAGCGAAGCGCCGACGCTGACTTCCCGCTTGCGGATCTCGCGCCGTAGCTCGCGCACGCGAGGCTGGGCGGCCGGACCACCACGCTCCTCCAGCTTGTGAAGCTCGCTATCGAGCATCGTGATTTCTTCGACCGCGCGCTCAATCTCCTTCGCGAACTGTTTCCAGCGGCTGGTGTACCACGGGATACGCCGGATGGTTCGGGAGATTTCAACCTTGCAGCGGCTCAGCTTTCCCTGCCACCGACGGCGGATCTTCTTATTGCTGAGTGCAATCGTGTTTACCTTTTCCTGCAACTGGAAAAGCTTCTTTTGCAAAACCAGGATTTCGTTGAAATCGTTCTTGACCTCAGCCAATTTCTTCGGGTCGATCCCACCCTCTTCCATCTCGCCCAGATCGGCGAAATTCTCCAGTTCCTCGTCGGAATGCTTGATTCGCTCGGCGATCTCGACGGCCATCAGTTGGATCAGCGCAGAACGGCTGATCGACTTCTGCATGCGCAGTTTCCCGCGCTCCATGCGCCGGGCCAAATTGACTTCGCCTTCTCGGGTCAGTAGCGGAACCGCGCCCATTTCGCGCAGATACACGCGTACCGGGTCGTCGGTATAAATCGACTCTTCGACTTGCTGTGCGGCGGGGAACTCTTCCCCGTCCTGCACTTCCTCGGGATGGAAGAAATTAGCTTCTTCATCGAAAGGGATCCCGATGGGCTCGTGACTGTCTGGTAAAAACTGATCTTCAAAATGATCCACTAAAAGCTCACCTCCCCCACATTGGACGGAACTTGAAATCGTGCCATGTCAGGGGCAAAAAGACGTGCTAGACTATTCTCAAAAGCGTGCGGCAAAACACCCGGCTGATAGATCGGCAGCAATCGATTATAGCATTGAAAGATTTCGAAGTTAAGTCCCTATTTAAAAGATGTTTCCATTAGCCTTTGGTTACACGAATCTTCCCCGCCCCGTCTGTACGTAAAGTGCCGTCGAATCAGAACCTTTCTCAGTTTCGCTTTTGGTAGACTAAGTCCTTCAGCTCGTTCAGGAAAGCCTCCAAGTCCTGGAAGTCCCGGTAGACCGATGCAAACCGGACGTACGCGATCTTGTCCAAAGCCTGCAGGCGGGCCATCAGCATTTCCCCGATCTCGGTAGTGGACGTCTCCCGATCGGAACTGTCAGCCAACTTCACTTCCACCTCGTCCACTAAGGCGGCCAGTTTGCCCATTGCTACCGGGCGTTTTTCACAGGCTTTCAATAATCCGTTCAATACCTTTTGACGATCAAACTTCTCTCTTCGACCGTCTTTTTTTACAACCATGTAGGGAATTTCATCTGTCCGCTCGTAAGTGGTGAAGCGGCGCTCGCACGCCAGGCACTGTCGGCGGCGGCGAATTGAGTCGCCTTCCTTACTCTCTCGCGAGTCGATAACCCGATCTTCCTTATGGCCGCAAAATGGGCAAGTCATAGCAAATAATGAAACTTCCGGCTAGCTGGCAGGAATATCCTCCGGCAAGTGTCTGAATCTGCGCCAGTTTATCCCTTCTTGAAAGGCGAAGAGCAATCCGAAGGGCACGATGATGACAAACCCGAGCAACCAGATCAGGATGGCCAGACCGGATGCCACCTCCAGCGTCATCCCGAATATTTCGGTTAAGACTACCACCGTCGCCACCTGTACGCCTCCGCCGATACCGGGGATTTGCACAATACTGCCCATCGCGACGAACCCGACGAAGATCAGCGTCTCCACCAGTCCGAACCAGGACGTCGCGGAGAAGGCCACGAAGAGAGCGTAGTAGGCGCCCACAATGGTGGCCCACTCCACCGCCGTATAGCCAAGCAAACGAAGCATAAAACCGGATTCACGAGTGGACTGCATGCCTTGAGCGAAGGCCGCCAGCGCCTCGGCTATGCGCTGATACGCTGACGGGGGAAGAAAGGTCAGCGCGGCCAGGAGACGCTCTTGAGCGCCTTTAGAAAAGTACCGGAACAGTACTAGAAACAAAATGCAGGCGGTGCAGATCGCGGCGATCAGATAGCCGCCGGTCTCGAGAACCCAAGCCAATCCGGCGCTGACATGCAGTTGGCGCCCGGGCATGTGCGCCAGAGCGAACCCGAATATGACCAGCACCACGATGGAATCCAAAATGCGTTCCAGGAGCCAAGCGGCCATCTGAGATGAAAACGGCACCTTTTCCTTAATCGATATCAGGTAGGGGCGAACGAGTTCTCCGGCCCTTCCCAGCAGAACCACAGACGTAAACCCGATCACGGTGGCGGAGCACAGGCCGTACAAATCGGGGTGCGGGCGGAGGGGCTTCAACATCACTTCCCAGCGCAAGGCGCGAATTACATAACTCAATAGCATCAACAGGATAGCAAGACTCAGCCAGCCGTACTGAAGGCTGATTAATGTGTGAAAAAACTGCGGCCAGTTGAAGCCAATCGTCCGCCAGCGGTACCATATCAGACCCGCAAGAGCTACGATAAAAATAGCCACGAGAACAGCGATCCTCCACGGGTTACGCGATCGAGCGGACGTTGCCCACCCCTTTCCGGTGACAAGATCCAAGGTTTTGCCGATAGAATGTAGTTCTTGGATTCAAGCGAACTTCTTATCTTAATTCTTCGTTTGACATACAGGAAGCCGGTGAGCGCTAATACCGGATCCGTAACAGAGGAGATAAGAAGAAATGGCAACGGCCGCAACCATCGCTGTGTTCCCCCAGGCTCGCTGGAATTGGACGCAAGCAGGCGCAGGCCGTGAGGGAGCCATTCAGCACGTGACAGGAACCGCTTTGGATGCGGATGCCCAGATGGTCGATCGCTGTCTTAGCGGTCAGGAAACCGCCTGGGAGGACCTCGTCAAACTGCATACCCGCCGGGTGTACGCGATCTGTTATCGCTTTACCAGCAGCGATTCGGAAGCCCAGGATCTGACCCAGGACGTGTTCCTGCGCGTTTTCAAGAACCTGAAAAGCTTTCGGGCGGGAGAGGGATCGTTTGCCGTCTGGCTAACCCGCCTGACGCGCAATCTGCTGATCGACCATTACCGTAGAACCCGCTTGGAAAGGGCCACGGATTCGCTGGAAGAACAGGCCCCCATGCTGGAAGAAAAGACGGCCATGATGTCGCGGACGGATGGCATGCTGGCTGGAAGGGAAGCCAGCGAATTGCTGCAGGCGGCGCTCCAGAAGCTGTCGCCGGAGTTGCGGGAAACGGTGATTCTGCGCGATCTGGAAGAGCTGGATTACAAGGAGATCGCCCAGGTTTTAGCTGTTCCGGAAGGAACAGTGAAGTCCAGATTGAACCGGGGCCGGGCCGAATTGGCTCGGGTTCTGAAGAGACAGAAGATACGGGTATGACTTGCGCGGATGTTGAAATCCTGCTCTGCGACTACGTGGATGACACGATCCACGGGACCCAGAAGTCCGCGCTCGAAGACCATCTGGCTGGCTGCGCCGCCTGTTCGGAACTGGCGGCCGATATCAAAGGGGCGGTAGGGTTCATCGAGAGGGCGGCGCTGGTGGAGCCGCCGGCCGAACTGATGACGCGGATTCTGCACCTGACACCGATGGTGCGGCAGCCGTGGTGGCGGCGCGGGTTTCTAGGGAAGTGGTCGGAGCGGATTCTACAACCCCGCTACGCCATGGGCATGGCCATGACGATCCTGTCGTTCTCGATGATCGCCCGTTTTTCACCCGTCCAGATCCGGCAGCTGCGTCCAGCCGACCTGGATCCGGTGAAGATCTTCCTGGCGGTGGACGATCGGGCCCACCGGACTTGGGACCGGACTATGAAGTATTACGAAAATCTCCGTTGGGTTATCGAGTTGCAGTCGCGCGTGAAGGAAATCACCGATCAGGAACAGGAACAGCAGAGGCAGAAAGCAGCTCCGGTAGTGCAAGACAAGAAAAACAAACCGTAGGACCGCACAAAAGTCCTGCGCACAAATCGAATTGGGGAAGAAGTCATGAACTGTATCAATCATCCAGAAATTCCGGCCGTCGCTTTTTGCCGGATGTGCGGCAAGGCCTTATGTCCGGGTTGCGAGCGCCCGTCGCAGGGAACGATCTTCTGCGCCGAGCACGCGCCGGTGGTCGCTCCGCCCCCGGCGCCGTCGAGTATCATGGCAGATCCGAATCCATATTCGGCTTACGCGCCTCCCGTAGCCAACCCAATTCCGCCGCCGCGGGATGCCGGGGCGTCTCCCGGGCTGGCGTTTTTGCTGGGCCTGATCCCTGGCGTGGGAGCAATTTACAACGGCCAGTATGTCAAGGGATTGATGCACGTCGTGATTCTGGGCATTCTGATCAGTATTGTGAGTTCCGGCTCGGCGGGCGGAATGGAGCCGCTATTCGGGATGATGATCGGCGCCTGGGTCTTTTACATGGCGTTCGAGGCTTATCACACCGCGCGCAAGCGCCAACTGGGACAAACGGTTGACGAATTCTCGAGCATCGTTCCCATGCGCGGGCGTTCATCCTCGTTCCCGGCCGGTCCGGTGGCTTTGATCGGAATCGGCGTGCTCTTTTTGTTGAACACTTTGGACATTGTACGCTTCTCGCAATTGATTCGTTACTGGCCCGTCGCCCTGATCGCGCTGGGAGGCTACATGCTGTACGAGCGCGTCACTCCGCAAACCACATCCATGGACAACACATCTGTTTTCCCGGGGGGTGGCCATGAACGTACTCAGCTCTGATCTGGTCCAAGCTATTCGGGGTCCCATCATGCTGATCACTTTGGGTACCCTGGTGGCGATCGATTATTTCGTGGGAATCAGTTTCACTGGACGCACCTGGCCGGTGCTGTTGATCGTATTCGGACTCTTGAAGCTGCTGGAGAAGTCGCAGCGACGCCCGGTTGATCCGGGTCCTTACACCGACATGCCGAACTATCCGCCCCCGGGAGGGCCATCGTTATGAGAAGGTCATCCGTAATCGGACCCATGCTTTTGATCGCCGTGGGTCTGCTGTTTCTGGTCCACAACGTATGGCCGGAAGTGCCCATTGTGGAACTCGTTTCGCAGTACTGGCCGTTTCTGCTGATCCTGTGGGGCGGCCTGCGTTTAATCGAGATTCTGTACTGGGCCATGGCAGGGCGGCCTTTGCCGCGCAGCGGAATCTCGGGGGGCGAGTGGGTCTTCGTGATCTTTCTCTGCCTGATCGGCTCGTCCATGTATACGGCGAAGCATGTGGTGGGTTGGCTACCCAATGCCCGATCGTTGCGCGGCATGGTGATCTCGATGAGCGAGACCTACGATTACGACATCGCGGCCGCCGGGAAGACATCGGAGAAGCCGGTCCGTGTGGTGATTGAGAATTTCCGCGGGAACGCCCGGATTACCGGCGACGACACCAACCAGGTGACCATCACCGGACGGAAGACGGTGCGCGCATTCCAACAGTCGGAGGCCGATAAGGCGAATACCGAGACTCCGGTGGAAGTGATTCCGCAGGGCGACGAAATTATCATCCGAACCAATCAGGACCATGTCAGCGACAGCATGCGGGTGTCGGACGATCTGGAGATCAAGATCCCGCGGGGAGCCAGCCTGGAAGCGCACGGTAGGGACGGCGATTTCGATGTTCGCGATTTGCAGGGCAGCGTCGATTTGACCAGCGATAGCTCCGGCGTTCGCATCGACAACATCGGTGGAAGCGTGCGGGTGGAAGTTCATAAGAGCGACATTGTCCGCGCTACGGGAGTGAAAGGGACAGTGGAGTTGAAGGGAAAAGGCCAGGATGTCGATTTCGAGAATATCGACGGCCAAGTTACGGTGAACGGTGATTTCCTGGGACAGATTCAAATGAAGAACCTGGCCAAGCCGTCCAGTTTCAATGGGGCGCATGTGGATCTGCAATTTGAGAAGCTGCCCGGCCAACTGCACATGGGGCTGGGCGATTTCCGCGCCGACAACATCAGCGGGCCGATTCATCTGAATTCCAAGGCTCGGGACGTGGTGATTACCGATTTCACGCAATCGTTGGATTTGACCTTGGATCGTGGGGACATCGAGCTGAAACCGAGCCTGAAAGGTCCGTTGCCCAAGATGGATGTGCGGACGCGCTCGGGGGATATCGATCTGGCGTTGCCGGCGGATGCGAAATTCGAACTGCGCATGGTGGCCGATCATGGTGAGGCGCACAATGAATTCGGGTCGCCCCTGGTGGTGGAAGAGCAAGAGCGGGGCGCCACTATCGCCGGGACGATTGGCACTGGGCCGCAGTTACATCTGGAGAGCGAGCGCGGAACGATCACGGTGCGGAAGGCGTCGGCTGACGATGCGGATAAAGATAAAGACAAAGATAAGGATGAAGAGCTGAAGGTCGAGAAGCAGTAAGGCACTTGCAACGACCGTAATGGCGTAGGGCAAAGGCCTGAATGAGAGCTATCCCATGACGATTGCGCCCAAACCAGAGCAGCAGGGCGTAATCGATATGGCTGTTCAGTGTCGGTGCCTATCGGAATCCCGACGAGGTTCTCGATCAGGTCTTCGAGATTATCCGAGAGCAACTCGATCTGCAAGAATGGATGGTCGACGAGCGTGAAGCCATCGCGGTCCACATCGAGAAGGCTTTGCTCAGGCTCAGCGGGGCGAATTGACCGACGGAGGCGCCGCAATTGAAATGCTGCCCCAACGGCGGACCGCGCGGCTGAAGCTTCAGGGATGAGTGCCTCGTTTCAATTCATGCCGCAGGCGACGGAAGACCTTGATGCCATCCGGTAGTTTATAGCGAAAGATAACCGGGACGCTTCCAAGCGGCAAGACCTTACTTCGCTGCCGGTACGTTTTTGGACCGTTGCTAAATTCCCCAATTACGTAATCGTCTATCAGCCAGAAACAGAGCCGTTGCAGGTTATCGCGCTGCTGCACGGTAGGCGTGACCTAACTAAAGCGCTCGAAAACACGATCGTAATGCCGTGACACTCTGGCTGCCGACTGCACCTCGTTATGTGGTAGGCCAAGATGTTGAGCCAAGCGCAGCAAGCACGCGTTTGTTGAAGGTATCCATGGCCCGGAGACGCGCTGCTATTCTCCTCTCGCGCCATAACCTGTCTCCTTGGAAACGTTCTCTACGATTTGAAGATCGCAGCAATCACCACAACCGCCGCGGCTTGTATTTCATGGTCATGCAAAGCAGAAACGGGTTGTTGTGGAGGCTTCAAATCTGCATACGTCGCTGGGAATCGGCTCGCGAGGGATTCAAAAAAATGGACGGAGAAATTGCTGCGTCCGCCGAAGAGGCGAGCCACTATCGCGAGACCCGGAGTCAGCGGTATCATAAACGAATTGGCCACGCCGGCCGATGCAACATTCGAACTGCTTATGGTCGCCGATCACGGTGAGGCGCACAATGAATTCGGGTCGCCCCTGGTGTGGAAGAGCAGGAGCGGGGCGCAACAATGGCCGGGACGATCGGAACCGGACCTCAGCTACATCTGGAGAGCGAGCGGGGAACGATGACGGTACAGAAGGCGTCGGCAGACGATGCGGATAAAGATAGAAGATCAAGAGTTGAAGGTCGACAAACAGGAGAAGGAGAACGCAGATTCGTGCCCGCGTCGAGAACCGGCGACTTCGATCTGCACGGTGCTATAGGGGGTACCGCAGGGTGCCGCCGTCTTTCCATGGCCTTCTATGCCCGCGTGGCAAAGGATCCCTTGCTCCGCCCTCTATTCCCGGGAAAGACGATGAAGTGCGCGATCGAAGAGTTCGTCGCGTTTCTGGCGCAGTTCCTCGGAGGGCCAGTTGCGGACGCGCAACGCCGGCTCTGGGTGAGCCTGCGCGAATCCCATCTTCGCTTCCAAATCGGCCCGGGGGAGCGCGCCGCATGGATGAAGCATATGGTGGGGGCTCTTGAGGACGCGGAAATTGACGAGCCCGCTCGAGCGTCCTTGCGCGAGTTTTTCGAGCATTCGTCGGCATATGTCGTGAATGTCGGCAGCGCTCCATACTTCGGGGCGAGCATGGAGACTGAGCCCGATTCTATCCATCGGGAGATCGCGAAAAGGTGGGACGCCCAACTTACACTCGACGATGCCGTGGCCGCCGTTCGTAGTGGCGACACGGAGCGGGCCTTAACGCTTGCAGACACACTTAAGTCGCAGGCAAGTTTTTCCAAGAACCACCGCTCCGTTCTTGTTGGCCTGTTTGGCGTGATGCTGGGCAGTGGTACCGACGCGATGTTCCGCTATATCCAGGACGAAATAACCTTGGACCCGGAAATCGCGCACGAGCGTTACGGGGGCCGGACTCTGCTGCATGTCGCTTCGGCTCGGAGTAGGTTGACGCTTGTGGAATTCCTTCTTCGGATGGGCGCCGACCCCAACGCGAGGGACACTGGCGATCATGCACCGCTATACAGTTTGGCTAACGAGTGTAAGAACGCAGCGGCCGGGGGCGTGGTTCGAGCGTTGGTTGAATACGGCGCGAACGTCAACGCGAATGGCGGTGTGAAACATTGCACCGCGCTGCATATGGCGGCGCGGCGGGGAAATGTCGAAGTTGCACAGGCCTTATTGGAGTGTGGAGCGGATGTCGAGGCGCGAGATAGCCTGGGCGTTACGCCTCTGCGCCGGGCGCTCAACTGCCGGCGCCCCGAAGTCGCTGCTCTTTTGGTTCGGTGGGGAGTGGCAAGGGAGTGAACGGGTGCCCCGATGAGGAGCGGGGCATGATTGGCTGCGCCGTTTCAGCAGCGGAAAAGTTCAGTTGTGAAGTAGCGTTCCATGCGATCCGGGAATATGGTGACAACCTGCGCCTCCGAACCGAGCGTTTTCGCTGTCTCGACCGCGGCGCGGTAATTCAGGCCTGAAGACGGCCCTACCGGGAAGCCTAGCCGCATCAATTCGCGGGTAGTTTCCATGGCGTCGCCGGCACGGACTTCTAACGTTTTGAGTCCTGGCAGCGCCTCTTCACAGAAGATCTTCGACACGCAATCGACCACTCCGGGAATGCGCGCCGAAAAGCTACAGCACTCCACTTCAGGCTCAGCGCCATCGAAATCGACGGGCCTGACGCACACGGGCATCAGATCGCAACAGGCATCCCGGAAGCCTTGAAACAGCCCCACCAGAGTTCCCCCGGTGCCCACTCCCGAGACTACGGCATCCACTCCGCCGCCGGGGATCTGGTCCAATATTTCACGAGCGGTACCGTGGCGGTGAGCTTCCGCATTATCGGGATTCGCAAACTGCCTGGGAAGGAACGCGCCCGATTCAGCGGCCAAACGCTCGGTTTCCGCGATGGCTTCCAAAATCCCGCCCGCCTTAGAAGTGAAACGGATGTCGCCGCCATAAGCACGGATGATCATGACGCGCTCGTTCGACACGCCTTGCGGCATCACCGCCAGAAAGCGGACTCCCAGTTGGGCGCAGGCGAGCGCCATGGCGATGGACGTAGATCCAGACGAGGCTTCAATCACCAAAGCGCCGGGGTGGATGCGGCCTTCGCGCCAAGCCTTCTCGAGAATGAACCGCGCGATGCGGTCCTTGGTGGATCCAGACGGGTTCAGGAATTCCAGCTTGCACCAGATTTTGGGCAGTCCCGCAGCCAGCTGAATCGGAGTCAGCGGCGTGGGGCCTAATCGATTGAGGTAGAAGATATTACGATCTGGAAGCTTCACTCGGTAAGACTATTGATTGCGGGCGACTCCAGAGCCGCCCGCGGTTCTCCAGCCGTCCTTTAAGTGAAGCTTCTCACGGCGGCGGCTTCGTCGTCGAACACTTCGAAGACGGTGTACAGTTTGGTGATCTGCAACAGGTCCTTCACGCGCTTGCTGAGGCCCAGCAGCTTCAATTGGCCGCCGTGGTTGGTGACGGTGGTGAAGCCGGAAACCATCTCGCCGATGCCGGAGCTATCGATATAATTCACCTCGCTCAGGTTCAACAGAATCTTCTTGTCGCCCTTCGCGGCCAAGTCGCGAATCGTATCGCGGAACGCGCTGGCGCCCTCGCCTAAAGTAATGCGGCCAGCCGCATCGATTACCGTTACGTCGCCCACTTGGCGGGTCGTTAATTTTACGCTCACCCAAAACCTCCTATGGTTTAAAACTGTAGAACTGGTTCAACTGGCTTTCGCCAGGTACTTCACCATCTTTACTTCGGTACCCGCGGGCTCGCGGCGCCGCAGGTCGAACTCATCCACGAAGGCCTGAATCAGCAACAGCCCGCGGCCGGACTGGCGCAAAAGATTCTCCTCCGCCAGCGGATCGGGTAACTGGCTCAGATCGAATCCCGCGCCCTCGTCGCCGATCAAGATCGTCAGATGGTCGGGCGACCGCAGAACCCGCAGATGGACCTTTTTCCGGGCACTATAGCGGTTGCCATGGACGACCGCGTTTACCATCGATTCCCGAACGGCCATCCCGATAGCGTGCAGATCGTCCTCCTCGAACCCGATTTCTTCGGCCACTGTCAATACCGCCGTTTCCGCGGTGTCCACGCTGTCGAGGGTCGAGTCCAGCAGCGTGTCAACTTCCTGGATCTCGCCGCTTTGGTTTTCCGGCATATCGTCCGCTTTTCAGGCCGCAGCGTGGCCAAGTCGAATGTTCACAGTAAAATACTCGGGTACGAAAGTCAACCAGCCGGGCGGGGGACTCAGTTCAGTTTGCCCCTCCATCGTCGAATGTACCACCATGCGATCGGTTGGGGCGGGGGTTCACGCCGGAAGCTACCGATTACGGTACGCTGAGGGAACAACGACAATGAGTTTCGACCACGCACTCACCCGGCGCGCCCTGCTGCTTGCCCTCTCCGCCACGACGCTTGAGGCGCTACAGCATTCCCATAAGCAAGTGCAAGCGGGCTCACGCGAGTTCGCCTATCTGTCGCCCGGCGAAGCGGCCGATTTGGAGGCGTTGGCGGCAGTGATCGTCCCCACGGACGATACGCCTGGAGCCAAGGAGGCCGGGGTCATATTCTTCGTAGACCGAGCCTTGTCCGGCTTCGATCAGGAAAAGCGCGGACTGTATCGCGAAGGCCTGGCCGCCACCCGGCAGAAGTGCCGGCAGATGTTTCCCCAATCGGCGTCGATCGCCGCGCTCTCCCCCGCGCAATGCCGCGACTTGGCGGAGTCCATAGAAAAAACGGAGTTCTTCGAACAGTTGCGAACTCACACCATGATTGGATTTCTGGCGATACCGGAGTGGGGAGGGAATCGAGATAAAGTGGGATGGAAACTGATCGGCTTCGAGGACACGGGCGTCTTCCAGCCGCCCTTCGGCTACTACGATCAAGCAGGTGAGGCGAAATGAGCCGCGCTCCTTTCAAGCCCGCGGAGGAAGTCGATTTTATCGTCATCGGAGCGGGCGCGGCTGGTGGCGTGATGGCCAAAGAACTCGCGGTGGCAGGGCTTAGCGTGGTGGTGCTGGAGCAAGGCCCCTACCTGCGGGAACGCGATTTCAAGCACGACGAATTCGGCGTGACCTTTCAGCCGGCCATGACGAACAACATTAAGCGCCAGCCCAACACTTACCGCAAGACTGAATCGGAGAAGGCAGTTCTGCAGCAGTGCATCGAGTATGGACGGCAAGTCGGCGGCGGCTCGGTTCATTTCACCGCCAATTACTGGCGCTTCCATGAGAGCGACTTCCGGGAGCGCAGTTTGTTCGGACCGGTAGCAGGCGCTTCCCTCGCCGATTGGCCGATCACTTACGCCGATCTCGAGCCTTACTACACGAAAGCGGAGTACGATCTAGGGATCTCGGGACTGGGCGGGTCGAATCCGTTCGACGGGCCGAGGTCGAAACCGTATCCTTTGCCGCCGATGCCGGTGAAATCGTCGGGCGTGCTGTTCGAGCGCGCCGCCCGCAAACTGGGACTGCATCCGTTTCCAGCCCCGGTGGCGATACTGTCGCAGCCGTATCGAGGCCGCGGAGCATGCACCCATTGCGGCATGTGTGAGGCCTTTGGTTGCGAGATGCGTGCGAAATCGAGCACGATGGCGTCGGTTATCCCTACTGCCCTGAAGACCGGCAATTGCGATTTACGGCCGGAATCCTACGTTCATAAGATCACGACCAATGGCAACGGAAAAGTGACCGGCGCCATCTACTTCGATCGCGCCAATCAGGAAGTCTTCCAGCGCGCCAAAGCAGTGGCGGTGTGTGCCAATGGAGCGGAAACGCCACGGCTGCTTTTGATGTCGGCGTCGCCCGAGTTTCCTAA
>Ga0302319_10014500_pt1 | contig 14685 bp, 20 predicted proteins | sample Bog_T0_2_FD_203319 | JGI IMG/M metagenome (GOLD analysis project Ga0302319, IMG submission 203319) | Peat permafrost microbial communities from Stordalen Mire near Abisko, Sweden - Bog_T0_2 | ecosystem: Environmental > Terrestrial > Soil > Wetlands > Peat | place: Sweden: Abisko, Stordalen Mire... | reverse complement strand
GAGGGGCATTAAGAGGCTCCGCAAAAGCGGAGCAGGAAATACGGCCTACCCGGGGCCGCTAAAGAACGCGGGCTGCGGAGCGTTGGCTACTTTCTTACCCTCCCCCTTGTGGGGAGGGTGGCGAACTAAGTGAGCCGGGTGGGGGTCGGCGTCGATCAACTCGTAGCGACCCCCACCCCGCTCGCTTCGCGAAACGCTCAGCGAGCGACCCTCCCCACAAGGGGGAGGGTAAAAAGCACTTCGCTGTTTGAAAACCGAATCGGAAACGTGAACGCGGCGCGCGGCCGACGCCGTTGCGGGGACGCCAGCAAATCGCCTATATGCCTTATCCGCCGCAATCGCGATGCGTTGGCGGGGGGCGGCTGGTGCCATTTGGAAATGCGACCATGAAAATTTCAAACGCGCGGGCCTGCCAAGCGGCCGCCTTTGTTCTGGTCTTCACCGCGGCCGGGCTGTTGGCCGGCTGCGAAACCGACGGCAATTCGCCCGGTCCGCTCGCCGCGCTGTCGACGCCGGCGAAACCGGCCGAGCCGGAAAAGCCGCCGGAGCCGCCGATGACACACGCGCGCGCCGCGTCGGATTGCTGGATGAGCGTCGAAAAGGGCTACAAGGACGCCAGCCTCGATAAGCGTGCCGACTACGTCAGCAAATGTATCGATGACAAAATGAAAGGCGTGAAGGACGCGCCGAAGGGCTGATGGCCGTCAGTCCGGGTTGCTCTGGATTCCGGGTCCGGCGCAAAGTGCGCCGTCCCGGAATGACTAGAATTTACTTCACCGCCGTAACGCTGCACAGCGGATTGGCCGACTGGCACTTGGCGCGCGCGGCGTCGCGGTTCTTGCCGGTCTCGGTGCAGGTCGAATGCGACAGCGGGATCAAGGCCGGACAGGCGACGTCGAATTTATAGCCGGCGATGCGCTTCCAGGCTTTCTTGACCTTGCGTTCGACCTTTTGGGTGGTGGTCTCTTTCTTGGTGTCGGCTTGCGCCATCACGATCGGCGCCGGCGCGCTGATACCGGCGGCGGAAGCCGGATTAATCCCGGCCGTTGCACTCATCGCCAGCAGGCAAACGCCCGCGGCAGCTCGCCAGCAGGCAAACGCCCGCGGCAGCTATCGCCAAATAACGCATTTCCCGGCTCCCTCGGCGCAAGGCTGCATCGGCCGATCCGACGCAAAACGCCCGGCGCTTTCCATCCGCGACAACGGCGGGGGGAACTTAAAGTTCCGCTTGCGGACGGCCGCGCGCCGTACCAGCATTGGGCGGTAACCTTCAAAGGAGGCCGTCATGGCCAAGGGTCAGACGCGAACGGTCAAGGAAAAGAAGAAACCGAAGGCCGACAAGGACAAGCCCAAGCAAATGTCCGCCTACAAACTGTCACAGATGCAAGGCAGTTCGGCGGCCAATCCTTACGCCAAAAAATAAGGCCTATTTGCCGGGCGCGACGTTGAGCTCGGTTTGGGGCAACGCCTTGGCCTGCTTGGACAGTTCCAGGCAGGTGAGCAATTCGACATAGCTCGGCGAGCCGCCGAGCGACGACAAATTCACGCATTGTGATCGCTGCGCCTGGGTGAACTGTCCCCATTCCTGTTCGAGCGTGCCGCGCGCATCCTGTTCGTCGCGCTTGCAGCTATCCTCGTTGCGGTTGACGGCGACAGCGGCGTTGGCGGCGGCGCGGCAACTGGGCTCGATATTGAGTTCAGGCACCCGGTCGGCCGCCAGAACTATATAAGATCCAGCCAATAAAATCGGCAGTAGCCCCGGCATGGCGCATCTCCCTCGGATTTCCTCGCGCTTGGTTGAACGCGCGGCTGAAGTTCCGGTTGCATCCTAGTTCCAATTAATCCGTCCCGCACATGAATTGCGGCAATTAACCCAATGCCGCAGGCGGCGTTCACACCTTTGCCCAAGTTCCCTGCCAGAACCGCAACCAATGTTTAACCGGCAGGCGCAAAGGTTGCGGCCGGTGCGGGCAGGACGGGGGAGTTTTTGCGAATGCGGGCGGGTCTAATCCAGGGTCTTGGATTGTTGCTGTGCGCCGTTACCGTCGCGCCCGGCGCAGCGCAGGCTCAAGATCAGGTACAAGCGCAGGATTCGGCTGCCGCGGCCTATGCCTCCGCCTCGCCTTCTAACGATCCGGCCGATCAGCCGGCCGCGCCGGCCCAGAGCGAACTCAGCCCCGAAGACAGCGCCATGCTCGACCAGGCGCTGACACCCAATCCAACCACGTCCGACAGCACGGCGGCGGCCAAACCGCTGCGTCTGCCGAGCCGGACGTTCCAGCAGGGCCTCAACATCAAGACCGTCCAGAAGCCGGACGGCTCCAGCGCCGTCACCTTGAACCAGCCGCTTCAAACCGAATGGGATGCCAAGGTCGGCGCCGATCTCGGACTGGCCGCCAGCGCGCCGCAAAACTACCAGCCCGGCCAGCCGCTGCCGGGAGTGCGCGACAATCGTAGCACCGGCGCCGCCTGGGCGTCGGTTGGCCTCTTACCCAATCTCGCCACGGTCGATGCGCGCGTCGATCCGGGCAACGATCAAGGCACGCTCGGCACCACCTTCAAACATTCGGTGCCGCTCAGCGGCAAATTCGCCGTGACCTTGCAGGACACCTATTCGGTGACCGAGACGTTTAGCGCATCGACGGCGGCATCGTCCGATATGCCGCTGATGGCCGCGCCGGTCGCGCCGGCCGTACCCGTGCCGCAGGTTTGGGGCAGCGAGAAGACCGCCAAATTCGACATTCTACCGACCGGCACCAGCTTCGGCGCCAAGCTAGCCTCGATCAGCAACGATCCGGTCCTGCACAATACGCTCAGCGCCGAGCAGAAAATCTACGGCGCGCTGCACGTCACCACCGCCATGAGCGATCTCGGTCAGCCGACCGCCAGTAAAAGTATCACCGCCGGTTTCAAGCTCAACTGGTAGGTTTTCGGCGCGCCCGCCGGCCACGATCGGCCGCAAAGTTCCATCAAGCCGCCGCCCGGCCGCCGCACCGCCGCCCAAGTCACAGGCTGAAATCTCTCCACTGGGGAGCGTCGCGCAGTTGCGCCTGTGCAGGAGTAGACCATGACGGCCATTAGACCGCTCGATATGGAAAGACTTGGCAAAGAACTTGGCAAAGAACTTGGCAAGGACAAGCCCGAAAAATCCGGTCCGGAGAAATTCGCTCCGGCACGGCACAAGCCGGAAAAATTGAGCGAGATCGACCAAGCGGCGGCGACCGCATTCGAGGGTGAGATCCGTGAATTCGTCCGGCGCGACGTTTCGGTTTTGCGGCGGCCGCGCAACGAGGCCGAACCGGCGCCCGATCCGGTCGCCGATAACCTGAACGCATTGATCCGGCGAGTCTCCAGCGCGTCGATGGAGGAAATCGACCGGGTCATTCACGAACTGCAAGGCGTGCGCGACATGTTGCGCAAAGAAGGCGAGCGGGTGAGCCGCGAAATAGCCGGCTATGCCAGCTTGAGCCACGCCTCGATGACCGCGATGACGGTGATCGCCGACAGCCTGATGCATTGGAAAAGCGCGCCCCCGCAAGGCGAGCGCTCGGCGGTCTAGTTATTCAACAAACCGCCATCGCCGGGCATTGCCGGCGATGGCGGTTCATAGCGATGCGCTATTTAGGAAGTGATCTCGTCGATCACCGTGCGGTTTTCCGGCCGCACCAGCAAAATCTTATTCTTGGCTTTCACGAAGTTGAGCCCTTGCAACGCGGCGATCCCGCTCAGGCTGGCGGGCATCTCGTGCATGTCGTTGAGGAACAAGTTGCCCGACAAGACGCTCGTGGGTCCGAGCGCGCCGGCATCGGCCGACGGCTGCGCATCGCCTTGCATCAGCGCCTGATAAATTTGCTGTCGCTGTTCACTGGAAAGCGGCAATGCGATATTCATCAGCGGCACCCGGTCGAGCACCTCGTTGCGGGCGGAGAACTTGGCCGGCATGGTCTGATCGAAGGCGCCGATCGGCCCGTGCGGCTCGGTGCCTTGAGCGGCCAGTGCGGGCGCTTGAGCTGCTGGTGTGGCCGAAGCGCCGGAGTCGTTCGAGGCGGCGCCTACGGTCGAGGGTTTATTGCTCGAACTGGGTTGCGAGCCGTTTTTCATCGCATCGGAACCGGCGTTAGTCGCTTGCGGTCCGCCGGCCGTGGCCTGACCGTCCTTGGTCGCGGGGCGCATATTATCGGCCGCTGGAAGCGTTGCCTGTACTCCGGTGCCAAGCGAAGGTTGGGTCGAGAACGGCGTCGCCTTTGCCGCTGCTATTTCGGCCGGCGTGGGGATTTTGCGCGGCTGCTCCGTGGTCGGATTCTTTTTGTCGAAGCCGGGATTGATCTGGCCGGTATCGGGATTGAAACCCGGGTCGGTCGATACAGACGTACCGTCCGTAGCGTTGGCTTGGCTCACGGCGAGAGGGGCGACGGCGATGCCAGCGGCCAGCGCGGTCGCCAACATGAGATTGCGATGTAAGGTTTTCACGGGGAAGCCTCCAAATGTGTGTAAGTCCAACGGCTGAGACGCCCCGGGGTTGCATTAAATCGGGTTTATAGCGTCAGCCGGGCACAGCCGCCTTGAACGACTATTGCTGTGGATTACCGGCCGACCGTAACCGGCAACCGTCACCCATCGAATCCGGAGAACTACGGTGCGTTGGTTCGAAAGCGGCCAGATTCGGCACATTGCCCGGCGGCGTCTTTCGGACCTCCTCCCACCAAACTCAACCCCCGCTTCGGCGGGTTTTTTGGCAAGGGCTTTTTGTGAGACCAAGGATCTTTTGGGAGACCTTAGCGTGCGTTCGACGGCAGGCTCGCTATACCCATACCATCGTCGATATGCAGCCGCCCGGTCAGATGATCGGTGACGACAAAAGCGCCGACCATCATCACCATCATGGTGGCCGCGCCCAGCATTAGACCGATTTTTCCGAGCGCATTTCTGTCGGCCATGGCCGGCCCCCAATAATCTGGCGAAAATCGCGTGGTAAGTGCGCGGTTAAACGCGCCAAAGGCGCACGGGTTCCTCGCTGGCGCAAGGAAATGCCTGCGATGCCTCGATTGGCGTCAAATCAATTGGAAGCGGCGGCTTTGGCGGGCTTTACGACCTTGCGCGGCAGCGGATAGTCGGTGCTCTCATAGAGCTGGCGTATGCCATTGCCGTCGAAGCGCTTTTCCTCGACCTCGAGATAGGCGCCGAGCAGCAATTCCGGCGGCAATTCCTCGATGGCAAAGCGGATGGCTTCCGCCGCCGTGGGAAAGCGCTTGTAGCCGATCGGGCGGCGCGATTTACGGCTGCGGCTGGGAAATAATTCCGAAGGGGCGCGGTAGTTGATCATCGACATAACTCAAAGCTCCTGGGCGCCTAATATGGCCCCGCAAGCGCGGAAAATCCAGCGTTTACAGCGCGTGCATGTCAGCCCGGCCCGGAAAAGGTAAACGCTGTACACCGAAATATTGCGTGCCACGGCCCGGCGCTGGCAATGCCGGGCCGTCTCAAGCGCCAACGACGTCTGTTTAATTCGCCAATTCAGCCACGACCTCGCCGGATCGCCCAGAACAGCCTGATCGTTCACCACTACGAATGGCACGATCAAGGCCGCGAAGACCCGCGCTCATAATGTGTGGGGCGGCCCGTCCTGCAACTTAAGTTTGGCGTGAAGGCTCACGATGCGCGTTTGCGCCTGCGCTTGCGTCAATCGCGGGTGAAATGCTTCCATATCGTAAGCATCATGGGCGAGCTTTTTTAGCTCCGCCGCTTGATCGGCGGTCATCGGGGCAGCGATAGCCGGTTCGGCTTTTGATTTGACGGTCGATTTATTTTGCATGGCGGAGCGTCAACCCGGCAGGCCCGCCGCGGTTCCGTCATTTGATGAAAACATCCATGTTCTGAATCGCTTAGCGCGTTTCGGACTCGTTTCGTTCCAAATCCACCATGTGACTCGGATTCAACAGCAGGCACGATCGCGCGCATTCGATTCAATTTTTTCGTGCAGCGCGACTCGCTCCTTGGTACCAGCTTTGAAGACTCTGATTCGCGAGGCCCAAAAGATACCCAAGAAAGAACGAGAAAGAACCAAGAGATGATTCTCGAATCCCTGTTCGGGTTGTCGCTTGTGCTGAATGTCTCGCTTGATACCCAAACGCCGCCGTCGTCCGTCCCGGCCACCTGGCTGCAAATGTCGGTGCAGCGCAAGGACGCCGCTCTGTTGCCGCTGGTGCATCGGGCGACCGAATGCGTCGTTCGCAAGGTCACCGCCGACCCGCGCTACAGCGCCGATATGCGGCCGGGCGATATCAACGACATCATCGTCGACTCGATTGCCGCCTGCGGGCGCCCGGTGCGCGCGATGATCGACGCGCATGACCGCATGTATGGCACAGGCTCAGGCGAGGCGTTCCTGCTCGGGCCCTATCTCGACGTGCTGCCGTCGGCCGTCGTGCAGCAGGTCAAGATCAGGACGCCGGCTCGATAGTCAGCGCCGGGCGCAACAGCAGCGTGATCGGCAGCGTAAGCAACACCACCGCGGCGACAAGCATGAGCGTCATCGGAATGCCGGCCGCATCGCCGAGCAGACCGTAGATCGCCGGCGACACCGCGCCGGCGCCGATGGTGCCGGTATAGAAGATGCCGAAGGCGCGTTGGCGCTTGGCCGGCGCGACCAGATCGGGCACCGAGCCGTAAAGCACCGACGAAGTGCCGTTGAGCGCGACGCCGACGACCGGCAACAATATCAACGCGGCCTCAAGCGACAGCGGCAGCAAAGTGACGATGCCAAGCGCGGTTACCGTTTCGGTCAGCCACACCGTCGCGACGGCACCGATACGCGCGCCGATATAGGCGCAGACCAGTTTGCCGGCCGCGCCGCCGGCGAACACAAGCGTCAAAGCAAAGCCGATCATCGGCAGGCTGGCGCCTTTGGCGGTCAGCACAAACGGGAGGAACGTAAGAAAGGCCATGCGCGTCGCGCTGTCGATAACGCCGACCGACAACAGCAGCGGAAATCCATATTTATGCAGCTTGCCGGCTGCCCGGCCGGCGGGCTTGGCTTTTTTCGGCGCGGCTACCTCGTCGCGGAACCGCGGCATGGCCACGAAAATCACGATCGCCGCCAGCACGCCCACGACGCCGAGGATCGCCACCGACTCGCGCCAAGGCAGCACAACGAACATCAGCGACGCTGCCGCTGGCAGCGTCATCTTGCCAATGTCGCCGGCGAAATTATAGGTGCCGAGCGCTTGCCGCGAACGCGCGCCCGAGAACGCATGGGCAATGAGGTTCGATGCCAGCGGATGCTGCGTGCTGGCGCCGAGCCCGGCCACGAACAGCGAAGCCACCAGCAGCATGACGCCATTGCTCATGCCGGCGAAACAATAGCCGATGCCGGCCAATGCGGTGCCGAGCGCCAGCACAATCGGCGCACCGAAACGTTCGGCGAGATACCCGGACGGAATTTGAAAGCCGGCCAGAGTGCCAGAGAACACGGTCTTCATCAGGCCGAGCGCGGCAAAGCCGAGGCCGAATTCGTGCTGCCAGATCGGCAGCATCACGTAAATGAGGTCGGTATAGCCATCGTGCAGCGCATGGGCGCCGCAGGCCATTGCCATGGCGCGCCGCTCGTCGCTCTTGCGCAGTTCGGCGGTGAGCGCGGTCATGCCTTTTCCGGTCGGCATTCGACGAAGGTGGTGCTCAGGAAGGATATTACCAACTCGCCGTTCTGGTTGCTCCCGGTCGTGCGGAACGTCATCAGCCCGGAGCCCGGCCTGCTGTTGGAGACGCGCGCCTCGATCACCTCGGTCTTATAGGTAATGGTGTCACCGACATAGACCGGCTTGAGCCATTTCAAATCGCGCAAGCCAAGCGCGGGACCGATGCCTGCCACCGGTTCGCCGCGCGCCCGCGCCGCCTCAATCATGCCGCGGCGATGATCGACCATCAGCCGCATCCAAACCACCGCCGTGTGCCAGCCGGAGGCGCATAGCGCGCCGAAATGCGAGCGCTCGGCCGCCGCCTCGTCGAGATGAAACAATTGCGGATCGAAACGGCCGGCAAAGCTCTTGATCTCCGCCGCATTGAAAGTATGACGGCCGACTTCGTCAGTGTCGCCGACCTGAATGTCCTCGAAATATTTCATGCGCCCGCTCCGGGCTGGCGGCGGCCGAGCATGAACGTCGTCGTCGCCGCCATCAGGACAGCGCCTTTGTCGTCGAGCACCTCGAAGCTCATTTTGGCCAAGCCCATTTCGGGGCGGCTTTTCGAAGCGCGCGTGTCGAGCACCGTCGAGCGGACGCGGATATTGGTACCGGGCCGCAACGGCGCCAGCCAGCGCACTTCCTCCATGCCGGGCGCGCCCATGGACGTTGAATTGAGCAGGAAACCGTCGGCGATGATGCGCATCATCAAACAGCAAGTGTGCCAGCCGGACGCGCCTAGGCCGCCCAGCAGCGTGGCGCTGCCGGCCATTTCGTCGAGATGCATTGGCTGCGGATCGAATTCGGCCGCGAAGGCCACGATCTCCTCACGCGTGACCAGGCGCGGACCGTAAACGGCGACTGTGCCAGGTTGGAAATCTTCCCAATGGAGCTTCGGCATAAGCGGCTTTTAGCGCGTCGTGACCGGCCTTGTCACATCGATGCTAATTCGCAAACCTGAAATGCATCACGTCGCCGTCGGCAACGACGTATTCCTTGCCTTCCAGGCGCATCTTGCCGGCCTCTTTGGCGCCCACTTCGCCGCCAGTCGCGATGAAATCGGCATAGCCGATGGTCTCGGCGCGGATGAAGCCATGCTCGAAATCGGTATGGATCACGCCGGCCGCCTGCGGCGCCTTGGTGCCCTTGGTGATGGTCCAGGCCCGCGTCTCTTTCGGGCCGACGGTGAAATAGGTGACCAGATGCAACAACGCATAGCCGGCGCGCACCAGCCGGTCGAGCCCGGTTTCGGCCAAACCGACGGCTTCAAGAAATTCCGCGCGCTCGGCCGGCGGCAATGTCGCGATTTCGGACTCGATCTTGGCCGAGATCACCACCGCGACCGCGCCTTCCTTCTTGGCGAGCTCTTCGACCTTTTTGGAAAAGTCGTTGCCGGTCGCGGCCGAAGCCTCCTCGACATTGCAGGCATAGAGCACAGGCGCCGAAGTGAGCAGCCCCAACGAATGAAACAGTTTTTCTTCGTCCGGTTTGCGCTCGACCAGCCGCGCCGGCTTGCCTTCGCGCAAAAGCACAAGCGCGCCATTGACCAGCGCTAGCATTTCTTTGGCCAGCTTGGCGTCTTCGCCGGTACCTTTGGCTTTTTTCTCCAGCGCATCGACGCGCTTTTCCAGACTGTCGAGATCGGACAGCATCAATTCGGTCTCGATGGTCTCGATGTCGGCAATCGGATCGATTTTGTTTTCGACATGGGTAATGTCGTCGTCCACGAAACAGCGCACGACATGCACGATGGCGTCGACCTCGCGGATGGTGGCGAGAAACTGGTTGCCGAGCCCCTCGCCTTTCGAGGCGCCGCGCACCAGGCCGGCGATATCGACGAATGTAATGCGCGTCGGAATAATCTGCTCCGACTTGCCCAGCACCGCGAGTTTTTCCAGGCGCGGGTCCGGCACCGCGATCTCACCGACATTGGGCTCAATGGTGCAGAACGGGTAATTCGCCGCCTGCGCCGCCGCCGTTTGCGTGAGCGCATTGAAGAGCGTCGACTTGCCGACATTCGGCAGGCCGACTATGCCGCATTTGAATCCCATGATCGCCTAGTCCCTAATCCGCTTGCCCGTCGCCGAAACCTTTAGCGTCCATGGCGAGATGCACTTTGTTTTGAAAGGTCGAATCCTTGCCCTCGATCAGCAAACCGGCATTGTCGGCGACGACGTCGCACAGCGCCTCGACCCAGGGCCGCTCGCTCTTGGCGAAATCCTGCAACACGTAGGTTTCCATCAATTTCTTGTCGCCGGGATGGCCGATGCCAAGGCGCACGCGGCGATAGTCGTTGCCGATATGCTCGGAGATCGAACGCAGGCCATTGTGGCCGGCATTGCCGCCGCCGAGCTTCACCCGCACTTTGCCGGGCGCCAGTTCGGCCTCATCGTGCAACACCACTACACCGCCGGCCTCGAGCTTGTAGAAATACAGCGCTTCCGCCACCGCGCGCCCGGACTCGTTCATGAAGGTGCCGGGCAGCAGCAGAAGAAGTTTTTCGCCGCCGATCGTGCCTTCCACCGCCGCGCCCTGGAATTTGCGCCGCCACGGCGCGATGTCGTGGCGCTTGGCAATCGCCTGCACCGCCATGAAACCGATATTATGGCGGTTGCCGACATAGCGCTCGCCCGGATTGCCTAGGCCGACAAAAAGCAGCATTGCGTCACCGGCTTCGCCGCTCTATTCGCAAACCGCAAAAGGGAGTGAGGCAGCTTTACGCCGCCTCACTTTTTGTCGGACTTGGCGGCCGCGGCGCCGGCCGCGGGCGCGGCGCCACCAGCAGGAGCAGCACCGGCAGCAGGCGCGGCACCGGGAGCGCCTTCGGCGCCAGGTGCAGTACCGGCAGCGGCAGCGGCAGCGGCAGCGGCCGCGGCGGCAGCAGCCGCTTCGGCGGCGGCCTTGAGTTCTTCCGCGTAGCCAGAGGGCGGCACCACCGTGACCAGCGTAATGTCGCCATGCGCGATCACGCGCACATTTGGCGGCAGCGTCACGTCGCTGAGATGCTTGGAATGGTTGATGTCGAGATCGCCGATATCGACATCGATCGATTCAGGGATCGACTCCGCCAGGCACGATACCTCGACCGTGTGGGTGACGATATTGACCGCGCCGCCGCGCTTCACGCCGGGCGAGGCCTCGGCATTGAGCACATGCACCGCGACATTGACGCGGATGGTGGCACCTTCCGACACGCGGAGGAAATCCACGTGCATCGGCAGGTCCTTGACCGGATCGAGCTGGAAGTCGCGCGGGATCACGCGGTGCTTCGTGCCGTCCACGTCAATGTGATAAAGCGTGGTGAGGAAGCGCCCGGCATAAATGCGCTTGCGCAATTCGGCATGATCGATCTGGACCATGACCGGGGGTTTGTTCTCACCGTAAATTACGCCCGGCACATTGCCGGACCGACGTGCTGCCCGAGCGGCCCCCTTGCCGCCTTTCGGACGCACCGTCGCTTTCATTTCTTGGACGGACGCCATGATCAAATCCTCAATTGAGCGAATGGAAAAGGCGGCATTACTGGCCGCCTTGTGAACGCGGCAAGCCTCCAGGGGTGCCGGGGGCCGCGTTCGCGCTGGCTTATAGCGGGGGGTGCAAGAAAGGGCAAGAAAGAGCAAGAAAGCCGATTTTCCCCTGCCACAGGCCTATTTCGCTGAAACTTTGGCCTCCAGCGCCTCGATGCGCGCTTTGAGTGCCTCGTTATCCTCGCGCGCCAGGCGGGCCATTTCCTTGACCGCCTCGAAATCCTCGCGCTGGACCACGTCGAGATCGCGCAAAATACGCTCGGCCTGGGCCTTGAACAGCGTATCGAATTCGCGCCGCACGCCGGAAGCGACCCCGGCGGCGTCATTCATCAGTCGCGCCATTTCGTCAAAAATGCGGTTGCTGGTCTGGGTCATGCTTTGCCTCCTGCGCAGGTCGTATTTGCCATCGCAAGATAATATAGCATCCCGGGGCTAAATTGGGATTCGCAATGCCGCTATTCGTCATTCCATTTCCAGCCTTCGATCCGGTCCTGGTGCATCTGGGACCGCTCGCCATCCGCTGGTACGCGCTGGCCTATATCGCCGGCATCCTGCTCGGCTGGGCCTGTGCCCGCATGCTGGTGCGCTCCGATCGGCTGTGGGGCGGCAAGCCGCCTTTGACGATACTGGACTTCGACGATTTCGTGGTCTGGATCACGCTCGGCATTATCCTCGGCGGCCGCACCGGCTATGTGCTGTTCTACAATCCGGAACATTTCGCCGCGCATCCGCTCGAAATCTTCCAACTATGGAATGGCGGCATGTCGTTCCATGGCGGCTTCACCGGCTGCGTGGTGGCGGTGGTTTTATTCGCGCGCAACCGCGGCATTCCGATCCTGTCGCTCGGCGACATCACCTGCGCGGTCGGCACTATCGGCATATTTCTTGGCCGCATCGCCAATTTCATCAATGGCGAATTGTGGGGCCGCCCCACCGACGTGCCCTGGGCCATGGTGTTTCCCAATGGCGGCCCGCTGCCACGACATCCGAGCCAGCTTTATGAAGCGGCGCTGGAAGGTTTGCTGCTGTTTGCGGTTCTCGCCGTGCTGATGCGCTTAGGCGCGCTCAAGCGGCCGGGCTTGATCATCGGCGCCTTCGCCGTGGGCTATGCCCTGGCACGCATCACCAGCGAATTCTTCCGCGAGCCCGACGCCCAGCTCGGCTTTTTGTGGGGCGGGCTGACCATGGGCATGCTGCTGTCGGCACCGCTGTTTCTCGCCGGCATCGGTTTTATCGCCTATGCGCTGAAACATCCGCTGCGCGGCAAATGATGCAAATGACGCAAATGAACGGCGACTCGCAACCCCTGGAAAACGAAATTCGCCGCCGCATCACGGCCGCGGGCCCGATGCCGGTCGGCGAATATATGTCGCTATGTCTCGGCGACCCGGAGCACGGCTACTACACCACGCGCGATCCATTCGGCGCGCGCGGCGATTTCATCACGGCGCCGGAAATCAGCCAGATGTTCGGCGAGTTGATCGGACTTTGGATGGCCACGGTCTGGAAGCAGATGGGCGCGCCGGAAAATGTCCGCGTCATCGAACTCGGCCCCGGCCGCGGCACTTTGATGAGCGATGCCATGCGCGCGGTGCAATTGATGCCCGAATTCCGCGATGCCATCGCGCTGCATCTAATCGAGATCAGCCCGGTGCTGGAGGCCATGCAGGAGCGCGCGCTGGAATCGCTGGCGATGCCGATGGTTTGGCATCCCGCGCTTGAAGACGTGCCGAGCGGTGCGGCCATCGTCATCGCCAATGAATTTTTCGACGCGCTGCCGGTCAATCAGGCGGTCAAGACCGAGGCCGGCTGGCACGAGCGCCAGATCGAAATCGACCGCAATGGCAATCTCGCTTTCACTTTCGCGAACGAGCCGATCGCGCATTTCGATATGCTGCTGCCGCCGGCGGTGCGCGAGGCGCCCGCGCTTTCGATATTCGAATGGCGCGACGACAAAGTGGCCATGGATCTGGGCCGCCGCGTCGCCGATAACGGCGGCGCCGCGCTGGTGATCGACTACGGCCACACCGTAAGCGCGGTCGGAGAAACCTTGCAGGCGGTCGGCCAGCACTCTTATGCCGATCCGCTGACCGCGCCGGGCAATATCGACCTGACCGGCCACGTCGATTTTTATGCACTGGCGCGTGCGGTCGAGGCCATGGGAGCCAGGGGCTTCGGGCCGGTGGACCAATCGCAATTCTTGTTGGCGCTCGGCATTGAGACTCGCGCCGCTGCGCTCAAAGCCAATGCGCCCTCGCGCGCCGCTAGCGCCGATATCGACTTGGCGCTCGTCCGGCTCACCGGGCATGGCCGCACCGGCATGGGAAGGCTATTCAAGGCCATGGCCTTCGCGCATCCGTCGATCGGCGTGCCACCCGGATTCGAGCCATGACCGATCTCATGTTGCAGGCTCCATCGCTCGGCAAACTGGCCGGAATTCGCCACGGCTTTTTCACCCGTACTGGCGGCGTGTCGCAGGGCATCTACGCTTCGCTCAATGGCGGCGTCGGTTCCAACGACGCACCCGATAAAGTTGCCGAGAACCGCGCGCGCATGGCAGCGTCCATGGGCGTTACGCCGGGCCGGCTGGTCACGCCCTATCAGATTCATTCGCCTGACGTGGTTGTCGCCGGCGAGCCGTGGACGCGCGAGACCCGCCCGCGTGCCGATGCGGTCGTTACAAGAACGCCGCAGCTGGCGATCGGCGTTTCCACCGCCGACTGCGGACCGCTGCTGTTTGCCGACGCCGACGCGCGGGTGATCGGCGCTGCCCATGCCGGCTGGCGCGGCGCCTTTACCGGCGTGATCGAATCGACTGTCGCGGCCATGGAAAAACTTGGCGCCGCCCGCAGCCGCATCGTGGCCGCGCTCGGCCCCACCATCAGCCAGCCCAATTACGAGGTCGGGCCGGAATTCGTCACACGCTTCGTGGCCGCGGACGCCGGCAATGCGCGCTTTTTCAAGGACTCCGGCCGCGCCGGTCACGCGCTGTTCGATCTCAACGGCTACATCGCCGCACGCATTCAACAAGCAGGCATCATGAATTATGTCGATCTTGGCCTTTGCACTTATGCCGAGCCGGGCCGGTTCTACAGTTTTCGCCGCGCCACGCATCTGGGCGAGCCCGATTACGGCCGCCACGTCAACGCGATCGCGATGAGCACCTGAACCGCGGCGATTGACGATTATCCCCACTTTGCGGTTCCCAATTACCGTTTAGCTGGACTCCAGCGCGGTCTTGCAGTTACGTTTGGCCGGGGACGACCACGTGTGCGAAGCAAGCGGGCGATACGACCGATGATAAGGCCGTAGGGGTGGTAATGAATTGGCGTATTTGCCGCAACGGATCGTGCGGCGCCGAGTTTCCCTTCATTTCCGGTTTGCATCTGTTGCTGGCCATTGCCGGCGCGATGACGCTTGCCGGCTGCGTTTCCGATAACCCTTCGAGCCTGTCGGCCGTGCAGCCGCGCGGCGCTTCCGTC